>SXGR01450492.1_pt1 | contig 48039 bp, 42 predicted proteins | sample 3174711 | NCBI WGS metagenome assembly SXGR01 (sample SAMN11356860, study PRJNA531348) | freshwater metagenome | isolation source: freshwater sample F1-60 | place: China: Fuxian Lake, Yuxi | collected 2017-12-25
CCCATCCACACCTCGCCATCCGCGTGCACCTGCCCGTGGCAGCCGCCGAACAAGTCGCCGCAGAACTGGCGCGTGTTCAATCCGCTGCGGATGCCGCAACCCGATCCGCAGAAGTCCTCGCCCACGAGCGGCGTGTCGTACAGGTACATGGCGAACACGTCCGCGTTGCCTTCGCCGATGCCGTCGGGGCCGTTGCCGGTGCCGTAACGGTCGTTGAGCCAATGTCCGCACTCGTGCGCGACGACGCTCGAATACGCCGTGTTCACGCACGAGCCTCCGGCCGCGAAGTAGTTCGTCGAGCTGCCGTTGTAGTAGGCGTTGCAGGTCTGCGGCAGGTTGACGTTGGCCGTCATGACGAAGTCGGCCGTGGCGTCGCCCGGGATGATGGAGCGCACCCAGTCGCGCAGCAGGTTGACGTGGTGGAAGGCGTTGCCCGCCGCCGTCGCCTGCGCGTTCGAGTTGGGGTTCATGGTCAGCACCGCGTTGGTGTTCGGCTGCACCGTCTGCGACAGCGAGTACTCCGCGCCGGCGTCGTTCAGCACGTTGTTGAACGGGCCGCGGAACTCGACCTGCACGCTGGTGGCGCTCGCGAGCCCGGGGAAGCTGAAGGCGCCGTTCTCGTCGGTGTTCGTCGTCTGGCCGGCAGCCGTCACGCGCAAGTGGCGCATGGGCGTCGCGACCTCGGGGTTCGCGGCGATGTCGGGCAGCGTGCCCGGCGTGACGAAGGCGCGCACGGTGCCGCGCACCTCGAAGTGATGGATGCCGGGCGCCGACCAGACCAAGCCGCCGCGGCGCGCATCGAGCGCGTAGTGGCGACCCGCGGGTTCGAGCTCGGGCGCTTCGTCGTACAGCTCGACGATCCACGCGAGGCGCGGAGCCCCTTGCTCGACCACGCCATCGGCCGCGCGCGGCGCGGTCCAAGCGAGGCGCGGCGCGACGATGCGCGATGCCTGCCGGCCTTCGTCGGCGACGAACCGCGCCCGAGCCAGCTCGAGCGCCGCCGCGGAGGAAAGGTGCGCCTCGCCCGCGAGCCGCTCGAGTCCTCGGAGCGCGCTGGACTGCACCGACAGCAAGCGGCCGTCGAGATCCAGCAGCACGTTGACGAAGCACCCGGGCGCGTCGATGCCCTCGTGCCGCTGGCGGAAGCGCACGGCCCACTTGTCGCTCGTGCCGATGGCCGACAGCGGTAGGTGCACGGTGTGCTGCAACTCGAGCGTCGTCGAGTCCACGCCGAAGAGGTGCCGCGTGCGCTCCAGGGCCACGCGCGCCACGCGCTGCGCCTCGACCTCGTCGAGCACCTCGCCGGCGAGGCGCAACCCGCCTCCGGCCAATTGCACCAGGGCCACTCCATCGGCGCCGCGTTCGCCTAGCCACGCCGCACCATGCGCCGCGCGCCAAGCCGAAAGCGCCACTTCCAGCGCACGCGCCTCGGCGGAGCGCGACTCCACGCCATCCGCACCATCCGCACGCGGGTGTCCCGCGGCCTCGGGCGACAAGACCATGGCCACGGCGCCAAGCCCAACGAGGCAGCTGGAAACGAAGGAGCGGAGCGAGCCGAGCGAGTGGGAGGTCATGTGGGGAGCAGTCGGGTCGGGGGGGCAAGAGGCGCACGAAGCACACCGCACGCGGCCCAAGGGCCACGCCAGACGCCCCGCGCTCACAGGCGAGAGTCAGAGAGGATACTGGCTTCCACGCATCACCGTGGACGCGTCGCCGCCCTCAAATGCTCCCCTTCACCTGCAATTCCCTCGCTCCAACTCCGCGCATGGACTCCAATTGCGGATTCCTTCAATTAGGCAGTTGAACTTGAGATTCAGCTGCTATCATCACGCCCGCCGGATCGATGGCGCACGGCCTGGCCGTTACCGCCCTCCGAACCGCGCCGTCCTTGCGCACCACGGGCCAGCCGATCTCGCGGCACCCGTATCAGGCGCAGGGGATCGATCGGGACGCCAACCGTGGCGACGGTTGGTCCGAGGCAACTTGGGACTGCGGCGAGCTCCCCGTGGGCTCGCCGCAGCTTTTTTGATGCTGGTCCCCTTCATTGTGCGCGGCTTGGCGCAGGTTTCGGGCTGTTGGGCCCCGTCAGGACCGCTGGAAACCAGCACGACTGCCCAAGTCCCCACCGCCTGCAAGCAGTGAGGGCTCGGATGCGCCGCCGAACGCGTCAGAGGAGGCTGGCGAGCATGGCTGGTGGGCCAGCGCAGCGGCCAAGGCCCATGCCGAGCTCCGTCTGCCTCATGGCCCCCGAGACTGGGACCGGACTTGGCCGGGAATGGCGAGCCCAACGGCGCGAAGCCTGTGGTTGTGGATGCGAATGTGGATTGGTCTTTGGTGTCCCCTCCGAGCGGATGAGGATCGAGGCTGGAGCCAGCTGCAGCCCGGGCTAGGACGCCCGATGACGTGTCTTGGCTGGCCGCCAAGCCCGCCCAGGCGTCTGGGCTTGCCCTGACAAGCTCGACCGGCGAGCCCTGCCGGCCCTCGGCCAGGTGCCGAGATGCTCCCCCTCAAGGATCTAGACGCTCGGCGGGAGAGCCCATGCAGCAGGCAAGTAGCGATCCGGCCACGAAAACCCATCCGCCGCCGCGCACAATCATCGGGGCCAGCATCGGAATTCGTTTGTCGCCCCCCCGCCCATCCTGCACAACGACCACCAACCCACCAACCCCACCGCCGTGCCCCCCGAACCCGACCTCCACAAGGAACTCGCACGCGCCAATCGCGCGTTCTACAGGGCCTTCGAGGAGCTCGACTACGAGGCGATGCGCGGCTGTTGGGAGGATGACGACTCGATCCGGTGCGTGCATCCGGGGGCGCAGATGTTGCTTGGGCGGGAGGCGGTGCTCGGGTCTTGGCGGGCGATCTTCGCGGGGCGGCCGCAGGTGAGCTTCGAGTTGGCCGACCTCGAGTTCAGGGTCCTCGGCGCTTGGGGCTGGGTTGCGTGCGAGGAACGGCTGACCGCGCGCGACGACGACGAGCCCGATCCGGCGCGGCGCATGAGCGAGTTCCGCGCCGTGGCCACGAACCTCTATCTGTGGCGCGAGGGGCGCTGGCGGATGGTCCTGCATCACGCCTCGCCGCTCGCGCGTCGCATGGGGCCGGACGAGGACGCATGAGGATCGCGCTCGTGACTTCCTTGTGGCCCGCGCCCAGCCGACCGCGCGAAGGGATCTTCGCCGAGGAGCGCTGGCGCCGCATGGTCGAGCGCGGACACGAAGTGCGTGTCGTGCGGCCGGTGCCGTGGTGGCCGGTGCTCGGCGGGCCGTTGCCGCTTGGTCCGCGGAGCTGGCGCGAACACGCCGACGAGCCGCGGCGGGAGGAACGCGGGGGGATCGAGGTGCTGCGGCCGCGCTACCTGCACTGGCCACGTGCGCCGCGCGCCAACGCGCGGCGTTTCGCGGCTCGCGCCGCGGCCGAGTTGGCGCGCCTGCCGCGGCCCGACGTGGTCGTGGCCGACTACGCTTGGCCGGCGGCGATGGTCGCGCAAGCCTGCCGCGCGCAAGGGAGGGCGTTCGTCGTGCACGGCCGCGGCAGCGACGTGCTGCAGGTCGGCGCGGATCCCTCGCTGCGCCCGCTGCTGGCGCAAGCTGTCAAAACCGCTGGACAATGGTGCGCGGTATCGCGCGATTTGGTGGCGGCGCTGGACGCGCTGGGCGAAGCGCCCGGGCGCGGCGCGTTGGTGCCCAACGGCGTGGATGGCGCGACCTACGCGCCGCGGGATCGCCGCGAGGCGCGCGCTGGGCTGGGTCTCGACGCGCGGAGGCCGCTGGTGCTCGTCGTGGGGCATTGGATCGAACGCAAGGATCCGTTGCTGGCGCTCGAGGCCGCCGCTGCGCTCCCGGACATCGAGCTGGCGCTGGTCGGACGTGGTCCGCTCGAGGCCGCGCTGCGCCGCCGCGCCGCGCAGGCCGACCTTGCGGGGCGCGTGCGCTTCGTCGGCGAGCTGCCGCCCGCGGAACTGGCTCGCTGGTACGCGGCTTGCGATCTGCTGCTCTTGACCAGCAAGCGCGAAGGCCGGCCGAACGTCGTGCTCGAGGCCTTGTCGTGCGGGCGTCCCGTCGTGGCCTGCGCGGCGGGCGGCACCGGCGAGCTGCTCCGCGACGCGCCAGGCATGTTGGTCGAAGGTCGCGAGCCGGACCTGCTGGCCGAGAGGGTGCGCGCCACGCTCGCCGCGCCGCCGGCGCCCGAGGCTTGCCGCGCGTTGGTCCGACACCTCGACTGGGACGCCTGCCTCGACGCGCTCGAGCTCGTGCTCGCGCGCGCCGTCGCGGAGGCCGGGCGCGCCTGAGCCAGTCGTGCACGAAGCCACGCGATGAAGATCCTGTACCACCACCGCACGCAAGCCGAGGACGGACAAGCGGTCCACATCCGCGCCATGCAACAGGCCTTCCGCGACGCCGGTTGCGAGGTGCGCGAGTTCGCGCTCGTGCGGCGCGGCACGGAGTCGGCCCCGCGCGCGACAGGTCGCTCCTGGAACGCGATGGCGCTCGTGCCGCGCTTCGCCCGCGAGCTGCTGGAGTACCAGTACGGACGCTGGGCGCGGCCGCGCTTGGCGCGCGTGCTCCACGAAGAGCGCTGCGACTTCCTCTACGAGCGCTACGCCTTCGGCAACGAAGGCGGCGTGCAGGCGGCGCGTGCCTGCCGCAAGCCCATCGTGCTCGAGGTCAACTCGCCGATGGTGCTCGAACTGTCGAAGACGCGCGGCTTGTCGTTCCCGCGCCACGCGCGGCGCGTCGAGGAGCGCATCTTCCGCGCGGCCGACCGCGTGTGCGTCGTGACGCGCGTGCTCGGCGACATGCTGGTCGCGATGGGCGTCGAACCCGAGCGCATCCTGGTGACGCAGAACGGCGTGCACCTCGCCGCCTACGCCGAGCCGGGCGACAGCGCGGCGCGCGCGAGGGCTCGCGAGGCCCTGCGCATCCCGCCGGCGCTCGACGGCCGGGTGCTGCTGGGCTTCGTCGGTTATTACCGTCCGTGGCACCGGCTCGACCTCGTGCTCGAGGCGCTCGCCACGCGCGAGCTGGCCGAAGCGGCGCTCGTGCTCGTGGGCGCAGGTCCCGCGCACGAAGGCCTGGTGGCGCGCGCCAAGGAACTCGGCGTGCTCGAGCGCGTGCACCACGCCGGCCGCCGCGCGCACGACGACATCCCGCGCCTGCTGCCGGCCTTCGACGTCGCGCTCGTGCCGGCCATCAACCCCTACGCATCGCCGTTGAAGCTGTTCGAGTACATGGCCGCGGGCCTCGCCTGCGTCGCTCCAGACCAGCCCAACTTGCGCGAAGTGCTGCGCCACGACCACGACGCCCTGCTCGCGCCCCCGGGCGACGGCGCGCGCTTGCAGTCGATCCTGGCGCGGCTCGTCGCTGACGCCGGACTCCGGAACCGCCTCGGCCGCGCGGCGCGGCGCACGATCGTGGAGCACGACCTGACCTGGGACGGCAACGCGCGCAGGGTGCTGGCGGCCGTCGAAGCGCTCCGCGACGCCTGAACGGGCGCACCCACTCGTGCGTATGTCTGCCTCGCCGCCCTCGCGTAGAATGGAGCCATGGTCGCCACGGCCCTCGAACCCCGCCGCCGGACGAAGGTGAAGGAGCTCGACGAGCCCCGTCTCGCGCCATTGTGGAAGGTCGTGCTGCACAACGACGAGACGACCACCTTCGAATTCGTCGTCGAGCTCCTGCAGGGTGTCTTCAAGAAGCCCGCGGCGGAAGCCGAACGCCTCACCTGGCAGGTGCACAAGAGCGGAGCGGCGGTGGTGGAGCTCACGAGCTTGGAGCGCGGCGAGTTGTACCTCGAACAGGTCCATTCGTTGGCGCGACCGCGCGGCTTCCCGTTGTGCGCCACGCTGGAACCCGAGTAGCTGGAGGTCCCTTGCAGCACTCGGCGACGACCAGCACGAAGCACATGCCAGGCGTGGGCGCGCGCGTGCTCGTCGTAGGCGGCGGCGTGAGCGGCTTGACCTGCGCATCGGCCTTGCTCGAATGCGGCTTCGAGGTCCTCCTGCTCGAGAAGGACGACCACGCGCGCATCGCTTCGAGCGTGGCTGCGGCCATCTGGCATCCGTTCGCGGTCGGCGGCGCGCGCACCGATCGTTGGGCGGCCGCGACCTTTGCCTGGCTCGTCGACTGCGCGCGCGATCCGGCGAGCGGCGTGCTCGTGCGGCGCGGCCTCGAGTGCCTGCGCGAAGCCGAGGCGCCGTTGCCGGGCTGGACCGCGCTGCACCCGGCGTGGCGCCGTGCGCGCGCCGACGAGTTGCCGCACGACCGGCCGGCCGGCCTCGTCTTCGACGCGCCAGTGGCCGAGATGGGCGTGTTCCTGCCATGGTTGCGGCGCCAAGCCGAGTCGCGCGGCGCGCGGATCGAACGGCGCGCGGTTGCGAGCCTCGACGAGTGCGCGCGCGAGGCCGGCATCGTGGTCAACTGCGCCGGACTCGGCGCCCGCGAACTCGCCCACGACGCGGGACTCGAGGCGTGGCGCGGCAGCGTGCTGCGCGTCGAGCGCGGCGATCTCGAGTCGTTCGTCCTCGACAGCCACGGCGCGGAGGCGACCTACATCGTGCCGCGCTCGCGCGATTGCGTGCTGGGCGGCAGCGTCGAGCCCGGGCGCGAATCGCTCGAGGCTGATCCGGCGACGCTGGAGGCCATCCGCGCGCGTTGCGTCGCGCGCCTGCCGCGACTCGCCGAGGCGCGCGTCTTGTCGCATGCCACGCACCTGCGCCCGTGGCGGCGCGAGGTGCGCTTGGAAGCCGAGCGCCGCCCCGACGGAACTCTCGTGGTGCACAACTACGGTCATGGCGGCGCGGGCGTGACCCTCGCGCGCGGTTGCGCCCTCGATGTGGCGGAGTTGGCGACGCAAGGCCGCGTCGCTCAAGCTCTTCTCCATGACGCGCCGCTCGAGGCGCGCCGGCGCACGCCCACCATGGACGCGCAACCCGCCATGCGGCCGGGCTGAGGGCCGCGCGGCTCCTCGCTCGCGGACTGGTCCGGCCCGAAGTGCATCAGGAACCGCCCGTGCGGCGTAAGATGGATCCGAATCGATGATCGGACTCGCCCTCCGCGACACGATCCTCCGCCCTCCCCCACCACACTCGCGATGGACAAGCAAGGTCACTACGCAGCCGCGGTGCTGCGCTCGGCGCGCAAGGCGCACGCCGCCGGCGTCGCGCTGCGCCTCGCCGAGCGCCACCCCGAACTCTCGGCTCGCTTCGACGTCAAGTTCTTCGGCGATGCCCGCGCCCACGCGGAAAGCCTGCTCGATCATCTAGCCATCGCGGCCGAATGCGGTCGTCCCGCGCTGTTCGATCACCAAGTCGGATGGCTCAAGTCCTCGTTCCAGGCGCAAGGCATGCCGCTCGAGGCCTTGCGCGGCTCGTTGGTGGCGCTGCGCGACGAAGTCGCCGAGGAACTGCCGTCGCAAGCCTCGCGGCAGCTGTTGTCCATCTGCGAGGACGGCATCAAGACGCTCGATGCGGCGCCGGCCGAGTTGCCGAACCACATCACCCACGCCTCGCCCCACGCCAGGGCGGCGCGCGACTACCTGCTGGCGGTGCTCGAGGGACGCCGCGACGACGCCTTGAGGTTGGCGCTGTCCCTCGTCGACGGCGGCACCCCTGTAGCCGATGTGCACCGCCATGTCCTGTCGGCCTCGCAAGTCGAGATCGGACGCATGTGGCAACGCGGCGAACTGTCGGTGGCCGAGGAGCATGTAGCCTCGCGCACGACCGAACAGGTGCTGGCGTTGCTGGATGCGCGCCTGCCGCGCGAAGCGCGCCTCAAGAAGCGCGTGCTCGTCACCAGCGCCAATGGCGACCTGCACGACATCGGCCTCAAGATGGTCGCGCAACAGCTCGAACTGGCCGGTTTCGACACGCTGTACCTCGGCGCCAGCACGCCGGGCGAGGACGTGGTGCGCGCCATCGACGACTTCTCCGTCGACGCGCTCGCCGTGGGCGCCAAGCTGACGATCAACCTTCCGGCCTGCATGGACCTGGTCGCCTGCGTGCGCGCCTCGGAGCGCGGTCGCGACCTGCCCATCCTCGTCGGCGGCGTGCCTTTCGTCGTCGTGCCCGACCTGTGGAAGGTGGTCGGCGCGGACGCCAGCGCGTCGCACGCCGCGGACGCGGTGCCGGCCTTGAGGATGCTGCTCGGCTTGTAGGCGCGCGTGCACGCCACCGCGCGCCTCAACCAGCGCGGGGTCGGCGCTTGGCGTCGGCGATGAGGCGCTCGACCGACTGCGAGTGCCGCGTGAAGCGCGGCTCGTCGACGACGCTCGGGGAGGCCTTTGCGGACGCAGGTCGCACTCCTCCCGAGGCGGTCCCGCCGCCGCCACCCTCCGCGAGCCAAGGCGCATGGTCGGCCACGTCCTCGTCCGTCAAGCGACCGCCGGCGGCGTGCTGCAGGCTCAGCTTGAGCCGCTCGCCCGCGAGGTCGAATTCGACCACGCGCACCAGCACCTTGGCGCCGGGGACAAGCCCGAGTCTGTCAAATCCATTTGACAGCCGCGGATCCGATCCGCACTCCTCCAACGGCACGAGGCCGTGCGCGCCGCCGGCCACCTCGACGAACACGCCGAACGAGGCCGCGCGCAGCACCACGCCCTCGAGCACCTGCCCGGCGTGGATCGTGCGCTCCAGCGCGGTCCACGGGCTCTCCTGCAGTTGCTTGACCCCGAGTCCGATCCTGCGTCCTCCATCGCGGATCGACAGCACCTTGACCTCGACCACCTGGCCGGGGGCGACGACCTCGCCCGGGTGGGCGAGGTGCGCATGCGACAAGTTGGAGATGTGCACCAGCCCCTCCAGTCCGCGTCCGAGCGCCACGAACGCGCCGTAGTCCTCGACGCGCACGACGCGCCCCGAGAGCGTCGCGCCGATCTTCAGGCGCTCGGCTTCGCGCACGCGCTCGTCCAGCTTCTCCTTCTGCTTGGTGAGGCGGCGCGACACGACCACGCGCTGGCGCTGGGCATCGACCTCGATCACCTCGCAGGGCAGCGTGCGTCCCACGAGCTCCGCCACCTTCTTCTCGCGCGGGAGTCCGCTGTGCGAGCGCGGCAGGAAGCCGTGCAGCCGGCCGATCTTGACCTCGAGCCCGCCCGGCGCCTCGCGCACGACTCGCGCCTGCACGAGGGCGCCCACGACCATCTCCTCCCACGCCTGCAGGCTCTCCTCGCTCTTCAGGGCCACCGACCACAAGCCGGCTTCGAGGCCGCGCAAGGTGAAGTCGTAGGTGTCGCCGACCGAAGGCGCGCGCGCGAAGGAACGCAGCGAGCAGACGCCCTGCATGCGTGGTCCGAGTTCGACGAAGACGTCGTCTCCGAACACGGCGACGACCTTGCCGCGCCACACCTTCAAGGTGTGCTTGCCGTGCTCGGGAGTCTCCCCTTGACGCGTGGGGTGCACCATCTCCAGGACCTCCGCTGTGGCGAGCCGGCCAGGGCCGGTCCGCGGGCCATAGTACGGGTACCTTTCGGATCGTAGGGCCTCGACCTGGCCAAGGAAACCACCAAGGCCGCCGAATCGTGCGGGTGCGACGCGCGCGGGAAACGGCTAACTTCTGCGCCATGGCGACCCTCCATCTGCTGTTGGCACTCCCCTTGGCGCTGTGCCTCCCGTCCCGCGGCGTGGACGAGGCGCTCCGGCTGGAGGCCGGCCCGCTCAAGTTCCAGTGGGTCAAGGACCACTTCGAGCGCCCGGGCGGAGCGGAACTGGGCAACACGCACGGCGTGATCGTCTCGGACAGCCAAGGGTTCCTGTACGTCAACACGGACACGGAGAAGGCCATCATGGTCTACGACCGCGATGGCCGCTTCGTGCGCGCCTTCGGCGCCGATCTCGCCGGTGGCGTGCACGGCATGGTCGTCAACCAGGAGAAGGATGGCGAGTATCTCTATGTCGCGCACCATGCCTTGTCGGAGTGGCGCAAGCTGACGCTCGACGGCCGCACCGTCATGAAGCGCGGCGTGCCGGTCGAGTCGGGCAAGTACGAGTCGGCCGCGCAATTCCATCCGACCTCGATCGCGGTCGCCTCGGACGGCACGATCTTCGTCGCCGACGGCTACGGGTCGCACTGGGTGCATCGCTACGACAGCCAGGGCAACTGGCTGTCGACCTTCGGCGGGCTGGGCTCCGAGATGGGGCGGTTGAACTGCCCGCATGGACTGCTCGTCGACAAGCGTCGCGCGCCGGAGACGCTGCTGGTCGCCGACCGCGGCAACCACCGCCTGCAGGTCTTCGACCTCGAGGGGCGGGCGCTCTCGATCGTCGAAGGCATGTTCCGCTTGCCGTGCAGCATGCAGGAGCGCGACGGCTACCTCGCCGTGCCCGATCTGGCCGGACGCGTCACGATCCTCGACAAGGACAACCAGCTCGTCGGGCACATCGGCGACAACCCGGACGAGTCCTTGCGCGCGCAGAACGGCGTGCCGCGCGAACGCTGGCGGGACGGCGTGTTCATCGCGCCGCACAGCGCGCACTTCGACTCCGCGGGGAACTTGATGGTCATGGACTGGAACCACCTCGGGCGCATCAACAAGCTCGCGCGACTCGCCGACGACGCTGTCCAAGGCGCGGGCGCGCGGGCCGAGACCAGGCAGGCGAACGACAAGGACGAAGGCGTCGGATACACCGACACGCCGCTCTTGCCCGACGGCCAGTGGCGCGTGCACGACAAGCACCGCCCCGTGCCGCGCGTGGTGACGCCCGGCGAGCCGACGACCACGCCGCCGCCGGCGGACGCCATCGTGCTGTTCGACGGCGGCGACGCGTCGCGCTGGAGGAACGGCGACAAGGACGGCACTTGGAAGGTCGAGTCGGGCTGGATGGAGGTCAACGGCACCGGCGGCATCGAGACCAAGGAGGGCTTCGGCGATTGCCAATTGCACCTCGAGTTCGCCACGCCGGCCAAGGTCGAAGGCGACGGACAAGGCCGCGGCAACTCGGGGCTGTTCCTGATGCAGCGCTACGAGGTGCAGATCCTCGACAGCTACCAGAACCGCACCTACGCCGACGGACAGTGCGGCGCGCTGTACGGGCAGCTGCCGCCGATGGTCAACGCCTCGCGCGCGCCGGGCGAATGGCAGAGCTACGACATCCTGTTCAAGGCGCCGCGCTTCGACGGAGCGAAGCTCGTCTCCCCCGCCAGGGTGACCGTGGTCCACAATGGCGTCGTCGTGCAGTGGGAGGCGGAATTCCTGGGCGCCACCGCGCACCGCGCCGTGGCGCAGTATGCGCCGCATCCGGCCGAACTGCCGATCGGCCTGCAGGACCACGGCAATCCGCTGCGCTTCAGGAACATCTGGGTGCGCCGGCTGTGAGCGCCCCGCACCTGGGCAGGCGTGGCGGCAAAAGTAGTATTTGAAATACTACTTTTGCGCCAGCGTGCGCGCTCCCCTGCGGCGATCTCCGCCAGCGCGGGCGATCGTTCGGATCAGGGCAGGCGCTCGAACAGGTACGGCCCCTTGGTCGACCCCCAGACCTGCTTGCCCTCGGCGTCGTAGCCGCGGTCCCACGAGCTCATGCCGATGGCCTCGAGGCGCACCTCGCTGCTGGCCCAGGTCGCGCCAGACAGCTCGCTGGGGCAGTCCTTGTCGAGCGTGGCCCCTAGGAAGGCGTCCTCGGCGACGCGCCTCACGACGACCGCGCAACCAGCGCGTTCGACGAGGTCCGCGGGCGTGATGGCGTCGAAGGCCCACGGGTCCTTCCACTGGCCGGCCCAGCGCAGCGGTTCGGCCGCGAAGGCGTGCACTTCGCTGACGACCGCGTCGCCCGCCGCGCGAAGGCGATAGACGCGCTGGCGATACGGCTTGTCGAGCTTCGTGGCGCTCGCTTGTTCGACATAGAGCCACGGACCGTCGTCGCGCGTGGTCCAGATCGGCACGACGCGCAAGCGGATGTCGAGGAACTCGCCGCCGCTCGCCTGCGCCTGGGCCTGCGAGGAGAACGAACCGCACAACCACTCGCGCACGACTTCGAGGTCGGGCCTCTCCGGCGGCGTGGAGCGACAGGCGGCGGAGGCCAGCAACAAGGCCGGCAGGAATCGTGCGTGGTTCATGCGACTACTCGTCAGCGGTGGGCCATGCGATGGGCGGCAAGCAGCTTGGCGTCCCCGGGCTCGAAGCTCAATGTCCCTGCCGTCGGCAGCCCGGGCACGACCACGTCCACGAGACGCACGCCATCGCGGTGCAGCGCCACGCGTTCGCCGAGGATGGTCAGATGCCACTCGTGCCCGTCGGCGCGCGGTTCCGGCGGCTTCGGCAGCGCATCGAAGTCGAGCGCCAGTCCCGCCGCCGAGGCGCGCACGCCGACCACGACCTCCGCGGCCCCTTCCATGGCGGAGGGATCGGCGCAACGCGCAAGAAGGCGCGCACCCTCGCCCGCCAACGCAAGGCGCAGCACCTCCTCCGCGCCGCCGAACTCGAGCGGCCGCGACAGATCCACGGCGCGCCACTCGCGCGCACCCGAGTCGACGAGTCGCGGATCGCGCCAGTGGATCTCGCCTTGCTTGCCGGAGTGCACCTGGAAGGCGAGGAAGCCCTCGAGGTCGATGGGGTCGAGCGCGTCGCAAGTCTCGATGCCATTGACCCACACGCGGTACCGCGGGCCGCGCGCCTCGATGCGATAGCGGTTCCACTCGCCCGGCTTGAAGGCGGCGCGCGCCTCCTCGCGCTCCGCTAGGTTCGCCAACCAACCGCGCCGTCCTTCGTCGTACAGGCCTCCCGACCAAGCGCGCGGCGAAGGATCGATCTCGACCTGCGGTCCGCGCACGCGACCATCGATCGCGCGCGAACGCACTTGGATGCCGCTGTTGCCAGCCACGGCGAGACGCACGTCGACCTCGAGCTCGAAGTCCCCGTGCGCGGAGCGCGTGGCGAGGAAGCTCTGCGCGCCACCGGCGACCTTGCCGACCAGCACGCCGTCGACGATGGACCACGCCGCGTCGCCGTGTCGCTCGAACTCGTCGAGTCCGCGAGCCAGGAGCGCTGCGCCTCCAATGCCCTCGAGCACGCCGACGTCGCGCGCGGTCCAAGGCTTGCCGCGCGCCACGCCGTCGGCGCGCGCTTGCGCCACGGAGGCGGTGGTCGCCGGATCCGCCGCGTGGCCCCACTCGCGACGCAAATAGGTCAGCACCGCGGCCACCTCCACGTCCGACCCGTTCCAGGCCGGCATCGCCAGGTCCCACTCGCGGCCATGCGACTCGAGCGGTCCTTCCAGTCCGCCCAGCACGATGCGCGCGGCGATGCGAGCGTCGCCCAGCAGGCGCGGCGAATCCAGCAGCGGTGGCGCCTTGCCCGGCTCGCCCGCGCCCGAGGGTTGGTGGCAAGCGGAGCAGATGGCGCCGTAGACGCGACGGCCTTCGTCGAAGCTCCGCGCCTCGTCCGCGCTCAACGCTCGTGGCGCTTGGTGGTCGGCGAGGTCGGCGCGGCCCGGCCACGAGACGCTGCCGTGCAGTTCCTCGGCCTTGGCGCGCTCGAGGCCCTCGGCGGAAGCGAGATGCGCGAGGAAGCGCCGCGGCTCGGAGGGCAGCGCGTGCAGGCGCTTGGCGCTCGTCGCCAAGAGCCCGTCGACCATGGCGAAGCGCAACCACTGCGGCAGGTCGGTGCGAGTGGCGTAGATGTCGACGAGCTTCATCAGATCGACCGCCTGGCGCTCGCGTCCCGCCAGCAAGGCCAGTTCGTGGATGGCCTCGCGCCGACCTTGACCTTCGTCCCAGGTCGCGTGGTCCTTCATCAGGAGCACGCGCACGCAAGCCTCGAACAAGTCGACGGCGCGCCCGGGCCAACCCGAGAACGCGACGCGGCGCAGCTCGGGATCCGAGGCGTCGCGCAAGAGCGGCCCCATGGCGGCGGCGAGGTCGATGCGCCCCGACAGCGTGGCCCACGCCTCCCAGCGCAAGCGCTCCTCCTTGGCGCGCAGATGCTGCAGCAAGTGGCCGAGCATGGGAGCTTCGTTGCGCTCGAGCGGCTTGCGCCAGGCGCGCGTGGCGGCGAGGCGCACCTCGAGATCGCGATCGGAGAGCGCCGAGACGAGCAACGCTTGTCCCACCGCGTCGAGCTCGTCGAGCAGCTCGAGCGCCAAGCGACGCTTGCGCGGCGACTCGTCGCCCACGGCCGCGCGCAGCTTGTCGACCAGTGGACCGCGCTCGAAGTCGTCTTGCGCCAGCAGCCGCGCCGCCGCGTCGCGCGTCCAGCCGTTCTCCGAGTCGAGGAAGGCCAGCAGTTGGTCGGAGCGCAAGCCCGACAACGGCCGCGGCCGCAAGCGCGCGCCCTCGTCCGCCTTCGAGAGGCGCCAGATGCGACCCGCGTCGAGCGGTGCTTCGAGCTTGCGCTCGATCACTTGGCGGCGCAGGAAGCTCGTGACGAAGTTCTTGTGCTGGATGACCCCACGGTGCATGTCGACCACGTACAAGGCGCCATCCGGTCCATCGCACAGCGACACGGGGCGGAAGCGCTCGTCGGTCGAGGCCAGCACCTCGCGGCCGGGCAGCGCGTGGCGCGCCTCGATCGCGAAGCCGCCCGCGGCGGGCGCCACCAGTTCGAGTTGCTTGACGAGGTTCCCGGCGGGTTCGCACACGAACACGTCGCCGCGCGCCGTCGGCGGGATGGCGTCGCCGCGCGCGACGTGCGGCGAACACGCCGCGTCGGCGCGCTGGATGCGCCCGTCCCGCAGCCAACCATCGCGGTAGGCGCGGTTGACGCCGGGAGTGGCATGCGCCGGATGCACGGCCTGGTCGCGCGCGATGGCGGCGTTGAGCAGCGGCCCGCGATCGAGGTGCGGGTTGCGCGCCAGGACGAGCTGGTCCACCAAGTCGCCGCGCAGGAGGTCGGAGTTCGTGTTGTAGAGGACGCGCCCGGCTTCGTCGCGCGTGATGCCGTACTGTCCTCCGCCGGCGGCGCGCAGGGTCGTCCAGGCTCCGTTCCTCCACGCGTAGGCGCGGTCGTGGTTGGCGCACAGCCAGGCGCCGCGCGCGTGGAGCAGGCCGTTGGGGCCGTACTCGGGGCTGGCGATGCCCTCGATGCCGGAGTCGACCACCACGCGCTCGTCCGCGACGAAGTCCCCGTCAACGTCGCGGCAGAACAACACCTGCGGCGGCGCCACGACCAGCACCCCGTCGCGCGCGAAGGCGATGGAGCGGGGCAGCACGAGCCCCTCGAGGAAGCGCGTCGCGCGGTCCATGCGGCCATCATCGTCGTCGTCGAACAGCACGGAGACGCGCCCGTTCGGCTCGGTCTCGCCGCGTCCGTCGATGTTCGGCATGTAGCCGCGCATCTCGACCACCCACAAGCGACCATCGCCGTCGAAGGCCGCCTGCACGGGTGCTTCGATCAACGGTTCGGCGGCCACGAGGTCGATGCGCCAACCTGGCTCGAGCGCGAAGCGTCCCGCGGCTTCATCCGGCGCAAGGAACGGCGACGGCGGCGGACGCGACTCGACGGGCAGGTCAGGCTGCGCTTCGCCTTGGCGATCGCCGCGTTGCGCGAGCGCAAGAGGACCGTGCAAGAGGACGCAAAGCGTCGCCGTCAGCAGCAAGGTGGACCTGCATCGAGCGTGCTGCCTGTCGTGCGCGCGTGACATCGCAGCCCAGAATACGGCACTGTCGCCTCCAGGGGCGGACGCCATTGGACAGCCGGAGTGCTCGATTGCCATACTAGTCGGCATTGGCGCGAGCAGCGCCCCCCCCCACCAACCCTCGAGTGATGCACATGACCGCAGCCTTGTTCCTCCTTCCCGCTCTCTTGTCCCAACCCGCCGCCGCGACCGCTCCGCTGGCCCTCGTGCCGCAGGACGCCGCGACCACGGCACCCGCCGAGATCAAGTGGACCGGTTCGGTGACGCTGGGCGCCAGCACCGCGTCGGGCAACACGGAGACGACCAGCATCAACGCCTCCGGCGACGCCGAGCGGCGCGGCGAGAACGACCGTTGGACGGGCAAGGCGTACTGGAACTACGCGGAGCAGGAGGAGCAGCTTTCCGCGCGTAAGAGCGGCGCCAGCCTCAAGTACGACTACTTCGCCACGAAGGAGATCTACTACAACGGCATCGCTGGCGTGGACAACGACCTGTTCGCCGACTTGAAGCTGCGCGCCTACGTCGGCGCGGGCGTCGGCTTCCAATGGCGCGAGGAAGAGGCGTTCAAGTGGAGCTCGGAAGTGGGCCTGACCTACTTCAGCGAAGACCGCTACGATGATGAGGACGACGAGTACCCCGCCGCGCGCCTCGCGAACAACATCGTCAAGCAGTTCAACGAGAAGACCAGCCTCGAGAACAGCATCGAGGCGTTCCCGAGCCTCGAGGATGCCGAGGACTACTTCGCCAAGATCGACACCAAGGTCAAGACGAGCTTGTCGGAGCAGATGTACGCGCAACTGCAGTTCACCCTGAACTACGACAACACGCCGCCGGATGGCGTCGGATCGACCGACCGCCTGCTGACGCTGGGCGTCGGCTGGAGCTTCTGAGTCCAACCACCAGCCCCAAGCCAGGAACCAGATCATGGGACTGCTCCAGGACTTCAAGACGTTCGCTATGCGCGGAAATGTCGTCGACATGGCCGTGGGCGTCATCATCGGCGGCGCCGACGGCGCCATCGTGTCGTCGATCGTGTCGGATGTGCTGATGCCCGTGGTGGGCGTCGCCACGGGCGGCGTCAACTTCAAGGACGCCTACGTCGCGCTGGACGGCAAGACCTACGCCACGCTCGCCGCCGCGAAGGAAGCGGGTGCGGCGACCTTGAACTACGGCAGCGTCATCGACGCCACCATCAAGTTCGTCATCGTGGCCTTCGCGTTGTTCATGGTGATCAAGGCCATGAATTCCGCGAAGAAGGAAGAGGCCGCGGCCCCCGCTCCGGCGGCTCCGCCTGAACCGCCGGCGCAGGAGAAGTTGTTGGCGGAGATCCGCGACCTGCTCAAGAAGCAGAAGTGACGCGCGCGCACCGCGCGTCATGTCGAGCGGTGGCCGTCCGCGAGGGCGGCCACCGCGCATTCCAGCCGAGCGACTAGAAGCCGCGCGACCAGCCGATGGTCAGGCGCGAGTCGGCTTCGACTTGGTCGCCGTCGAGCTCCTGCGACACTGGCAGGGCCAGTTCGAAGCGCAGGCTGGAGCCGTCGGCGGAGGAACGCACCAAGGATGGCGCGAACCAGGCCAAGGTGCCGCTCGAATTCGCGATCGAGACGCCAGCCTGCGCGTCGGCCTCGAGGTTCGTCATCAGCATCGCGCCCGCCACCGACCAACCGGCCTTGGACTTGCCGTCGGCGCCGAGCCGCCACAAGAAGCTCGCGCCCACATCCCAACGATCGCCTTGCTCGAAGCCGTTGTTGTCGCCGTGCAAGGTGCGCTCGAGCGAGGCGTCGAAGCGCAGGCGATCGGTCAGCTGGTTGCTCCACGCCAACCCTGCGCGGAAGTCGACCGCGCCGGTGCTGGCTTGATCGGAGGGCGAGATCGCTTCGCCGCCGTCGAGGCGCTCGTCGTCGGCGCCGAAGGGCAGCTTGACGCCGAACAGGAAGGCGAAGTCGCCGCGCGGATGGCGGTGGAAGCGCCACGAGCCGTCGAGCCACAGGTCGCTGGGACCGCCCGGGTCGCCTTCGAGGGGATCGGCGGCGGCGGCGAGCTCGGGGCCGACCGCGTAGCCCTCCGTCCACCACCACGCGACGCGCGCGCCGAGCACCACCGTCTCCGAGACGCCGTAGCGCAACGCTGCGCTGCCCAGCACGCTGTGCTCGAGGCTCGCGGCGGAACCGCTGGTGGCGCGGAGTTCGGCCGTCGAGTACTCGTCCCAGACCGTCCAAGCCGCCTGCAGTTCGACGGTGAAGCCGTCGACCTCGAGCGGAATGCCGTGCTGGACCGGGCGCGGCGTGCCGAATCCACTTGGCCCGTGCGAGCCCGCGTAGGCGGGGGCGACCAAGGCTGCAAGGAGGGCGTAGGGCTGCAGGTGGATCAAGTGCCGTGCGCGCATGGTGGTTCGGGCCTCGGGCTGGCGCGACGAGCCGGCGTGGGACGCGTCGTGCAAGATAGTCGGGTGCGTCGCTCAGGTCGCGGACGACCCGCCACGCAGGCGCGCGTCGACGCGACCTCGGCCAGTCACTCGCGCAAGGTGGTCGGGGCGAGAGGATTTGAACCTCCGGCCTCTACAACCCCATTGTAGCGCTCTAGCCAAGCTGAGCTACGCCCCGGACCGTCTGCTGGGATTGCAGGGGAAAGAGTCTAGCAACGAGGACCGAGCGCGTCCAACGGCAGGCTAGACTGCCTGCGCATGGCCCGTCCCCTGCGCAACCTGTGGCGCGATCGCGTGCGCGTGCGGCGCCGCCACCGTACTTGGGTGCAAGCCATGGTGCTCGCCACGCTGGGCTGGAGCGTGTGGTGGGCCACCTTCTGGTGGTGGACCTTCGCCCCCGACAGCGCCCCGGCGCTCGCCACGGCGCGCTGGGTGGCCCTGCCGTTCGGCGTGTTGGGCCTCGGAGCGACGCTATGGGGCTTCCGCGCCAAGTCGAGCTGGCTCTTGCTGCTCGCTGTGCCGCTCGCCGCCAACGCGAGTCTCGTGTGCGCGCCTTTCGTGCTGGATGGCGTCGCGCGCGCGCTGCAAGGTCCCCGCTGAAGCGCCTCAGCCCTTGGGCTCGGCGAGCAGGATCATGATCGAGCCGGTGATGGCCGCGAGCACGATCAGCACCATGGCGCACCACGCGAGGAAGGCGTGCATGCGGCGCTTCCTGCCGTCGCGCCAAGCCATGACGCCGGCCACGATCGGGAAGACGAGGAAGCCGGTGGCGACCTTGGCGATGGCGAGGTGCACCGGCGTGATCCAACCCGCCGAGGCGAGGTCGTACAAGGCGCCCAGCTCGTAGGCCTCCTTGATCGTCCACGCCAAGGAGGCGGCGGTCAGGCCCACGAACACGAGGTGCAGGGCGCGTGGCGCGGCTCGCTGGCGCGCGATCCGTCCGAAGGTGGCGGCCACGGCGAGCAAGCCGACCGTCACGACGAACCATGTCGCGAATTGCGCGCCGTCGCTCACGCGCGCGCCTCGACGATCCCGTCCATCTCGCCCGCGGGCGCGCGCGTCATCAATTCCAGCACCGCTTCGCGCGGATCCTTGCCGCGGAACAGTACGCCGTGCACCTGCGCGGCGATGGGCATCGCCAAGTCGCCGAGGTCGGCTTCGGGACCGAACAAGGCTTGTGTGGTGTAGACGCCCTCGGCGACCGTGCGCGTGGCGCCGAGCACGTCGGACAGCTTGCGTCCGCGTCCGAGCGCCTCGCCCACCGCGCGGTTGCGCGAGTGGCGCGAAAAGCAGGTCGTGGCGAGGTCGCCCACGCCGGCGAGTCCGAAGAAGGTCTCGGGGCGCGCGCCGCGCGCGCAGGCGAAGCGCGCGATCTCGACCATGCCGCGCACGAGCAACGCGCTCTTGGCGTTGTCGCCGAGCTCGAGGCCGTCGCCGATGCCGGCGGCGATGGCGATCACGTTCTTCAGCGCGCCGCCGTACTCGGCGCCCAGCGGATCGGGGTTGGTGTAGACGCGGAAGGTCGGACCGGAGAAGGCGCGTTGCACGCCTTGCGCGTAATCGAGGTCGGACGAGGCGGCCACGACCGAGGCGGGCTTGCCGCGCGCGACCTCCTCGGCGTGGCTTGGTCCAGTGAGCACGCACAAGGGACGAGCGCCGAGCACCTCGGCGATCACCTGCAGCGGCGTCTTGAAGGTCTCGATCTCGATGCCCTTGGTGGCGCTGACCACCGGAGTGCCGCCGGCGAAGGCGTCCTCGAAGCGTCGCAGCACCCCACGCAGGTGCTGCGTGGGCACCGCCGTGACGACGAGGTCGGCTTGCGCGCCGGCGCCCATGGGATCGGCCGTGATGCGCAGGGTCGAGGGCAAGGGCACCCCCGGCAGGAAGCGCAGGTTCTCGCCGGCGCGCCGCATCTCCTCGGCGTGCTCGGGAAACGCGCTCCACAAGGTCGTCTGGACGCCGTTCTTGTCGAGCAAGAGCGCCAAAGCCGTACCCCAGCCACCGTCGCCGATGACCAATGCGCGGCCGAAGCCGCCTTCCGTCTTGCGAGACTTCATGTGCGCTTGAGCTTGCCGCCTTCGTCGGGAGAGGCGCCTTGGCGGGAGGCCGCCGCGGCCGCGCGACGACCCGAGCGCGGCTCGGTGCCAGCGTACATGCGGGCGATGTTGGCGCGGTGACGCGCGACGACGAGGAGCGCGATGGCGCTCCACGCGACGACGAGGCCGGCGGGACGCGGCACTTGCGCGTCGCGCTGCAGCACCAGCCAAGCCAAAGGGAAGACGGCGCACATGACCATCGAGGCGAGGCCGACCCAGCCGGTCGTCGCGCGCGCGAAGAGCCAAGCCAAGCCGCCGGCCACGAAGGCCAGCGGCTCGACCGCCACGATCGCCGCGCAGGCGGTGGCCACGCCCTTGCCGCCCTTGAAGGCGAGCCACGGCGTGTAGCAATGGCCAAGCACCGCGGCGAGGCCGGTGGCGCCTTGCGCCAGTTCCTTGGCGCCAGCCCCGAGCGCGGGATCATCGAGCCACAGTCCGGCGAGCAGCACGGGGAGCAGGCCCTTGGCCAGGTCGAGCAGGTACACGACGAGTCCCATGCCGCGCCCCATGGCGCGTGCGGCGTTGGTGGCGCCGATGTTGCCGCTGCCCACGGTGCGCAGATCGATGCCGCGCAGGCGTCCGAGCAGCAGGCCAAAGGGGATGGAGCCCAGCAGGAAGGCCGTGGCGACGAGCACCCAGGCGACCGGCGGCAGGATTGCCGGATCCAAGGTCGACCAGTCGAGGTGAGCCATCATGCCGTGCGCACAGCCTAGCGTCCACGCCCCGCAACCGTCGCGCGTCCTCGCACGTAGATAATCCAGGTGCCACGGGTGGGCCCGGCCCCGCCGGGGTTGCAAAAACGGCTCGCCCCCCTACCATCCAACGCCCCAACGCCCAGCCCTTCGAACTCTCGAAGTCCCAACCTCCCGAACTCCCGAGCTCCCAACGCCACCGCGTCACGGTTGCCGCCCCGGCCATCTCGCCTCCCCCGCCGGGATGCCGGGAAGGCGACGGCGAGTCGGAGAGTGCCAGAACCCCACCAACCGAGTCCGCCCATGACCTATGTGATCGCCGAACCCTGCGTCAACACGAAGGACACGGCCTGCGTCGAAGTCTGTCCGGTCGATTGCATCCACCCGGTCAAGGACGCGCCGGACTTCGCCAAGTTCCCGCAGCTGTACATCAACCCCGACGAGTGCATCGACTGCGGCGCCTGCGCCCCCGAGTGCCCCGTCGACGCCATCTTCGACGAGGCCGAGCTGCCCGAGAAGTGGGCGCACTACAAGAAGATCAACGCCGAGTGGTTCCAGCAGAACCGCTGAAGCCCGCGTCTCGACGCGTCAAGTTCGCTTGACAGCCGTCGCCGCGTCCACGACGCCGACATCCCTCGCTCGGGATGCCGGCGTCGTGGCTTGCCGGGGCCGTGGCTTGCCGGGACCGCCAAGCCTCACCCGCATGCTGCTTGGTGCGTAGCCCACGATTGGGAAGGCCCGCGATGAACGGCGATGGACGGTGCGCGACAGGCACATCGGCCCTTAGCCTCGCGCGCGGCGATGGGCACTGCGCCTGCGCTTCGACTTGGGCGACATCCCATGCGGCCACCCGCCCCGCGAGGCGCGCGCAGCCACGACCCTGCATCCACGACCAGCCACCATGAAGCATCCCTCCGCTTGTTCGCCGGGCCCGAACGCGACACTCCTGCTGGGCATGACCGTGATCGCCGCCATCGTCGGCGGAGTCGTCGTGGCGCGTGGAGGCGCGAGCCATAGCGCGCCGGCCGGCACGCTCGAGCTCGCCTGTCCGCCGCTCGCCAAGGTCTATTGCTCGATGGGCACCATGCCCTCGCTGACAGGCCAAGCCAGCGCGACAAGCAGCGTGGACCCCGCTCCGATCGTCACCTACGTCGACACGCTGGTGAACATCTCCAACTGCCCCACCGACCGCTTCGAGTACGTGGTCATGCGCCGCTGGCGCGCCGTGGACAGCTCCGGCAACTCGGCCGAATGCGACCAGCAGATCGACGTCATCAAGGACCTCTTCCTGATCGACATCAAGCCGACCTCGTGCCCCAACCCCATCCAGACCAGCTCGAACGGAGGTGGCGCGACCGTCTCGATCGCCATCGTGGGCACGGGAGCGCTGCCCGTGGCCGACATCGTGCCCGGATCGATCCAGTTGTGGCGCGAGGGCTGCCAGCGCGGTCCGGTGACGCCCAATTCATGGAACCTCGAAGACGTCGCCGGACCGCACGCGCCGCTGCAGACATGCGACTGCGGCACCGCCGGTCCCGATGGAACGCTCGATCTGCGCCTCGGCTTCTCGCGACAGCAGATGGTCGACCTGCTTGGCTTGAAGGGCATGCCAAGCGGCACGCTGGTCCCGTTGGTGGTGACGGGCACGCTGACGAACGGCTGCCGCTTCCGCGCCAGCGACTGCGTTCGCATCCAAGGCTGAGGTCGCGCTGCAGTCGCGCCCCTCAGCGCGATTTCAGCGCGCGGAGGCCGCCTGCAGGCGCGCGCGGGCCTTGGCGTTGCCGGGGGAGTCCTGCGCGGCGACGCAACTCGGGACGCTGGCGAGCAGGGTCTGCGCCACCGCAAGCGCGTCGCCGGCGGGCTGCTTGGCGGCCACCGCGGCCGCCTTCTGCTTGAGGGCGGCGAAGCGTTGGGCGTCGGCCACCGGCGGTCGGCGCCAGGCCGTGGCGTCGGCGGGCAACTTGGCGGCGCGCGCCTTGGCGGCCACCACGCGCGAGCGCAAGGTCGGGTGGTCGGAGAAGGTGTCGTCGGCGGTGTCGTAGCCTTGGTCGGCGAGGTTTTGGAAGAAGTCGCCGAAGCGCGCCGGGTCCCAGCCGGCGCGCGCGTGGAAGTCGAAGCCGAGCTTGTCCGCTTCGGCTTCATCGTCGCGCGTGAAGCCCAGCGAAAGGAACTGGCCAGCGTACAGGGCCAGCGTGCCGCCGATGGCCGCCCACTCTTCCTTGTCCTCCTCGGCGAGTTCGTGGCTGAGCACCGCCGCGGCGAGCGCGCCGCCCAGCACGGCGTATTGGCGGTTCATGCCCTTGTGCACATGGCGTCCGTAGACATGCGCGTACTCGTGCGCCACGACGGCGGCAAGCTCGTCCTCGCTGCGGCAGGCGACCAGAAGCTGCGAGTAGACATACATGTGCTCGCCGCCGGTGGTGAAGGCGTTCAACTCGTCGCTCGCCACGAGGTGGAAGCGCAAGTCCTCGGAGAACAACCAGCGCGAATCGGCGGCGCGCTGCGACTTGCCGCCGTACCCGGCCTTGGTCATGGCGTCGGCGGCCGCCACGACGCGCGCGCCGACTTCTTGCAGGTACGCGGCGAGCTCCGCTTCTTCGATCACCGCCGGTTCCAATTCGCGGTGCGCGTCGGCCGCTTGCGCGATGACCGAGCGGTCGGAGGCGCAGGCGCACAGGCAAAGGACGAACGCGAAGAGCGGGATGAGGCGCGCGGCGAGGTTCTTCATGGGCTGCTGCGGAGTGCCGGGATCGTCCGAGCCTAGCACGCTATGCTCGTCGCCCCCATGGCGGCCAATTCCCCCGTCCCGCGCTGGATCCCGGTCGCGGCGCTGTTCTTCGTGACGCTCGCCTGGGGCGGGACCTTCGTGTGGATGAAGGAGACCCAAAACCGCACGCTCGAACTGCTGGGCGATGGCGTCGAACTCGCCGGCACCGCATGGTTCATGGGGTTGCGCTTCGCCTTGGCGGGGCTGCTGCTCGCATCGTGGAAGAAGGCGCGCTTCGCCTGGAACGACCGCGCCGCGTGGAAGGGCGGCTTCTGGCTGGGTCTGTTCCTTTGGTTGGGCTTCGTGCTGCAGATGCTCGGCCTGACCGAGGTGTCGCCGGCGGTGTCGGCCTTCCTCACGAGCTTGTACGTGCTGTTCACGGCGCTGCTCACCGCGGTCCTGATGCGGCGGCGGCCGGGCAAGTGGCTGGTGGCGGGCGTCGTGCTCGCCACCGTGGGCGCGGGGATCATCCGTGGCCGCCCGGAGCTGCGCTTCACGCTGGGCGAGCTGCAGACCTTGGGTTGCGCGCTGGTCTTCGCCGCGCACATCCTCGTCACCGACGGGGTCACGAAGCGCGTGTCGCCCCTGCCGGCGACTCTGGCGAGCTTCGCGTGGGTCGCCGCCTTGAGCTTCGCGACCTTCGGCCTCGCCACGCTGTTCGAGCCCGTGCCCGCGGCGGGAAGGTGGATGGAGCTCGCGCTCGACGCCGCCTACCTCGAGCCGCTGCTCTTGTCGACCGTGCTGGCGACCGTCGTCGCGCTGTCCTTGATGAACCTCTACCAGCGCGAGCTCGATCCCGTGCGCGCCGCGGTGCTGTACGCCTTGGAACCCATCTGGGCCGCCGCCTTCGGGATCCATGCCGCGCACGACGCGTTCACGCCGTGGCTGGTCGTCGGCGGAGCGATCCTGCTCGCGGGAAACCTCGTGGCGGAGCTGGGCGGCAAGCGCACCGCGGCGCCCGCCGACCGCGAATGACGCGAACGGGTCCGCGGCCGACGATTGTCAAGTATTTTTGACAGACTCGCCCGCGGAGCCCGGGGCGAACGGCCGGAACAGCACGCGCACGAGATGGCGCGGCCCCGGCAGGTCGAGCAGTGGCACCACCAGCGAAGTGGCCACGATGGAAACGAGCACCACGGCGAAGGCGAGATCCCTGATCGCCTCGCCACCCTCGGGCAGGAGTTCGGCCGCCGCCGAGGCCACCACGGCTGCGGCGAGGCCCTTGGGCGCCATCACCGAGGCGATGGCCGCCTCGCGGCGTTCGACCGCGCGCGGCAGGACCACGCGCGCGATCAGGGTCCTGGCGAGGTAGATGGCCCCGACCAGTTGCGCGGCCAGCAAGTACGGGCCCAGCTCGTCGAAGCGCAGGCTCAAGCCGAGGTAGACGAAGAAGAAGAGCTTCATCAGGAAGACCACCTCGCCATGGATGGCGCGGTCGGTCTCCGTCACGGCCACCGTCTCGCCGCCGGCGCTCCACCACTTCGGCGGGTTGGCCAAGGTGACGCCCGCCACCAGCACGGCGATGGCGCCCGAGACCGACAACGCTTCGCCCGCGCCGTAGACCACGAACACGAAGGCGTACATGGCCGAGAAGTAATTGCGCAAGCGGCGCGCGCGGGCTTGCAGGCGCAGCCACAGCCAACCTGCCGCCCAACCCAGGACCAGGGCGGCGAGGAACTTCACGCCCACATCGCGGCCCACCATCCAACTCGACACATCTCCCCCGACGGCGAGCGGCACGAGCGCGAAGGGCAGCACGATGGTCAAGACGTCGGTCAACGCGCTTTCGAGGGCCAAGGCAGTGCGCGTGCGCTCAGACAACCCCAGGAAGCCGACCATGGGCAGCACCACGGCCGAGGAGGTGCCCGAGAGGATCGCGCCCAGCACCATGGCCGGCCACCAACCAAGGTCCGGACTGGCGATGCCCGCCACCAGGAACACGGTCGCCACGGCGCTGAAGAGCGTCAGGCCGCTGGAATCGACCAGTCCTCGACGCAGGGCGGCGAGCGGCATCCCAAGACCGCCTTCGAACAGGATCACCACCAACGCGATGGTCGTCAGCACTGGTCCGGCGCGACCGAAGTCCTCGAGTCGCACCCAGTGCAGTCCCACCGGACCCAAGGCGATGCCCAAGCCGATCAACAGCAGCACGTCGGGAATGCGCGTGCGCTGGAAGAGCCCGGCGAGCAAGTGCCCCAGGAAGATCACGAGGCCGATGCTGAGGATGGCGGCGTGCATGGGAATCCAGGGCGGTGCGTTGCGCGCGCCAACGCGGCGTCGGGGAGCACGTTGCGGTCGGGCACGTGGCGGTCGGCGGGCGCGGCCGAGAGCGAGGCATGACCAGAAAGCACGACGGGCGCCGCGGCTTGCATGCCTGGCACCCGTCGTCGAGTGGAGCGGCTGAAGGGACTTGAACCCTCGACATTCACCTTGGCAAGGTGACGCTCTACCACTGAGCTACAGCCGCGTTTGGGGTAAGGAAGGATAGCGCCCGTGTCCGCCTTTGCAAGTCCCACTCGCCCGCGACACTGCGAAGGACCGATCCGCTAGGAAAGGAAGGCCGGGGACCGCCTCCTGGAACCGCTCGGACCCCTGCCTGCACGCAGCGCGACCCGCGTTTCGAAGCGCTAGACGCGACGCAACAGAGGTAGGAGGTGCGCGGAGGCCGCGCGAGCAGCGCTTGGGACATCCTTGCCCAAGGCGATGTGGCCTGCCAAGACCGTGGCATGGCGGCAACCGGAGCCGCGCACCTTGGCGCGGGGGATGCGCGGGTGCTCGAGCGCAGTCTCGGCGTGGCGTTCGACCACCAAGTCGAGCGCCGGATCCTCGACCCCGTGTCCACCCTTGGCTACGACCGCGCGACAACCCGCGGCCACCAACCTGCGCGCGGCGGCGGCGCGCGCCTGGCGATCGCGCGCAAGTTCTTCGCACGCCAGTCCGCCCAGCTCGGCCAGCTCGGGGACGTTGGGAGTCGCCACCACGGGCAGGGACAGCAACTCGCAACGCAGGTGGGAGACATCCTCGGGTTGGAGGAAGCGGCCGCCTGCCGACGGAGCAAGGACCGGATCGACGACCGCGGTCGCCGCGTGGTCGGCCACGAGCCGAGCAGCCGCGTCGATCGCCGCGCGCGTCGGCAGCAAGCCGAACTTGAGCACCACGACGCGTCGCGCCGCGCGCGCCTCGAGGAGCCACTCCGCGACCGGCCGCGCCCAAGCCTCGGCTGGACGCGCGCCCAGTTCGCGCAAGCCGCCGGCGTCCTGACGCGTCCACGCGGTGATCTCGCTGCGCCACTCGAGCGCATCGCCGAAGCTCGCGGCGGCGGCGCCGTCGGCGTCGATCCCCGCGCCGCCGGGATCGTGCCCCCCCACCAAGAGCAGCAAGGGCCTCACTGCGGCAGCTTCTTGAGCACGAACCTCATCGAAGCGGACACCGTCTGGCGCACGGACTCGTGGCCCTCGGCCTCGGCCTCCAGCTCGCGCACGGACAGCGGCAGGTGCAGCACCAGCTGTCCGTCGCGGAACTCGAACGGTCGCACCCGACCGCGGCCCGGCGCGGGTGGCCCCACGACGCCGGTTTCGACGGGCGAGCCCGCATCGTCGACGATCTCGAGCGACACGCGGCGCAGCAGCCCCTCCGACGCGAAGGCCTCGACCTGCCGCTTCTCGCCAGCGACCACCTGCACGGGCCGCGACGAGGCGAGGATGTCGGGAAAGCCGCCGAGTTGCAGCTGCACCACGGCGGCACCGGGCTCGACGCGCTCGAAGCGCCACGCGCCTTGGTCGTCGGGGCTGGCGGCGACCGCCACGCCCAGCGCATCGACCAGCACCACGGTGTACTGCTGCGGCAACACGCCCTCGTGCGGCAGCACGCGACCCTCGATCGACCCGAGGAAGGCGAGCTGCGCGACCAGCGACTTGTCGCCGGCCTTGGCGGGGATGCTCGTCGTCCCCGCGCGAGCGGGATGCGACACGGACAACTCGTGCGCGCCGGGGAGCTTCGGCCCGCGCAGGTCGAAGCGCCCCTCGCCGTTCGTGGCGCCGGCGATGCGCGAGTCGACTCCGCCAGCCGACGAAACGAGGGCCACGCGCGCGCCTTCGACGGGGCGACCGGCCTCGTCGAGCACGCGGCCGCCGAACTGGATGGTCCAATTGACGAGTTGCACGGCGCCCACGCGCACGACGCGCAGCGCGCCGGACTTGTCAATTTTACTTGACAGGTCGCCGAACTCGAGCACCTTGGTGGCGCCGTGCTCGTTGCGCACGACCAGGGCGCGCGCGGCGACCTCGTCGCCGGTCGCGAAGCCTGGCGCGGGGACGCGCACGCTCCCGCCCGGTCCGACGCTGGCGCGGCCCTCCTCGCTCCAGCCCATCGGCCCTTGCAGATGCAGGCTGGCGGTCCAACCCTCCAACTTGCGGCCGTCGATGTCGGAGACCGACGCCTCGAGGACCGGCATCGGCGCGCCAACCTGCAGGCGGAACGCGCACGCGCCGCTCGCGGGGGCCTCGAGCGGCAGGTCCCACGGCGCGCGGGTCTCCAGCGCGCCGCACCCCGGATCGGCGACGACCACGACGCCCGCGCCGGGAGCGGCGTGCTCGAAGCGCGCCTTGCCTCCGACCAAGGTGCGCGTCGTGGTGCGCACTCCCTCGGGTTCGGGGCCCGCCCGCACCACGGCCACGCGTCCGCCATCAGGGCAGGCGCCGGCGCCGCTGGCGGCTTCGACCTCGAGCGCCATGCCGCGGCGCGCGACGAGGCGCACCGGGACCTGTGGCACGCTGGAGCGCTGCAGCAGTTGCGCGCGCGAGTCCTGCGGCGCGTCGACGATGGCCCACAGGTCGGGCTTGCCCGCCAGCGTCGCGAAGCGCTCCGGCGCGTGCGGCAAGAGCGCGCGGCCATCGGCGCCGGTCGTGGCGCGCCATGGTTCGCGACCTTGCGCGTCGCGCACGGCCACGGGCATGCCCGCGATGGGCGCGCCGGCTTCGTCGCACACCTCGACCACGAGCGTCAGGTCGCGATGCAGCACGAGCTTCAAGTGGCTGACGTCGCTGCGTTCGAAGCGCCGCGAGGCGTAGCCGTCCCCGAAGCGCGCATCGACGATCATCGAGCCCTTCAAGCTCGGCACCATGCCCCAGCCGTTGGAGGTCGTGCGCACCTGGTTGTGCGGCAAGCGCCCGAGCACGAGGTCGTCGTCGAGGTCGAGCACGCGCGGATCCTCGGCGACCAGGCGCGCGAGGTCTTGCGACGTGGCCCAGCGCAGCACGGCGCCGACCACGTGCGAGCCGTCGGGTCGCACGCAGGTGATGCCCACGCCCTCCTCTTCCGGCGGCACTCCGGGAGGCAAGGGGCCGAGGCCGGGCAGCACCTCCTCCGCGCCGGACCCTCGCGCAAGAGCGGGATCGGGCTGGCGCTCGGGACCCTGCGCGGAGGCTTGGGCGGGCTCGACGCGCGCAACCGGACGAGCGCCAGTGCCGAGGCTCGCAGGCTCGCGGGGCTCGTTCGACGCGGGAGGTCTTGGCGCCGCCAACTGCGCCGCGGGAGCGACTGCGAAACTCTGCTTGTGCTCGTGGGCGTCGGCGCCGCCGGAGCGACGCGCGGCCTCGGCAAGCAGCCAGACCGCCACCACGAGCACCAGCCAGCAGCTGGCGCCGGCAAACGCTCTCTTGGCGAGGGCCGTGGACATGGCGGCGGGCAGGATAGCGCCAAGGCGGCCTGCCACGCGAGCGACGGACCGCCTGCGAGCCAACCGTGCGCGGCGAGACGCTCAGAAGCCGCGGCCGATGAGGAAGTGGACGGCGTTGAGGATCTCGGCCCGACCGTGGCGGGCGTCGATCTCGAGCACGCGCTCCACGTTCTTGCCGACGTAGCCGTGGACCAGCTTGAAGTCGACCTGGCCCGTGCCGGGCGGCATGTCGACCTGCCCGTCGGCGGCGTCCTGCAAGTGGATGCCGACCATGTGGTCGGCGTAGGCGTCGAGCCACATGCCTTGCGTGGGCAGGCCCTTTTGCTCGCGCATCTGGATGCGGCTGCAGTCGTGCCAATACGCCAAGCGATGGCGCGCGAGGTCGTCGAGCACCCAGCCGACCGCCTGGAAGCTGAGCAGGTCGAGCATGCTGTCGCCGGTCTCGATGGCGATGCGCGTCTCGGGCAGCTCGCTCATCACCGTGTGCAGCGAACGGCACAGGTGCTCGAGCTGCTTGGCGCTCTTCTTCTGGACCTTGCCCACGAGTTCGCGCACCGAGTCCTTGACCTCGTCCTGGAAGCCCTCGCGCACGATGCGCGCGCGCAGCTTGTCGGCCTCGTCGCGCAGCGCCTTGTCCTCGACTTCGCAGCCACGCACGATGACGGTCGGGCACTTGTACTTCTGCGCCAAGCGCACATGGCGGCGCAGCGAATTCACGGCGCGCTCGCGCAAGTCGGAGTCGAGGCTGCCGAGCTTGGTGCCGCTCATGTTCTCGGCGCGCGGGTCGAGGCAACCGGTGACGACGGCCGAGACGCACACGCCAGTCTCGCGCGCGCTGTCCTCGAAGCCGCCCAGCGTCACGGGCGCCTCGAGCAAGCCGAGCTCCAAGCGCCGGAAGCCCATCGCCACGGCCGCGAAGGCCTGGTCCTCGATGGCCTTCAGGCGCGAGCCGAAGGTGGTCGTCGACAAGGCGTAGTCGTTCGGGATTCCGGGTTGGGTCAGCACGGTGGCGCAGTTCTGCTGCGGGTGGTCGGCCTCTCGGCCGGAACCACCCTAGTCAAAAGTACTAGCAAGATCCGGCTGGGGTCGGAGCGATGCTCGCCGAAGGAGCTTTCGGAGGGAGAACTCCTTTCGCACCCATCGCGGCTCGATCTTCGGACAGGCACCCGCCATCATTGGTTCCCGGCCTTCCCGATTTCCCCGTCGGAGGCCGGTTTGTCCCACCCGGAGGCCCCGGGCAGGGCCTCGCCGCCACCGTTCCCGCCTGCGGGACGGTGGTGGCCGCGCGGCCCGCAGGCGACTGGGGCTTGGCGGAGCGCGGCTTCCAAGGCCTCGAACCGCACGGGCTTGGCGACATAGTCGTCCATGCCCGCCTCGAGGCAGGCTTCGCGATCGCCTTCGACGGCATTGGCCGTCATGGCGACGATCCGAGGCTGGTTGCGCAAGGACAGGCCGCGGATGCGGCGCGTGGCTTCCATGCCGTCCATCTCGGGCATCTGCACATCCATGAGGACCAAGTCGTAGTTCCCGGCGAGCAGCGCTTCGACGGCTTCTCGTCCGTTTTCCGCCACGGCGGGCTCGATGCCCAGCTTGTGCAGCATGCGCGACGCGACCTTGCGGTTGATGGCGTTGTCCTCGACGAGCAGCACGCGCAGGCGCGCGAGCTCGGTGCCGTGCTGCTCGCTCGCGGCGGGCAAGGGAGCGCGCGGACCGGCCTCGCGCAGGTCGCGCAACAAGAGCTCGAGTGCCGCGCCGCGCACGGGCGTGGTCAGCGTCGCTTGGGCGCAGGGGATGCGCAGTTGCGCCCCCAAGGGATGCAGCGCGATCAGCACGGGGCCGCGCGCGTCGCGCAACTCGCGCCAACCGCCTTCGTCGCCGGCGAGCAACGCTCCATCGACGAACGCGAAGTCCACCGGCGCCGTCTCCAGCGCCACGCGCGCCGAAGCGATGTCGACGGCCTGGCGCGCCACGACGCCGAGCCGCAGCAAGGCGCCTTGCAGGCTGGCGCAAGTGGCCGCGTGTCCATCGACGACGAGCGCCGTCGCTCCCGACAGGCCGCTCGAGCGATCGCGACGCAAGGTCGTGGCCCGCGGCGCCTCGATGTCGAAGGCGAAGGTGGATCCGCGGCCCTCCTCCGAGTCGACGCGGATCGCGCCGCCGCACAGCTGCACGAGCTGGCGCGAGATGGCCAGTCCAAGCCCCGTCCCGCCGAAGCGACGCGTGGTCGAGGCGTCGACCTGCGAGAACGACTGGAAGAGGCGATCGCGTCGATCGAGCGGGATGCCGATCCCCGTGTCGCGCACGCGGAACTCGAGCTTGTCGACGCCCGCGGCGGCGATCTCGACCACGACCTCGCCTTGTTCAGTGAATTTGACGGCGTTGCCCACGAGGTTGACCAGCACCTGCCGCAGGCGCAGCGGATCGATGACGACTTCGTCCGGAACGTCGGCGGCCACGATCGAGGCGAGGCGCAGGCCCTTTTGCGCGGCGCGCAGCGCCACGACGTCGAGCGCCTCCTCGACCACCACGCGCGGATCGACCTCGCGTCGCTCGAGCTCGACGCGTCCCGACTCGATCCTCGACAAGTCGAGGATGTCGTTGATGATCGCCAAGAGCGCGTCGCCGCTGTTGCGCATGACCTCGACCAGCTCGCGCTGCTCCTGCGACAGGCGCGTGTCCAGCAGCAAGGCGCCCATGCCGATGACGGCGTTGAGGGGCGTGCGGATCTCGTGGCTCATCGAGGCGAGGAACGCGCTCTTGGCGCGATTGGCCTCCTCGGCGCCCTCCATGGCCCGGCGCACGGTCTCGAGCGCGCGCGAGCGCTCGAGGTACCAGCCGAGGCGCTCGCCCATCTGCGCGATGCCGTCGATCGTGCGCCCCGAGTGCACCAATTCGCGCGAGGCGAGCAGCAGCAGCACGCCCAGCACCCGGCCGGAACTCGAGACCGGCACCGCGAGGGTCGCCTTGAGGCCGGCCTCGGCGGCCATGCCCGCGCGCACGAACAGCGGGTCGTGCCCGGCGTCGTCGGTCGAGTACGGCTCGCCGGTCGCGAGCACGCGACCCACGATCGACTCGCCCGGCGACAGGCGCAGCTCGCGCGACAACTCGAGGAAGCGCGCGATCGACGGGGACCTTTGCGTGTTGCACTCGTAGGACCTGACGGCCGCGCCGGAGCCGTCGACCAGCCACAGCTCGCCGAGGTCGTAGTCCAGTCCGCCGCACACCGAGTCGAGCAAGGCCTGCGCGGCGGCGGCTTCGTCCTCGGCGCGCGCCAACGACTCGGAGACCTCGATCTGCACGCTCTGCAGCGCGGCGACCTCGCGCAGCTCGGCGCGCTCCTTCTCCAACTTGCGCGCCAGCACCTGCGCGTCCTCGAGCGCCATGTCGCGCGTCTGCAAGAGCAGCACGAACTCCGTCACCGGATCGTGGATGGCGAAGTCGGCAAGCGTCAGGCCGAGCCCTTCCAGCGACTTGAGGTCGGTGACCCACGGCGAGCCCACGAAGGCGAGCATGCCGCCTTGAGGTCCGTCGTCGGGCAGCACGATGACCTGCCCGCGCAACTGCAGGCCGTTGTGCAGGAACTGCAGCACGAACAGCTGGCTGCTGCGCGCGCGGATCGAAGCGGCGTCCTTGGGACCCTTGGGCCGCAGGATGCGCGCGATGTCGAAGAACCCGACGCCCGGCGCCGCCTGCGGGCAGACCCGCTCCACCCCGCGGCCCACGCGCGCGAGCCGCAACCCTTCGTCGAACACGAGGTGGAACGGGAAGGCCGTGGCCAGCAGGTCGTGCGCCGCCGGAGCGTCCATGGCGCGCTCAGCCGCCCTTCAGGCTGGCGGCGCCGTCGGCGGCGACGATCGGCGTGCAGCGCACGTGGAAGGTGTCGTGGTCGTGGCCGTCGGCGCGCGTGGAGACGATCGTCGCCTCGACGCGGCAGCGGAACACCTCGCCCAGGCCTTCGAGCAGGCCCTGCACGAAGGGCGTCAGGCCCGGGCGCGAGCTGTAGTACTGCAGCTCGAGTTCGTCGGGGCCCTTGTCGACGACCACGAAGCTCGGCGCGTCCATGCCGACGAAGGTCATGCCGAGGCGCGCGTGCAGGTTGTCGAGGTTGGCGAGGAAGGTCTTCATGTCGCGACCCGAGATGAGGAAGAGCTCGCGGTAGCCCTCCTTCATGGCGAAGCCGATCCAGAACTTGCCGAAGGTGCGCAGGATGTCGGAGGCGTCCGCGCCGAGCTCCGCGCAAGCCGCGCCGACGAGGTCGTAGGTCAGCTTGTCGGGGTACTGCGTCAGGCGCAGGAAGGCGTCCTCCTCGACGCCGGCGCGCGCCTTGATGCGGCACCAAGTCTCCTCGCCGAAGTTCTTGGTCACGAGGTCCTGCACCGCGAGATTCACGAGTCCGTACATGCGTCAGCGCTCCTTGACTTGGCCGTCCCGGCCCGCGAGTGGACCGAGGCGGAAATTCCTTCCGTCTATCGGCGTGGGCAGCCGCGGGCTTTAGCGACTCGCGCGCGACGGGCGCCCAACGCCCGCGGAAGGGCCCCGAGCGGCCCAAGCGCGGGCGGCGCCGGGTCGGCCGGGCGGATCGAAGGCGGATCGCGGGGCAGGCGAGGCGGAAGCCGGCGCGAAGGAGCAACGCTCGGCCAAGGCGCGGATGCACGCCGCGAGACGCGAGTGCGGCGACGTCGCGCCGCGCCTCAGACCTTCACTTCGCTGGTCGCGCTCGAAAGCGCCGCGTGGCGCTCGAGCAGCGGGTCGATCTCCTCGGCCACGTACTCGACCACCTGGCGCGGCGCGCGGCCCACGTACAACGCGGGGTCGAGCAGCTCGTCGAGGCGCTTGGCGAGCGGCGCCAGCACCGGATCCTCGGCCAAGAGCGCGCGGAACGGCGAGGGCTCGCCATCCTTGATGGCGCGCGCGGCCTTGTGGCTGGCACTCCGGATCGACTCGTGCACATCCTGGCGATCGGCTCCGAGCTTCACCGCCTCCATCATCAGGTGCTCGCTGGCGAGGAACGGCAGTTCCTCCAGCAAGCCGCGCCGCACCACGTGCGGGTTGACCACCAGCCCCGAGGCCACGTTCAGGTACAGGTTCAGCACCGCGTCCGTGGCGAGGAAGCTCTCGGCGATGGCGAGGCGCCGGTTGGCCGAGTCGTCGAGCGTGCGTTCGAGCCACTGGTTCGCCGCGGTGTGCGCCGCGTTGTCGAGCAGCGAGATGACGAAGCGCGAGAGTGCGCAGATGCGCTCGCTGCGCATCGGGTTGCGCTTCCAAGGCATCGCGGAAGAGCCGATCTGCTTGGTCTCGAACGGCTCCTCGAGCTCCTTCCTGTTGGCGAGCAGCCGCAGGTCGGTGGCGAACTTGTGCGCGCTCTGCGCGATCGACGACAGCACCTGCAGCACGCGGAAGTCGGCCTGGCGCGGATACGTCTGGCCGGTGACGCCGTAGCTCTTCGCGAAGCCCATGCGTTCAGTCACGCGCCGGTCGAGCTCGCGCACCTTCTCGTGGTCGCCGCCGAACAACTCGAGGAAGCTCGCCTGCGTGCCGGTCGTGCCCTTGACGCCGCGGAAGCGCAGGCTCGCCTCGGCGTGGTCGAGGTCCTCGAGATCGTGCGCGAGGTCCTGAAGCCACAGGCAGGCGCGCTTGCCGACCGTCGTGGCTTGCGCCGGTTGGAAGTGCGTCCAACCCAAGGTCGGCAGGTCCTTCCAGCGCAACGCGAAGTCGCGCAGCACCTTCATCGTCGACACCAATTGCGCGCGCAGCAGGCGCAGGCCGTCGCGCATCGCGATCAGCTCGCTGTTGTCCGTGACGAAGCACGAGGTCGCCCCGAGGTGGATGATCGGCCGCGCGCGCGGGCACTGCTCGCCCCAGGCGTGGATCTGCGCCATCACGTCGTGGCGCAGTTCCTTCTCGTGGCGCGCGGCCGCCTCGAGGTCGAGGTTCGTCGCGTTGCGCTTGAGCTCGTCGACTTGCTCGGACGCGATGGCGAGGCCCAGTTCGCGCTCGCACTCGGCCAGGGCGATCCACAGCGCGCGCCAAGTGGTGAACTTCTTCTGGTCCGAGAAGTTGGAGCGCATCGCCTGCGAGCAGTAGCGTTCGGCGAGCGGCGAGCGGTAGTTGGTCGGGTCGGTCTGCATGGGATCGGGCACCTCAGAGCCACCACGTCCCGGGCAGCCAGAGGGGCAAGAAGGTAGCGAGCGCGGCGCAGACCGCGCACGCCACGAGGCTGGCGGCGATGCGCGGGAACAGCGCGGACCCCGCCAAGGCTGCCCGCACGCACCAGCCCGTGCCCAAGGCGCCCGCCGCGTCGGTCAGGATGTCCGGCAGGGAGGCGTCGCGCCCCGGCACATGGTGCTGGTGCCATTCGTCGACCAAGCCCAGCACGGCGCACAACGCCACCACGCCCAGCACCCAGCGCGCCTCGACGGTCCACGCGCCGCGCCTGCGCGGCAGGGCGAGCAGGCACAAGAGCGCGAGGAACCCGTACACGACCGCGTGCAGGAAGTTCGCCAGCAAGTCCCCGCCGAGCCCGCCTCCGGTCGAAGGCGCGGGCCCGGAGGAGAGCCGCCACACCAGCGCGTACCAGCCAAACGCCAACAGGACCGCCAACCAGCCAGGCAGGAGTCCCAGTCGAGCCGCGAGGGCCTGCGCCATGCCCGCCCCGCGCCGCATGGCCGGCCTAGTCCTCGGTCCAGCGCTTGACCGCGGTGAACTCGAGTCCGAGTCCGTCGCGGCTCTTTTGCACATGGAAGCGGTCGAGCAGCCCCTTGAGCAGGTACAGCCCGCGTCCGCGATGGCCGTCGAGGTCCGGTTGCTCTTCGTCCTGCAGGCGCTCGCGCACGAGTTCGGGATCGCCACCGCCCATGTCGGCCACGGACAAGGCCCAGGCGCCGCCCTGGACGCGGAAGCTGACCGTCATGCGCACTGCCGCCAGCGAATCGGCCTCGTCCCGCACGCCGTCGCCGCCGCCGTGGTCGATGGCGTTGGAGCACAACTCGCTCAGCACGAACTCGAGGAAGGGCAGCTCGTCCTCGGGCACTTCACGCGCGAGCGCATGCTCGCGCAGCTCCACGCGCAAGCGCGCTTCCACGCTGTGGGCCGCCGGCAGCACGAGACGCAGCTCATCGGAGCTCGGGGGCGTGGCGCTCACGGCTTGCTCTCCGTCGACAGGGGCTCGAGGTCCAGCGACAAGTCCAGCGCAGGCGCGGAATGGGTCAAGGCGCCGATGGAAATGCGATCGACGCCCGAGGCCGCCACGGTCCGCAAGCTCGACTCGTCGATGCCGCCCGAGGCCTCGAGCTCGATGGCGTTTCCGAGCGCGGCCGCCTGCGCGCGCAGCAGCGGGCACAAGCGCCGCATCTCGGCCGGGCCCATGTTGTCTAGCAACACGACATCGGCGCCACCCTCCACGGCCGCGCGCGCCTCGCTCTCGTCGCGCGCCTCGCAGGTGATGCGCAGCGCCTGCCCCAGCGCGGCGCGCAACTCCCGCAGCACCTGCGGAATCGGCCGGCCGGCGAGCTCGATGTGGTTCTCCTTGACCATCGCCTCGTCGTGCAACGCGAACCGATGGTTCTCGCCGCCGCCGCAGCGCACGGCGTGCTTCTCCAATTCGCGCAGGTTGGGCGTCGTCTTGCGCGTGTCCAGGATGCGCACCGGGCGCATGCCACCCTCGTGCGCCAAGAGCACATGGCGCGCCGTGGAAGTGGCGACGCCGCACAGACGCTGCACGAAGTTGAGCGCCGTGCGCTCCGCCGACAACAGAGCACGCGCCGAGCCTTCGATCTCGGCCAGCTTGGCGCCCTTCGGGAAGGCGTCGCCGTCCTGCACCAAGGCGCGCCGCGTCGAGGTCGCGTCGCACAGCTCGAAGGCCCGCAGGAAGACCGCCATGCCCGCCATGACGCCCGGGCGCTTGGCGACGAGGGTTGCTCGCGCGCGCGCCGCGGCGGGCACGGCATGCAGCGTGGTCACATCGACCTCGCCGACGGGACCCGCACAAGCGCGGTCCTCGGCCAGCGCAGGACGAACGGCGGCATCGATGCAGGCCAAGGACAGGGGTAGTGGCTGTCCACGGCGCGCAGCTGGCAAGCGGCCGTGCCGAGGGATCATGGGTTCATCTAGCGAGCTCATGGGCGGCGCGCGGGCGGCGGAGTGTACTCGACGGGCGGAACCGCGCGTCCCCCACGCCTGCGACCGGCGAGTTCAGCTTGCGCCGACGAGGCTGGCAGCGAACGCCAATGTTCTCGCAGGGCCGCGACCGTCGCCGGCCCGATCCCCGGCAACAAGTCCAGCAGCTCGGGTCCGAAGCTGCGCCAGAGATGCAGCGCCTCGAACCCGGGCGGGCCGGCCGCAGCCGTCGCTAGCACGCCCGCTTGGGCCGACGCGCCACCGAGCGCGCGTGCGGCCGTGGCGGGGTCCCGCACAGCCGCCGCATAGACATCGAAGTGGCGCGCTTGGACGATGGCGCTTGCCCGACGCGGTCCGATCCCCGGCAAGGCCTGCAAGTCGCGCCACGACCAATCCCAAGTAGTGGAGGCCGGCCCGCCCAACCCGGGACCGGACGCGGGCCAGATGTGCGACCACGTCGCAGGGTCGTGCCCTGCATGGCTTTGTGACCGCATGCGGCTCGCGCAGGCGACCTGCAACCTAATCTGGTGCGCATCTTTGGCGGCCTCCCCATAGGTGCCTGCCGCGCAAAGGACCGCCACGACAGTCAGCTGTGCTCGCATCGTCCACCTCCCCCCATCGAGATGAACGCTGGACAGCCAGGCCGCGTAGCAGCCCAAGCCATTTCGAGCCACCGCACGAGCCAGCTACAAGCTCAAGCCTGACGCTTATTCGCCCATGAGAGCCCAAGTCAAAAGCCCTTGAAATGTCTACAAAACAAAGAGTTGCAGCTTCAAATCAGATGCCATAGGCAAAATGCAATCCTGAACCTTGCGCCTTGAACAGGCCTCGCTAATGTAGATGCAACTTCGTAGCTCTCCAAGCGTCTCTCGGTTCGCCGGCCCTGTTCGGGCCACCGCGAGGCAGCCGCTACGAAGCTCTCCAAGGCCAAAGTCAAAATCGAGATCTTCTCCATGAAGAGCATCTTCACCCTCGGCGCCGTCGCGACGCTGAGCACCCTTGCCGCCGCCAACACGACGGACAAGGCGGGCAGCCTCCTGGTGTTCCCCTCCTTCGACAACACCCGCGCCACGATCCACGCGATCACGGTGACGAACACGTCGGCCGACTCCACGATCGGCAACGTCGACGTCGAGTTCGTCTACATCAACGAGTACGACTGCCAAGAGTTCAACCGCACGCGTCGCCTCACGCCGAACGACACGCTGACGGTCTACACGAACCTCGACAACCCCAACATGACCAAGGGCTACGTCTACGTGTTCGCCAAGAGCACGACGACGGGCGCCGCCATCAGCCACAACCACCTCGCCGGCGCCTCGATCTGCGTCAAGTCGGGCGAAGATCCGTACGAGATGGCCCCGGTGGTCTTCCAGGCCGTGGGCGCCCAGGGCACCGCGACGGACGTCGACAGCGACGGCCTGCGCGACCTCAACGGCGTCGAGTACACGAAGGCCTCGGACGAAATCCTGATCCCGCGCTTCATCTCCGCCGGCGGCGACTCCCGCCCGGAACTGGCCCTGATCAACCTGACCGGCGGCGGCGATTTCACGGCGATCGTCGACTTCCTGATCTACAACGACAACGAAGAAGTCTACTCGGCCCAGTACAGCTTCCGCTGCTACCGCCGCGTGGCCCTCGCCAGCATCAACGGCGCCTTCACGGACAGCTTCCTCGACTCCACCAACAACGCGACCAACGAAGCTTGGACGCTCAATGGCAAGAACCTCGAGATGGGCTGGTACAAGATGGACGGCCGCATCGCGTTCTCGTCGGCCGCCAGCGTGTCGGATCCGGCGATCCTCGCCGCGCACTTCGACAAGGTCGGCAGCTGGACCGCCGCCACCCTGCCGTACGGCATGGGCGAGCAGGCCAACGGCGACCTGGTTGTCCTGGGAATCTTCCCTGACAACAACTGAGCCCAGGCAGGCACCCAAAGTACCTGCCTTCTGATTCCGAACCGACCTCTCGCGGCGCACGCATGAGCCGCGAGAGGTCGATTCTATTGGGGCGCTCAGCACCCGGCGAATACGCGAGAGCACGTGGCCTGAGGCGCTGGAGCCCGGTCAACTTTGATTGAATTTCTTAGCAAATTTCTTTATTGCCTAAACGAGGTCGCAATGCATGGATCGAGACGGACACGCGACTTAGCTGCGGCGCTTCCTCATCTTCCAAGTTCGTATTTTAGGCACCTCTAGACGACCTCCTTCCCAGCCTGCATGGTGCTGCCCGTCATCATCCGGCCTACGGGTGCCAGCGGCTCCAAACCGCCTCGATTCTGAGGCGACCGCGGGACTCGGACACGGATCTCCAATCAGCCACACCTCGGCTCCACACCATGAAGACTCTCCTCTTCAGCGCCACCATCGCCGTCGCCGCCCTGGGCTCCGTCGCCAACGCCAACACCTTGGACCGGACGGGCAGCCTGCTGCTCTTCCCCTTCTTCGACAACACCCGCGGTTCCGTCCAGGCCTTCACGGTCACGAACGCCAGCGCCGACGCGAGCGTGCGCATCGAGTACGTCTACATCAACGAGACTGACTGCCTCGAGTTCAACCGCACCCGCACCCTGACGCCCAACGACACCATCACGACGTTGTCTAATCTCGACAACCCGAACATGGCGCGCGGCTACATGTACGTGTTCGCCAAGAACGCCGCCGGGCAAGCGATCACCTTCAACAACCTCGCCGGCGCCACCGTCGTCGCCACCCCCAACTCGGGCCTGTACGAAGCCGCCCCGATCGTCTTCCAAGGCCTGACGGCGGCCAACGCCAACACGGACACGGACAACGACGGCCTGCGCGACCTGAACGGCACCGAGTACAGCCGCACGCCCGACGAGTTGATCGTCCCGCGCTTCTTCGGCGCCGCGTCCGGCCTTTCGTCCTCGACCCCGACGATCTCCTTGATCAACCTGTCGGGCGGCTCGTCGTTCACGGCCATCGTCGACTTCCTCATCTACAACGACAACGAAGAGGTCTTCTCGGCCCAAACTTCGTTCAGCTGCTACAAGCGCATGCCGCTGGCCGCGATCAACGCCGCCTTCACCTCGAACTTCCTCGCCAGCACGAACGATGACGCCAACGAGTCGGTCGAAGGCATCGAAATGGGCTGGTACAGGCTCGACGGTCGCATCGCGTTCTCCGGCACCTCCACCTACAACGACCCGGCCATCCTCGCGGCGCACATCGACATCCTCAGTGGTTGGCCGGCGGGCGTCCTGCCCTACGGCGTCGGCGAGCAGAGCAACGGCGACCTCGTCGTCCTCGGCCCGACGGCGGACAACAACTGACGCGAGTCGGTTCGGCGCCGCGCGCCCAGCTCCTGCAGAGCCAGCGCAACGCCGAACGCGGACTGAATCACGCGCCCCCGGTTCGCGACCACGCGAGCCGGGGGCGCGTGCTTGGCCGGGCGGCTCGGCGCCGCCGCTGGACCAAGCACAGGGGCAAGGTGCGCAAAAGCCGCCCAATTGAGGGCCTAGATCGGCATCTACGCAAAGCCCATTTACCTTTCAACAGTCAACTTGCAGCTGCAGGATAGCAAGACGCATTTAGTGCTCCGGAGATCGATGCAGTCGACTCCACCCTCCGCTAGCCTCCCTGCATCGCACTCCAGCCTTGGCCGTTTGGCGTCCTCTCTCGACGCTCGAGCCCGGGCTTCTCCAAAGAACCCTTTTTTCGCAGACCGACACCATGACCCACTTCCGCCAACTGGCCTTCGCGGGCCTCTCCACGGCCATCGCTGCCGTGGCCACGACCAGCAACGCCTCGGCCGACTCCGTGCGCGGCTTCGGCAGCTTGCTCGTCTATCCGATCGTCGACAACACGCGTGCCGACCAGACCCTGCTGACGCTGACGAACCACAGCAGCTCCACCTCGGTGATCGTCGAGTATGTCTACATCAACTCGACCGACTGCCTCGAAACCAACCGCGCACGCACTCTGACGCCCAACGACACGATCACCGTCGATGCGCGCTTCGACTCGGGTGCCGCATCCGGCGGCAACACGGCGATCGCGAACGGCTACTGCTATGTGTTCGCCAAGAACGCCGCGGGCCAACCGATCAGCTTCAACAACCTCTCGGGCTCGGCCGTGGTCCTCGAAGGCGGCCTGATGAGCAGCTACGCGCCGGATCCGATCATCTACCGCGCGATTCCGGCCCAAGGCGCCCTGACGAACCTCGACAACGACCTCTACCGCGACCTCAACGGCACGGAGTACGAGCGGACCTCGGACGAGATCCACATCCCGCACTTCATCGCCGCGGGCAACAGCAAGATCTTCAGCAGCAGCCCCGAGCTGGTGCTCCTGAGCCTGACGGGCGGCCAGAGCTTCCAAGCGGTCGTCAACTTCCTCGTCTACAACGACAACGAGGAGCCGTTCTCGGCGCAGACCAACTTCCGCTGCTGGCGCCGCAGTCCGCTGACCGCGTACTCGGGCATCTTCTCCCAGTCCTTCCTCTCCACCACCAACAACGCGACCGCGGAGTTCGTCCTCGGCTTCGAAACCGGTTGGTACAAGATCGACGGCAACGTCACGTCATCCGGCAGCTCGCTGCCCGGTGGCACCGCGACCGACCCCGCGCTCATCGCCGTCCAGATCAACCGCGTGAGCGTCGGTCAAGACCAGACGGCGTGGGTGGTCCCGAGCTTCGGCGTGGGCGAACAAGACAACGGCGACCTGCAGGCCGCGGTGGGCAACCTGCTCGACACTCCCTGACTCCAGCACTGGAGCGCATCCAGCCGCACTCGATTCGGCTCCACGCGGGGCGCGTCAGCAAGGCTGGCGCGCCCCGCGGCGCGTCAGGCGGCCTGTCGATCGAGAGCCCCGACTGTCGACATGGCGAGGCCGAACGATGAACCCGACAAGCGCCAAGCACGACGCACCAGTCGCGGCGCCATCAGCCGCGCAACAAGCTGAGTTCGTCCAAGCTCAATCCCGGCGGCGGCTGCAGGGCCAACGGCACTCGCTCGCGCTCGGGCGGTTGCGCGTCCAGCGCGACGCCCAGCGGCAAGTCTCCGAGTTGCGTCAAGTGCAAGCGCAGCACGCGATCGAGGGCTAGTTCGAGGTCCTCGGTGCGTTCCAGCGCGAAGCCATCGCCATCGGGCAAGGCCAGGACCGGACGGCCGGCCTCGCAGCGCAACCTCGCGAGATCATGGTCGCGAAAGCGGCCGCGCACCTCTTCGCCCGCGACCTCGAGCGACAACTCCGGGTCGATGCGCAAGAGCGACTCCAGCGCGCGGTCGGCGAGTGGACGCCGCGCCTCGTCGACGCGCTGCATCCATTCGAGCAAGGGCTGCGCTTCGTCCTCGGACTTGGCGCCACCGGCGAGATCGACGGGCACGACCCACGAGCTCGTCGCGCGACCGGACGCGACGCGCACGCGCTCGAACATGCGCAGTTCGCGCGCTCGCAAGGCTCGCAAGGCGGCGAGCCCGGCCGGCTCGACGCCATCGACGACCAGCGCCGCCAGCGGTTCCTTCCGCGCATCGAGTCGCGCGTCGCCGAGGTGGCGCACGATCAGTTGCTTGCGTTCGCGCACGGAACTGAGCAGATCGACAGCGGCCTCGAGCAGCTCGTCGCGCCGCGGCAGCGCATGCACAAGGACGAGTTGTCCAAGACGGTTGACACCCGCGAGGTCCGCGCGCCGCGCTCCGGCGAGGGCCGGCGCGCCATCGAGCTGCAAGCCGCGATCGAGCACCTCGAATCCATCCAGCGACTCGCGCAGGACTTCCTCCAGCGCGCTCCATTCCGCTTCCGTCGTGCGATCGATGGGCATCGAGTGCTTCGTGCACCGCGTCGGGGGGCGCGCGAGGCGGGGCGGAGGTGAAGATCCGCATTCAGCGAGCCGCAAGCAAGCCCCAAACCGGCGCTGCGCCCAAGTTGGCGCGCAGCTGCGCACGCCTTCGAAGGCCCACGCCAGTCGCGTGCGACCTCAAGCGCCGGGCTTGGCGAGCTTGGCTGGCTCGACTGCCCTCGCGACGCCGGCACCTTGCGTCGGGGCGCGCGAGGTCGAGCAGCGCGCCGCCGATCCGGGCGCGCGCAGGGCGCTCGCCAGCACATGTTCGGGCAACGCCGCCGAGCCCTTGGCGCGCTTAGTCGGGACGCGCCGCGCGCCGGCGGGGATCACCACCGTCGGGCGCAAGGCATGGGCGAGGGCCAGCGCCAAGGCATCGGTGGCATCGAGCGGCAGGTCCAGATCCTCGCGGCGCAAGGCGCGCTTGACCATCGCCGCGACCTGGTCCTTGCTCGCATCGCCGCTGCCGGCGACGCGCTTCTTGGCGGCCCGCGGCGCCATCTCCACGACTTCGGCCTTGACCGCGGCGGCGCAAGCCAGGGCGAGTCCACGCCCCTCGCCGATGCGCAACGCGGAGGCGATGTTCTTGGCCGCGAAGGCGCGCTCGACGACCACCACGTCGGGCCTCAGGGACTGCATCAGCTCCGCGAAGCGCCCGTGGATGGCGGCCAGGCGCTCGGGCACGGCCATCTTGGCTGGCAGGCGCACGACGCCGGCGCACAGCAAGCGTGGACCATCGGAGCGCATGGCCACGGCGCCGTACCCGACGATGCGGGTACCCGGGTCGATGCCGAGCACGACCGGCGTGGTGGTGGTTGCGCGCTCCATCCCTTGCTCGGCACTCTAGGGGCCGAGATCCTCGAACGGAAGCCACTCGTGACCACCTCGGTGCTGCTGCTCGCCTCCGGATCCTCCACGCGCATGCGCGCCGGGGGCTTGGACGAGCGCAAGGTCTGGATCCCGCTCGCCGGCAGGACCGTGCTGGAACACTCGCTGGTGGCGTTCGAGGCCGCGCCTTGCGTGGTGGAGATCGTCGTGGCCGTCCATCCCGACGACCTGGCGCGCGCGCAGTCGCTGGCTGAACGCGCGAAAAAGCCGGTACGCGTGGTCGTTGGTGGCGCAGCGCGCATGGACTCGGCGCGCGCAGCGCTGGCGGCCCTGCAGGCGTCCTCGACGCTGGTCGCCATCCACGACGCGGCCCGACCGCTGGTCGAATCCGCCGTCATCGAGTCCGTGCTGGCCGCCGCCGCCGGACATGGCGCCGCCATCGCGGCGAGACGCGTGCACGACACGATCAAGCGCAGCCTCGATGGACGGTTCGAGCGCGAGACCCTCGACCGCGAGGCGCTATGGGCGGCGCAGACCCCGCAAGCCTTCGAACGCACGCGCTACGCGAGCCTCGTCGCGCGCGCGGCCGCCGAAGGGCTCGCACCCACCGACGACGCCGCCTTGTGGGAGCGCTGGGTCGGTCCAGTGCGCCTCGTCGACGGTGGCGCGCACAACATCAAGTTGACCACGCGCGAGGACCTGTTGCTGGCGGAGGCCATCCTGGCCGCGCGCACGGCCGGATCCGGACCGGGACGAGGAGGACGATGATGGGGCGCTTGCGCGTGGGCCTGGGCTTCGATGTGCATCGCTTGGTCGCCGGACGGGAGTGCATCCTCGGCGGCGTGCGCTTGCCGCACGACACGGGCCCGCTCGGCCACTCCGACGGGGACGCGGTGCTGCATGCGATCGCGGATGCGCTGCTCTCGGCCGCGGGACTGGACGATCTAGGCACGCTCTATTCGGACGAGGATCCGCGCTGGCGCGGGGCCGACAGCGCCGCGCTGCTCGCCGATGCAGTGGCGCGCGTGCATGCGAAGGGCTGGAGCGTCGTGAATGTCGATGTGGTCGTCGCCACCGAAGGCCCGCGCATCGCGCCGCACCGACCGGCGATGCGCGCGCGCATCGCCGAGTTGTTGGGCGTCGACGCGGACGCCGTGGGCGTCAAGGGCAAGACGCTCGAGGGCCTCGGTTCGTTCGCGCAGGGCGCCGCCGTGCTGGTGCACGCGGTGGCTCTGCTCGAATCGAACCAGGCGAGGAAGGCGAACTAGGCGCGGCGCTCGAACAAGGCGCGCCGCGACCCGCGAACCAAGCACGCCTTGCCGGCGGGTGCCGCGCGGTTCACTCGTCGTTGGCGCGCCACTGGCCGCCCACGGCGCGCAGCAGGGCAACCGTCTTGAGGGCCAACTGCGTGCGCGAGCGCGCCAGCTCCTGCTCGACGAAGACCAACGAGCGCCGCGCCGCGAGCACCTCGAAGTAGTCGACCAGGCCGTTCTCGTGTCGATCACGCGCCAAGACGAGCGCGCGCGACTCGACCTCGGCTTGGGCCACCAACGCCGTCTCGCGCTCGCGTTCGCGGCGCAGCTCGACGATGGCCGCCTCGACCTCGGTCCATGCGGCGACCACGGCGGCGCGCCAGTCCTCGGCGGCGGCCTCGGCGCGCGCCAGTTGCGCATCGCGCGCGGCCTCCAACCGATCACCGGTGAAGAGCGGCGCGAGCAGCGCGCCACCGAGGCTCCATGTGCGGCTCGAGGCGTCGGCGAGCTCGCCCAAGTCGTCGGCCTGCGCGCCCAGCGCGGCGGCGATCGACAAGCGCGGCTTGGTCTCGGCCTCGGCCACGCCGAGCAACGCGGTCTGCCTGATCACCTCGCGCCGCGCGCGCCGCAAGTCGGCGCGGTTCTCGAGCGTGTCGAGCGGCGCTCCCAGCGCCAAGGCGAGCGGAACGACCCCCGCCGGAGCATCGTCGGCGACGAGCTGCGCGACGACCTGCATCTCGCAAGCGGCGAGGCCCGCCAGCCGATGGCGCGACGCGTCGATGCGCGCGAGGATCGTCGGACGCGAAGCCTTGGCGGCCAGCACCTCGGCTTCCGCGCGCGCCGCGTCGAGTTCCGTCGTCAAGCCACCCGAGAGCCGCGCCCGTTCGAGCGCCAGCGCGTCCTCGAGCAGCGCCAAGCCCGCTTCGAGCGCGCGCAGTTCGCCCTGCGCCCCGCGCAGGAGCGCGCGTTCGCGCGCCAGCTCGGCCACGAGCGCGTCGGCCGCCATGCGGCGCAGCTCGATGGCGAGCTCCACCGCCTCGTCGGCGGCCGCCACCTCGGCGTCGAGTCGTCCCCAGGCGTCGATCTCCCAACTGAACTCCACTCCACCGGAGTAGAGAGGATCGACTCCGCCCAGGAAGGCGCCACCGGGACGGTTCTCGCTCGTCTGCTGCAACGCGGCTCCGGCCGTCAAGTCAGCCTGCACTTGGCGCGCGCCGGCGGCCACGCGGCGCTCCTCGCGCGCCACCTCCACGCGCAGGCGCGCGGCGCCCACGCTGGGCGAGGACGCGAAGGCCAGTTCGACCAGCGCGTCGAGCGCCGGATCCTGGAACTCCCTCCACCACGCGCCGGGCGTGGTCGCGCTCGCGCCCAGGAGTTCCTCGCGCCACGCGACCGTCGCGCGCGGCTCGATGGACTCGATCGCCGGCGGCGTGGCGCCGCAGCCGAGCATCGACGCCAGCGCGCAGATGCCCGCGACGGCGCGCCATGCGGGGCGTCCGCTCACTGACCGCCTCCAGCGTCGACGAAGACGTCCATCTGCATGCCCGGACGCACCGACAAGCGCGCCGGATCGAAGGCGTAGACGACCTGCAGGACGCGCGTGTCGACCCGCTCGGTGCTCTCGCCGGTCAACGAGCGCTTTGGGAGGACGTAGGGCTCGCTGCGCACGAACTCGAGGTCGACCGAGAGCTCGCGGTTGCCGCGCACGAAGGCGCGCGCGGCGGCGCCATCCTCGAAGCGCCAAGCGTCGCTCTCGTCGATGTCGACGCGCACATGCAGGCGCGACAAGTCGCCGAGCAGCAACAGCGGCCGCGCGGCGACTCCCGCGGGCGCGTACTCGCCCGGCCGCACCTCGACCTGCAGCACCACGCCGTCGATGGGCGATCGCACGGCCGTGCGATCGAGGTCCGAACGCGCGGCGGCGACTGAAGCCTCGCTCGCGGCGAGGCGCGCGCGAGACATGGCGAGCTCGGGCTCCCAAGCCGGCAGGGAAGCCTTGTCGAGCTGGGAACGCACCTCGAAGAGCCGCGCCTCGGCGATGGCGACGGCGCTCCTGCGGCGATCGAGTTCCTGCTGCGCGACGGCGCGCTTGTCGGCCACGCCTTCCACCAGCGACAGCTGCGTGCGCGCCTCGGCGAGCTGCGCATCGGCCACGGACACGGCCGCGCGCCAAGGCGGTAGGTCCTCCGCGCGCGGCTGCGCGACGAGGCGAGCCAGTTCGGCGCGCGCCACCACGACGGCGCTCTCGGCCACCTGCAACGCGGCGCGCTCCTTGCGATCGTCGACTGCGAACAACAAGTCGCCTCGCGCGACGCGCGAGCCGACCTCCACTTCGAGCCGCGCGACGACGCCGCCCACTTGCGCGCCGATGGCGATGTTGCGGCTCCGCGCCTCGACGATGCCGGCGCCCGCGATGGTGGTGGCGAAGGGCGCGCGCGCGGGCTCGGCGACGGGCCGGGCCACGGGGACCGCCTGCGAGCTGTTGGCGGCCGTGTGGATGGCGAAGGCCAGTCCGCACAGGGAGAGGACCGGCAGTAGGTACTTGACCAGCATGGTGGCGGGGCTTTCGTGGGTGCGGTGGATCTTGGCGCTGCGCTTCAGCGGGATGCCGCGCTCGGCGCGTCCACGCCGACGATGGCGCCGTCGTTCATGCGCGCGATGCGATCGGCGAAGTGGTAGGTGCGGCTGTCGTGCGTGACGATGACCAAGGCGCGCCCCGGCGCCACGGCCACCTCGCGCAAGAGCTCCATCACGCGCCGGCCGGTGTCCTGGTCTAGCGCGCTGGTCGGCTCGTCGCACACGACGAGGCGGGGCTCGTGGACGAG
>SXGR01063873.1_pt1 | contig 47970 bp, 33 predicted proteins | sample 3174711 | NCBI WGS metagenome assembly SXGR01 (sample SAMN11356860, study PRJNA531348) | freshwater metagenome | isolation source: freshwater sample F1-60 | place: China: Fuxian Lake, Yuxi | collected 2017-12-25
AATGCCGGGGTCGTGGGTTCGAGTCCCACCCCTGCTATTCTCGAAGTCGTCCGACTCCAGTGAGTTGGGCGACTTCGGCGTTTCAGCGTCTCCAACGGCTTGGGCTGGTGGTACAGGAAGTGGTACAGGTAGCGCGGTGCGGGAATACCGCTGGCGTCCATCGCCGCAGCCTTGCGCTCCCAGTGGTCGCGGTCTTCCATTGCGAGCAGCGAGATGTCATCTTTCAATGGCTAGTCGGACGACGCGCGGAAGGCAGCGGATGTCGATTTCGCGAACGCGCAGCCAGAGCAGGGCGGTGGTGAGTTTCTTCCCGAAATCTTCAAAAACCAGCACGATGCGAACATCGGCCGCAGACGGTTGCCTTGTCCAGATTTCCCGCTCTTATTTTTTTAAGCGTATCCAGCCGTCCCCCCTCCCCATGATCACATCACTAAAATCCTTCGTGGTTAAGTCAGGCGCCTTGTTTGCCCTTGGCCTGTTCACTCCGACCCATGCCATGGCAGCCGCCGGCGAGCCTAGTCTTAGGGCCGACGACCTTGTCGGGGTGACCTTCTGGGTCATCTCGATGGCGCTCGTCGCCGCGACCGCCTTCTTTTTCCTGGAAATCCAGCGCGTCGCCCCAAAGTGGAAGACCTCGTTGACCGTCTCCGGCCTCGTGACCCTCGTCGCCGCGACGCACTACTTCTACATGCGCGAGGTCTGGGTGGCCACCGGCGCGACTCCTACGGTCTTCCGTTACATCGATTGGCTCATCACCGTGCCCCTTCTGATGGTCGAGTTCTACATCATCCTCTCCGCCGTGACCAAGGTCCCGGGCGGCGTGTTCTGGCGCCTGATCATCGGTACCCTGGTGATGCTCGTCGGCGGTTACCTCGGTGAAGCCGGCCTCATGCGTGCTTGGCCCGCCTTCATCATCGGCATGGCCGGCTGGGCCTACATCATCTACGAGATCTACTTTGGCGAAGCCAGTAAGATCAACGCCCAGTCCGCGACCGCCGCGGTGCAGTCCGCCTTCAAGCTGATGCGCAATATCGTGCTGATCGGCTGGGCCATCTATCCGCTTGGTTACTTCCTCGGCTACCTGACCGGTGGGCCAGCCGCCAACTCGGCCAACGTGCTGAACATCGTCTATAATCTGGCCGACTTCGTGAACAAGATCGGCTTCGGCGTAATCATCTGGCAGTGCGCTGTCAGCGAAACCGAGAAGCTCTAAGCACCCCTCGTGGGATCGGACGGGATAGGAAGTTCAATCGGGAGAATGTCATGACCGCCTTCGGGCCAGCCTCGCTGAACTTCTGGATGGCCCTGCTCGGCGACGATCCGGTCGATCACGGTGCTGACAGTCGCCGCGATCAATCGACCGCGTCCCCGGAGCGCTTTTGGCCATATTAGGCCATGCGATTGTTTTCCCGCAACAATCTGGGGTTCGCCTTCGCCGCCGCCGTTGCCTGCAGCGGCAGGGACGCCGTCCCGCTGGCCCCACCGACCGTCCCGGTATATGTGGCCGGGCAGTCATACTTCGGGCGCAATGGCTATGTGGAGTACATCGCCGGAAATTCACCGATCATCCTCACGGCTCCTCACGGCGGGGCGCTTACGCCAAGCACCATCCCCGATCGCACGGCCGCGGCCTGCGGTGGCTCGGCCATCACCATTGGGGACGCCAACACGGCCGAGTTGACGCGCGTCATGCAGGCGCGCTTCGCCGCCCGGTTTGGGACGTACCCTCACGTAATCATCTCGCATCTCTCGCGCCGCAAGCTCGATCCCAATCGGCTGAGTCTTGAAGCCACCTGCGGCAACGCCGCGGCGGTGGAGGTGCTGGGGGAATGGCACGGGTTCATTGATCTCGCCAAGAGCGCAGTGCTGAAGGCGCGCGGCAAAGGCTGGTACATGGACATACACGGTCACGCCCATGTGGTACAGCGATTGGAGCTGGGCTATCTGCTGACCAGCGCGTTGCTCGACAGCAGCGATGCCGCCCTCGATGCCTCCAGCGCCGCCGAAAATGCTTCAAGCATTCTCACGCTGTCGCAGCTCTCCCCGTTGTCCTTTTCCGCCCTCCTGCGCGGACCGGCCAGTTTAGGCACGTTGTACGCCGCACAGGGCTTTCCGTCGATACCCAGCGCCAGCGATCGTCAGCCGGCGGGGGCGGACTATTTCACCGGTGGCGAGAATACCCGGCGACACACATGCGGCTCCGGGGCGGCGGCGCTGGGCGGGGCAAGCGGCGGCACCATCTGCGGTGTCCAGATCGAGGCCAACTTCACGGGCCTTCGGGACACGCCCGCCAATCGCGATCGGTTCGGCGACGCTACCGCGCTGGTGGTCGAGCAGTACCTTGCCGCGCACTGGGGACTGAGCTTGAGGCCGTAGCGCCGCTGAACGTCCACAAACTGAATCAGGAAGTCACTTCCACCCTCAGAGTGCAGACTGTTCATCATGACGCTCTAGACAGCAGGGACTGCGAGCGCAACGTTTCTAGTACCCTTCGACCAACGAGATCCCCATGCGCCCGTCCGCGATCATCGTCAGCCTGCTCACGACCTTCGCTGCGAGCGAACTCCTCGCGCAGGTGAAGAGCGACCCGCCGCGGCGGCCCTTCCTCTTCAAGGACGCGCGGGGTGAACTAGCCGCGGCACGCGCCCGGGGCGACACGATGATCACCCTCGTGGTGGCTTCTCTGTCTGGCGCCAACGCCAAGGCCGTCCGCCTCGTCGCTCAGCTTGGCGGAACGGTGCGCTACCGTGACGACGACGTGGACTACCTGCGCGTTCGCCTGCCGGTGGACAGCGTGGAGCGTTTGGTTCGAGACCCGCTCATCCACAGCGTCGACGTATCGATTAGCAAGGGGAGCCGGGCGCTGGGCCTCGCTGACGAATCCAGTGTGTCGGCGTTGCCGTCAGGTGCCGGCGCGCTGCCCGGCGGTTCGGCGGACACCACAAAACGCCCGTGGCCCCCGACGCTTCCCGAAACGCCCCTCACTAATCGCTACGATCCCCTCACCGACATGGGCGCCGTCGAGTGGCGCAAGGCGCACCCCACCTGGGACGGTCGCGGTACGACGATCGCCATCATCGACCAGAGTCTCGATGCGCTCCTTCCGGAGCTGCAGGTGGCCATGACCATTGACGGCAAGTTGACCCGCAAGATCATCGGCTACGAGACCGCGATCGACATCGATGACGAGGAGGCGGGCATCTGGCTGCGCATGAAGGACTCCGTGGTTGCTACTGACGCACGATTTTCCTGGAATGGCGCCGACTACACGGCGCCGGCGGCGGGCACCTTCCGCATCGCTGTGCTGGACGAAGCCGTGTTCGACTCGGTGTCGCGCTCGGACATCGACAAGGACATCAACCGCGACGGCAACCCGGAGGGGTCGAGCCGGCTCTTCACCGTACTATGGAACGAAGCCACAAATGACGTGTGGCTCGACACCGACCAAGACCGCGACTTCAGCAACGAGAAGGCCTACACGGACTTCAGCGTGCGACCCGAGTTCGGCATCATTGGCAAGGACAAGCCCGAGACGCCCATCCGGGAAAGCGTGTCCTTCGCCGTACAGACCGACCGCGCGCGCAAACTCGTGGCGATCAATCTTGGCGTGGCCAGCCACGCGTCGCTTGTGGTGGGCGCGGCGGTCGCGAGCCGCGGCACCAACGGCCGGTTTGACGGCGTTGCACCCGGCGCACAACTGGTGAACGTGGCCGAGGGCGGCGCGGCGTACGGGCAGACTGAGGCCGTGATCCGGGCGGTGAAGAACCCGGCAGTCGATGTTGTCTTTACCGAGCAGAGCTCAAACATTGCGCGCAACTATCTGCTCTTCGATGGCCGCATGGTGGCAACCGTCATTTACGGCAGACTCATCGCCAGGTACGGCAAGCCCATCGTCCTCCCAACGCACAACTACGCCGTGTTGGCGGCCATCGACGACTATGCCCTAGCGCCTGGCGGGATATCCGTTGGCGCGCATGAGAGCAAGGCTAACTTCTTCGCCAATCATGGCGTGCGCGTGACGCACGACGACAACCTGCTCATCACCGGTGGCTACGGTCCCATGGGGAACGGCGCGCTCAAACCGGACATCATCGCGCCCTCCAACTACGTGAGCACCGGGCGCGGATTTAAGGAAGGCACCGCCATTCCCGGGTTGATGCAGCTGCCACCGGGTTACAGCATCGCCGGCGGCACGAGCACCGCCACGCCGACCACCGCTGGAGCGGTGGCGCTTCTCATCAGCGCCGCCAGGCAGGCGGGTGTGAAGTACGACGCGTATCGCTTGCGGCAGGCGCTGATGATGAGTGGCCGTTGGGTGCAACACCTGCCCGCAAACAAGCAGGGCAACGGCGTCGTGAACGTGGCTGGGGCCTGGGAAGCTCTGGTGGCGATGGACACCACGGGCCCCGCCATCACGCTCACCAGCCGCGCCAGCGTCAAGCATGCCGTGAGCCACCAGCTGGCCACGCCAAACGAGGGAACCGGCATCTTCGAACGCGAGGGGTGGATAGCCGGCGATCGAGCGGAGCGCACCGTTATTTTCACCCGTCTCACCGGGCCAAAGGAGCCGCTGGTATTTGCGTTAGGCTGGACCGGAAATGACGGGACGTTTGCCTCCCAAGCGTCCGTGACCCTTCCTCTCAACATCGCGGTACCGATTGTCGTCACCGTCGCGCCGAAGGAAACGGGGGTGCACACAGCGATCCTCAGCGCGGACTACGCCGGTACGCCGGGCGTGGAGTACCGCACGCAGGCCACTGTGGTGGCTGCCGATACGCTGACAGCCGGTAACGGATTCAAGTCTGAGCGCAAGCTGAGCGTCGAACGACCCGGCATGGTCCACCTCTACTATCGGGTGCCGCCGGGCGCATCGTCGTTCCGTGTGGACGTGGACGCGTCCAAGCGTCGCGTTGCCGTCTCCATCGTGCGGCCCGATACCCGCAACGTGAGTGGCATCCGTTCACCGGAGACCGCCGGCAAAACCACGTACGGCGTGGCCAATCCGACGCCCGGCGTCTGGGAGGTGCGGCTACAGGACGTTGACGACACACGCACATTCGACTGGCAGCAGGCTAAGAAGGAGGAGCCTGTGCCGATGACACCTGTCAGCCTCACGGTATCCGTGCTGGGTGTTGACGTTGGCGCAGCGGCGATCGGGGACGGCAGCGCGGTGGCCAGCGCGAACGGGTTCGATGTGCACTTCACGAACCGGTTCGCAGCTTTTCCGGGGGCGGCCATCAGCTCCGCCATGGGGAGCGTCCGCCACGAGAACGGTCGGATCTCCGAAAGCACGCAGCGCGTCTACGACATCACGGTGCCCCCCGGCTCGACCCTCCTCGTCGCACGGGCGCGCACCACCCAGCCACTTCCCACGGACCTCGATCTCTATCTGTTCGATTGCACGGGTCAGGAGTGTGTCGCGTCGCGCGCCGACGGTGATCCGACCGGCGACGAGGTCATCATCGTCCAGAAACCGGCGGCGGGAAAGTGGAAAGTGGTGCTCGACGCGTCGCGTGCGGATGCGATGGGTGTGCCCTTCGAATACGAGGATATTGTCTTCAACCCAACCTATGGCCAAGTGGCATTGACGGACCAGCCGCAGGAGCACGCCGTCTCAGCGCAGTGGTCGGCGAAGGCTAATGTCTGGTACGCGGGTGGCCTGCCGGCGGGACGCGTGCCGTATGCGGCGCTGCTCATGCACGCCACTCCTAAAGGCACCGAACCGTTCCTAGTGGGACTGCATGTGTTACAGCTACCGGCCAAGCGGGCGTCCTCAGAGCCGGGGCGTCGTTAGGTGATGTTGCGCGGCACACGCCCGCATCATCTTGCCAATGACAGAGCGGGGACGAATTATCGCCCCCCATGCCGTACAAATGTAATACGAATTGTAACAACCAAAAACCTTAAAGTGTGAGCCGGCCCGCGCTGCGTCGAGAGTGAGCACTCGGCGCGGTGAGTGGGGAACCGTTACGGGACTAAGCGCGCGGCCCGCGGACTGTCCGGCGTCTCCTCAAGCGACTTGAGCACGTCCCGCCACGCGAACTTCTTCCCGTTGCCGCGCACGTAGTGATCCATCCACGCCATCTCCGAGACAGCCTTGACATACTGGTTGCGCGCATCCGGGATCCCGTGGCTCTCGCCAGGATACATGAACAGCTCCGTCGGCACACCCAGGCGTTTGAGTGCCATATGCAGCTCCTCGCTCTGCGGGCTTGGCACGCGCGGGTCGCCCTTCACGACGTGGATCATCGTCGGCGTCTTCGCGTTCTTGATGTACTTGAGGGGTGACTGGTTCCAGTACGCGTCGAAGTCGTCGTACGGCAGCTTGTCACCAAGGTAGAACTGGCGGTTCCGCTGCACGTCTGACTGTGCGTACATGGAAATCCAGTTACTCGTCCCGGCCCCACTGCTAATTGCCTTGAAGCGATTCGTGTGCGTGAGGATCCAGTTAGACCAGTGGCCGCCGGCGCTCCAGCCAAACGCGCCCATCTGCGTCGAGTCCACAAGACCGTCGGCGATCAACTTGTCGACGCCGGTCATGATGTCTTCGTAGCCCTTCTGGAAATAGTTGCCGACGATCGCGGTTTTGTGTGCTTCGCCGTAATTCGTTGAGCCACGATAATTGGGCCGCAGCATCACGTACCCCGCTCCCGCGTACACCTGCGCGCTGCCGTTGAAGCCGAGTACGTCCGCGCTGGCGGGGCCGCCGTGAATCTGGACGACCAGCGGGTATCGCTTGCCAGACTGGTAGCCCGCGGGCTTCGTCAGCACGCCGCCGACCATCTTTCCGTCGGTGGATTTCCAGGTGATCTCCTCTTCGGCGCCAAGCGTGAATCCGCGCATTTGAGAAGTGGCGTCGGTCAGCTGCTTCCATGCGTTGCGCATGGGCACTTGCTCGAGCGACGCGACGCTGTAAAGCGTCGACGGCGTCTGCGGATCGGCGTAGTTAATGACGATGTGCTTAGTGTCCGCATCCTGGCTGACGTAGACCGACGCACGCTCAGTCGTCACCTGGAGCACTGTATTGCGCTCGACGTCGAGTGCCATGAGCGCTGTCGTCGCCTTAACACCAGCGCCGAAGTAGATCGTCCGCCCGTCTGCCGACCAGAAGTTGATGCTTACATCTCCGTCGTGACTCTGGCCGAGCTTCTTCCACTGCCCGCCACGATCGTCCACGCGCCGTAGGTACACGCGATTGTTCTTCATGTTGTACCGCGTGAGATCGTCTGACGCGGAGAAGGCAAGCCAGCGGCTGTCGGGTGAGAAGCTGACCATGCTCTCACTATTCTCTTTATTGTTGGTCAGGCGCTCAATGTTTCCCGTCGCAGCGTCAAGGACGTACTGGTCAGCGTGGATGCCCTGCTCGGTGATGTTGCGCTGGTACCGGTCAGCGGACGTGCCGGTGAAACCGACCCACTTACTGTCGTCCGAGATCGAGAAGTTCGTCACCACGAGCGACGAGTCACGTGTGAGCCGGCGGGTTTGCTTGCTATCGAACTCCAGCGCCCAGAGGCTGGATCGCGGGGTCTCCATGTTGCTAACCGCGACGTTGAAGCGTTTCTCCATGCGCAGTTTCTCGTCCGTATCCACTGTGTCTGCCGTGACGAAGTAGATGCGGTTGCCATCGGGGGCCCAGCGCCAGAGGCCGACACCGGTTGAGTGCCTCGTGAGCTGGACGGGCGTCATCGACTCGACGCTCGCGATCTTCAGGACGTAGAGCTGCTCCTCGTCAACCTTGCCGCTTCGATACGCGAGCCACTGCCCTGACTTGTCGAACGCAAACGTCGAGACCCCCTCCTTCGCGTCCGTGATCTTGCGAGCCTCGCCGCCGTCGCTGCGCATCATGTAAAGCTGGCTCTGCTCCGCGGCACCCGGAGGCGCCTCGCGGTTGGACAAGAACACGAAGAACGATCCGTCGCGAGACCAGCGCGGCTGCGTTTCGTTCTTGTCCTTCGTGTAAGTCATCTGCTTGGTCGATGCGATCCCGCCAATCGTCGACACCGCGTAGATGTCGGTTTGGCGCCGCGCCTCATTCCAGTCGGGGGTCGAGAGCGTGTACAGCACCCACTGTCCGTCTGGGCTAGGCGCCGGCGCTCCGACGGTCTTCATGTTCTGGACGTCGAGGAAGTTCATCGGTCGCGTCGGGGACTGCGCAGTGAGCACTGGCACAACGCATGCGACGACTGAGAGAGTTTGCAGCAGGTGGCGGGTAGCGCGCGTCATATGATCCTCGAAGAAACGTCGTTACAAATCCCAATGCGGTCGTGCCAAATAGTACTAGCAGGGCGGGCCTCGACGCCAATGGTGCGTCGCTTGGCTTTCCGCAGCGATCCGTCGCCACGGCCGTGGCGACCGTTGCGGTTGAAGGACTTAGGCTCTGGTTGTGCTGAAGCGCGAGCTGATCGAACCCGACGGCGCGCACGCTGCGTTGCGCGAGGGTTCGGCCTCCATCGCGCTTACTTAATTTAATTGCAAGACGATCACGTCGCCGTACAACGCGAAGGTCACGGTGCGATCCGAAACGGCTGGGGCCCGGCGTTCTCCTTGAGTTCACGGATCATGCGATTGTCTCCCGTAAGCTCCCAATGGATGAGAGAGACCGGGATCATTCCGGCGTTGTTCACTTCATCGAAGAAACGCTGTATGGTGAACGCGTCGCCGAGCTGGCGGGCGCGCATCGCCATGGTCTCATCCATAAGGCGTCCACCCGTGACATAGCTCGCACCGTATCCGGGCAGCCGGAGATAGAGGTGCTGCTCGAATCCGAGCAGCGGATCGCGCCGCATCCATCCGCGAGGCGTCCAGCTCACGTGAAAGTCGGCCGCCTCCGCCATCGAGAGTTCGTTGCTGTGCGCGTAGAGATTCCCGAGCCCCCGCGCGGCGCGCGCGCTGAGCATGATCCAGACGATCTCGCGCGAGCGCGGACTGTCGTCATACAGACCCGCGTGCATCATCCACTCCTCCATTGCGGTCGCCATCCCCTCGCTGCGGCTCAACCAGACGTTGTACAGCAGCGGCCCGCGCCTGATCGGACTCGCATGCGGCGCGACGCGGATGCGCATGTTGTCCCACCAGTGATAGAGATGCGTCCACAGCGGGATCGGGTCGCGATGATTGCCCTCAGAGAAGAAATTGCGCGTGGATTGTGGCACGAACCCGCCCATGCGCTCCAGCAGGGCGCGCTCCATCCATGGTTCCATGGTGAGGATCCGCTTGTCCCGCATGAACTCGAGGTAGCGCGGGATCGCCCGCTCCTGCAGCGCTGCGTACGCTTCCGGTGTTGCCGCGGCGGCTTGCGGCGGCAGATCGCGATTGCGCGTCTCCTCGAGGCGAAGCGACGCGTGAGAGCGCGCGAGCTCGCGCCGGGTGATCGCCACTTCCTCGTCCCAAGTAAGTGGAAGCAAGAGGACGTTGCGAAGGAACCAGGTGTATTGTGCCTTACCCACTCCGGAGGGGCCAGTGCGCTTCGGCGATTCGTCGCGCAGCCACTGCGCGAAACTCAACGTGGCGCCGTGGGCCTCGGCGATTACTCGCTGCAGTTCGGTCTCGTTCTCACCGACACGGGCGCCGAGTCGCTCCAGCACCTCCGCCTGTTCCTCGAATGCGCGCACGCCGCCGACCCAGAGATCACGTGCGTTGGCGCCAGCGAGGTTACGCCGCGCTTGCGTCAGGAGCGGCGTTACCGTGCGCAGCTCGCCAGCGAGCCGCCGGGCGTCGTCTGCCAAAAGCGGAGCCGCGACGTCGAGCACCGTGCGCGGCCACACAGAGTATTTCCAGAGCCGGATCGCGCCGTGGATGGTCGGCCCTTCCTCCGCGGGCGTGTCGCTCTCCGCGGGCCGCACCGATGCGTAGTAGGCCGGATCGCGCGCCCACGGTTTGAGTACCGTGAGATTGTACTGCATGCCGTTCATCTCCGCGCGGACTAGGTGCCAGTCGACCTGCTCTTTTATCGACCACCCCGTGGTGTCAATCGCGCGCAGCCGAGCCTGCATCGCGTTCAACGTGGCGAGCCGACGTGCACTGGTCGCCGTCGAGTAGTTGGGCACACCGCTCACGCGCGGAGGTTCCTCAAACGCGCGCCACTCAGTGAAGAGGGCTACAAGATCCGCGTGCCTAGGAAGCTTCGGGAGCCGCACCGCGACGCTCGTCGCCGCGGGCGCATGGGTGGATTGGGCAAGGGAGCCAACCGGGAGTAGGACAAGCGCGAAGAGCGTGATCAGTTCGAGTCTGACGTTCGTGCGCGTCGCACTTTCCACGAGCCAGCTTGCCACGGCTCGGGGAGCCCCGGTGATAACCAGATGCGCCCCGCGCAGCACGCGGAAATCATCTTCGGCGGCGCTGAGCGCGTGTGCGATGTCTAGCCGCCGGAGCGTGTGGCACTGCGCCCGCACAGCCTCACGGAGGGTCCGAACGTTCCGGGTTTTATTCATTAAGGAAGGGAATGACGATGGAGATGAGCCGACGCGAATCAGTCCCAAGCATATCCGCAAATCTGGGTGAGGGCGCGCCCGCCCGCTAGCGCGGCGCCCTAGCTCACGACCCTCGCTTTTCATCATAAAGAAGAGGGGGTGGAAGAGGAACTCTGCTGTTATGCGCCCGCCACCGCTTCCCAATCGCTCATTCCAGTACGTAGCATTCCTATTGCACGCACGGCTCGCTGAGCCACACATTTCGGGATCACTTCTGGAGGTATCGATGTGCCGAATGCTGATTGCCACCGTTGTTTCTGGCCTTGCCCTATCGCCCGGATGGCTCGCCGCGCAAGAACACGCGCACGCGACCGACAAGGTAGGAACGGTGAGTTTCCCAGTGTCGTGCAACATCGAGGCACAGCAGCGCATGAACGGCGCCGTCGCCATGATGCACTCGTTCTGGTTCCCGGAGGCGCGTAAGGCGTTTGAGTCTGTCGTTCAGGCCGACCCGGAGTGCGGTATGGCGTACTGGGGAACGGCACTCACTCACTTCGGCAATCCGATTGCCGGCGGTGCGGATGCTCAGGGCCTGGCGGCCGGATGGGCAGCTACGCAAAAAGCGATGGCGGCTGGAGCGAAAAGCCCGCGTGATCGGGCCTACATCGACGCCGTCGCTACGCTCTTCCGCGACCACGACAAGTCAGCCAATCGGAAACGAATGCTGGTGTACGAGAGAGCAATGAAGGCGATTGTCGACCAGTATCCAGCTGACATAGAGGCCAAGGTCTTCCACAGCGTCATAATGGTCTCGAACGCGCCACCGACGGACATGACGTTCGCTCAGCAAAAGAAGGCTGCTGAGATTCTGACAGCGCTGTATAAGGATCAGCCAAACCATCCCGGGCTCGCGCACTACATCATACACGCCTTAGACTCACCACCGCTTGCTCAGTTTGCGATCAGCGCAGCGCGGCAGTACGCGGCGATCGCGCCGGCAGCGCCACACGCACTGCATATGCCGTCGCACACCTTCACACGCCTTGGCTATTGGGACGAGTCGATTCAGACCAATCGACGCGCGGCGGACGCTGAGCCATCGCAAGGCGGTAAGGCGCATCCGATGGACTACATGGTTTACGCGTTTCTGCAGCAGGGGCGCGACGCGGCAGCTCTCGCCGTCATCCAGGAGCTCGGCGGCAATACGACGGGTGAGTATGTCGCTGGTTCGGTCGGCGGCTACAATGCAGTAGCCATGCCGGCACGCTATGCGCTCGAGCGCGAGGATTGGGCTGCGGCGCGTGGGTTGAACGTTGGCACCGGCGGAGCGTCTGTCGTGGCCGTGCGCAGATTTGCGCGCGGCATCGGCGCGGCGCGGTCGGGAGATGTTGCCGCGGCGAAAACCGAAACGATGGAACTTGAGAAGCTTGCTGCTGGACTCAAGGCGCAAAACGATGCGTACTGGGCGATTGCTGTAGAGGCGCAACATCTAGCCGTATCGGCTTGGGTCTCGCATCTCGAAGGCCAGCATCAGGACGCGCTCCGACTCGCGCGCGAAGCGGCCGATACAGAGGACAAAGTCGAGAAGCACGTGGTGACGCCAGGGCCACTCATTCCGGCGCGCGAACTCTACGGCGACATCCTGATGGTCCACAAGCAACCGGCGAGTGCACTCGTAGCCTACGAAGAGACGCTCAAGCGAGAGCCGAACCGCTTTCGAACGATTCACGGCGCCGCCAAAGCCGCGAAAGCCGCAGGCCAGATGGACGTTGCGCGACGGTACTACGGTGATCTTGCGAAACTGGTCGACGCGAAATCGGAGCGGTCGGCGCTCAGCGAAGCGAAGGCGTTTCTCGCGCAGAAGTAGCCGATGTCACAGCCGGCAGCACTCGCCGATGATCGGCGCGTTGTACTCGCGCATACTATCGCTACCGCACCGGTCGGCTACGATACGTTAGTTCAGTTAATGTTCGAGCGTCGCGTGCAAAAGAGTATGACGAGAACCCGTCGGATAGCAGCGTGTGGCGCCGTGGTGGGGGTCTGGCTCCTAGGGTTGGCGTGCCGTAACGATCGTCACGCAACGATCTCCACAGCGCCCACGGTACCCATGGCAATCGGTGAGACGTGGACCGTCGAGTCAGGTATCCGACTCGTAAGGACGACGTCCACTTCAACGATTGTTATGCTCGACAACAGTTACCGCACATACTACGCCGGCATTTCGAGTGCAACTTCGGCCGATGGTCTGAACTGGAGTCCAAAGGGTATTGTGGTTCGCTCCAATTCGAACGAGTTCAATCGCAATCCCGTCATCTTCAGAACGAATGCCAACACGTTCGTAATGATCTACGAGCAGGTCGTGAACAACGTAGGCCGATTCTATCGCGCGACATCTGTGGACGGCGCAACCTTTACGATGACGCCATCGGCACCGGTGCTCGAACCGATAGGGACCGACAAAAACTTTCTGAGCGTACCCGAGATTATTGCTCTTGAAGGCAGGACGATTCGTATGTATTACGTGGCAGGCGGCGCGCTCACCGAATCGGCGACTTCCACTGACGATGGCATCACATGGACGCGCGAGGGGCGAATTACCGTCAGCGGATTAAATGTCGCCAACTGGATTGTCGATGTGGACGTGGTCCGGCTTGCAGATGGTGCTTATCGAATGTATTTCGCCACGGGTCCGGATGGCGTGGCCGGGCTCACCAGCAAACGGATCCGATCGGCGACCTCCCCTGACGGTCGGACGTTCGCTTTAGACGCCGGAGTGCGAATCGCACCTCTTGCTACCGGTGACGATGTCGTCGACCCCGATGTGATCCAACTGCCAGACGGCCGCTATCGCATGTATTACGGTTATTCCACGGCAGGGTCTCCCTACAACCTGATGAGCGCAATCACGCGAACGCTCGACGTGCCTCGATAATGCTGGCGGGGCGTTCGTCGTTAGCATCTACAGCCCTACGTTAGCTGGTGTGGTCTAGTGTTTATCTAACGTGCTGAAGAATCGCGGGTACTTTGGGACGACAGCCACTACAGAGTGGGGACGGTTCCGGGGGAGCAGTACCGTCAATGCTGACCTCGAATCGTCACCCGGTTTCACCTATCATTTCACCCATTATCGGCCAGTCGTGCTCCAGTTTTAGGCAGGGAGGTCTAGCGTACATGTTTCTTGTGCCGCATCCGCGTCAGCATATTCGTATTCTGGCCGTAGGCTACGCCCCCGATGCGGAACCCAGTGTCAAACCCACGGCTTCAGGTCGTGGAGGATCTGCTGGTGAAGCCTCATCGTTTTTCTCCCTTGCCGCCTAGTCCATGTCCACACTCAATGTGTTGCCCCGTGGCCGTTCATCGTCGCTCGTCGAGCAGGTGCGCGTGCTAACTCGATCCATCACGCGCTCCCGCTACCGTATAGCGCGCTGGACCACTGCAACCTATCTGGCGGTGGGCATCAGCGTGGCCGCAACGGGCACTGCGCCAGCGGCCGCTGCACAGACGGCTACCGCGCAATCGGCCACCCGAGAGTTTCCGGCGCCCAACCGGCCCATCTCGCGCATCGTGGCCCCGCGGTGGATCGACGAAGACGACCGCGATGCCTTCGGCGAGGCGGAAAAGGTGATGGCCCTCCTAAACATCCGCTCCGGCCAGCGCGTGGCCGACATCGGCGCTGGCGACGGCTATTACGTGCGGCACCTCAGTGAGCGGGTGGGCCCAAGCGGTGTGGTGTATGGGCAAGACATCGAGCCACGCTACCTCGCGATGCTCCGAGAGCGCGTGGCTGACGCCAAGTGGACCAATGTGGAGGTGATCACGGGGACGCCCGGCGATCCGGCGTTGCCCGCGGCGAGTATCGACGTAGCGCTGATGATTCACATGTATCACGAGATCAGCGACCCGTACGCCCTGCTGTACCGGCTCGCGCCGGCGTTCCGCGAGGGCGGTCGGTTAGCGATTCTCGATCAGGATGCCCCAACTGACCGGCATGGCACCCCGCCGCGGCTGCTCATCTGTGAGCTCGGCGCGGTGGGCTACAGTCGCGTGCGACGCGACGAGATGCCCGACGGAGCGTACGTGATCACCTTCCGCGCGCCCGATGCCGCCTCCCGCCCGCGCGATGCGGCCCAAGTCCGGGCGCGGGTCGCCGCCGCCAACTGCCGACCGTAGCACGCGTACAACAAAGTTATGGCTTATTGTTTTAGAACCTGATCGAAACTCTTATAACCGGATGGGGAAAACTCATTGAAACGGCTCATAAATGGAGTGCCTGGTGGATCAGCATTGCTTCAGGTCTTAGCGGAGAACAGCTTTGACTCAGTGCTGATCACGGAAGCATCGGCGGAAGGCAAGATCATCTACGCCAACAAGGCTTTCAAGAAACTCACGGGTTACGATCCGTCCGCTGTCATCGGCAAAACACCGCGGATTCTTCAAGGCCCTGGAACAGATACTAAAGTGATTGCTAGGCTTGTTGATGCACTGAAGTCGGGCAGGAAATTTGAGGGTAAGGCGATCAACTATAAGAAAGACAAAACACCTTTCATTATGTACTGGCGTGTCCTGCCAATCAGAGTAGGCAAGAAAATAACTGCTTGGGTTGCCATCCAGCGCGAGGGGTCGGTCATCTAAGATGTCGTCTTGACGGGTGGCAGCTACACCGCACCGTAGTTGATAGGCAAACCTTTAGTTCAGCCATGGTAGCGCTCTTCGCTGGTACCGTCGTTGCGTGTGGCGGTGGCGACGCCGTGAAGTTGCCGAAGATCCCGGCGCTTCTGCCGACTGGGGGCGTTAGCACGGCTAGCTCGACCTGCACTGCACTAGCGCGAGCCTCGGTAGTTGCGGAGGACCAGACTTACCTCGACCGCCTGACAAACAAGTACGATAGCGAATCGATCTTGAACATTTTCGGGTCTTATGGAAGCGAGTTCAGTTCCACCAGCATTTACAACACTACTTACGGTCGGTACGGCAGCCGGTACTCCTCGTACTCAGCATTCAACTCCCACACAAGCACACCGCCTATGGTGTACGTTGGAACGACTGCAGTGGCCTACGTGACGAAGAACACGGCCAAGATGTTCCGGTTAGATCCTGACACTCTGCGGGGTTACAACTTCCCATGAGGCACCGTCGCACAGGCAACCCGGCGATGATCAAGATGGGCCCGGCGGCCTGTCCTGATGTGCAGCAGGTTCCGCGCCGGCTCATCTATCCCAGCAACGAACAGTCGGTGAATGCGGTCGCCCGGAGTGCCCCGTCGCTTATTGCCGCGTGCGCTCGCGTGCGGTAACCGAGTTGCCTTGGGTTCCCACGATCGTGCCCCGGCAGTTCGCCGCCGTGCAATGGCAGGCGAATGGCTCACTCCGGTCGCTCAGAAACGCACCGTAGTCGAGCGTCAACTCGGTGTCCTTCGGAATCGACTGCCGGGCGACGACGTTCAGTCCATCAAACGCCGTGTTCGGATCGCACGAATGGTTCTGCGGCGCCCAGGCCATGGGGTCCGTCTCCCAGAGCACGAAGACATCGTCGCTGAGCGGGTAGGCGTACTGCCGGAAGATCTTTTGGTCGTCTGTGCGCCAGCTGTTGTGCACGTGGCGTTGGGTGATGATGCGGTTTGCACGCCCTTCGCCGACGAACACGACATCGCCGGCGCTGATGTTCCGCGTCGCGAAGATCCCGTAGCCGGCGATGGCGTTGCCGCGCACGGCGTACGCCTTCTGACGGCGACGGTGCCGCGCGATGCCCTCGGCGATGATCCGCTCGGCGAACCCGCTTTGGCCCAGTGGGTCGTACTTGAGGATGTAGTCGGCAGACCCTTCGTACCCGCCAGCGTAAAATACCGAGCAGGTGAAGTTGACTTCGAGAAAGTAGATGTTGCCGGCCGCGTCCACGCGAAAATCCATCCGACCGTAGCCCACGGCCTCGAAGCCGCGAAACACCTGCATCGCCGCATCCCGTACCCGCGCGGCGAGCGCCGCATCGTGCACGGGGATGTTGGCGTTGGGGTGCAGCTCGGACGTCTTGTTGGCGTAGGTCTTGTACTTGATGGGAGTGGGGAAGACGTACTCGACCGGCGTGAGCGCAATCGGGTCGCCGCGCTCGTCTGGACTCGCGACGATGAGCACCGTCAGTTCGCGTCCTTCGATGTATTCCTCAACCAACACGTCGCGGAACTCGGCGTGCATCGCGGCCACCTGCCGATCGAGCGATTCGCGATCGCGGACGAGCGAGCGCGCGTCAATGCCGCGGCTGTCGCCCGCGTGCGCCGCCTTCACAAAGAGCGGAAACGCCAGGTCGGCCGCGACCAGATCCACCGGTTGGTCGGTAGTGGCCAACAGGTATTTCGGCGTGCGGACCCCTGCGGCGTACGCGACGTACTTCATCAGCGTCTTCGGTACGTCGTAGTAGGTAGACGACGGGCCGGTAAAGGGAAGATTCAGCCGCTCCAGCGCATCGATGACGTCGATGCCCGGTACGTCCCACTCGGGGTAGCCTTCGCAGAGATTGAGAAAGCAGTCGTAGCCCTGCGTCGACAGCGCCTTGAGGTCGCGAAAGGTGAATCGCTTGTCGAGTTTCACATGATCGACGGTGTGGCCCGCGAGGATCGTGGTCAGGTCGCGATACGGATCCCACGTGCCGTAGTCCACGTCCGACGCCGAGTAGTCGGGCTGCAGAACACAGATCCTCATGCCGGCATCCTGGCGCTGGTGTCGGCGACGACGCCCGAGCGCGGTGCGGACGTCGCGCAATCCATGATCTCGCGTAGCAGTCCGTGGAACGGCCGTTCGGCGAACCGGAGGATCGCACCGATCGAGGTGTAGTTCTCGTCTTCGGAGAGCCCGCACTGCGCGTTGACTTCGAGCACGTAGAGGTCGCCGGTCGCCGCGTCCATCCTCAGATCCACACGACCATAACCTTGGCCGCCGACCGACGCGTACGCGGCCCAGCTGATGTCGGAGATCCGCTGCTGCAGCTCGGCGGCCGCCGGCTGGTATTCCCAGAGCGAGGCGCCATCGGCCATCGGCGATTCCTTCTCGTGCACTTCCCACAACCGGTCGAACGAGAGGAACTGCTCGTTCGGCGGGAGCGCCGCGTGAAAAACGCGTTCGACCGGCGGATAGATGGTGCCGGAGTCCGGTGAGTCCGACGAACCGACAATGAACGTGGTGAACTCTGGGCCGACGATGTACCGCTCCACGAACACGCCACCGTCGGCGAGGTTCCAGCCGTGGTAGCCGTCGTGTAGCAGTTGCAGCTGCTCGGCGAGCGCATCGTCCGTGTGCACGACCGACTGGATCGTGATGCCCATGCTGCCAGCCGAGACCGCCGGCTTCACAATGAGTGGCCGACCGTGCCGTTCGAAGATCCCGTCGAGCGTGGTGCCCTGCGTCAGCGCCTCCCACGGCGGGGTCGGCACACCGGCGCGCTCGAACGCGCGCTTCATGTCGATCTTCGACGTGGTGATCTGATAAAAGTGTTCGTCCGAGCCGGTGTAGCGCAGCCCGACGGCATTGAGGTACCGGATCACCGAGATGCCGGGGACGGCGTTGATCTCGTCCCCATCGCAGAGGTTGAACACGAGCGGTGTCTGCGTCGCGGACTCGGCGACGATCCGGTCAATCACGGTGCGGAACGTTGTTGTGGTCACCGGCTCCCAGCGCCAGTCTGTCTCGAGGGCGGCGAATGCCCGTTCAAATTCAGCACGACCCGCACTGAAGTCGTAGTAGTAGTCGAGCGTGGCATCGGTAGTCTCGACGGTCGGCACGAGCACCCAAGCGACGAGCGGCCGGTCGGGGGTTGTGCGATTTGATTGTGCCGAAAGGTTCATTGCCGCAGAAATCAACACCGATGTCGCGATCTCCGCGACTGGTAATGCCAAGGCACGGTGGCGGGGTCCAACGTCTGGACCTGGCGTGCGTCTGTCGGTGCCGCTGTACGCGAGCCACATTTAATCAATTCCTCCACCGGGGCTTTCCCTCGTGCGTCCTCCACTGATTTCGCTCGCCCTCGCGCTACTCTCCAGCGCGCCGCTTGTCGCCCAGTCACCCTTCGATGCGCTGCACGTCCGGTCCGTCGGGCCCGCCGTGATGGGTGGCCGCATCCACGACGTCGAGGTGGACCCGCGCGATCCGTCCATCATTTACATCGGCGCCGCAGCCGGCGGGATGTGGAAAACCACGAACAAGGGCACCACCTGGGCGCCCATCTTCGATGGTCAGCCAGATAACACCTTCGGTGACATCGCGATCTTTGGCGGTGACTCGCGAATCGTCTGGGCCGGCACGGGTGAGCAGAACAACCGGCAGAGCTCGTCGTGGGGCGGGGGCGTGTACCGCTCCACGGACGCCGGCGCGACCTGGTCGTTCATTGGACTCAAGGCATCGGGCAGCATTGGACGCGTGCTGCTGCACCCTATCGATCCGAACGTCGCGTGGGTCGCGGCGGTCGGAAATCTTTGGAAACCGAACGCCGAGCGCGGCGTGTTCAAGACCACGGATGCCGGGCGCACGTGGACGAAGTCGCTGTATGTGGATTCGCTCACCGGCGCGAACGAGGTCGCGATGGACCCGCGCGATCCTAACGTGATTTATGCGTCCACGTACCAGCGGCTCCGCACGGTGTATGGATTCAACGGCGGCGGCCCGGGCAGTGCGCTTTGGAAGTCGACCGATGGCGGGGCAACGTGGCGGAAGATCGAGAACGGGATTCCGGCCGGCGAAAAAGGCAGAATCGGCATCGCCGTGGCGAAGTCGAATCCGAACGTGGTGATCGCGACGGTCGAGCATCAGACCGGCTCGGGCCTCTATCGCTCCGACGATGCCGGTGCGAACTGGCGACGCACGAGCAGCAGCAACCCGCGCCCGATGTATTACAGCAAACCGTTCATCGATCCCACGACCGACCAGCGCGTCTGGCTGATGGGCGTGCAGCCGATGAAGAGCGAGGACGGCGGCGCAACGTTCGATCAGATGCCGAATGCGCCAACCTACGACCTCGGGCTCAAAGACGATCATCACGTGCTCTGGGTTGATCCGCGAGACAGTCGCCATCTGCTCCTCGGCGGCGACGGCGGATTGCACGAGAGCTGGGACCTCGGCTACACCTACAACCGGCTCAATGGCTTCGCGATCGCTCAGTTCTATCGGATCGCCGTGGACAACCGCGATCCCTATTTCATCTATGGTGGCTTGCAGGACGCGCACTCGTGGATGGGGCCGAGCGCCACGAACCACTGGCTCGGCATCCTGAATAGCGATTGGAAGCAGATTGGCTTCAGCGATGGTACTGGCCAGGCGGTGGACAAAAAGGGTCACCGCTACGTGTACTCGACGTCGAGCGGCGGCAGTCTCACCCGCGTGGATGCCGAGACGGGCGACCGGTATGAGATCCAGCCAGTGGCCCCTCCCGGCGAGTCGTATCGCTTTGACTGGACCGCGCCAATCGTCGCGTCGACGCACGCCGCGGGCACCGTGTATCTCGGTGCCAACAAGTTGCTGATCTCGAAAAACTTCGGCTCCACCTGGACCGCGACCGCCGATCTGACGCGCAAGGTCAATCGGGACACGCTCCGCCTAGCCGGCGTGCTCAATACCGACATTCGTCTCTCCCGGAACGACGGCGAGTCGAACTACAGCGAAATCACCGCGATGGCCGAGTCGCCGATCGATCCGCTCGTGCTCTGGGTCGGTACCGACGACGGCAACGTGCAGCTGTCGCAGGACGGGGGAAAGAGTTGGAACGAACTGAGCGGCGCCATCGCCGGCGTGGCGAACGGCAGCTTCGTCGATCGCGTCATCGCATCCGGCGCATCGCGCGGTACCGCGTTCGTGACGTTCGACAATCACCGGATCGGTGATTTCACGCCGTACATCTTCCGCACCACGGACTTCGGCAAGTCGTGGAAGCGTGTGTCCATCGGACTGCCCAGCGACGCGCCAGTGCGGAGTATCGCTGAGTATCCCGGCAAGGCGAACGTGTTGTTCGCTGGAACTGAGCGGCATGTCTTCTTCACGACCGACAGCGGTGCCAAGTGGTCGCGGCTCGCGACCAACCTGCCGACCACGCGCTATGACGACATCATCGTCCATCCGCGCACCAAGGACATTGTGTTTGGCACGCACGGTCGTGCCATCTGGGTGCTGGACGACGCGAGTCCGTTCGCTGAGTGGACCGATGCGGTCGCGGCAAAAAAGGCGCACCTCTTCACCGTTCGGCCTGCGACGATTATTAACTACTGGGCCGACGTGTCCACCGCCGCGCATGGGATCTACGCTGCGGAAAATCCGGTTGAAGGCGCCGTGTTGAGCTATCACCTCTCGCGGCCGGCGCAACTCGTCAAGTTCACCGTGACGAATGCCACGAACCGTGTGATTCGTGAACTGTCCGGTCCGATGACGGCGAGCACCGTGCATCGCGTGAACTGGGATCTACGGTACGCGCCGGCTTCCGGCGGTGGTGGAAGCGGTGGTGGTGAAGACGAGCCGCCGAGCGGCGCCGGCGGCATGACGCCTCCTCCGGCAGCAGCGGGCGGTCGGGGCGGTCGGGGCGGTCGGGGCGGCCGGGTAGGCGGTGGAGGCGGTGCAGGCGGACAGGGCGGGCGGGCCGGTGGGCCAACGCGCGTCACAATCCCGATCCCTGCGCACAACATCGGCGCACGCGGATTCTACGTCTCGCCGGGTACGTATACGGTGACGATGGAAGTAGATGGCGAGAAGCAAACCCGTACGTTCGAAGTACGTGCCGATCCCGCATTGATGGAAACACTTGCCGATCACAAAGCGCGTGAAGCGTTCTTGCTCGAAGCCCAAGAGGTACAGGCGAAACTCGAGGCGGCCACGACGGCGTTTCGCGCGCGGCTCGCGGCGGCGACTGGTGCTGACGCGACGCGGCTGACGGCGCTCGGTCAGAAGGTTGGCATTCCGGTCGGCGCGCCAGCGGCCGGACGTGGCGGACGCGGTGGTCGGGGCGGCGGTGGGCCGGCCGCGGCGCTCGGCGGACTGCCTGGTCAGTGGAACGGCAATGGTGCTCGCCACGGTGGTCTGCAGGCACCGACCGGAACGCAGCGCGCGCTGCTGGCAACGGCGAAGGCCGCACTGGCCGAGCTGGAAAAGGAAATCGCGCGAAAGCCATAGGCTCCCGCGCGAGCGTTCACTGATTCAGCTCGTCCACGGTTGTTTGCTCATCTCTGCGAGGTCTCCGTGCGGTTTTCTGTGACTCTTCGCGGTTACGCAGTAGCATTGTGCGCTGTCGCGGTGCCGATCGTCGCGGTGCCGATCGTCGCGGTGCCGATCGTCGCGGTGCCGATCGTCGCGGTACCAGCGCAGGGGACGTCGCGTACCACCGTCGTGATGCTCGGTACCGGCAGCCCGATCCCCGACCCGGACCGCGCGGGCCCGTCGGTGGCGATCGTGGTCGACTCCATTGCCTATCTCTTTGACGCCGGTGTCGGCGTCGTGCGTCGCGCGTCGGCGGCTGGCAAGGCGGGCATCTCCGCCTTCAACGCACCCAACCCGCGTGCGCAGCCGAATCCGCGGTTCGAAGCGATCTTCATCACCCACCTGCATTCCGACCACACGATGGGCATCGCCGACGCGATCTTTACGCCCTGGATTCAGGGAAAGCGCGAGCCGGTGAATATCTACGGTCCTTTCGGTCTGCACTATCTCGTGCAGACGGTCCTCGACGGCAATGCCGAGGACATCGCCGAGCGAGTGGCGTCGCCGGGCGGGCCGTCACGCGATGGATGGAAGGCGCAGGTGCACGAGGTGGCAGCTGGTGAGGTGTTCCGCGATTCGCGCATCAGGGTCCGGGCGTTCCAAGTGCCGCATAGCGAGTGGCCGAACGCCTACGGCTATCGCATCGACACGCCTGACCGCTCGATCGTGATTTCTGGCGACACGCGCGAGTCGAATGCCGTGGCGCAGGCCTGCAACGGCTGCGACCTGCTGATCCACGAAGTCTTTTCGGACTCCGGTTTCACGACCGTTCCGGCCACGCGTCAGCCGTACCACGCGGCGGCGCATACAGGCGGCACGGCGGTTGGCCGGGTGGCGACCAAGGCCCGCGCCAAGATGCTCGTGCTGACGCACCAGCTCTTCTTCGGCGCCTCCGATGTGCAACTCCTGCGTGAGGTCCGGGCAACATTTGCTGGCCTAGTGGTCAGCGCGAAGGACCTGGATCGCTACTAGCGGCGCATCGCGTGGTGCTCCGCTATACTGCAGATGTAAGCCGACAGGGGTGCCCGCTTCGATGCGGGCTGAGATCACACCCTGAAACCTGATCCGGTTCGTACCGGCGGAGGGAGGGCGGCATGATGCAGACCCGCGTCATTGCGCATTCCATAGTGGGAGTTCTGGCTACGTCAGCCGCCCTGTGCGGCTCCGTGGCCTCGGTCGCATCTGCCCAGGGTGGACGTGCGTTGGTTGAAGTGCGCGACACGACCGTCACGGCGGCCGCGGCGAAACGCGACACGCTCGAGTCCGTGGTTGTGCGCGCGACGCGTTCGCCATCGGCGCCGGGTGCCGCGCGCAGCACGATCACGCGCGCACAGTTGCAACGCACGGCCGCGGGGCAGGACGCGCCGCTCATCGTCGCCACGACGCCATCGGTCACCTTCTATTCGGACGCTGGTGGCTACTCGGGCTACAGCTACATCCGATTGCGCGGGCTTGATCAGACGCGGCTGAACATTACGATCGACGGGGTGCCGCTCAACGATCCCGAAGATCAGGTGCTCTACTTCTCCAACGTCCCAGACTTCCTCGGCAGCATTGGCTCGGTTGACGTGGGCCGCGGCGTAGGCGCCAGTACGTTCGGCACTGCCTCGTTCGCCGGCTCACTCAACTTTCAATCGGTCCCACTGGCCACGACGCCGCAGTCGGCACAGGCCGAGCTCTCCGCAGGATCGTTCGGAACCTGGCGGGCGAGCCTGCAGGGTGCGACCGGCGTGGGTGCGAAAGGGCTCGCGGCCTACGGACGGTTCAGCCGGCAGGGAACCTCGGGCTACCGTGAACATTCCGGTAACGATTCGTGGTCGGGATTCGGTTCGGTCGCCTGGTTCCGTGAACGGGATGCATTGAAGCTCACCGCGTTTGTGGCCCACTCCGGTACCCGGCTTGCCTACTACGCCGAATCCGAGGCCGACCTGAAGGTCAATCGGCGCCAGAATTCGCTTTCCGAGTCCGAGGGCGATCGCTTCCACCAGGAAATGGTCAGCGTGCAGTACGCCCGCTCCTTGGGCGCAGGGTTCGATGCCACGCTGATGGCGTACCGCAACTCGGCCGCTGGTGCGTACGACGTGAGTTTTGGTGCGGCGCCGGGCGGTGGGCTCACGCTCGCGAACTACGGACTCGCGCACGTCTGGCATGGCGCCACGGCAGCCCTGACCTGGGCCGTTGCGGACATCTCGATCGCCGCTGGGGCCACGGCCACGGACTACCATCGCGACCACTGGCTCGCCATGCGGCCCACGCTCACGATTCGCGACTACATCAACACCGGCGTGAAGCGCGATGCCGCGGGATTCGTCAAGTTCGCGTGGGCGAGCGGTTCAGTGCGTGTCGCGGCCGACCTCAGCCTGCGTCGCGCGGCGTGGCGGTACCGCCCGTCGGCAAACGCTGGCATCGCCGTGCAGGAACTCTCCTGGAACTTTGCCAGCCCGCGGGCCGGCATCACGTGGGCGATCTCGTCGAACACATCGCTCTTCGCCTCGGCTGGCCGCACCATGCGTGAGCCCGCCCGCGGCGATCTCCTCGCCGGCGCCGATGACCTGAACACCGGCAACGTTGCCGATCTGCTCCCGCTGTCGCGCGTGCGACCCGAGCAGGTGGACGACCTTGAGGCAGGCGCGACCTGGCGGCACGACCGCGCGACGCTCACCGCCAATCTGTTCGACATGCAGTTCCGTAATGAGATTGCCGCGATCGGCGCGTTATCGCTCACCGGGAGCCCGCTCCGCAAGAATGTGCCGCGCAGTTACCGCCGTGGGGTGGAGCTCGATGGTCGCTATGATTTCGGCGCGCAGGGCACGCTTTCAGCAAACGTCGCGGTGCTGCGCGCCAAGATCGCCGAATTTGTCGATGACGATGCCGGCGTGACGTATCGCAACGTCGAGCCGCTCATGAGTCCGCCGCTCATCGCCAACCTGCGGTGGGACGTTCCGCTCACTGGACCCTGGTCGGCGTCGATCGCGGGACGCTACGTGGACCGCGCCCACCTCGCCAACGACGGCAACGCCGCATTGGTGACGCCGGCGTACTCGCTCGTGGATCTCGCGCTGCACTGGTCGCGCGCAGGGCGTGAGATTCGCGTGGAGATCAACAACGCGCTCGACGCCAACGCCTTTGCCGGCGGGTACACCGACAGCACGACGCGGTACTTCTACCCGATTGCGACCCGCAACATCCTCGTCACGCTCCGGACCCCGCTCGGCTTTTAGCGGGCCGATTTTAACGCGGTGTGCCGCGCGGTCAGGCTTCGGGCGACTCCGCGCCGCGCTCACGTACGCGGGCGAAGAACCGGGCGAAGGTGCGCGAGATCAGCGCGGAGCAGATGCCAAGGAGCCCGGCGAACGCGAGCGTGAGCAGGTAGACGGCGATCGGCTTTGTCTGCAGCACGGCCCCAACAGTCGCCGCCACAGTGCTGACGGGACCGCGGATGGCGTTGTACATCAGGAGGCCGCTCCATGCGATGATCGCGCCGAACCCCGCGATGACGGGGCCGGCGCTGTCCCTGTACGTGAGCGCGCCAAACACCGCACCGGCAAGCGGGATGGCCCACCAGCCGATTATGCTCGCCAGCACCATCGCGACGGAGACGAGCACGGTGCGCATCAGGAGATGACGCATCATGGCGCCTTCTTCAATAGGAGCCGCGACGATGTCTTCACTGTCGGAAGATCGGCGGCGGTGCGGGGGAAGGGGAGTGAGTCGAGCGTGCCCGCACTCCACTTGTCGAGTAGGTCGGTGTAGCGTGGGCTGATAGGGTTCCCCGACTGGCCGCCAGGATAGACGCCCCAGCCGCGCACTTCGTCGCCCAACTCGACGACCATTCGCCAACTCGCTCCGTGGTTGCCATCACCAGAGGACGGGCTTACCGATCCTGGGCCGCCGGTGACCGGCACGTTCGGGCGTCCCAGCGCGGCAATGCCGCCCAGATGGCGCACCGACGCGCGGCGGTTGAGCCCCCAACGCCACGTGTCGCCCAGCTGGCCGAGGCGTTGCACGAGTGTGCGATACGCGGCCAATACACTCGCCCGGATGATGTCGTCGCGTCGCTCGCGGACGTCCGGCGTCCGCTGGTCATCCCACCACGGGTTCGTTGGATCCTGCATGAGTTGGAGCAGGATCACATTTTGCGGTGTGTCCACCCGACGCGGGAGCGGTTCGCCGGCTGTCCCACCGGCACGCAGTTCATCCCACGTGCGCGCGGCGAGTTCGGCGAGCGTCGTTTCGTACAACACAGCCGCCCTGTTGTCCGCGTCAAATGTGCCATCCCAGTCGCGGAGCAGGCGTGACGCATTCGAGAACGACGAATCGCGGCCGGTAGCGTCGGCCTCCACCATCATCGGCAGGAAGTACTTCGTCTGCGCGCTCACCGGTGTGGTCTGGATGCGACGCATCGCATCGGGCGTGATGGCCGAATCGGCGCGCAGCATCTCGTTGATGCGTATCGCACGCCAGGGCGACGGCCAGTCCCAGCCGATGTAGCGTGGATCGACCCGCGGATCTTTTGGCTGCTGGTTCGCCGACACGACGAAGCCTTGCGGCGGATCGTAAGCCTGCGGATACTCCGCGAGCTTCCACCATCCCTGCCAGTCACTGGCGCTCTTCGATCCGTCGAGCAGCAGGTCTCCGCGCACAGCGCCCCTGCCGCGAACCGGGAAGTGGCCGGTTGAGCGAATGGCGATGTGGCCGCCGCGATCCGCGGAGACGAAGTTCTGCGCCGGAGCGAAGAAGCCATTCGTCGCTTCCCAGAGTTCCTTGACCGACTTCGACCGTGCGGCACCGAGGAACGGCCCGGTGATTTCGTCACCATCATTGATGGTCCACCGACGCGAAATCCACTGGTCGCCGGCGTGCAACATTGAACCGCGATGCGATTCCCTGATCGTGTCGGTGTGGATCACACGGCCGCCCTTGCCGCGAATCGCTTCAACGCGATACGTGAGCGCGCGCCACGCGCCATCCACTTGGTAACGCATTGGATGCGTGGAATCGTCAACCGTCTCGACGAAATAATCGGCGACATCGGCGCCCGTGTTGGTCTCGGACCAGGCCACGTCACGATTGAATCCGATCGGCGGAATCGGCGCACCGGGAATTGTGACGCCATACACATCGAGCGTGTCGGGCACGACGATGTGCGCTTGGTACCAGATGGATGGCAGCGTGAGTGCGAGGTGCGGGTCGCCGGCCAGTAGCGCCTTGCCCGCCGCCGTGCGCCGTGGCGACACGGCCCAGTTGTTGCTGCCCACCGCCACATCGTCGAGCTGTGCTTCGTTCGCGGCTCCGGCCAGCGTGCGCGCCGATTCCAGTAACGACATCGCGATTTTTAGCTTGCCCGAATCAGGTCGGGCCGGCGGAGGAACCTTCCGGAAGTCCATTCGCGCCGCGTCCTGGCCGTTGGGTTGGATCGGTTCCTGGATCGGATTGTCGCGCGGGAAGAGCGCGTCCGCGGCGTCGCGGCCGATCAACGCCTCAATCGCGCCCCGTCGTAGTTCGCCTTCGGAATAGGCGAGCGTGAGTCCCATCCGCGCGAACAGGTATGCCGTGTACACTGGCTCCCACCGCTGCGGTCGCGCGCCAAGCAGCCTGAACTCGAACGGGATGTCGTCATCCGTCATCGCGTCGATGTAGGCGTTCACCCCTTGCGCGTACGCCTCGGTGAGCGTGCGTCCGGGCGACTCCGGGCCGAGGGCTTCGTATCCGCGGCGGGCATATGCCGCGAGTCCCTGCGCGCGCGCTTCGCGGTCGACGGCGACTGCGCGGTCGCCGACAAGTTCGGCGACCGTTCCGGCCACTGCCCGAGCCTGTAGGTCCATCTGAAACAGCCGATCGCGCGCGTGCACGTATCCCATGGCGCGCGCGGCGTCGGTCAGCGACGTGGCAAAAATGTGAGGCACTCCGCGATCGTCGAACCGGACCTCGACCAGGTCAACGAGCGACGGGATCTGGACGGTGGCTTCTGCCGGAGGTGTCGCCGTTCGCGCCAGCGCCCAGACGCCGTGCACCGGGTCGAGTAGAGGCCCGAATGCCGGCGCGCCGCCGACCGGGCGCGCACCGACGTACAGCGTGCCCGTTAGGACTGCGGCCGCGAGCACGATAGTGACGGGAGACGGTCCTAGACGCCGAGACACGGTGAGGAAACTAGGGGCGGTCGCTCCGCGAACAAGTGGGCCGTTCATGGCGCCAAGTGTCGCCGTCAGCGGTGACGCCTGCCCCCTAGCGGAAGTACTACTACAGGCGCCAAGTTGGCGAGGTTGAACCGTTACCCCCACTAATAAGGGAGTCCGTCCATGCAAGTTTCGCTCCACGGGTCGATGGCACGGGTCGTGGCGAGTGTTGGTGCGCTTCTGCTGATCGTAGCTGCGCCCATTTTCGCACAGGGCACCGTGACCGGCCGCGTCGTCACCGCAGAGGGCCAATTGCCCCTTGGCGACGTGCAGGTCTTGGTCGAGGGTACGTCGATTGTGACCATGACCAGCGCTGAGGGTCGCTTCACTCTCCGCAACGTGCCGGCCGGCGCGCGCGAGTTGCGCGCGTTCCGAGTCGGCTACACTCCACAAAAGAAGCCGGTCGCGGTCACCGCAGGCCAGACTGCCACGCTCGAGTTCGCGATGGTGCCGGCGATTGTGAAGCTGCAGGAAGTCGTGACGACAGCGACCGGCGAACAGCGCCGTGTCGAACTCGGACACACGGTTGCGACCGTGGACGTCGTAAAGAAGATGGGTGAAGCGCCGATCAAGAACATGGGCGACCTGCTCGTCGCGAAGGCCCCGGGTGTGCAGGTGCTTCCGGCTAACATGACGGGTGGCGGTAGCCGCGTGCGCATTCGCGGCACGAGCTCCTTTTCGCTCTCCAACGATCCGATCTACATCATCGACGGCATCCGCATGACGAGCACGTCGGCGGGTGGTATCGGCGTGGGTGGAACGGCGCCGAGCCGCGTGAACGACATCAACCCCAGCGAAATCGAGAACATCGAAATTGTGAAGGGTCCGTCGGCTGCGTCGCTCTACGGCACTGACGCGGCGAACGGCGTCATCGTGATCACCACCAAGCGTGGTCGCGCGGGCCGCACGAACTGGAACACCTTCGTCGAACATGGCCAGATCTCCGACCCGAACGAGTACCCGACGACGCACGCCATCCTCGGCAAGTCGGTGGGCAGCACCGTGCAGCGCCGCTGCTTTCTCCGCGAAGTCGCGGCCGGGACCTGCGTCGTGGACAGCGCCACATCGCTCAACGTCTATAACCGCCCCGATCTCACGCCGATCAAGCTGGGTCAGCGCGACCAGATGGGCCTGCAGGTGAACGGTGGCACGGAAGTCGCGCGCTATTTCATGTCGTTCGACGTCCAGAAGGAAGTCGGTCCGTTCGGACTTCCCGCATTCAACCGTGCGCGGTTCGATTCGCTGAAGGTGCGGCTCGACGACCATCTCAAGCGCCCCAGCCAGCTGGAGCAGGCGTCGTTCCGTACGAACGTCAATGCCGCGCTTTCGCAGAACCTCGACGTGGGCGTAACGAGCATGTTCACGCGTCTCGAGCAGCGGTTGCCGCAGGTCGACAACAATGTCAACAGCTTCTGGTACAACGGGATGATCGGCCCTGGGTTCACCGGCGCAGGCCCGGGTTACACGGGTATTGGCTCGCTCGGTCAGCCGCTTATGGGTTACGGCAACTTTACGCCAGGCGAGATCTACCAGCGTCTCGCCACGCAGGGCATTCAGCGCATGATCGTGGGCACCAACATTAACTGGCGCCCACGGAACTGGCTGGCCGCCCGCGCCGACTTCGGCGTGGACCTCACCAGCCGCACGGACTACGGACTCCAGAAATTTGCCGAGGGTCCGGACTTTAGCACGCAGCGCCAGGGTACGGTGACCGACGCACGCGGCAGTACGCGTAACATGTCGGCGAACATCAACGCGACCGCGACCTGGGTGCCATTCGCGTGGCTCAATTCGAAGCTGACGGTCGGCACGCAGTACGTGAACTTCAACAACTACACAAACTCGGCTGGTGGTTCCATCTTGCCACCGGGCGCCCAGAACGCCGGACAGGCGACGACGCCAAACGTGAGCCAGGGCACGACGCTGGCGAATACGCTCGGCGCCTTCGTCGAGGAAGCGGTCTCCCTCTTTGACCGCCTCTGGCTCACGACCGGTGTCCGTACGGACCAGAACAGCGCGTTTGGCCGGAACTTCCAGCGCGTGTATTACCCAAAGGTATCGGCGTCGTGGATGATGTCCGACGAAGAGTGGTTCCCCAAGAAGATTCCACTCCTCAACACCTTCAGGCTCCGGTCGGCGTACGGCTTCGCCGGCCAGCAGCCGGGGCCGAATGACGCCCTCCGTACATTCTCGACGACGTCAACAACCGTCGGCGCCGCAGATGTCAGCGGCCTGCTCTCCAGCGCGCTCGGTAACCCCGACATCCAGCCGGAGCGCACGCGCGAGTTCGAAACGGGTTTCGAAGCCAAGCTGTGGGACAGCCGCATCAACTTGGACTTCACATACTACAACAAAAAGAACACGGACCAGCTCTTCAATCTGCCGCTCGCCGGTTCGGCGGGCACGGCAGCTACGAGCATCCTGATGAATCTCGGTGCCACGCAGAACACCGGCGTCGAAATGCTGATCAATGCGCAGATCCTTGACTCGCGGAACTTCGGTTGGGATTTGACGATTTCCGGTTCGAAGAACGCCAATAAGATCATTACGCTCGGTTTACTGCCGAGCGGGCTTCCGCTGCCTACGATCGGCCTCAACGGCACGGTCCAGCAGCGCAGCGGTCTGCCGATCCACAGCTACTGGTCGCGACCATTCTCGTACTCCGATCCGAACAACGACGGTATGCTCGTCTCAACCGACGTGGTGGTGGATACGACGTGGAAGTGGAAGGGCTATTCGCAGCCGCGTGATGAAATCTCCATCACCAACGGGGTCGAGTTGTTCGGCCGCCGACTTCGCCTTACGGCGCTGGCCGACTTCAAGAGCGGATCCAACCTCTTCAATAACGAGGAAGGATTCCTATGCCAGCAGTCGGTGTCTTGCCCGTACACGTCGAGCCTTAAGCCGTCGCTCGCCAACCAGGCCCGCGCGCTGGCGTACCGCGATCAGGGTACGCTCAACACGGGGTGGGGTTTCATGGAGCAGCTGCAGTTTTGGCGTCTTCGGGAAATTTCGGCGATGTACACACTGCCAGACAACATCGCGCGTACGGTGTTCCGCGCCGCGAGCGCCAACGTGAACGTCGCCGTGCGCAACATCAAGGTATGGACGGCTTACACGGGTGTGGACCCAGAAGCGAACTACGGCCAGGGCGACACGCAGCAGACGCTGTTGACGGCTGGGCCGCCGCGCTACGTGAACCTCCGCATCAATCTCCGCTACTAATTCCCCGACCGAGACCAAACCGATGACTATTTCCAGAAATCGCATGGGTCGGGCTGCCGCGATGACCTTGTCGGCGCTCCTCCTGATTCCGGTGACGTCGTGCGAACGGGTGCGCACTGACCTGCTCGACGCCGTCGACCCAGACATCATCCAGCCGTCCACGATCAGCTCCCCCGAGGCGGCGGACGCGCTTCGAATTGGCACGCTTTCCCGCTTCCGTGGCATCACGGCGGGCGGCGAGGCGTGGCTCCTGCCGGGAATGCTGGCCGATGAGTGGAAGTCCAGTAATACGTTTTCGCAACACAACGAGACGGACCAGCGGAGCGTGCAGGAGTCGAATTCGGTGCTTCAGGGTGTGTCGCGCGCCTTGCCACGCGTGCGTACGTCGGCGCGCGAGGCGATCAATGCGCTGACCAAGTACAAACCGGCGCCAGCGTGGGGCCTCGGCCAGATGTACTTCGCGATGGCGGTGGCCGAGCTGTACATGGCAGAGAATTTCTGCAACGGTACACCGCTGGGCGATGGCTCAACCGGTGTGCCAATCTATGGTCCGCAGCTCTCCAACGTTCAGGTCCTCAATCTCGCGATTGCGCACTTTGACTCGGCGCTCGCGTTGATGCTACCGGCGACGGACGCTAATGCCGTCTCGCTGAGCACCACGATTCGGATCCACAAAGCCCGTGCGTTGGTCGATCTTGGCCAGTTCAGCGCCGCGGCGACGCTCGTCGCCGGCGTTCCAACGTCGTTTGCCGATGCCTTGGTGTCATTCTCACTAGTCAGCGGCGACAACCAAATCTGGTCACTGAACACCAGTGCCAAGCGGTACACGGTCGGGGATAGTGTTGACGCAGCCGGGCGAGTCGCAAACGCCATTCCGTTTGCGTCGATGAATGACACGCGTGTCCGCGTCATCGGCTCGTCGACCGGCACCTCAGCCGCGGGTCGAGGGTTCGACGGTTCGACGAATCTTGTGGTCCAGACGCAATACGCGCGGTCTGACCCAGCCTACATCGCGTCGGGCATCGATGCGCGTCTGATCGAGGCCGAGGCCAGGCTTCAAGCCCAGGATATTGCCGGCTTGATGACGATCCTCAATACGCTCCGCGCGGCGACGCAGAAGCTTGCACCCAACTACATGACGGCGATGTTGCCAGCCTTGGCGCAGCCGGCAACGCAAACGGAAGCCGTGTCGCTGTTCTTCCGAGAAAAGGCGCTCTGGCAGTTCAGTCGCGGCTTCCGGCTCAACGACCTGCGCCGGCTGATCCGCCAGTACGGCCGCACACAGGACGCGGTGTTCCCGACGGGCATTTTCTTCAAGTCGGGCACGCCGTACGGTAGCGACATCAACTTCCCGGTGACGGTGGACGAGTACAACAACCCCGATTTCAAGGGGTGCTTCGACCGTAAGGCGTAAGCCGAAGCGGGACAGCAGGCAAACGGGCGGTCCGGATCACTCTGGACCGCCCGTTTCGCATGCTGCGCTGCGAGTCCGCTGTTAGCCGCTGCTCTGCGCTGCCTGCCATGCGGCGGCGTATTCGCGCACGATGTCGCCAGCAGGCCGGATGTCGTGGATTCCCGCCACTGACTTCCCGGCCTGCCAGTACTCCGCCTTCCGTTCGTTGTTGAGGCTCGACTTCAGTGCGATCCCGCCTTTTAAGGCGTAGATCATCCGCATCCAATGCTTTCGCTTGGCGCCGCGCAGCATCCAGCGTGCGAACGGGCCCGCGCGCGTGCCGGTGCGTTGCACCCATTCGTTGTTGATCATCGCCACGGGGACGCCGGTCAGGCGTTCGGTGAGGACGATGTCGTCCTCGCCCGAGTCGATGATGGCCTGCTTGTATGCCTGACTGGTTTTGCATTCCGTGGATGCGATGAAACGCGTACCAAGCTGCACGGCGGCGTAGCCAAGTCCCAGTAGGTGCACGAACTCTTCCGGCGTGCCCACGCCACCGGCCGCGACAATGGGAATCCCGAACGGGGCGAGTGAATCGATCAAGGCCTCTGGCGTCTGCGGTCCCGCGTGCCCGCCGGCGCGGCTATTCACGGCAATGAGGCCGTCCACGCCACCGTCAATGGCTTTTGCCGCCCATCGGGCGTCCACGACGTCGTGGTATACGACACCGCCAGCCGCATGCACGCGGTCCACCACCCAACGCGGCTTGCCGAGCGACGTGACGAAGAATCGCACGCCTTCTTCAAGGGCGATCTCCACCCAACGGACCATCCGTTGGTGGTACGCACGCGACGATTGCTCAACGAGCGCGTTGAATCCGATCGGCTGGTCGGTCAGCTGCTTGATGTAACGCAGCCCGGCCCGGTACTCGTGCCCGTGGACGTATGTGAGCGACACCGGCTGCAGGACGCCGATTCCGCCGGCCGCCGAGACCGCCGCGACGAGTTCAGGGTTGCTGCACGGATACATCGGGCCGCCGATGATCGGATGGGCGACGCCGAGCCGGTCACAGAAAGCCTGTGACGGGTTCATTGCATCGGCCCAAGTCGCCACGTCACGACCGCTGACGCCACGACGTCGCCGGCCTCGTCGCGAACTGCGGAGACGAAGTCGTGTTCGGCCTCAAAGGACAGATCGGGCAGAGTGGCCCACGCTTCGGCGGTCACGGTGCCGCGCGCCTTCTTGAAGTACTCGATCTGCATCTTGGTGACGATGCCGCGATACCCAGCCGGGATGGCGGTGCTCATTGCGGCGCCGCTCGCGAACTCGGCCACGTTGGCGAGGGCCATAGCGTGGATCGAGCCCAGGTGCTGCTCCAGCCGTCGGCGCTGGCGGATCGAGATCTTCGCGTGGCCGGGCTCCAGCACTTCGACACGCGGCCAGACGGAGCCGGTGTAGGGAATCATCAACCGCACGAGCCAGGTGAACAGCAACCGTCCGCCAGGCAGCCCGGAGAGCGATCGCCACGCTGAGAGCAGTCGTTCGCCTGCGGTGCGTCGCGGTGCGGACATACCCTAAGCGTAACGAATGGCTTGTGGTTCCGCCGCGGCACTGTCCTCGCCTCGTAGCCAGCTGAGTGGAGTGGTTAACTTCAACGCTATGCGAGATCCCACTCCCCCAGTAGCACCAAAGATCCCAACCGTCGCCCTCCTCCACGGCGAAACACGGTCCGACGATTACGCCTGGCTGCGCGACAAAACAGATCCGAACGTGATCGGCTATCTCGAAGCCGAGAACGCGTACACCGACGCAGTGATGCAGCCCACAGAAACGCTTCAGGCCGAGCTCTACGACGAGATGCTGTCGAGGATCAAGGAGGACGACTCGCGGCCGCCGGTGCAGCGCGGTGACTGGTACTACTACTCGCGCACCGAGCAGGGGAAGGCCTATCCGATGTTCTGCCGGCGAAAGGGATCGCCCGACGCTCCCGAGCAGGTGTACTTCGACCAGAACGAGGCTGCGAAGGGTCACGACTACTACCAGCTTGGTGGGCTCGCCGTGAGTCCCGATCACCGCCACCTCGCGTTGCTCGTGGATACCTCAGGCTACGAAGACTTCGCGCTCCAGGTGCTCGACCTCGAAACCCGCGACTGGCTCCCCGACCGCATCGAGAAGATTGGGTTTGGCCTCGCCTGGGCGAGCGACAATCGCACGCTGTTCTATACCACCACCGACGCGGCGCATCGGAGTAATGAAGTGTGGCGCCACGCACTTCGGGCCGAGCGTGCCACCGACGTGTCGGTCTACCGTGACGACGACCCGCGCTACAACGTCGGCGTCGGACGAGCAAGGAACGGGATGTTTATCCATCTGGTGAGCGGCAGCTTCACGAGCGGTGAAACGTGGCTGCTCGACGCACAGCAGCCCGCTGCCGAGGCGCAACTTGTGCGGCCACGCCAAGCCGACGTCGAGTACGACGTCACGCCCGGCGCGGACTGGCTCTACATCGTGACCAATCGCGATGGCGCTAGGAACTTCAAGGTGATGCGTGCGCCGGTCTCGGCGCCCGATCAATGGACCGAGTGGCTCGCGCACCGCCCGGATGTGTTCGTCGAGGGCGTGGATGCATTTCGATCACACCTGGTCGTGCTCGAGCGGCATGGCGGGCTCCGTCGTCTGCGAATTATCAATACGACGATGTCAGATCCAGACGCAGCCGATGCGCCAACACAGGCTTCGCACTACATCGAGTTTCCTGATGCCGCGTACGACGTCACGCCCGGATCGAACCCCGAGTTCGACACGCTGTTACTGCGTTTCACCTACTCCTCGCTGATCACACCCGATTCCGTCTATGACTACGACATCACGACCCGTGCACGAGTGCTCCTCAAGCGCGACGAAGTGCTTGGCGGGTACGATCCGTCGCAATACGCCGTGGAGCGACTGATGGCGCCGGCGCGCGATGGGGCGATGGTGCCGATCTCGCTCGTGTACAAGACGCCGTTCGCTCGCGATGGGATGCGTCCGTTGCTTCTCTACGCGTACGGGTCGTACGGATACACGATGGAGCCCAGTTTTGGATCGTCGCGGCTATCACTGCTCGACCGCGGGTTCGTCTATGCCATCGCACACATTCGGGGCGGGCAGGAGATGGGGCGGCCCTGGTACGATGACGGAAAAATGATGAAGAAGCTCAACACCTTTTACGATTTTATAGACTGCGCCGAGCATCTCGTGAAGCACCGCTACGCCACGCAGGGGGGCATCGTGGCCCACGGAGGGAGCGCCGGCGGGTTGCTGATGGGTGCCATCGCCAACATGCGCCCCGATCTCTGGCGTGCCGTGGTGGCCGACGTACCCTTTGTGGATGTGATCAATACGATGCTCGACGAAACGATCCCACTCACGGCCCAGGAATGGGAACAGTGGGGCAATCCCATGATCGCCGAGCATTATGCCTACATGCGCCGGTACTCGCCGTACGACAATGTCGAGGCGAAAGCGTATCCGCGCATGCTCGCGACGAGCGGCATCAACGATCCGCGCGTGGCGTTCTGGGAGCCCGCCAAGTGGATCGCGAAGCTGCGGTCGCTAAAAACCGATAGCAACCCGCTGTTGCTCAAGATGGAGATGGCGTCGGGGCACGGCGGCGCGTCAGGGCGCTACGAGCGCCTCAAGGAGCAGGCCTTCCGGTATGCGTTCATGCTGACGCATGGGGCTGCGTAGGCAACGCCTCCGGGCACCGTCCTGGCGCTGATGATGCCTGGAACCGACCCGGACCCGAGGTCGTGCCACGTGCCCTACGCGCTTCTCGGATCTCCGGCGCGCTAGGCGCCGTATTCAGGCGCTCAACGTGGCATATTTCAGCGATGAACGAGCCCGTTATCACGCCTCCGAGCGAGCAGGGCCCCCGGAAGGATTTCGTCCGTGAACTGGTCGCGGCGGACGCCGCATCGGGGCGGTTCGGCCGTACGATCGCGACCCGTTTTCCACCAGAACCCAACGGCTTTCTCCATATCGGGCACGCCAAATCGATCTGTCTCAATTTCGGCATTGCGAACGAATACGGCGGCCGTTGCAACCTGCGCTTCGACGACACGAATCCGTTCACCGAAGACATCAAGTACGTCAACGCGATCAAGGAAGACGTCCGCTGGCTCGGCTTCGCATGGGCGGAGGAGCGGTTCGCGAGCGATTATTTCGAGAAGCTTTATGAGTTCGCCGAACTGCTGGTGACCAAGGGTAGCGCGTACGTGGACTCCGAGAGCGAAGAGGCGATTCGCACCGGGCGCGGCACGGTCACGTCGGCGGGCAAGGACAGCCCGTTCCGCAATCGCAGTGCCGAGGAGAACCTCGATCTGTTGCGACGCATGCGCGCGGGCGAGTTCGCCGATGGCGCACATGTGTTGCGCGCCAAAATCGACATGACGCACCCGAACATGATCATGCGCGACCCGCTGCTCATCCGGATCCGCAAGGCGTCGCACTACCGGCGTGGCGATGCGTGGTGCATCTACCCGCTCTACGACTACGCCCACGGGCTGTCGGATGCGATGGAGGGGATCACACATTCGCTCTGTACGCTCGAGTTCAAGGACAACAACGACATCTACCGGTGGCTCGTGCGCGAGGCGGGCTTCGATATACCGCCCGAGCAGACCGAGTTCGCGCGTCTCGAACTCGACTATACCATCGTTAGCAAGCGTAAACTGCTCCGGCTCGTGAATGAGGGGCATGTGGGCGGGTGGGACGACCCACGGATGCCGACAATCGCCGGGCTGCGCCGACGCGGCGTGACGCCAGAGGCCATTCGTGCATTCGCCAGCACCATCGGCGTGGCGCGAAAGGAAGCGCGCACCGAACTCGCCACCTTTGAGCACGAGGTGCGCAACGACCTGAACATGCGCGTGCCCCGAGTGCTGTGCGTAGTCAAGCCGCTCAAGGTCGTGCTCACTGACTACCCGGAAGGGGAGGTCGAGGAGCTCGACGCGTCGTTCTATCCGCATGATGTGCCGCTGACGGGCTCCCGCAAGGTGCCCTTCTCGCGAGAGCTCTGGATCGAGCGCGATGATTTTATGGAAGCACCGCCCAAAAAATTCTTCAGACTCGCGCCGGGGCGTGAAGTGCGCCTTCGCTATGGCTATTTCATCACTTGTCAAGAAGTCATCAAGGACGCGGCGGGCGAGATCGTCGAGCTCCGTTGCACCTACGACCCGGCCACTCGCGGCGGTGATTCGCCCGACGGGCGAAAGGTCCAGGGGACGATTCACTGGGTCTCCGCTGCGCGCGGGCTCGACTGCGAGCTGCGCATGTACGACCGGCTCTTCGCTGTGCCCGACCCCGAGGCGGGCGGCGACGATGTGGATTTCACGAAGGCGCTGAATCCGACGTCGCTCATCACGGTCAGTGGCGCCAAGATTGAGCCCGGCGTGGTAACCGACGCGGCTGGTACGCGCTACCAGTTCGAGCGCACCGGCTATTTCATGAGCGATCCCGTTGACTCGCGGCCGGATCGGCTCGTGTTCAACCGGACGGTCACGCTGCGCGACAGCTGGGTCAAGGTGATCGCTAAAGGCTAGGTCGGGGTCGTTGGTTGGTCGCCGACGTGAGGCCGACGTGAGGCCGACGTGAGGCCGACCTGTGGCGGAGCTGTGGCGGAGCTGTGGCGGAGCTTTCGTATGCGACTCAGTAGTTCTACGGATTGACCCTGTCCCCAGCGCAGCGTTTCAATTAGTCAGATGCAGTCCGCTCCCGTTCACACCTCGAGAAAACCTCGATCGCTCCGGAACCTCGGTGTGGTCGCCTTTCTCGCCTTCCTGTTGAAGGGAGTCGCGTGGCTGGTGCTGCCCATCGCGTTCGCCTGCGGGGCTACGAGCTAACGACTGCCGTATGAGTGCGGTGCGGGCTGATCGCCGAGCTGAGAGCGAGAAGCTATCATCCGCCATGCGCCAGATCCGTCGTCTCTATCGGGCAAGTAAGCTTTAGTCGATCCTACATCTGCCTGCCTCCGCCTAGTCGTGAGTGTCCTCCGTGATTGATATCCACTTCGGCGACAACCTCGAAATAATCAAGGGATTTTCGTCCGAGTCATTTGACCTGATCTACATCGACCCTCCCTTCAACACAGGCAAAGTTCAGGCACGAACACAGATCAAGGTCGTGCAGGATGACGGAGGTGATCGAACCGGATTCCAAGGCAAACGGTATCGGACTAGGGTCACAGCATGGAGGTTAAGCCGGAACAGACACTGCATGGCTGAGCGTGATTCCTGACCATGAGCAACCTTGGCTCAAGGCATGCGGTGGCCTGCTGCGAGATGCAGGGACTCGCATTACGGCCCTCACGGGATTGAATCCGCTTCCCTAGCCGAGATCAGCATGAGCGAAGAAGACGCAAGCGTGGGCATCGAAGTCTCGGCGACTGACTTCGCGGACGGTCAGGCGCTGGCGTTGCGGACCTTCGAGATGTTCGCGAACAATCGTGGTTTCTATAACAACACTCAGAACTCGCATCTGCGCGGGAAGATCGGTGAGATTGCCGCGCAACGTTGGCTCGAAGCGGCGAGGTTGGAGGTCGAGGCGCTCTTCCGCGACGACTCGAAGGCAAGAGACTGTGACCTAGTCGCGCGCAAGTCCGTCACCATCAGACTTGACGTAAAGACATGGGACATGCGGTACTGGCACGACAAAAGCCGATTCATCGCCTGACGATCCGCTATCTTGTCTTATGCCCTTTAGTTCGTTGAAACTCCACCCGAGCCTGCTCTCCGGAGTTAAGGAACTCGGCTTCTTACGCCCGACCCCGATTCAGCTCGAGGCCATCCCGCCTGCCGTCGAGGGCAAAGACGTGCTCGCCTGCGCTATGACGGGCAGCGGCAAGACCGCGGCCTTTCTGCTTCCCATTCTGCACCGCCTGCTCAGTAACACGCGTGGGACCACCCGGGCGCTCATCCTGACGCCCACGCGTGAACTCGCGGCGCAGATCGTCGAGGATCTGCAGGACATCGCCGTGCACACGCCACTGACCGCGGCCGCGATCATCGGCGGCGTCGGGATGGGGCCGCAGGAACATGCATTCCGGACCGGCGTTGACGTCATCGTTGCGACGCCAGGCCGGCTGCTCGATCATCTCAAGAATCCGTATGCCAGGCTCGATAAGATCGAGTACCTAGTGCTCGACGAAGCCGATCGGATGCTCGACCTGGGATTCCTCCCCGACATCCGTCGCGTACTCAAGCTGATCCCGGCCAAGCGGCAGACGCTCTTCTTCTCGGCGACGATGCCCGCCCCGATCATCACGCTGACGAAGGAGATGCTCCACAACCCAGCGACGATCAACCTCGCACGGAAGGCGGCGCCGGCGGTCGGCATCACGCAGGCCATCTATCCCGTGCCGCAGGAACTCAAGTCGCTTCTGCTCTTCACGCTTCTGGATCGCGGCACGATGCGGCAGGCGCTGGTCTTTACGCGCACCAAGCACCGGGCCAACCGGCTCTGGGAGTTTCTGGACAAGCGAGGGATTTCGGTCGCGCGCATTCACGGCAACCGGTCACAGGCGCAACGCACTGACGCGCTCGTGGGGTTCAAGGACGGCGCCTATCGCGTGCTCGTTGCGACGGACATCGCGGCGCGCGGGATCGACGTCGAGGAACTCGGCCACGTCGTGAACTTCGATGTGCCGATGGCGTCCGAGGACTATATCCACCGCGTGGGACGCACCGCGCGCGCGGAACAGACGGGCGAGGCCTTTACCTTCGTCTCGCGCGAGGAAGAAGCCGACCTCAAGAACATCGAACGCGCCGTCGGCAAGACGCTGCCGCGTGTGACGTTGCCCGACTTCGACTACGCGGCCAAGCCGGCGGGTCGTCTCGAGATCCCGATCGCGGAGCGGCTCGCGGCGCACCGCGCGGCTCGTAGCAAGGGGCGGTCGTCTGGCGGCGGCGGTGGTCGTGCCGGGCAGAAACCGTCAGCGGGCGGTCGTTCGGGTGGTGGGCCGTCAAGCGGCGGCCGATCAGGTGGCGCCGGACGCAGCGGCGGTGGGAGTGGCAGTGCCGGTGGTGGCCGAAGTGGTGGTGGCCGAAGTGGTGGTGGTGGTGGCGGCCGGCGCGGTGGCGGTCGCGGCGGCAGTCCTCGCTGAGCCGGCGCACCAAGCGTCGGGACGGCGCATCGCGGAACTGTCCGACGTCCAGTGGATTCAGTCTGGCATCACCTGCTTGACCGGGCCCGGCGCGCCGCGATGGCGCCTGCGATCGACGCCCTCAGGGAAATCGCGCGGGCGCTTATTTCATTGCGTTGAACGCTGACAGGATCGCCAGGAGATCAGGACTCGAAAAGGTGAACTCACCTGCGCTCGTGCGCTGTGCGCCGGCATAGAGTGGCCGCTCCTGCTTGACCTTGAGCACCATCGTGTACGGGCCCGTCAGCTTCCACGGCTTCGCGGTCGCGCGATTGGTCACGGCGCGCTGGACTGTGCGCCGGATCTCTTCCTGCGCTGCTTTGGGTGACATCCCGTTCGATGCGTCGCCGATCTCGTCCTTCACCGCGACGCCGTCGATCGGGCCAACGAGCTCGCGGATCTGATCCACGACGGCACGGTCTCCGGCGACGAAGACCACCGGCACCCCGTAGAGCCCTGCCACCAGCGCGTTATAGCCGCCCTCAGGAAGCGAGACGCCGTTGATCGAAAAATCCACGACGTTGCCAGTTGATGTGTGTTCGAGAATCGCGTTCGGCGTGCCCGCCTTGGCGTGATAGCCTACGAACGCCACCGCGCTGAATGTGGAATCGAGCCCTTCCATCATATTCTTGGGGCCGCTACTCACGCCGCGGAGGAGTCGTGCGCGCGGGTCCAGATCACCCGGTAAGAGGTTTTCCTTGCTGCCGTGCGAGTCGCGCACGAGGACCTCGGTGGCCCCTCCGCGAAAGGCACCATCGATTGCCGCATTCGTCTCCGCTGCCATGATCGCGCGGAAGTGCGGGTAGTCCGGACCGTTCGAGCTCACGTTGGGCCCAGTCACGACGCCGGCGAGGCCTTCCATGTCCACGGAGATGAAGACCTTGAGCCGAGCGGCCTGTCGGGCGGGCTGCTGGGCCACGAGCGGTGTGGAGGCGGCGCAGAGCGCGAGGAGCAGGCCGAAGCGCGGTGTCATCAGCGTGGACCGGTGGAGGGAAGGCGCGAACATTCGATGCACACAATGGTGGCGACGGTTGCCATGGTCGCGCCAGCCTACGGTGTGATCCTCGCCGTGGCCTGCGAGTCCGCACGCCGCACCCTAGCCCTAGCCCTATAAAGCCCTAGTGCCCTAGTGCCCTTCGTCGAGCGCCTTGATCTCCTTCACGAGATTGCCCAGTACACCTTTGGCGTCGCCGTAAATCATCAGCGTGTTGTCCTTAGTGAAGAGCGGGTTCTCCACGCCGCTGAAGCCCGTGCCCTTGCCGCGCTTCACGACGAAGACCGTCTTTGCCGTCCACGGCCGGAAGATCGGCATTCCATAAAGCGGCGACGACTTGTCCTCTTCCGCATCGGGGTTAACGATGTCGTTTGCGCCCACGATCACGGTGGCGTCGGCCGACGCGAGCACGCGGTTGGCATCGTCCACGTCCGTCAGCAGTGCGCCGTAGTCAATCCCGGCTTCCGACAGGATGACGTTTAAGTGGCCGGGCATACGGCCCGCCACGGGGTGAATCGCGTACGTCACCTTGCCGCCCTTCTTCTGAATCAGTTCGTGCAGCTCGCGGCAGGTATGCTGCGCCTGCGCCACCGCCATGCCATAGCCGGGGATGATCACCACGCTGCCGGCGTAGGCGAGTTGGGTCGCGGCGTCCTCTGCGGTGATGGTCTTTGCTTCCTTCGTCGGGCCGCCAGCCTTGGTCGACGCGGCAGGTGCCGAGCCGAACGCGCCGAAAACGATGTTGGCGAACGAACGGTTCATCGCCTTCGACATGATCAGCGAGAGGATGAAACCGCCGGCGCCCTCGAGCGCGCCCGCAATGATGAGCACGTTGTTGCCGATCGCAAATCCAGTCGCGCTCGCCGCGAGTCCAGCGTACGAGTTGAGCAGCGAGATCACGACGGGCATGTCGCCGCCGCCGATCGGCAGCACCATCGAGACGCCGAGGAAGAGGCCGAGCGACACGAGTGTGTAGAATGCCCAGGTCGTATCGGGATTGTAGATGAGCACGCCGAGCGAGACGAACGCGGCCGCGATGAGCGTGATGTTGAACGCGTTCTGGCCGCGGAAGGTGATCGGCCGGCCAGTGATCAACTCCTGCAGCTTGCCGAACGCCATGAACGAGCCAGTCACCGTCAGCGCGCCGAACAACACCTCGAAGCCGATCGCCGCGGCCACGCCACGCGACATGCCGGGCATATTGCCCATCGCGTCGATGGTGTGCATGTGCCGGTACTCAACGACGCCCACAATGGTGGCCGCGATGGCGCCGAACGCGTGCGAAAACGCGACGAACTGCGGCATCGAAGTCATCGCGACCTTCATGGCCATCGGGTAGCCGATGATCGTACCGACGATCAAGCCGATCATGATCCACTGATACGACAGGATATGCGCGTTGAGCAGCGTGCCGATCACGGCGAACAGCATGCCGAACGCCGCCTGCTGCATGCCGAGCCGCGCCTGCGTCGGCTTGGTGAGCGAGCGGAGGCCCAGGATGAACAGAATCGACGCAACGAAGTACGTCGCCTGGATGATCAGGTCGCGCGAAGTGAGTTCGCTCACTTGCCGGCCCCCGCGTGCGCGGCCTTCTCAGCCGCGGCCTTGGCGGTGGCAGGCTTTTGGCCCTTGAACATCGCCAGCATACGGTCGGTGATCAAGAACCCGGCCACGACATTTGTTGTCGCGCAGACCACCGCGACGAAGCCGAGGATTGTGGAGACCGTGCCGTACTGGCCACCCGCTGCCACGATCGCGCCAACCAGCGAGATGCCGCTGATCGCGTTCGTCGCCGACATCAGCGGCGTATGGAGCAGAGGCGGGACGCGTTGGATCACGATGAATCCAACGAAGCCAGCGAGAACAAACACGTACAACTGGAAGATTTGGAGCATGGGTAGGCTCAGGGGTTCACGACAAGGCTGGACGCGGCTTTCCGCGGGAACGCTCGGGTACTGCGACAGCTACAGCGATTCCAGTGGCATCGGCCGGACCCGCACGCAGGCGTGGCCGATGCCACTGGTCGTCACTTCACCAGCATCGGGCCGGTGATTTCGTCGGCCTCGTCGAGCGTCAGCGCGTTGTCCTTGATGACGTGATTCAGAAAGGTCAGCACGTTGCGTGAGAACATCTGCGATGCGTGGAACGGCGCCGTGGCGGGCAGGTTGAGCGGCCCGATCACAGTGACGCCGTGTGCGACAATCGTCTCGCCCGGCTTGGTTCCTTCGTAGTTGCCACCGGTCTCCGACGCGAGGTCCACGATCACAGAGCCAGGCTTCATGCCCTGGACGGCCGCCTCGGTGATTAGTACGGGCGCCTTCTTGCCGGGGATCGCCGCGGTCGTGATCACGAGGTCCATCTCCTTCATATGAACCGCCATCGCGGCCTGCGTGTCCACCTGCTGCTCAGCGGTCTGGGCGCGGGCGTAGCCACCCTCACCCTCGGCGGCCACCGCTGCCAAGTCGAGCTTCATAAGCGATGCGCCGAGCGACAGGATCTGTTCGGCAGCGGCAGGGCGGACGTCGAAGCCTGAGACGATGCCGCCGAGGCGCTTGGCCGTGGCGATCGCCTGAAGGCCCGCGACGCCTGCTCCGATCACGAAGACTTTCGCCGGGACGAGTGTGCCCGCGGCCGTCGAGAGCATTGGGAGCAGCTTCGGGAGGGCGTTGGCACCCATCAGGACGGCCTTGTAGCCGCTGATGGTGGCCTGTGACGAGAGGACGTCCATGGACTGCGCGCGGGTGATGCGCGGCACCTTCTCCAGGGCGAGCAGCTTCACGCCGCGCGCCAAGATCGCGGGGAGCGCATCCGGCGTGCCGTAGGGGAGCCAATATGAAACCGCCGCGGATCCTTGGGGGAGCGCGGCGGCTTCGGCGGAGGTGACGGGCTGGACCTTACAGGTGACGGTTGCGCCCGAGACCGTCGCGGCAAAGTCCGCGGCGATCGTCGCGCCCGCCTTCTCGTACTGCTCGGTCGTGAACCCCGAAGCGAGCCCAGCATCCTTTTCAACCACGACGGTGGCGCCGGCTTTGACCAGCTTGGCGACGCTCTCTGGAACGAGGGCGACCCGCGTTTCGAGCGCGGCGCGCTCTTTAGGGACGGATATTTGCATCCGAGATAAATACCGGGCAGCGCACCATTGCTGAAGGCGCTGGCGGGCTGGCGGGCTGGCTGGCTTGGGGATCAATCGGCCGATTAGGCGAGCCTTGGTACTGTTCCGTTGAGCACGCTTTGGCGAAGTCGGCCATTTAATGCACAGGAATGTTCCAATGCATGTGTATGCATGGCGCCACTGTATGCATTACCATGTAAAACCATATCAGATGCGTAGATAACACAATGCATGTGAAGTTGTTTGCACGACATTTATCAGATGTGGATATGCAGTTATTCGCCGCATATTGGAGCGATGCATGCATCGACTCGACCAATAATCACAAATATTGCAATCAGCACCAATCTCATGCCGAGGCGTCCGGTATCGGAGCGACCGCGCAATGAACCAACGGATCGTCGCGATTCGACACAGTTTTTGAACAGTTCCGGCCAGACCTTAGATCTTGCCAGCGCAAAGGTATGACTGTCAAGACGGCCTGGTCCGGGCGCGAAAAAGGGCCGGCTTGAGCCGACCCTGAAACGCTGCGCACGGATACCTACGGATACCTTTATAGAAAGGCTACCGCGTACCGCCCTGATGGGAAGTCGCCCTCAACCGTCCTACAGCTTCGCGGCTTTCCGCGCCGCCAACGCATCCTGAATCCAGGTCAGCGGCATTAGGAAGAGCGGTGTCAGGAAGAGTCCGAGCAGGGTGTTAACCCAGATCAGCGCCGCGTAAAAGGCGCCCAAGCCGAGGCCAGCCACGAGCACGCCGAGGGGTCCGCCGAACGAATGTTCCATGAGATGGACGAAGGTAGGGGATCGGAGCCGGTAGGAATGGACCGCTACTGCAGCGTATCTTAGCAAGATGACAAAGCGTGCGAAAGCGGGACGAACAGCCAAACCAGCGAAGAAGTCCGCACGCCCGGCCTCCGGGCGCAATGCGATCGCAGCATCTATCGACGCGCTGCCCGAAGGGCGGTATCTGCTCGCGGTATCGGGAGGGCGCGATTCCATGGTGCTGATGGACGCGTTTGCGGCGGTGAGGCCGGCGCAGGTCGCGGTGGTCGCTTCATTTGACCACGGCACCGGCCCGGCGGCAACTCGAGCGGCCGATCATACGCGTCGTGAGGGCGAACGGCGCGGGCTCACCGTCGTCACGGGGTCGCGCACAGGCCGCGTGATGTCCGACGGCGCTGATGCGGCCAAGGTGCAGGCCGGCGAGGAGGAGTGGCGTCGCGCACGGTGGGAGTTTCTCAACGTCCAGGCCCGCGAACTCGGCGCCACCATTGTCACGGGGCATACGCTCGATGATCAGGTCGAGACGATCTTCATGCGCATCTTTCGGCATGCGGGCGCGCGTGGCATCGCGGCGATGTTTGCCCCGTCGCCGATCGTGCGGCCGTTCATTCGCGTGCCGCGCGACGACGTGGCCGGTTACGCGAAGTCGAAGGGCATCAAGTTCCTCGAAGATCCGACCAACGCGAGCATGCGGTTCCTGCGCAACCGAATTCGCCACGAGTTGTTGCCGGCTGCCGAACGGGTGCAGCCAGGCATCAGCGCGGAACTGATCCGGATCGCGGAACGCGCGGCCGAGTGGCGAGAGATTGTTGCGGACTGCGCGGACATTCTGGGCGCGGTTGACGTCGCCATCAACCCGGGGCAGGGCGATGAAGGCACCTTGTCTGTGGCGATCCCCGCGCCGGCGCTTATTGGGATGCAGCGCGAACTACTCGGTGTGATCTGGCCGGAATTGGTCGCACGGGCTGGCGGATCGCTCGACTGGCGTGGGCTGGCGAGGCTCAACGGCGAGGCGGGAATCCTCAAGGCCGGCTCCGAGATCCCCATTGCAGGCGGCCTCTCCGTGATGCGTACGCCGACGAGCTTCGTCGTACGGAATCAAGGGGTAGACGGGCCACTATATTAGATTAGAGGCACGATGAGCGCCGTCCCTGAGGTATTGTTCGATTCCGTCGCGCCCGAGTACGAAGATCCCAGACTGCTGGGTCGCGACGTCCGTCGCATCGCGTTCGACGCGGCGACGTTGCACTCGCGGGTGATCGAGCTCGGTCAGGAAATTCACGATGCGTATCCGGACGGCGACCTGCTCGTGCTCGGTCTGCTCAAGGGGAGCTTCGTCTTTCTCGCCGACCTTGTTCGCGAGATACGGCGTCCGCTGCATGTCGATTTCCTGGTGGCGTCGAGCTACGGTGACGCCACGATCTCGTCAGGCGAGGTCCGGTTGGTGTATGACCCAGAGACCGCCCTCGAAGGCAAGCACATCCTGCTCGTTGAGGACATCGTGGATTCAGGGCGGACGCTCCGGAAGCTGTTGACGCTTCTCGAAGCGCGTGCACCCCAGTCGATCGAAATTTGCGCGCTGCTGCACAAGCGCATTGCGACGGAACTCGCGCACCCTGTTCGGTTCGTCGGATTCGACGCGCCGAATGAGTTCCTGGTCGGGTACGGACTCGACCACGCCGAGAATTTTCGCCACCTGCCGTACGTGGCGAGCTTGCGATAGCCGCAGGCAAGGATCCTAAGAGACCCATGGCAAACGAAACACCGAAAAACCCCGGCGGCCTGAACCGCTTCTCGAAGACACTGGCCTTCTGGCTGCTGGTGATCCTCGTGCCGGTGGCCTTCCTGCAGTTCTCCAACACGAAGACCGATGCGGCGATCAAGCTCAGCTACTCCGAGTACGACGATCAACTCACGGCGGGCAACGTCGCGAAGGTGACCATTGTCGCTGGCAAGGAACTGCATGGCGAGTTTGCGCGCGACTACGCGCCGGCCGGTGGTCGTGCCTCAAAGAAGTTCACGACGATGCTGCCGGTCACGAACTCCGACCGCGAATTGCAACGCCTTCGCGACAAGAACGTGAAGGTGGACGCTGAGAACGCCCGCCCGTCGTTCGGCAGTTTCCTGATCGCGGCGCTGCCGTGGATCCTGATGATCGGCTTCTGGTTCTTCATCATGCGGCAGATGCAGTCCAACGGCGCCAAGGCGTTCTCGTTCGGCAAGTCGAAGGCCAAGCTGCTCTCGGGTGACACGCCCAAGGTCACGTTCGCCGACGTCGCGGGCTGCGACGAAGCGAAGTACGACCTGCGCGAGATCATCGAATTCCTCAAGGAGCCTGCTCGCTTTACGAAGCTCGGTGGTCGGCTGCCCAAGGGCGCGCTGCTCGTCGGTCCGCCCGGCACGGGCAAGACGCTGCTCGCGAAGGCCGTCGCCGGCGAAGCGGCGCGTCCATTCTTTTCGATGTCGGGTTCGGACTTC
>SXGR01461363.1_pt1 | contig 47970 bp, 27 predicted proteins | sample 3174711 | NCBI WGS metagenome assembly SXGR01 (sample SAMN11356860, study PRJNA531348) | freshwater metagenome | isolation source: freshwater sample F1-60 | place: China: Fuxian Lake, Yuxi | collected 2017-12-25
GATTATTTCAGGCTCGAGACCAGATGAAATCTTAACTTTCTTGGTGGCGGCATACAAGCTCAACGGGTGATCCACGGTATGGTGGACACTGAAGGGCATGGTTGTGTTGGCCCCATACACCGACGAGGAGGAGGCGTACACCAGGTGATCCACGCCATGATGGCGGCATCCCTCTAGGATATTCATGAAGCCCACGAGGTTCGAATCCACGTAGGCGTGGGGATTTTGAATGGAATACCGCACCCCGGCCTGCGCGGCCAAATGGATAACCCGCTGCGGCTTTTCTTGAGCAAACAGTGCCTCCATGCCGGCGCGGTCGGACAACTCTAGGCGGTGGAAACGGAAACCCGGACGCCCGCTGAGTTTGGCCAACCGAGCCTCCTTCAGGCTGACGTCGTAGTAGTCGTTGAGGTTGTCGAGGCCGATCACCTCATCCCCCCGACTCAACAGCAGCTCGGAGGTGTGGAAACCAATGAATCCGGCCGCGCCGGTGACGAGGATTTTCATAACCTGATTTTGACCGTCTCCAGACCCCTGAGGGGCCACGCTTCAGCGACCAATACTGCGATACAAGAACCCCAGTTGCTTCATTTCCACCGGGTCCAACAAGTTGCGGCCGTCAAATACAATAGCCGTCGCCATGGAAGATTTGATGCGAGCCCAGTCGAGTCGACCGAACTCAGACCACTCAGTGGCGATCACTAGCGCATCGCAGCCCGTCGCGACTGCTTCCGCCTCCGAGACATACTCCACGGCTGAACCTGCGGGAAAGAAAGCTCGGGCTTTTTCCATGCCCTTGGGATCGTGCACCCGCAACCGCGCACCGTCGGCCAGCATGCGGTGACACAAATCAATGGACGGCGAATTGCGCACGTCATCGGTGTTCTGCTTGAAGGTCAACCCCAGCACACCGATGTGCTTTTCTTTGAGCACCCACAGCGTGTCGGTGATTTTTTGATGGAACCGCTCCATCTGCGTGGCATTGATCCGCTGAACTTCCTTGAGCAGGCGGAAATCATACCCCAACTGCTCACTAATCTTAATGAAGGCGCTGAGGTCTTTCGGGAAGCAGGACCCCCCAAAGCCGAGACCTGCCTGGAGGAATCGGGTGCCGATGCGCGCATCGAGCCCCATGCCTCGGGTGACCTCTTGGACATTGGCGCCACTGGCCTCGCAAATCACCGACAGTGCATTGGCGTAGCTGATCTTCAGCGCGAGGAAGGAATTGGCCGCATGCTTGATCAATTCAGCCGAATTGGCGTCGGTCACGATGATCGGCGCATGGAAGGGCTCGTAAATCTCCCGCATCTTAGCGGCCGCCCGTTCACTGGAGGTCCCGACAACCACCCGGTCGGGCTTCATGAGGTCGTCGATGGCAAAACCCTCCCGGAGGAACTCCGGATTGCTGACCACATCAAAATCAGCATCGGTCTTCCGGTAGCGCTTAATCGTCTCGGCCACCTTCTCGGCGGTCTTCACGGGGACCGTGCTCTTGTCGACGATGACCCGGTAGCCAGTCAGGCACCCGGCGATTTCCCGAGCCACACCTTCGATGAAGCTCAAATCCACCGAACCATCGGGCTGCGGCGGCGTCGGGACGGCGATGAACACCGCCTCGGAACCCGCCACGCCTTCAGCCGTGGATGACGTGAAACTCAGACGCCCGGCCGCGACTGTCCGATGCACCAAGGCTTCCAAGCCGGGCTCGAAGATGGGGATTTCGCCGCCTTGCAAGCGACGAACCTTCTCCCGGTCCGAATCAACGCAAATGACCGTGTGGCCTACATCCGCAAAACAGGCTCCGGTGACCAATCCGACATAACCGGTGCCGATAATCGAAAGATTCATTCAGGGTGGGACTATTGTCAGAACCAACTGTTCAGGAACCAATCCAAGCAAGTTTTAGGCAGGGCCTCCAGATCCACGTTAGTGGACGGGCTTCACCGCGGGTGCATTGGTGGCCACCGGGGTCAATTCGGGATGAGCCTGAAGCAAGGCCGCCTTGTGGGATGAGGCTTCTTGGGCCGCCATGCTGGTAGCTTCCTTGGACACTTCGTCATACAAGGCAATCGCCTCCGAATACTGTTTTTGCGATTCGTGGATCAACGCCTTGGACAACCGGGCCTGCGCTACCAACGAATCGGTAGCAAAGCCCGAGATGAACCGACCATAAGCCGCGATGGCCTCGGCCGTCTTGTTCTGGGCATCGAGGGCACTGGCCACTCCGTAGGTCGCAGCGCCACCCAACAAACTGTCGGCGTGGGCCTGATTAAAGGCCTCAAACGCCTTCTGAGCCTCGGCATACTTGCCGTCTTCGAACAGTTTGGTGGCGGCCAAGAATTCTGAACGCTCGGCGGCGGCTGTTCCAGAATGCTGGGAAGCGACCTTGAACAGGTCGGCCGCGGTCGGTCCGCCATTCTTTCCGGCGGCACTCAAAGTCGACAAGAGCGCCTGATTGGCTTCGGCCTCGGCAGAGGCATGCACGTTCTTCTGGATGATCAAAGTCACTGCCGCCACGGAAACTACAACAAATCCGATGGCCAGAGTCTTCTTGTTCTCCTCCAACCAGGTCAGGACGGACAATGTCAGGTCCGCTGAGGGCTGTTGCTCTTCTGGTTGGGGCTGAATCTGCAGGCTCATAAAGTGCCAGAGATCATTAAGATCAAGGCTGCAAACACAAGAGCGAACCCAAGGGGCCGCTTGCCCGAGTCTTCCCGCGAGTTCGCTAACCGGTCGGCAAGACTCTGGAATGCCAAAAAAGAGACACGTCCCAGCCGCGGGTCACCGAAACTTTAAAGGCCAAGGGGTCTCTGCCCTGCTCGGAAGTCTGTCGGACAAACAAACCCTTAAAACTCCGCGCTGCGGACCCAAGCTTGGTTGAAGCGCGCATGGCGTATTGTTTCCCGACCACCGAGCACTTCGCTCCAAGTCGCGTGCAACCCACCGTCCCGTGTTTCAATTAAAGAGGGATAAGAAAACGAGCCCTGCCCCGGCAACGCACCGGCCAATTGCCGCCGAATCGGCCAAGTTTTCCCCTCATCTTGACTCATCCAGACGGCCAACGAATGACGCCCAGATTCCACCGCGTTGCCGATAAAGATCCATTCACCCGATCGAAGCACCCGCACCTCAGCTCCGGAACCCGGATTGGGAATTTCAGAATCTTCCGCCGGAGTCCAAGTCTCTCCGCGATCCCTGGATTCGGCGCGAAGCAAACGCTGCGGAGGCGGACCATTGTCCCGCATCCAAGCCACCACCGAACCATCTCGGCGAACCGTCAGGCTCGGCTGAACATTCCCTACACCCACGATGGGCGCGGACGGACGCCAAGACCGTCCCTGATCATCGGAAAGGGCCACCATCGAAATGGAATATCCATCGTGGTAAAGCGGCAGCATCCACCGACCCGCCACGGTGGTGAGGTGGGCCCGCGGCATCCAACCCAGTCGACGATAGAGTCGATTGGTGGCGCCGAGGTGGATTCCTTCAATGAATTCCGACACTTCCTGACGCTGCCTAGAAGTCAGATCCGGTCGTGAGTGCTCCTGCTGCAACCGGGGCAAATGGCCATTGAGGACTTTGAGAAATTCTTCGCCCGGGGCCAACAAGACCGGCTCCATGCCATCCCAACGCACCGGTCCACGAGTCCGCCACCGGGAACTCACCCGCGCCTGCAACAACGTCGATTCCCAGGTGTTGGCCAGAATCACGGCATGGAAGAGCCACAAGCGACCTTGCACATCCACATGGAGCGACGGATTGCAGTCCGGGAATCCCGGTGTGTCCCAGAGGGTGAAGCGGGGTTCCCAAGAACGGGATCCGGGCCGACGACGCGAGGCCTGAAGCTTCACATCATCGGCCTTGCGCTCCCCGGACCCGTTGAACCACGCCACCAACAACGTTCCATCGGGAGCCTCGACCACACAGGAGGCATGATTGTGCCGGGCCTCCGGAGCGAAGATCACCTCGGAAATTAGCGTGGGGGATCCGCGGTCGGAGCCCGATACGGCCAAAGCCCCCACAAACCAGACCCACCAGCAAACCCACCAGCAAACACACCCACTGGCTCGTTGAAAACGCATGATATTAGAGATTCACACAGGCACCTCAAACCCGTGATTGAGAAGGCAGTTTATGGTAAGAGGCGCTCATGGCGAAGTGATGTCCACGACCCGGTAAAAGCGACTCGCGCTGTCTTCAGACCCCGGATCGCTCAGCAGCGTGCTGTCGGCACCGACACTCACTTCCTGGATGGGGCTCCATGTCCCCAGAACCCCGCCTCGCTCCAAGCGATAGCGATGCCCCAAAGACCCACGCAACACCAGTTTCAGAGTGCCATCCGCCAAGAACCCCGAGAGCTCTAGGCGTGGAGCCGATACCGCCCGATTGGCCGCTCCCGGAGTTGGGGTTCCCAACGAACCTGTCGCCGGATCGCCGTCAATTTGAAGCGCCCAGGAACGGTCGTTGGCGGCATCCACCGTGCCCCGGAAGACATCCACGGCCTGTGGACCACCTCCGACAGTGCGACCCAGCAGGATCTGGAACGGAGTCCCCGTCTTGGACGGCAATCGGAAGGAGGTGTGCCATTCGGTGGTCGTGTTCTGCAGCGTGTCGCCATCGACAAAGACGACGCGGAATCCGCCTGGCGGAATCGAGGTCGCAGGCGGGAAGCCCCAAGGGATGGATCCGGCGAGCATGTCCGTCAGGAAAAGCCCCTCCAAAGACACCGGCGCATCGCCCGTATTAATCAACTCCAGCCACGGCTCGGCGGTACCGCTCAAGTCTCGAAGACCCAACTCATTGCGGGGCAACACCTCGTTGATGCGCAGCGTCGGAAACTCGGGCAAGACCGCGGAGACTGTGTTGGCCGCACCCGGGGTGGCTGACAGAGATACGCCACCTTCCAACGTCATCTCCAACCCAAACACGATGTCCGAGCTCGAGAGGTTGGCCTGATGCACCTCGACCGCGAAGGTGTTCTCGCCGGGGATGAGAAACTCGGCGGGCAGAGTGAACGGGCCCTCAATGGCCGCATCGCTGACGGTGCGGTTGGCGAACGTATCATGGGTCACCACGACATCGTCCATGCCGAGGAAATGCGCTTTCCGTCCATTCACCCACAGCACATATCCATCGTCCAGCATCACCCGGAATCGGACCGACACGCCCGCCGTGAGGGTTGGGATCGTGACCTTTCGACGGAAGTAGTAAGCAGACTGCCCCAAGGTTAGCGCCGTGGTCTTGTTGGTCGCCAGAGCGGCCGACTCCACATACAGGAGCCCGCCACCACTGGACCAGGCTGAGTCGTTGAAGCCAGAAGTCACCCAGTTGGTGCCACCTGCTGGGGCTCCGTCCTGGAAGTATTTCCACGTATTAGTAAAACCCAGCACCGTGCGGCTTCCCTGGAACGTGGTCGCCTCCAACCAGTTGCCCGGACGGTTGCGATCCTGACGAGCATCGATGAGCTGCAGTGACTGGTTGGTACCCTGTGTGCCACTGGGCCACGGAGCCACACCGTCATAATCCACTCGGTCCAACACCGTTTCCGGCGTTCCACCGGTGGTGGGTTGAACGAGTCGCAACGAGTCGGCGACCGCCCCAAGGCTGCCGGTCCACTCGCCGAGGATTCTCGGGATCACACCGAACACAGTCGATATTCCCGTCGGACTGCGAACAACCAACGCCCGGGCTCCCGGAGCCACGGTGCTGCCGCTCGGGAAAGCAAAACTCAAATTGCTTCCGCTCAGACGCAGGCCAGACAAATCCCACGCGGTTTTCGAAGAACGGTTGAAGAGTTCAATGAACTCGGCACCAACTGGCGAAGACCGCCGCAGGATCTCCGAAAAAACCACCTGGAATCGCGGGCGAACGGTGATCTCAAAGCGTTGGGTGTCACTGAGATTGCCCGGACCGTCATCAGTCACACGAACAGAGATCGTCTGGATGGAGGCCCCTGCATCGTCATCCGGGGTCCACTGAAACAAACCGCTGATCGGATCGATGGTTGCTCCGACAGGAGCCCCAGGTTCGAGGGTGAATCGAAGGTTCTGTGCCGGCTGGTCGGGATCCGTTGCCGAAACCACGACGCTCACACTGCGCCCCTCGTCCACAGTCAACGGGGCGATGGGTGCCAGTACGGGAGGTTGATTGAGTTCAGTCACTTCCAACAGCAACTCGCGCACCACAGAAAGCGCGTCGGACGAACCGTCCACCGCCCGCACCAAAACCACCACACTCGCTGGGCCCTGAGCCTCGGTCGGCGTCCAGTGGACGGCACCCGTCTGAGGATTGAGTACGAACCCATCCGGTGCAGGACCATCGATCTGGAACCGCACGGGCAAGCCTTCGGGATCCGAGGCTTTCAAGGCCAGGCTCCACGGAGTCCCCTCAACTAACTTCTGGGAGGTTACCCAATCAAAGATCGGCGGGTTGTTGATTTCCAAGACACGGATCCGGAGCACACCGGAAACCGAACGCGAGGGCACTCCATCGTCCCGAATTCGATAGGCCACCGTTTGAATCGTGCCGCCGAGGCTTTCATCGGGCGTCCAAGTGATTTGCCCCTTGGAAGACAATGTCAGGCCTGCGGGCAGGATTCCTTCCGCCTCAAAGGTCAGTAACTGCGCGGGGCGGTCCGAATCTGTTGCCTCCAATGGAGCGAGGAACTCGACACCTTCGTTCGCTTCCAAGGTCACCTCCGTGGGCGGGTTCGGCGCGAGGTTCACCTCGGTGACGTTGATCTGGACCCGCAGCAAGCCCGTCCGAACCGGAGACCCATTGTCCACTGCGCGAACCAGGAAACTATAGACGCCCGGACCATCGCTCTCCGAGGGCAACCATTGGAAGCGGCCCGTTGTCGAATCCATCACCGCACCCGGAGGCGCATCGGCACCCAACGCGTAGGTCACGGTCTGCCCCGCATCCGAATCGACCGCGTTCACGGTGAACGCGATGAGAACTTGTTCTGGAGAACCCATGGGATTCATCGGAGAGAAAACCGGAGGGCGATTTCCTCCCGAGAGGACATTGGGCAATCCCGGCGTAGGCACTTCCATCGAGTACAACGGCACCGGTCCTCCATCGGGGAATCGTCCCAGGGAAACGTCATTGGTCTGGGCTCCAAACGTCATCTCATCGACCAAGACACCCCGGGGATCGAACAACCCAACTTGCTCTCCTTCCCGCGACAGCGAAAAATTCACATGAAGGTCGGGCGTCCCGGATTTGTTCTGACCGGTCTCGTTGTCCGCCCAGATCCGCAGAAAACCACCGGCGGGAATGGGGTAACCCGTAGGAATACGGAACATGGCCGAGACGGAGTTCGTCAACCGGTCGGTCAAATAAAAGCCGCTGAGGTCCACCGTGTTGGTGCCTCCATTGTAGAGCTCGATCCAATCGTCGTAATCTCCGTCCACCGGATCTTGTACGGTGCGAGTGTTCTGAGCCATGACCTCGTTGATCACGACTCGAAAATCTGGGAATGAGGCGTCGTTGGTGGCCCCGGGTGTGGGATAAAACAAGCTCTGCGCGCTGCGTGCGACTCCATCGGGCACCAGACCCAAGGATCGATCGGCAGGCAACGAACGCCAGGTGAGGTAATCCAAGACGGTGGTCCCGGAGGCTCCGCCTTCATCGCGAACTAGAGCCACCACTCCATTGGTCGGGCTCAATCGGAACGAACTGTGAATCACCCCTGAAGCCGACTCGCCTTCCTCACCATCGCACCAAATCGTCAAGAATCCTCCGGCCGGAACCACCGAGCCCACCGGGAAGGACCACTTCAGGCGATTGGTCCAATTGTCCGTCAGGTAAAGCCCCCCTAAGTCGAGGGCTGAGGCACCCGTGTTGTAAATTTCAACATAGGGATCCGCATCGCCCGCATTGTCACGAGGACCCTTGATATTAGCCGGGAGCACTTCGTTGATCCACACGGGCGGCAAACTCACCAAGCCACCCGAGCTCGCATTAATTTTGCCCGGCGTCACTCGATTAACGGCATTGGTCTCGGCGGCCATCCAATTGCCCACCCGCCAAGAAGATTGAGATGCATCGATGCGTTGGAGCGACGAGCCCAGACCATCGGCCAGCGACGGCCATGGCAGGGAGTTGTCGTAGCGAACCTCACTCAGCACTACCTCATTGGTGGCCGACCCACGGACCAATGACAAACGTTCACCCCCGTTGTCCAGAGAACCGGCAAATTCATCGAAGACTCGAACCCCAGTGCCATAGGCGAGGACAACAGCGGCTCGATCGCGAACCAACACCCAATAGGTGGCCGGAGGGATGACAGAACCCTCCGGAAAGGTATAGCCTACCCCGTTGAGGCGGCATCCAGAGAGATCGAACGACGTAGAAAGCGAGCGATTGAAAATCTCAACAAAGGACGCACCCGGCTCCAGCGGATTATAGTGGATCTCGTTAATTCCCACATAATCGGCCACCTGCTGAATCACTCCGTTGTATCGAACCGTCACCGTTTTGGTCATCCCTGGCAGCGGCGTGCCATCGGCCCGAACCGCGACCAAATTCAGCACATTGGTGACACCCACCAACGGCACCCGAATGCGGAAGACCTGAGGGGAGGTCCACTCTAGCGGCATGGGAATTCCGTTGACCTCAATGGCAGCGGTCGCGAAGGGCGCCGTGCCATCAATGACCGCCACCGGAGTCGTCGACGTGAAATTGTTCCCGCCACTGGAGGTAATGGTAAAGGCCTTGGCGTCGGAGGCCGTGATCTGAGTGTTGAGATACGTCCGCCGTCCGTTCAAATAGCTACCGATGACGGTGGGCGAGGAAATGCCCGTCACCCCGTTGAAAGACAACGCGGCACTCCGTGCGATGAACTGCGGTTGGTATTGGACGGCAGTCAAGGGACCCGAGACGGCCTCTTGATAGGCCCGCCAGGCCATGCGCTGGAAAATCGGCGTATCAAACATCACATTGACCGCGCCATCGTTGCCACCAAAGAGACGTCGATTGGTCGGGTCTCCCACTCCCAGAACCCAGTCCATGTCCCAGGGCAGGATTCGCCACCGGCCTCCCGGCTGAAAATAAATGTACTTGTTCTGCGAATTGCCTGTTCCCCACGTGTCCCAGTTCCCCAAGCACCCATCGAGGGCGAAGCTTCGCATCCATTGATTAATGTCGGCGATATTGAGCAAGTTTGGGACAAAGTTCGCGGTGCGATCGTTGGCCGCAGTGACCATCGCAAAGAAGTTGGTAAAGTCGTTGGCGGTGGTCCCGGTCGGCCGACCCTGCCAGTTGAAGCGGTACCTCGAGAGATTGTACTGACCATTGGGATTCCGGTAGACGCCCAGATCGGCGCCCGTTGGCGCGAACCCTCCGGAATCATCAAATTCGAAGGCGAAGGCCACCTTGCGCAAGTCGCCGGAACCGCCGTCCGGATACCACGACTCGGCGTATTCATTGGAGGGCTGTTCCAAATCCTCACACACGCTACCGAACGCGGATCCGTTGCGGTAGAACCGCATGTAAGCGGTGTTCAAGTAGGGCACCCCCATCTTGCGGGCGATCCAGTTGGCGATTTGGTTGCGCATCCGGGTCGCCTCTTCGCCGCCATTGCCCGTCAGTCCGTAGACACGGTCCCGGGTTCCCAACAGCAAGTCGTCACCGGGGACTGTCAGGGCGTAATCGGCCTGTCCGGTAAAGGGACTTCCCTTGCGGCGGATCCCGGCGTTGTAAATCACGCGCAAGTTGCCATGGACGAGGGTGCAATCGCGGAAGGTATTGTCGAGACCACCCACGAGCGACGAATCCTGACCGTTGCTGAGCCAAGTATTCTGGGAGGAGGTCAACCACGCGTGGACATGGTTGAACGTGCCCGTAGGCACTGGATCACCCCAGCGGATATTGGCTCCGCTGACCGCAGGCAAACCGGCGTACACCGTTCCTGACGGGAAAATGCTCGAGGCCGTGGACGTGGCATTGTCAAAGGCCTCGACAATGAACTGCACCAACTCACCCGAGCCCCGACCATTCAAGGTGCCCGACCAAATGCCATCGCCCGCAAGCGCGTCGCCTCCCGCACCATCGTCGCGCATGGCCACCGAAGAGAAAGCGGCCGTCTCGACGGTGCGGAAACGCAAACTCACCGAACTCAGCCCGTCCGCATCGGAGACCCGTGCCGTGACGACCACGGGTAGCCCGGCTGCGGGGACTGCCGGCGTGTGACGAACCAGATCGATGGACGGACCGGCATTGTTGACCTTGCGGCTCTTGGGCAATCCCGGTGTGCCCAGGTTGCGGGGCACTTGCAGTCGAGCGATCATTTCGAATCCGCCACCGCGGGTCCGGAACAGCACCTCCGGCCAGCCCGCCTGCCATCGGGCGCGCACCCGCACGGTCATTCGGGCCCCATCATTTAGCCCCCCGGATATCGGAGCGCGGATGCAGTTTCGACCTGCGTCCAAATCGCCCGGCGCGATGACGTGCAAAACACGACTTCCATCAAAGGCTCCGGTCGATTCGATCCGTGAGCGGCGGTGATGTCCCAAAAACGACCACCCATTGGCGGCGGTGCCTGAGCCCACCTCGAACCCACCATTGGTGACAATCACGGTCCCGGCGGCATTGAGGACCTCCAACTGATCCAAAAGGCATTCCCCCGCCCCCAACATGCCCAACTGCAAACGCGAGGCAGGCTGGGTGCTGAAGCGGAGGGTATCGGTCAGGGTGAACTGCTGCCACTCGCCCTTGGCTGTTTCATCCGAATCCGCCCAACTGGAAGCCCGGAGGGGATCGGCGCGAGGATCCACCAACTCCATGGAGGAACCGCCGCCGCCAGACCATTGGCCCCAGCGACCCGCATCCCGATAATCCACCGTGGAAACTTCGATGTGAATCGTGTCACTGGACACCTGCCCCACCGAGTTGGTACTGAGGATTTCGTCTGGCTTGGACAGGGACAAACGCTCCCCGGAATTCCGCAGCGAACCCGACCAATTGCCGAAGGAATTGGCGGCAGTCAATGGAGTGTGGTTGGCCCGGAGGCGTTCCACATTCCGACCCACAACCACATATCCTCCGGCCGGAATCGAAGCACCTGCCGGAAATGTGTAGGAGACACCGTGTTCCAAACGCCAACCGTCTAAATCCACCGGTTGGGAAGATCGATTGTGCACTTCGACAAACTCATCAGCGTCATCGTCCGAAATGGGATGGTACATGATCTCATTGAGCACCACGTCCTCGACCCGGCGTGGCGCATTGGCCTTTCCGGGTGTGAAGGATTCCAATCGTCTCCAACCCGAAGCCCCGTCGGGAGTGCGACCCGAAGCCACCCCATTTTCTTGAGCCCCAAAGCGAACAACGTCGAGGACCCGCAGTCCATTAGAGCTGATCAACCAAACGCTCTCGCCCGCAGCGCTCAACCGAAAACCGAGAACCTTCTCGTCCAGTACCAGAAATCCTCCCGGCACCAGCACCGTACCGGCTGGAATCCGGAATCGGTTGGTTTGAACATCATCGGTCAACACACAGCCCGACACGTCCGCCGGTTGGCTGCTGCCATTGTAAAGCTCCACCGTGTCGAGTTGAGGCAGGTCGGTATGGGCCAGCACTTCATTCATTACCACTTTTGAAGCGGGATCCACCGGCGGCTGAGCATCCATCTGGCCAGGGTTTCCACCGCGTACGGCGCTGATCGCCCACGCGCGCGGATCGGCCTCGCCATAGCTGGGGTTGGCCAAGACCAGTGAGTGCCCCGAACCATTGGCGGCGGCAGGCCAGGGATCGCGGGTTCCGAAATCGGTCGCCAACTTCTGAGCGCCCATCTCATCCCGTAATTCGAGCGGCCCTCCCGATTCATTGAAACTGCCCGAATAGGGGCCCAGAACATCCCGAATCCCATAACGTTCCATCAAGGTGGCCGGATCCTTGGCCACGACCACGAACTGACCAGCCCCCAGGCGGAATCCTTCCGGAAACTGGAAGCGGACTGTCCCTTCGATCTTCCAGCGGGAAAGGTCTTCAAACACATCCCCCGCATTGTAAAGCTCGACGAACTCCAACCCAGGGCTCCCCGGAAGCGTCTGCGGATGGTACTGAATTTCACTGAAGACGATCCGAGTCCGCCGACTGGAAAGTCCCAACCCTTCCCGTTGAGGCAGATACGTCACCTCGTTGGCTTCGGACACGGTGCCGTAGTCGCGGAATCGCACCACTGCGACGGCATTGGTATCGCGTCCGCCCACAGTCAGACCCACTTGCACCGTATTGGGCATGGAAATGGACGCGGACCCCAGCGCGGTCCAGTTCGTACCGTCGAACGAACCAAATCCGGCGAGAGACGTCCCAGCGCGGCGCAATCGCAGCCACGTCTGCGGGTAATTCACCGGATATCCACCCCGAGGTGCGGTCATTGGGGCATTGGCGCCGCTGGAAGGGCGATTGCGAAAGAAGCAACCCACGGAGGGCGATCCAGCAAAGGCTCCGGCGAAGGTCGCATTGGCGTCCGCACTGGAGCGGATGACTAATCCAGCCGTCATGTAAGGGTCGGTCACGGTGAGCCCGTCCACGCGAACCCGAAGGTCGAAGTTGCCGGTCAGCGACTGTGCGGCAAATCCGGCCGAGTCGGTCGTGCCACTAATGTCGCCACCGCGGGCCGAAACATCAAAACCACCTCGGGAGACCCATTGAACCAGCGTGGCCCGGGCGTCGTTGCCGCCCAGATTCACCGGAAACAGTTCCGTCGTGAAAAACTCACGCTCGGTGTTGGAAATTAACGCATTGGCGCGCGCCGACTGGTCACGAATGCCATTGAGGGTGAGCCGGTATCGGGTGGATTCCACGAGCCCGCTCACCTCCAAAACGAGCAGCGTCGGATTGGTTCCCAACGCCGCTGATTGAACGCTCACCCCTCCATCGATTCGAAAGGCTTCACTCACCGCTCCCGCAGGAATCGTCACGGCTTCGCTGAACTCGATGACCACATTGGTCAGCCCCACATTGTACACTCGCCGAACCTCTGGATCGACCGTGTCGGGGGTTACCGTCAAGGTCACCGCGACGGACTGGGTAGAACCTAAGGCATTGGTCAGAAAGGCTTGGAATGAAGCGTCATTATCCGCCCAACGCACCGGATCCAACGTGTAACTCGCGCCCGTGGCATTGGGAATGAGGTTACCGCCCCGCTTCCAAAACACGTCGGCCCCACCGGGGTTGTCGTACGCCACGGTGAAGGTGGCTGAACCGCGTTCATCGACCGTGAGGGCCACGGGTTGTTGGGAAATCCGCGGCGCCTCGGGCTTTAGACCCCAGGCGACAAAGTGGTCGAGAGGAATGGGCCCCTGGTCCACTCCGTCTGGGCGCACCCATCGGACCGCCAAATTGTCCCCACCGCCGCCTTCTTTCTGGAGGGCTTCAATGTAATAGCGAGAACCCGCAACCAAGGTGATCGGGGCGCTTTTTTGCTCGGGCAGGCTGTCCCACTGGCGTGGGGGGGGCCAACCCAGGACCCCTGCGATCCAACGGGCCTTATCCGGACCGGCGTCGGTACTCAGGAACAGTCCGGCGTAGTCATCGGCAGCAATCCAGAAGGTGTACTTGCCACTCAGTGGGGCCGTGAAGATGCCCCGCAACCGTTGTCCATAATTCTCGGCCACATCGGTGGGGGCCTCGAAAAAATCCGTAATAATGTTCGTGGACGTCGGCTTATTGGGAAAAGCCGGGTTGTTGGTCAGCGCATCGAGGGTGACACCCGGAATGTCGCTGAACACCTCCCTCAGAAGGGTGCCGCCGTGAACCGGCAGCCAGCCCAGAATAGCCATCAACACCCAGCAACCCAGGGTCGCACCCGTTCGAAACTTCCAGTTCATGATTTAATACCAAAATTGCAGCCGCATACCCGTTTTGAGCCCTGTGACAAACGACGATTGAACAGGGCTTGGCGGGAACAATTCCGTTGGATCGTTCCGGCTGAGCACGGAATTAGCAGCTTCCGTGCAAATTCAATCCCGCGGTAACGAATGCGTAACATCCACCACAGTTGGAGTCACTCCTGGAACAGTGATGATCGCCGGTCCGTTCCATCCGGTGGATTTCCCAACAAAACCCAGAAAACCCTATCTCTCTGGCTCAATCTCTCCAGAAAAAGGATTCGTCTCCAACCCGGTAGCGGACGGCCATCTCTGGGGTCTCGACGGGTTGACCCCGATGCAAGGATTCTACCCCCGCCAAAGTCATTCCGGAGGTGAGCAAGGTGCGCTCCAACGGATACGGTTGGCGACGTTCTAAGACCATCCGTTCGATGTGGCGGATTTGCGGATTGAAGAAGTCGGCCGTGGACGACCCGTGAGTGGGCATCGGCAAGTACATCTGGCACGAGGTGATTTGCCCTGTCTTGGCATTCAGACCGGCATAGTTGAAGTCGCGGATAGCGAGCATCGCCAAGGTGGTCCGGAACCCGTCGCGGTGATCAATGAAGTAGCCCCAGGCCTCTGGGAAGACTTCCCGAGCCCAGTCCAGACTCACCGGGGCTGAAGGATAGCCGTCGCGGACCGGCAGGTTGTGGCTGCGAACCAACGCTGCCTCCAAGAGACGCCGAGTGGAATCCCTGCGACTCAACGCCTCCCAAAAGGCCGCTCCTCGGAGCCCGTGGACTCGGCGAATCCCCACTTCGCCCCCCTTGCGCCGCTCCGACATGCATTGCGCGGTCTCCAAGCCATGGATGTCGTAGCTATCGGCTCCCCCGTAGGCGGCAACAAGGCTTTCCGACAGCGGAGTGCCCAAGGGCATTTCCGTGGGCGGCATTCGTTTGGTGACCGGCAGCGAAGAACCCGCCTGAAACGGGAACTTAAGGCGGCGGGCGTCCTCCACCATTTCTACGCATTCACGCCAATTGGTAGAGAGGTGCTTGTCGTTGAACACGGGCACGCTGCGGCCCGAAGCCTCGAACACCCGGACCACCTCCTTGAAGAACCGGTAGCGAGGATAGAGCGTCTGACCCAAGTCAGTTTTGGGATACTGACCGTGCTCACCGATAATCACCACGCCATCCACGGCCAACCGACCGGTTCCCAACGTCAGCGCCTCGGCGATGCTCGAAAAGATGGGAACGCCATGGCGGGCTGCCGTCCCGCGGGCCAGATCCTTTTCCGGGAACTGGTCGACGTACAATGACACCAAATCCACCTCCGGTTTCCGCCAACCTCCCTCCCAGACATAGCCCAAGAGGAGCCGATCGATGAAATGCTGGGCATGGGAGTGCAAGCGAACCTCCGTTGCAATTAAGGCGATCCTCTTGCGAGCAGGCCTCGGAACCTTCGATGCCCAGACCGCGGGTGCTAGGACGGTCGTTCCGGCGACGGTACCGGCGGTGGCGAGGAACTGTCTGCGGGAGAGGGCCGTGTTCATTGGAGGGTTCGTGTCTTGAGTCGGTGGAGGTACCAAAGCGGAGGCAAAGCCAGAATGGGCAGGAGCCCGGCTGCCACCAGACCGGGATCCATCGTTCCCAGACGGTCAGCAGATATTCCGAAAAGCATTTGGGCTTGGGCCGGAAGGATCCAGGCCGCAACGCCTGCGGCTCCGGTGATCTTGCCTTGATGGTGTTCGGAAAGATCCTGGGTGAAGGTGTGGTAGAGCGGAAACACACCCAGCGATCCCGCGGCGATGGCCAACAACACGACCATCAGCCAAGGCCCTCGCCCCAACCAAGGCACCGCAACGGTCCCGCAGCACAGGAGGGCGCAGCCGGCAAACACCAGAAACCGCGCGCCCGAGGGCGTCCGACCTCGACGGGCCAAGGCCACCGCAAGGGCACCGGCCCCCAGGCACCCCACATCGGCCGCCGCGAAGAAGGCCGAGTTGAAGTGAAGGGCTTCGGTCTCAGAATAGCCCCTACCCTTCTGCAAGAACATCGGCAACCAAGCCCGCAGCACTTGCCAGGTCGTGTTAATGCAGGCCACCACCCCGATGATCGCCAACATCCGACCGCTGAAGAGCACTTTCAGAAAAGGCGTGGCCGAGGATCCTGACGCCGCCACGGATTCCGCCCCGGAACGCAAATCACCGGAACGCACCAAGGCCAACCAGGGGATCAGCCACAGCAACCCGACCGCACCCAACAAGAAAAATGGAGGACGCCAAGCACCCGTACCGTCGGCAGATCCGACTCCGAGCAACAACGGTAATACCAAGGGGGTGAGGATCGCCCCGACAGTCGCGCCACTCTGGAGCAGGCCATTGCCCAGCGAGCGCTGTCGCTCATCGAGCAGCGAACGGGTGATACGCACCGCACAGGGCCAATGCCCGGCCTCGAAAAAACCGAGCAGACCGCGAAAAATCAGGAGGTCCTGATGATTTTGAGCCCAACCCGTGCTCATCCCGACCAGCGACCAGAGCGCCAGCACGGCGGCATAAACGCGGTGCACCGCAAAGCGATCGGCCATCCACCCGAAAACCAAAGATCCCGCGGCGAAGGAATAACCAAAGACCGCCTCGACCTGACCATACTGGGTCTTGGTCATGCCAAACTCCTGAGTAATTCGCACCGACAGCCCAGACAACGTCTGCCGGTCCATGTAATTGATCGCCGAGGCCAGCAACAACATCCCGCACACCGACCACTTCCAGACGGCCCCGCGCGAACCCGATGGAGGAAGGGCGGTCATGGCACCTTATGCTTCCGACCAGGAGACTCCGTCCCACCGGCGGACCCGCTCGATTAAGCGGACCACATCGGAGGAGAACACTTCGAAGAGCACCTCACCTTTTTCCTGCGACGCAGCCGCGGGCTGACCAATGTGGCCAGTGGAGGTCCGTTCGCGGGTGACCCAACCCCGATGGGCCGGGTGGAAAGGAGGGGTCGCATCCACCGGATCGAGCGAGCCGAAGGCCCCCACCTTGGCGGGATCCAATCGCAGCATCATCGAGGTCTCCCACTCACAGGCATGCCCCATTTCCTGCTGCACCCACCCCCCGGGCACGGACCGCTCGAAGGGCCTTCCACCCAGGCTCCAGTAAGTTGCCATGAGGAGCAGCAACCCCTCCGTGTCCCGGTGACGTTGGCGCAATTCAAAGACTGCCTGACGGCCCGGGACATCATTGCCTCCGTGGCCATTAAGGAAGATCACCCGCTTGAATCCATGCCTCAGCACATTCTCCGCAAGGCCCACGAGCAGGTCTAAATACGGACGAGGCGACGCCGAGAGGGTCCCCGGAAAATCGAGGTGATGATCCGAATTACCCAGCCAGAGCACCGGAGCGAACACGACCTGTTGAGACAGCGCCAACTCGGTCCGACGCACGACCTCACCCACGAGTTGGGTGTCGGTGAGCACCGGCAAATGCCCCCCGTGCTGCTCCAGCGCGGCGATGGGGAAAATAATCGGCGTCTCGCGCGGCAAGGCGGCCAACTGGGGCGAAGTGAGTTCGGCGAGGTACATGGAGGATTGATGTCTAGGATGCAGATTCGATGCGCTGGGTCAAAGCAAGGTGACGAACACAGACGAGGTATCGCAAACAAGTCTCACAGGGTTTGCGGTTCACGGCTCCCAACTCTGTCTCAGTTGACCCGTCTCGGCATCCCAGACACGAACAATTCCGCGATCATCGGTACCCACGACCCACCGTCCATTGCGACTCACCGAGAGAGCCTGGAGGTACTCAGGTACAGCGGCTAGGTCCCGAAGTGTCTCACCATCGGCCTTGAACACGCGACCCTTGCCCGACCCACTCACAGCCACAAATCGCAAGGCCTGACCGGCTGCCTGAAGTCCGGTCACCTCTTTGCCAAAGCCCTCGATATTTTTGCGACGTTCACCCGTGCGAGGATTCCACAACTTGACCGTTCCCTCGGCTCCAGCGGTCGCCAAGACACTGCTGTCGGGAGCCCAAGCCACTCCAATGACATGGTGGGTGTGTCCTTCCAGATTGAAGCGGGGTTTATTGGTCGTCAGCACGGTGATCCTGGCGAATCGATCGGCCCCGGCGCTGGCCAAGCGGTCACCGCGCGGTGAGAACGCCAATGAAGTCACCGCATCGCTGTGCAGGCTTCCTAAATCCTGGGCTACCGAGCCATCGGGCAGCTTCCACAATTTAACTTCGCCGGACCTCGAGGGCTCACCGCCACCGGTCGCCAACAGGGTGCCATCCGGACTGAAGGCCAGAGCATTGACACGGTCAGCAAAGGCCGGAGCCAGGGGTGTCCCGGCCAAGGTCTGCCGAAGGAACCACGGGCGTGCAGTCTGGACACGGCTGAGGCCATCCGGGAACGCGGCCAAAAACTCGTCGTCACTCAGAGCCACCAATGCCAGCGGCGCTCCTTGACCGACAGCAAAGGTGTTCACGGCTCTGCCGAGGTCCGAATGCCACTGGGTCCATAATCCATCGGCACCCACCGTTAACAGCGCCCCCCCCGAGGGGGACACGGCTGCACTTTGGAAGGGTTGGGACTTGGATCGATTCCATTGAGCCTGAAGCGCCTGAATCCGGGCCTCCGACCGACTCACCCGCTCCTGAGCCACCGTCTTTTCGGCCTGGGTCGAGGCCACGGAAGCCGTCGTCGTTGCGAGGTTTTTCTCCGCGAGGACAACATCTTGCACAGTGCCTTCGGCCGCGATACGAGCCTTGTCGAGCGTCCCCTTCAGCTCGCCTGCTTTTTTCTGAGCGGCCGCCAATTGCTCCTCAGCCTTCTTGCGACGCGGCGGCACTTCGATTTCGGCCCGCTCCAACGCAGCCTTGCGCCGGCCCAACACCACAGCCTTCGCGATGACATCGTCCAAGGCCTTCAACGCTAATTCAGGCGATCCCTTGGCCAGGGCGGTCGCCTGCTGCACGGAATTGCTGGCCTCCTGGGATTCCGCCTGGATCTTGGTCAATTCAGCAGCAGCCGAATCCCGTTCCCGAGTGACCGTGGCAGCGAGGGCATTTTGGTCCGACCATTCCTTCTCCCGCTCAGAAAGCGTTTTTGCAGCAAGATCCCGTTTCTCACGCGCTTTGCTCAAAGCGGTCTGAGCGTTGGTTACCGCCGTTTGGGCCTCTTGGATCCAAGTTCCTGCCGCGGTCAATTCCAACTTACTCCGCCCTAACTCCGCCTCCTCCCGCGCCACCTCAGCCGAGAGTCGAGGATCGCCTGCCATGCGGGCCCCATTGGTGAGGGAAAGAGTGCGGAAGATCGTCTCCGCGGAGCCGTCCGCCAGAAGTGCGATTCCATTGGATCCCGATCGATCCCAAAGCAAAGACCGGACCGGAGCGGACAACCGCCGCTGAGTGGCCGAACCTTGAGTCCATTTTTGGACGACCCCATTGGAATCCGACAACCAAAGTGAACCTCCCGTCGCGGTGTCCGCCGCTAGTATGCTTACCGCTGAAGGGATTCCGGGAGCGGCTTCGAGCACCCAGTTCCCGCTTCCCGAGCCATCACCGGTTCGTCGCAACCGCTGAGCCGCATGGGAAGAGCCATAGGTCACCCACCATTGATCTTCTCCAGGAACCCAGGCCATTCCTGTCGGTTCGACCGGCAGTGCCATCGCCTTGGAAAACGATAGCCCCGTCTTCGTGATCGAAACGTTCCACCACTCACGACCGGAGACGACCGCCAACCAGCGCCCATCGGGAGACCACCCAAGCCGAACTTTCGACAACGACGTGCTCGGCGACGCCCCCTTCAGCGACCCTGTACCCAGTACACGCGGCCACGGATTGGAACGGACTTCCAGAATTCCCGAGGCCGTCACCGAGGCCACCGTAGTACCATCCGGCGAAAATGCGGCCGCCACCCAAGACGACTTGGCAGGAATGGACACCATCGACTCAACGGTCACCGGACGCCGTTGCCACAAACGCACCTCGCGGAATCCGGCCGTCGCCAGCCATTGATCATCAAGGCTGAATGCCAACGCTCCAACCACATCGCGCTGGCTGGCCCCATCGAGGGACGGATCTTGCAAGCGCCCCACCGTTTTGCCCGTGGCCACCTCTATCACGCTGACCCGATTGGCCCGAGCAACCGCCACCGTGCCGCCCTCGGACTCGAGGGCCACAGCAAAACTAGATTTCCATTCGGTGGAAATCGGCTTCCACGCGGGTTCCACCACGACGGCCCGATCGGCCTTGGCACCCTGCTCGATCCAGCGCCAAAGCATCCCCAACTCTTCGGGAGTCAAATCCCGGGCATTGGATTTGTTGCCCGCCGGCGGCATCACCAAGTCTTCGACCTGATGCGCTGCGGACTTGAGAACCAGACTCTCGGCCGGTTTCCCGGACACCGCGCCAGGACCGGTGTCGCCCCCGCGCAAGAGTGAAGCCGCAGTCTCCAAATTTAGTCCTGCCTTGGCACGGGTCTGATTATGGCACGGGAGGCAGTTTGCCTGAAAAATCGGGAGGATGTCTTTCTGGAAGCCAACCGCGGCATTCGTGCCATCGACCGGGTTGCGTATAGGGATTGGATTGACGGCGGCTGACACCGAATTGATCGCGGCCCACCCGAGAGTGATGGCCCAGGCGGTCCACCATCCCCATCGACGACTGTTCAAGGACTTCACGGTTTGACCTCCGGCTTAGCGACGCTACCCACCGTCACATTGAAGGGCTCCGACCAAATGGCCAGGGTCAGATCGCGGGGCTTGGCCTTTTCTTCAGCGGCCTTGCGACGGGCCTCGGCTTCCTTCTTGCGGGTTTCGGCGGCGGCCTTCCCTTCCGGCTTAGCGGCCGACAACGCCTGCTCGGCCGCCTTCAACTCCGCCTCGGCCGACACTAAGGCTTCGGGTGCCTGACGGTATTTCCCAATCAGGCTCCCCTGCAGCCAGAGCGTGTGGGTTCCCGATGGGAGTCGAGCCTCGCCCAAAGACAACTCGGCCACCACGTTGGTGGCCTTTTCCGGAACACTCATCTCCTGAACCTTGTCCAACGCAGTTTGTCCCACGGCCTTCAATTTGAAGGCCCCTTGAAACTCCCCACGCCGTTCAATTTGCAGCGGGAATTTCCAAGTAGCTCCATCGACCGATCCCGTGGCGGCTCCGACTCGAATCGTCACTGGAGTCAACTCTTGGGTCACCACGCCGAGGCCCGAACCGCGAGAACGACGGACCACTGGATTCTCAATATTGTAATCGATGATAGGCCAGACCACCGAGGCAACCGACGCGACCCTGGTTTGTTTCGCCGAACCCACCGACGCCTTGCCCACCAACTGCCATGGTGCCACGCCTGAGGCCTCCGCTGAAGCGCTCAGCAGCAGTATCCCCATGTTTTGAGCGGCCAAAATCCGCGTGGAGGAAGCCCGAACGCCCGGAGGCAAGTTGCTGGCACTCAATTCAATCTCGCCCTGAAAGCCGTCTTGGCGGAATGCAACCACGCGGAAAGCCAGTGTCTGGTCGCGCCGAAGGACCGAGGGGTGCACCGGAATGCTGCGATCCTCACCCGCACGGGCTGGCGGCATCGGGAAGACCACCAATTGGAAATCCGGAGTTTCCCGGCGAAGGCTAAGCCGGTAGGGATATTGTGCAGTCCCATCGCTCCGTCGAAACCCATCGCGCACGAGGATACGATACTGACCGGACTCGGGCACCTCCCAGCGGGCAGCGGCATCCCGATGGGCGGTAGGAAACTCCCGATCGCCTATATTTTGCTCGGTATCGGCCAACTCCAACACGTCCACCCAAACCGGAGCCTTAGCGGCAGCCTCCGGGGTCTTGGCCCGTTGAACGAATGCCATTGGATCGACCGGATGTCCCCAGCGTTCCGAGGTCAGCTCCACCCAGAACACGTCACCTTTCTTTGCCTCGAAGCTCACCCCACTCGAATGCCCTCGGGCCGGGAACAGGGCGGAGAATTCACAAGGCAGCGTCACGGAGACCAGTCCCGTCGAAGCACCGGCCACCACCGGAAGTGCCGTAAGGCCGAACGGCACCGGCTGCATCGGCACCACGCCGTCGGAGCCCCGCCAAAGCCAGGACCCCAAGGCCAACGGAGTCGCCGACGGTTGCCCCAGCGTGCCCACCAAGGCGGATGGCTGAGCCGGCTCGGCCGGCGCCACGATCTCCAATTCCCGCTGCTCCATCGGTTCCCCATCGGCTCCCAAGACCCGGGAAGCTTGGCCACCGGGCAAACGATGCCCATATACGATAGTCCGTTGGGAACGCCCCGCCTGCAGCACCTGCGGCACGGCGAACGCCACACTCGGGCGCGCGGTCAACTTCAGCCGAAAACCGTGGGTATCGCCGCCCCGGTAGAGAGAATCATTCAATCGCACGAGGTAGACACCGCGGACAGGCAGCCGAAAATTAAACGACTCCCGGCGACGCACCCGGGATAATTCGGCACCCGAGGCATCGGTCAACGCCAGGTCGGCCACCAACTTCGAATCCAGTTCACGAGCTTCCACCCGAACTCCCAAAGCCTGGCCTGCTTCGCCCTGGAACCGAAACCACAGAACTTCCTGAGCACCCACACGCCCATTGACCACCGTCTCCAACGGCAACTCGAAGGCCTGGGCCGGCGACAAAGGAGCCTGGGTCCAACGCAGCTCCGTTCCCGGCATCCCTACTGCAAAGGCCCTCGGATTGGACACCCCGTAGCGACCCCGAACCCGGAGATCGATCCGGTCTTCAGAGAGTTCAGCCGGCAACTGGACTCGAAATCGATCAGTAGTTCCGGGCACGGGAGTGGCGGTCACTCGCGGATCCGAGAATATTAATCCGTCCGCCTCATCGAGATCCGATCCGCTGAGCGCCACCTCCACGATGGACCCGGCCGCGCCGCCCAGCGGAAACACCGTGTTGAGTTTGGCTAGTGGCAACTGCGCCCAGGCAGTCGCCATGGACAACCACCCAACTAACAACCACCCAGCGGTGATCTTATGACCCCAAGAAACCCGCGACATGCGTCAGTGGTTGAAGAGAAATTCCTTGGTATTCAGGAGTGCCCAACTGAGATCCTCCCAGGCTTCGCGGCGCGCTTTAACCCGGAGGACCTCGGTCTCGGCAGCATCTTTGCCCGGTTTGGAAGCCCCAGCCTTGCGTGCCAAGTATTCGGTGGCCCGCTGAACTTCCTCGACCGATGGGGAACGTGCGTAGGCCAACTCATACAGTTCACCCACCTTGACCGGATCTGTCCGGGTGTCGGTTTGGAGCCGCGCCGGGCGGGAATCGTCAGCACTCAATCGGGACTGGATGTCCTTGGAATTGAGTAAGTGCAAGCTCTGGCTGAGAGAGGCTTCCATGCTGCGCTCGCATTCGCAGGCACTGCTTCCCTCCGGCCGCCCGAAGACGGTCAGGAAGTAGCTTTGGGCATTGAAGCTGTTGTCCGGAAGACAGATGGCTCGCGTGCCCGCCGGAAGCCCTTCGAACTGGCTGCGTCCACCCGTCAGCGTGTTCACCGAATCCAGCAAGACCTCGGCCGGCAAACGCCGCGGATAAAAGCGTGAGAAATGGTGGCGATCCTTGGCGTTGTAGGCATTGGGCTCGGCGCTCAACTGGTAGGTGGTGCTGCGGGTCAAGGTGCGCACCAGTTCCTTCAAATCGAACCCACTGGCCACAAAGTGGGCGGCCAAGGCATCGAGCAATTCTGGGTTACTCGGAGGATTGGTGTCGCGCATGTCGTCCTCCGGATCAACCAAGCCTCGTCCAAAGAAATGCTTCCAGTAGCGATTGACCAGCGCCTTGGCAAACCAGGGGTTTTTGGGCGACGTCATCCAATCCGCCAAGAACACCCGGGGATCATCGTCGACACTCATGTCAAAGGCCGACTGTCCCAGGGCGGCGGGCTTCATGGCCTGGCCATTCTTTTTATTGGTCGCCTTAGCCTCACCACGACGGTGAATGACGATCTCTTCGCCGGGTTGCACACCCGGCTTGTAGGAGACCTGCGAGAAGGCCGCCCCAAAGCTCCAGTAGTCGGCCTGACTCCACTTTTCATACGGATGATGGTGGCACTGAGCACACTGCATCCGCTGGCCGAGGAATAATTGGGAAACGTCCTCCAACTGGGTCTGAAGGGTGCGGACCTGACGGAACCAAGCCACAGGGGGATTCTCCGAAACTTCGCCCGAGGCCGTCAGCAAATCCCGAACGAACCGATCGTAGGACTTATTAACCGCCAGACTGTCACGGACCCAGGCGTGGAAGACGATGGTGCCGCGGGCATGCTTCGGCTCGCTGCGCTTGTTGCGAAGCAGAGCCGCCCACTTTCCGGCAAAGTAATCGGCGTAATCCGTCGAGGCGACCAGTCGGTCAATCACCCGATCCCGATCCCCCGGGGCCGTGTCAGCCTCGAAAGCCCGAACCTCATCGGGGGTGGGCAATCGACCGGCAATATCGAGCGTGACCCGGCGCAAGAAGGTGGACTTGTCGGAAATTTCACTCGGGGGCATGCCCACCTGTTTGAGTTGCTTGAAAACCAACTCGTCGACGAAGTTTTTGGCCAGTGGCAATCGATCCACAGGGGCCCCGAGAGGAATCGTGGCGCGGAAAGTGGCCACTTGACCCTGGTAGCGCACCATCACAGCAAACTCACCGGGCTGATTGAAGATCTTGAGCAAACCATTGGCATCGGTCGAAGCCATGTCCTTGTCGTTGGGCTCAAAGAGAGAACTGCGGGTAACGTCTTCGGTGGAACCATCCGAGTAGTGGGCCGTCACGACCAACTGCTGCTCACCATTCAGTGCCAACGTCCGCGCTGATGGGAAAACTTCGAGCCGCTGGACAGTCGCCGCGTTGGTCTTGCCCGCCGGCATGCCCTGAGCGATCCAGCGCACCAACCGGCGGTAGTCATCCGAACCGATTTCTAGGCGCTTGCCGCCGCCGTGTGGCATTTCGGCCGTCCCCTTGGTCACGAGCATGGATCGGGGCGGATCGGCCGGAAACAGACGTCTCCCACGGGCTTCGCGAACCAAGTGTTCGTAGTCTTCGTCTGGCTCGAAGCCGAGCAATGAGAGGCGAAACCCATTCTGGCCAGCCGCCTTGCCATGGCACCCGCCACCGTTGCAGCCATTCTTGGTGAAAATCGGAACGATCTGGTTGGCAAAATGCAGCGGCGCCGGCTGACCCGCATGAATGACACGGACCGGAAGTCGCGCCGTCACGCCGTCGCGGCTCTTGGCCGAAATCACCGCCGCCCCATCGGCCACCGGGATAACGCGGCCCGTGGTATCGAGCCGGACAATGCCCGCAGGCTCCACGCTCCAACTCACCTCACGGCTGATATCCTGAGCGCCATTCAAGGTGGCCAGCAATTGCTGCCGGGCATCCTGAGAATCGAGAACCAACTCACCCGCTCCGGCCCGATAGTGCAACTCGAGCGTTGCGCCCTTGAGCACGCCGGGGCTGCCGACCACGAAAGCCACCAGCAATGTCATCGCTCCCAGAAGGGCCCGCTGGGCCACTTGGGAAGCCTTGGAATGGGCCACCACCATCGAGGAAGAGTTCATGAAATCGAGTGAAATGTGCATGGAAGAAAACCCTATTAAGAAACCAACTCCCGCATGGGCTGACATCCCTCGGGGACCAAGAACTGAGGACGACCGGTGAGGTCCGGAAGCGTGACCTTGTTCACATCGATACCCAGGTTCTGGTACAGCGTGGCGAACACCTCACCGAACTGGACCGGCCGCTCGCTGGGTTCGCCACCCAGACGATCGGTAGCCCCGATCACCTGCCCTACCTTCATGCCGCCACCGGCCAGGAGGGCGCAGCTGGCTCGAGGCCAATGGTCGCGACCGCCATCCTTATTAATCGTGGGCGACCGACCAAACTCGCCCCAAGCGATGACGCTGACATCATTTTGGAGCCCTCGATCGTGCAAGTCGGCAATGAGAGCGCTGAGGGCTTGATCCAATAAAGGCAGGTCATTGCGGGCGTTGCCAAAATTGTTGCCGTGATAATCCCAGAAGCCGTAGGCCACGGTGACGAATCGGGCTCCGGCCTCCACCAATCGGCGAGCGACCAAGAACTGCTCATTGAGCATGGGAGCTGCATCGCCATGCACCTTGGGATCGCCTTTGCCATAGCGTTCCCGGACGGCGGCAGGCTCTTTCTCGACATTCAGCGCCTCCAACAGGCGACTCGAGGTCAGCATGCCGAAGGCCTGCTGATTGAACCCATCCACACCGGCCATGAGACCACTGGCATCCACCTCGCGACGGAAACGGTCGAAAGAGGTGAGCAAGGCCCGACGATCAGCCAAGCGATCGGTGGTGATGCCATTGAGCACCATGTCGGACTTGGCGTCGGCCGCTGGGCGAAAAGCATCGTGTGAAATCCCGGCATAGCCCGCATTGGCAGCATTGTAGGGCCGATGCTGCATCCGCGGTTCCATACCCACGAAGGCCGGGACCGAGTCATTGGTCGTACCTAGCACTCGGGAGACGCTGGCACCAAAGGTCGGCCATCCTCCGGGTGGCTGACCGGCCTTGCGCCGACCCGTCTGGCACATGAAATCGGAGTGGTCATCAATGGCGTCGCTGATCGAACGAATCACCGCATACCGCTGGGCCTGCTTGGCCAGAAGCGGCAGATGCTCACAAATCTGAAACCCAGGGACGGTGGTCGGTATTGGGCGGAATTCGCCGCGAATCTCCGCCGGCGCATCCATCTTGAGGTCAAAGGTGTCTTGGTGGGGCGGCCCGCCCGGCAGGTACACCATGATCACGGCCTTGTGGTTGGACCGGAGCCCGGAAGCCGCCTCAGCCTGCAGCAACTGAGGCAAGCTCAATCCGCCCAATCCCAATCCGCCAATGCGGAGAAAACTCCGTCGGGAGATCCCGTCACAAAAACGGTTGGAGGGTCCGGCTAGGGTCAACATGGCTAGGCAGACGTGAAGGGACTTCTGGCATGTTCACGCAAAAACAAGCCGTTCTGAGAATAAATGGTCAGGGTCATCCCACCAGTTCCTTCATGGGTTGAACCCCCGGGTCGACGAGAAATTGGGGACGACCGCTCAAATCCGGAACGGTCACCTTGTTCACGTCCAACCCCATGGCATGGTACAAAGTCGCATGAACCTCACCGAAGGTGGTCGGTCGAGAATCGGCCTCGCCACCCAATCGATCGGTGGATCCGATCACCTGCCCATGCCGGAGGCCGCCTCCGGCCAATAGCGAAAAGCCAACACGAGGCCAGTGATCGCGACCGCCATCCTTGTTGATGGTGGGAGTTCGTCCAAACTCTCCGGCGACCAACACGGACACATCCTTGTCTAATCCCCGCTCGTGGAGATCGGTAATGAGCGCACTGAGCCCCTGATCGAACAGCGGAAGATCCTGACGCAGCGCTCCAAAGTTATCGCCATGATGATCCCACCGACTGAAGGCGACAGTGACACAACGGGCCCCCGCCTCGACCAGACGTCGGGCCACCAAGAACTGTTCCATCAATTTCGGGGCCCCATCGTCCCGATTGCGGGAGTCTCCCTGGCCATAACGGGCCACGACTGCGGGGTCCTCGTTCTTGAAATCCAGGGCACGCATAAGACGGCTGGAGGTCAGGATGCCGAAAGCCTGCTGGGTATAGGCATCAGCCCCGGCCAACTGACCGCTGGTGTCGACCTCGCGACGAAAGCCATCGAGGGCCCCTAGAAGTGTTCGGCGATCAGCGAGGCGATCCAAGGTGATGCCATTGAGCACCATATCATCCTTGCCTCCACCCTTGTTGATCTCAAAGGGCGCATAGGCCGCTCCCAGATAACCGGCCACGCCATTGTCGGACCAAGGGACATGCCCCATTTTAGGTGCCAACCCGACGGAGGCGGGAATAGCCGGATCGGCAGAACCTTGAAGCTTTGCTAGCAGAGCCCCCATTGCCGGCCAGCCTCCCGGAGGTTGATTCCGGTTCAAGCGGCCCGTGTAGGTTTGAAAGGACTCGTGACGGTCTTCCATGCCCACCATCGAACGGATCAGCGTACATCGATCCATCACCTTCGCCATCCGCGGCAAATGCTCGCAGATTTGCAACCCAGGCACCGACGTGGCTATCGGATTGAATTCGCCCCGTATCTCAGCCGGAGCATCCTGCTTGAGATCGAACATGTCCTGGTGGCTGGGGCCACCCGGCAAAAAAATGAGGATCACCGCCTTGTGGGATCGGCTCGCAGGACGAAGCCCTACCGACGATTCCGCCCGAAGCAACGAGGAAAGACCGACGCCACCCATGCCCAACGCACCAATGCGCAAAAACCCCCGCCGCGAGACGCCGTCGCAAAAGCCGCAAGACGATGATTTAGGCCCAAGAATGGTAAGCACGGGAATGAGGGAAGGTGAGCTCACACAGCACTTCAAAAAACGATGAGTGTCAACCCCGAAGGCCCCTATTTTCTGGGGTTTCTTCCGGCAAATTCCGATGGGGTGATTACCGGCGGGGCAGAATGCCCAATTTCGCCCTCTCTGCCCGTATTTTGCCCCGAGAGGACCGAGCGGAGAACTCTTGCGAATCCCGAGGGAGAGACCGACAGGGAACACCCTTGCCAAGCTAATAGAAACGGGGTCCGGCACCTTTGGCACCGGACCCCGTAAGATTCTTGAGATAAAGGAAGCTGAGTGCCGATCAAGCGGTCGTCAGCGTGTCCTTTTCCTTGACTGCCATAGCTCCCTTGCCGATACGGCCGCGGAGGTAGGTCAGCTTAGCGCGACGCACGGATCCCTGACGCTCCACTTCGACCTTGTCCACGCGAGGGGAGTGGGTCGGGAAGATACGCTCCACACCCTCGCCGTAGCTAATACGGCGGACGGTGAAGGTTTGGTTCAAGCCGCGACCGCGGACACCAATCACGACACCCGCGAAGATCTGAATGCGCTCCTTGTCGCCCTCGACGACCTTGGTGTGCACCCGGACGCTATCGCCTACGTTGAATTTCGCGGGTTCCTTGCGGAACTGCTCGCCCTCGATTTTGTCAAACAATACTGCCTTGTTCATGGCTGTGTTCTCTTCAAATTTCCAAAACTAAATTTCCCGAACCCTCAATCTTACAAAAAGTAAGACTCCAAAAAAACTTTGTACCCGTCAATTCGACATCCAGAATTTCGACATCCAGAATTTTGTCCCCGTCTCTTGCTCCGTCTCTTGCCCCGTCTCTTAACCCAATCCTAGTCCCGGTCCGATATCTCTCGAAATTCGATGGAAAATCGATCGGAATTCTAACCTTCCAAAGTTGGGCTATTTGCCAGGTTTTCGCCAGCGGTACTTTTCCCACAAATCTGGTCGGTGCTCCGCTGTCCGCCTCATGGATTCCTTCTGTCTCCATCGGGCGATCTCGGAGTGGTTCCCAGACATGAGCACCTCAGGGACCGTCCATCCGCGGAACTCCGCAGGTCGGGTATAATGAGGGTATTCCAGTAATCCGTCACCATGAGATTCTTCGGAAGCGCTCATCGCGTCTCCAAGGGCTCCCGGCAACAGGCGGGTCACGGTGTCCACAATGACCATGGCTGGCAACGCGCCATTGGTGAGGACATAGTCGCCGATGCTCAACGCATCGTCAGCCAAATGCTCCCAGATCCGCTCGTCGAACCCCTCGTAGCTCCCGCAAATCAAGATCACATGATCTAGGGCCGCCAGTTCACCAGCCACCGCCTGGTTAAACGGACGCCCACCGGGAGCGGTGAGGATGACTCGCGTTTGTGGCCCCCGAAGGGACTCCACTGCTTCAAAGATCGGTTCCGGCTTGAGAACCATTCCTGGTCCGCCGCCGAAGGGTCGGTCATCGACCGTTTTATGCCGGTCATGAGCCCAGTCGCGAAGAAAATGGATTTTGAGGTCCAAAATTCCCGTCTTCCGAGCCCTCCCCACAATGCTCTCGTCCAAAGGACCTGAGAACATCTCCGGAAATAGGGTCAAAATGTCAACCTTCATGGGGCACTCTACCAGAGTTGGAGAGTTGGTTGAAACCAAGGAAGGCGTTGCTACAGCCAGCGATAACAAACGACCATGCAAAACCCTGAGAAACCCTCCAAGAAACGTGAGACCCTGCTAAAAAGGTCTCGGAGCTAATCGTCCTCAACCAATTAACCAGATAACCAGATAGAAAGGTCTCGGAGCTATTTGTCCTCAACCAAATCGTCCTCAACCAAATCGACCGTGCAGCGCCTCCCTGCTTTGGCCGCGCCCACTTGGAGCACGGACCGAATGGCTTGGATTGTACCGCCACGACGACCAATGATCTTCCCAGCGTCTTGGCGAGCAACGCGCACCTCGTACACTGTGAGGCCACCTCGTTCGGCAGGAGTTACGGAGACCGCTTCCGGTTCATCCACCAACTCCTTCACCACAAACTCGAGGAAGGCCTGCATAGCGACAACGTGTCAGCGATGGAACGCTTCAGGCAGCAACAGCAGCAACAGTAGCAACAGAAGCCACCTTGACGGACTTCTTGATGAAAGAAGCCACTGTCTCGCTGGGCTGAGCCCCGACACCCATCCAATACTGGGCGCGACCCAAATCCAAGGTGTAGTTGGTGCCCTTGGTCTTAGGATTGTAGGTGCCGATCTCTTCAATGAACCGGCCGTCCCGAGGACTGCGTCCATTAGCCACCACGATCCGGTACACCGGATTGTTTTTATTACCGCCGCGCTTCAAACGAATGCGAACCATAGAAATGTGTATTTCTGCCCGGTTTCACGGGCGAATTGCTTCAAACGAAAGGACAAAGTAGTATCAATCCCGTGAGAGAGGCAAGCCATCATTTTGTAAACCTGATCAGCACGACCGCTCGTCTTATCCTACGGAACACCGATCAGATGAGGGTGTTGTCCGGAACGACCGACCCCTTGGGGATTACCAAGACCCCGTCCCGAATGTAGTAGAGAGGGTGATCCACATCGGCCGCCTTACCCTCCGGCGACAAGATGCAGTTGCGTCCGATGCGGGCATTCTTGTCGATGATCGCGTTATCGATCCGCGTTCCACGGCCCACACCAATGGGGACCCCCTGATTTTCAGGACGATTACGCTTCTCGGTGTCGTCGTAGTAGTCGGCACCCATCATCACCACCCGATTCAAGGAACTCCCCGCGGCGAGGATGGAGCGAATACCCACGACGGCGTGGCGCAACTGAGCATGGTCGATGGTGCATCCGTCGGCGATCACCGCGTGATCGATCGCTGCACTCTCGATGCGGGTGGCCGGCAGGTAGCGAGGCCGCGTGAAAACCGTGGGATTGAAGAAATCAAATTGGGGCCGATCACTGGTCTGGTCGAGACTGGCCTCAAAGAAGCTTCGAATGGTTCCGATGTCCTCCCAGTACCCTTGGAAAATGTAGGAATAGACCCGGTGATTCTCGATGGCCCCCGGAATGATGTGCTTACCGAAATCAGTGTGATTGTTGTTCAGCAACTCCAAGAGCACCTCTCGGTTGAAGACGTAAATACCCATCGAGGCGAGGTAGAGGTCTTCATCGCGCTGGATGCCCAACTTCGGATAGGTGGCCCGGTCGAGCTTCATGGACTCCAACACCGCGGAATCCGTGGGTTTCTCAACGAAACGGGTGATCCGGTTCTCCGGATTGACCTGCATGATGCCCAGTGCCGACGCCTCACGCGCGGCCACGGGTTTGGTCGCCACGGTCAGGTCAGCAGAGTGCTCTATGTGAGCCTGCAGGACCGCCTGGAAGTCCATCTGGTACAACTGGTCACCCGAGAGAATGAGTGCGTACTCGAAGTCGTTGTTCTTGAAGTGCTGGAGATTCTTGCGGACCGCATCCGCCGTTCCCTGATACCAGCTCGTGCTGGAGAAACTCTGCTCGGCCGCCAGGAGTTCCACGAAGCCGCCACTGAAGTGGTCGAACTTGTAGCTCTGGGAGACATGCCGGTGCAGCGAAGCCGAGTTAAACTGCGTCAGCAAATAAATGCGACGTAGCCCACTGTTGATGCAGTTCGAAATGGGAATATCGACCAACCGGTACTTGCCTGCCAGCGGCACCGCCGGCTTGGCGCGATCCCGGGTCAACGGGAACAAGCGGGTCCCCTGACCTCCCCCCATGATGATGCTGAGGGTGTTTTCGTTGAAGGAGGATGGGCGTGGAAGGGGCATGCTGGGAGAACCTTGTTTCTGTATTTCTAGTCCCGACTCCTTTCTTTCTCAAGTTGAGATGCACACACCCAGAGTCGGTGGACGCGCACCAACGAGGTTTCACTGCCGCCGGTTCCCAAGCTTCCTCTTCAGACCAACCGTTGGCTGCCACCATCGAAACCACTCCCATCCAGATCGATGAGAATATCGCGCGGTTCGGCCCCCTTGCCCGGCCCAACCACACCTCGATCCTCCAGTTCGTCCATCATGCGAGCGGCGCGTCCATAGCCCAATTTGAGCCTCCGTTGAAGCAGGGACACACTCGCCTTCTTCTCCGTGCGAATGACGTCAATGCACTTTTGGAGAAGTTCATCATCCTCGCTACTCCCTTCGTCGTCGGGATCGAGCGTCAATGATCCCATGCTACTCTGAGCCTTCTGCAGGGCCTGATGAATTTCGGGCTCGTAGCTCGGTTTGCCCTGCACTCGGATGTGACTCATCACGGCTTCGATCTCGGCGTCAGTAATCAGAGCCCCTTGAGCCCGAATCAATCGCCCGGATCCAGGGGGTAAGTAGAGCATGTCGCCCTTGCCCAGCAGCTTGTCGGCACCCATCTGATCCAGAATGGTGCGGGAGTCGACCTTGGCCGCCACCTGGAAGGCAATACGCGCCGGGATGTTGGCCTTGATGACGCCAGTGATGACGTCCACCGAAGGCCGCTGGGTTGCGACGATGCAATGAATGCCCGCGGCCCGTGCCATTTGCGTGATACGGGCGATGGCCATCTCGACATCGGCCGGAGCTACCAGCATTAGGTCCGCCAACTCATCGATGATGACCACGATGTAGGAGAGCTTTTCCGGGATGACGATGTCTTCGTCCCGGGGGACGACGATCTGCTCATCAATTTCGACAGCAAACCCATCAGCCCCCGGTTCGACACGCTCCTTGCGTGTGGTCAGCGGCAATTCCGGATCCTTGGGCGGCAGCGGTTTTTCTTTCGGCCGCTCATTGAACGACTTGATATTGCGCACCCCGACCCGAGCAAAGATCTGGTAGCGCTTCTCCATTTCATTAACGACCCATCGCAAGGCAAGGATCACCTTCTTGGGATCCGTCACCACCGGCACGACCAGATGCGGCAGCGCATTGTACTGCTGCAATTCCACCACCTTCGGATCGATCATCACGAAGCGGAGTTGGTCCGGGCTGAACCGGTACACCAAGGAGGCGATGATGGTGTTGATGCACACCGATTTACCCGAACCGGTGCTGCCAGCGATCATCACGTGGGGCATCTCAGCCAGGTCGGCGATGATCGGATGCCCATAGACATCTTTGCCCAAGGCCAGCGGAATCCGCGCCTTCGTGTTCTGCCACTCCGGGGATTCCAGAAGATCCCGCATTATTACCTTGGTCTTGATTGCATTGGGAACCTCGACACCCACCGAGGATTTACCAGGAATCGGAGCCAGGATGTTCAGCCGTTCGGCCTTCATGGCCGCGGCGATGTTGTTGGTCAGGCCTGCAATCTTCTCCAGTTTCACCCCGGGCGCTGGATGTAATTCATAACGGGTAATGGTGGGCCCCTTAGTGATGTCACCCGGTGCGACCTCGATGCCGAACTGGGCCAACGTTTGAACCATGAGCCGAGCGTTGGCCATGAGTTCCTCCTTGGTCTCCGTCGGTTTGACGGAGGTGTCCGGCAGGCTCAGCAGGTCAATTGAAGGCAGTCGATAATTTCCGATGATCGGCGCGCTGGCTACGGTGATCGGCTTAATCTTGCGAGGCTGCAGTATCACACGTGGACGAGCAGCGACCACAGGCAGCGCCTCGACCATTGGATGTGCAGCATCCTCAGGCCGATCCCAAGGAGGAGCATCCTCGGCATCGGTGCCATCGGGGTGCTCGGTCTTGGGTCTGACGGACTCAACGGATTCAGCGGTGCTCCCCTCATCATCATTCAAATCAGCACCCAGCGGACGGCCCAAAATGCGCTCAGCCACCGACTTGGGCTTCCGAGGTTCTGCTGCTAGAGCCGGCTCGTCGCCCGCAGGGGCGAGCACCGCAGAAATTTCATCAGCCCTAATAACCTCGCCGGCCTGGACGGTCCGAACTTCGCGGGGTTGAGGGACACTCAGATCACGAATGGTCATCTCGGGGAAGGGCCGCAAGTCGGCTCCCACTCCGGAGGGTTCCGGAGCACCTTCAGGCTGGGGACCAACAGCCGCCTTGCCACGGGCCGGCTTGGTCACCACGGAGGAGGTCTCCGACTCGACGGTCGCTTGCTGAGTCAACTCACGAGCCTTCTTCTCCAAAGCCTTGGCCTTCTTATCGATGGAGGCCTCCTCGGCAGCCATCTTTTCCTCGGGAGTCTTCGGGACTCGTACCCACAACTGCCGGATCCAAACCAGCAACTGGTAGTCGGTGAGGAAGAGCAGGCTCGCCAGATAGATAATAACGTAGGTCACCGCCGCACCCATCCGGCCCACCGAATACTCGACCCAGGCATTGTTGATTTGATGCCCCAGAAGTCCTCCCGGACTAGGCCCGCTGTTCTTGCGAATTTGGACACCCGGGATCCAACGCTCGCAAAGATCCAGCACGCCCACGCAGGCGATCACCAGGCCCACCGAGGCGATGAGCGATCGCCAACGGCGCAGGTAATTTAGGGAAGGAATGAAGGATGCGAAACCGAACCCCAACAAAAGCACCGGGAGCACCCAGGTACCATACCCCAGAACCAGTTGAAGGTTGTAGGCCACATAGGCCCCGAAGCGGCCCATCCAATTCCGGATGGCCGTATTAGGCTCGGTGGTATTGACGTCGAGATCCAGTCGGTCATAGGAAATAAGGGCGACAGCAAGCACCACCGCCACCAAGATTATCACCAATCCTTGGCTGTCGACCCAGATACGGTCCTTGCTGGATTCCTCTGTCCGCTCTTTGGTCGCCACGCCTGCCAATCTACGGACCCGCCGGAGGCAACGGCAAGCGGGGAACCGCACGGTTACAGAATGAGCCGGATTGGCGGTCGCCTTCAGAGGCCCGACCACTTAGCTTCCCCCCCGCCGGACAGGCCACGGTGATTAAACCATGCCCGAACCCATCGATATCGAGATCACAGAGAGCCGCCCCGGCATCCGTCTGGACCGCTACCTTGCTGAGCGTTTCCCAGAGACCTCGCGGGGACGCTTCCAGCAACTGATCACCGAGCGGGCCGTGCTCGTGAACGGTTCTTCCCCGAAGTCCACCGACCATCCGCGAGTGGGTGATCGCATCCAGGTCAGCTGGCCAGAAGCCATTCCCAGCGAAGTTCTGCCCGAGAACATCCCCCTGGCCATTCTTCACGAAGACGAGGACTTGCTGGTAGTCAACAAATCCGCCGACCTGGTGGTGCACCCGGCTGCAGGGCATTCCTCCGGCACACTGGTTAATGCACTCCTCTATCACTGCCAAGACCGCTTGAGCGGCATCGGTGGCGTCGAGCGGCCAGGCATTGTCCACCGCTTGGACCTAGGAACCAGCGGTTGTATTGTGGTGGCCAAAACAGATACGGCGCATGCTCACCTGTCGGCACAATTCGCCGATCGCATCGTTGAAAAAGCCTACTTGGCGCTGGTCATCGGCACGGTCCGTCCGCTCAACGGAGATATCCGGGCCCCAATTATCCGCCACCTGATCCAGCGCAAAAAGATGGCGGTGACGACGCCGGGCAAAGGACGGGAGGCTTGGACCGAGTACCGCTGCCTCGAGTCACTGAGGGACGCCTCATGGATTGAGTGCCAATTGCACACCGGTCGAACCCACCAAATTCGGGTTCACCTCACCCATCTCGGCTTTCCGCTGCTCGGCGACGACGTGTACGGAGAAAGGGCCAACGCACGATTCTTTCAGGAACACCACTGGAAGGCCCCCCGTCAAATGCTCCATGCCGCTCGATTGGCTTTCCTGCATCCACGCACCGGCCAAAAGATTCGTTTCGAGGCCCCGCTGCCTTCTGATATAGCGGCCTGTCTCGATCGACTGCGAATCGCCCCGATCCCCGAGGCTCCGCCGCCTGCACGAACCAGCCGAGCCTCGCGTTAACCACCGAGCCTCGCGTTAACCATGAACGAGTCTCGATCGCAATTCCTTAAGCAGAGCCTTTGGATGATTGCGGCCACCCTGGGGGGCGGAGCTGGAATGGCTCTGGTCCACGGTTCCGTTTCCAAGCTCGGCGGGGCCCAGGTCTATTTTCAGTTCAAGTCCTTGATGGCGATTTTCTACGTCGTGGGCGCCGCTCAGGGGGCTCTTTGGACCCTGACGGCACGACAAACTGCCACAGCACTCACCCACGATGCCATCCAAGCGACACGGGTTGGCCTCAAGCGTTCCGCAGGCACCGTCCTGCTGGTCATGACGCTGGCGGGTCTAGCACTTATCCCGGGCGGGCCCGCTCTGGCGAGCCACCTGAAACTCACCTCGGTGGTGCCTCTCTGGATCACCTGGGGACTCATCCTTGCGTCACTGCTGGCAGCCCTCCAGCGAGGTGTCCTTCAAGGGCGACAAGATTTTGCCGGCTTAGGATCCATGTCGATCGCCGACGGATTGGGCCGGTTTGCCTCGGTGGCGGTGATCCTCACCTGGCTAGGCGGTAGTGCCACGGGGGCGATCGGTGGAGCCCTTTCCGGAACGCTCATCGCCATGGCAGTGGGTTTTCGGGCGATAAGACCTTGGGGTGTTGAAAATCCTGGTAGCGCATTACCCCCCGGAAACGCTGCCCCCGCCACCACCGAAACCCTTGGTGGGTTCTGGCCCCTCTTCCTCGGTGCGGCAGCCCTCCAGGCCCTGAGCCAACTCGACAATTTATTCCTGCAGGCAGCAGTGCCCGAAGCATGGCAAAAAGAAGTGGGGTCCCGCTATTCGCCCGGAGCTCAGGTCGGGTTCGCCCTCAGCCAGTTCACCGTGCCGCTAGCGCTGGTCATGTTCCCTAAGGTGGCCCGCAGCACCGCCGGGGGCGAAGGACACCAAGCCTTCCGATGGACCTTGTTGGCAACGGTGACCCTCGGTGGATTGGCGGCCTTGGGTTGCACCCTTCTACCCTGGCTGCCGGTCAAAATCCTGCTACCGGGCATTCCTACGGAACTATCAGCCCCACTAGTGCCCTGGTTCGCTTGGGGCATGCTGGCCTTCACGCTGGCCAACGTGCTCTTCAGCGACCGGATGGCCCATGGCGATTTCCGATTCGTGCCTGGAGCTTTGGTTTTGGCAGCGTTGTATGGCTTCAGCCTTTGGGGCTTTCAAGACTCTCTGTTGCGCGGATCGCCAGCCGAGGGCCTGCAGCGAGTGGTTCAACGACTCGTCCTCTTCAATGCTGCCCTGCTGGTGTGGGCGGTGCTGGTTAGCGCCCCAAGCCGGTTCTGCCGTCGCGGGACGAACTGAGCGGAATCCCTAAGTCTCCGAGAGCCTGGTGCAGGGCCTCTACCGGCAATCCGATGACATTGGTTTCCGAGCCGACGACGGATTGGACCAACCAATCGCCGTGCTGCTGAAGCGCGTAACCGCCGGCCTTGTCGAGCGTGTGGACGACCGCCAGATAGCGATCGATGAGCGCCGAATCCAGAGATCGGAACACCACGCGCGTCACGTCCGAAAACACCGTGCATCGACCGGAGGCGCCATGCATCAGGCAAACGCCGGTCACCACTTCATGCGACTTGCCTGAAAGACTCTCCAGCATCGCCCGAGCGGCCGCTAAGTCCGGAGGCTTCCCCAGCGGCTGCCCGTCGAGCCACACGAGCGTGTCGGCACCCAACACCAAGTGCCCGGGATATCGTTGGGAAATGGGGGTCGCCTTGATTCGCGCATTGAGTTCGCACAACGCACGAACCCCAACGGCTGCATCGTGCACCTCGGTCGCATCACTGGGGATGACCTGAAACTCGGGAATCAACGTCCGGAGCAATTCCACCCGCCGGGGTGAAGCCGAAGCGAGGATGATCGAAAGGGGCAACATGGGGTTCAGAAGGAAACAAGCGCCGAGGTGGAAGATCGAAGCACGGAACTCAGGTTGAAGGCCTCGCAGTATTCCTTGCGAATCGCCTCGATGGCCTCTTCTGCCTCGTGCGTGGGTGGGTGAAGTATCACCACCACCTTGGTCGATAACCGTCGGATATCCCCCTGCGGCGCCCGCCATTGCCCGTAAGCCTCGACCACAGTGAAGCCCGCCGGAAACCGTGGAGTGATGTGCTCGGCCAAGAAGGCCTCCCATTCGGAAGCGTCCACGGCGGCGAGGTGAAGTTCCGTCCGCAACCACTGCGGCGGAATAGTATTCGGAGCCCCGGGCCTTGGCGTCTTCGCGGCCGCCGAAGAAGCGGACGTACACCCCGAGAGAACCAGGAGCAGCAGCGTCACGAGCATCCAACTCCATCGATTCGGATTCCGTTTCACAGGGACTATTGAGCACCGCAACCCCCCTCGCTGACAACCCCCCTCACTTCATCCCCTCACTTCATCCACTCACTTCACGGCCAACTGACACTGGGGACACTGAAAAGTGGAACGCCCTGACTGCATGAAACGAACAATCGACGCTCCGCAGCGAAAACACGGTTGTCCCTCACGGTCATACACCCAAAGCCCACCCTCGGACGGATCCTCCGGCACCCCCTCCTGTTGATAGAGCATGGGGCAATCTGATCGAAGGGCCTGAAGATTTCGTTCCACCGCAGCTTGGAGGAGTTTCTGCAGGACTGCATGCAGTCGCCCCATGGCTTCAAATTTCAGTGAGTGAGCCGGCGTTGTTGGATCAATCCCGGCCAAAAACAACGCTTCGCTCGCATACAAATTACCCACCCCGGCCAACCGGGAAGGATCCATCAGGCAAACTTTGATGGGCCTCCGCCCGTGGGCCAATGCCTTGCCGAGCAACTCAGGCGTGAAGCAGGGATCCAACGGTTCAGGGCCTAGCTCCGGCACCGCTGCGTTCCCCAACCGGAGATGCCCAAACTGTCGAGGGTCCTCCAGCACCACGCGCTGCTCGCCGATGCCAAAGATCACCGCGGCATGTCGAGGCAACGGCCCATGGCTCGGCAATATTCGCCAGGAGCCGGTCATGCCCAAATGGGTAACCAGCAACTCCGACTCCCCGCTGGGGCGCACGCAATCCCAGAGGAGGCACTTGCCCCGGCGGCGAATCTCTTGGATACGCACCCCCTCTACCGCCTGCTGAAACGCCAAGACCGACACCGGACGCACCAACCGAGGCTTGAACACCTCAACCGTGTCGATGCACTGACCACGAACCTGCGGCAGCAACCACCGTCCAAAGGCCTCCACTTCGGGCAACTCCGGCATGGTGAAAACGTAGGCCACCCAGAAGGCGAAACCAACGGTGAAGCTCGGTCGACCGCAAACACGACTGGTTCCGTGAGACTCGATTCCGTAGGCTTCGGCCCGTGGTTCCGCAGATCGTCATCGTCGTTCCCGTCTTCAATGAGGTCGCCAACATCGTTCCGTTGGTGACCGAGATTGCCGAAGTGTTTCGCGCTGAAACTCGGGCTTGGCAATTGGTGCTCGTGGATGACGCGTCGACCGACGGCACCTGGGAAGCCATTTGCACTCAGAAAGCCCGCGATCCCCGCATCACCGGACTGCGGCACCTCAAGAATTCCGGGCAAAGTGCGGCCATTTGGACCGGCATCTCCCGAACGGAGGCCCCGTTTCTGTGCACCCTCGACGGCGACCTTCAGAACGACCCATCGGAGCTGCCCCGAATGCTGCAATTGCTCGACCGGGCCGATTTCGTGTGCGGCCACCGGGTGGATCGTCAGGACTCTTTCGTGCGCAAGGCCTCGTCACGAGTGGCCCGGAGTTTCCGCTCCTGGAGTCTGGGATGGGACTTCGCGGACACCGGTTGCGCGTTGCGCGCCTTCAAACGCAGCAGCCTGACCGGGATTTTCCCCTTCAACGGGCTGCACCGATTCCTCCCGATCCTCGTGGCTGGGAATGGGAGCCATGTTCTGGAAGTGCCCGTGAAACACCGCCCCCGCACGGCCGGAGTCTCCAAATACGGGGTCTGGAACCGCCTCGGGCGTGGACTGTTCGATCTCATGGGCATGGCTTGGTACCAACGCCGCCGTTTGCCCAATATCGACACCGAACCCACTCGACTCACCTAGAGCCGACTGCGCGAGGCCGTCCCCTGCAGCGGCTCCAGATCAGCGCCCTGCTACCGACAACTCGAGAATCCGGCCTGAAGGGCCATAGGAATCGCCGCTGTTGGTGGCTCGGGAATATTCGGCGATGTAGAGTTTTCCTGGCGCGCCCAGATGGATATCGATGGGGCGGCCAAGTCCCGAAAGCACGGTGTGGAAATGCCCCTCGTAGCGCCCCTCGGCATTCCGGCGCAAGGTGGCCCGGAGCACATCGAATCCCGAGTTATCCTTAGGTGATCGAATAAAATTTCCAAACCGGGTCAGCAAGAACGTGCCCCGATATCCTTCGGGAAACTCCTTTCCCAGAAACACAATGCCGCCAGGACCCGAATGCGGATCAAACGTGAACATCGGAGTCCCAGAGAATCCGCCATCAGGTCCGAGATTGGCCACCGGCAGCGTGAAGGCGAGGCCAGCGGGTGGTTCTGGGCTCGTGGGATAGGCCTTCTTGGTCCAATCGGCGAACCGGTACGGAAAACCGTAATGCTTGCCCTGCTCGATGTGGTTGAGTTCTTCCGGAGCGTCCGCATCCGGACCGTTCTCGGTGGCGAACATCTCACCGGCGGCATTCCAACAAAAACCATACGCGTTGCGAAGGCCTCGGGCGTAGACCTCCAGAACAGGCGGAGTGGAGTCAGACTTGATTCGCCAGAGGCAACCGGTAATGGGGGTTTCGCCACCGCCGTACCATTCCGAATCGGCTCCGGTGAGTCCTCCGTCAGTGCGGCCGCCATTGCCGGCGTACAAATGCCCATCCGGACCAAAGGCAATATTCTCCACGGCATGAATATAGGCCGGACTCCCCGGGTAATTGGTCTGGAACCACGGCTTCAACTCCGAGGGATGTCCATTGGTCACGGAGGAACTCCGATAAATAGTGACAATATTCTGGTAAGGCCGGGTCGCCTTGTTCTGTTGATTGGAGGCGATGTAGAGTCGCTTCTGCCGGTCAAGGGTCATTCCGAGCACGAAGAGAGGCCCTCCAATATCCTCCGGGCGACGTTCCAAATAGCGATTGGCCGGAAGGATTTGCTTCAAGGCCGCGTTCGAGGGATCCAACCGCCACACATCGCCCTGCTCGGTCAGGACATACAAACCATGGCCACGACCGTCGCTCGTTAGGCGCACCGGGCGGAACGGCAACCGGGCCACCTCGCGCAAACGGAAGCCCTCCGGAGCTTTAGGCAAGGGCGGATAGCGATTGGCCAACTGAAGTGCTTCAAAGGTCGGATAAGCCGTCGTGGCCCGCACCTTCTTGACATGCTCGGAAGTCACCTCGGGGCCCGCGTTGCCCCAATTGCGGAGGACGTAGTTAAGAACAGAAGCAACCTCCTCGTCTTGCAAGACGGCGGGCGGCATGACACCGGCGTACCGACGCGCATTGACCGTGATCTCGCCATTCAACCCCTCGCAGATGATCCGGATGGCTCGATCGATGTCGGCCAAGAGGTAGTCGGAACCAGCCAGTGGCGGAAAGATTCCCGGGATCCCCTGCCCCCGCATCTGGTGACAGGCAAAGCAGTTCTTGAGGTAGAGATCACGTCCACGGGCACCCTCGGTTTCTGAAGTAGCGGGGACCGACGAGTTGGTTCCTTGAGCCACCAGAGATGGCAGGCAAAGAGTCCATCCAAAAACGGCTATAAACCCGAGCGCCCGAAACCATCGAGACGCCCACAAATCGTTCAAACCGAAGTTCTTCATTCGATTACCCACCAGTTCATGCCCTGAGCTGCCACAGTCACGCTCACCTCCACCCGACCGTCACGACCCACCGGCAGGCGCTGCGCCTTGCCACCGCGCTCCCGCAATCGCGCGGTCTGGGTCAATCCAGTGTAATAGAGATTAGGTTTCAACACCTTGCGGACCGGTTCATTTAATGGATTGAAGACCACTAGCATCCCCTTTTCTTTTAAGGAGGGATTCACGTGGAGCATCCAGTCCAGATCCCGAGCGTCGGCCCGTCGGCCATGGATCAGGTCGCTCTCGAGAATGTCTCGGTGTGCCTTAAACCAATCCACTTCGCCTTTAACCATGGACCGGGTCACTTCGCTGTCAAAGAGGCGCGGACCGCGATAACAGGCCTGGACTCCCAAGGCCAAATTACTCTCCAGCATGTGCCGATAATGGTCTAGGTGCTCGGACAAGGGTTCGATGGTCGCAGCGGCCCCTCCGCCCTGGTACTCGGTCAGCGGCACAAACATCCACCCCATGCTCGGGGTTTTTTCCCAAGTACCGTCATAAATGTTCTGACGGGTGTGAATGACTTGCTGTTCCCGCGGTAAGGACCAGTTCACCTCGCGGTAGCCCATGCCAGTTTTGGTGGAACCGGCCATGAAATAGTGATCGGGCACGTTCAGGTAGAACCCCTCGCCCCGGCACCAACGGTAGAAGTCTCGAATCTCCACCCACTGGTTCCAGCGGGAATCCTCCCAACGTCGGTGCCCCGGATGGTTCGTGGACGCACACGGGTCGCCCGGATACGAACCATCGTGCTCCAGCAGGGTGAAACCACTCTGGCGATGGAACTCGTACAATCGGCGGAAGTAATTAGTGCCCCACTGGCTTTGGAGGCAGGGCGAATTTCCAAACACCGGCTTGAGCCCGGGAGGCAAGACCACGTCATTCCCACCACCGACGCTGCGCGAGGCCAGCAACGAATAGCTCCCAATTTCCACGCCCCGACTCTGCGCATAGGCCGAGAAGGCTTTGGCTTTCTGTAAGGTTTCTGGGCGTCCGTTCTCCATGTCGAAGCCGCTGCCAAAACTGAGAATAAGCATTTCGAAGCCGGTGGCCGCGCACTGATCGATGGCATTGGTGACCGTCGGCCCGTGGGAGGACACCAGGTGCATCATTAGCGGATTCTCGGTCACCCAAGGAGCCACCGTGCGCATCATCCGCCGCACGGCCAGACCACACCGCTCGCGGTCCGTGCTGTCCTGCGGCAAGATCCAGGCTCGGTAGGTTTCGAAGGTAGCCCCGGGAGCCACTGTCTGATCGGGTCCCAGATCGGGCCCCACATCCAGCAAGCAAGGGGTCTTCTTCTCGTAATTGACCTGGGAATGAAACTCAGGATCCGTCAGCCACCGATAGGAACGCCGATTGGCCCCTGCCCCGGTCATTCCACCAAACGACATATCCGTTTCGACATGGAAGTTGGGAGGCGTCAGCCCCACCGACAGCTCATCCACTTCCGAGACCCGCTCGACGGCCGCGAGCACCTCGCTAGAAAAATGGTTGATCGTCACCGCCGAGGCCGTTCCGTTGCTCACGGTCAACCACTTCGAGTAGCAGGGAATGCCATCGTACAATTCGTAGTGCACTGAAATCCGGAGTCCGCGGAGTGACGGTTCGGAGACCAATGACGACGGTGCCTCGAAATCGAGCCTCAGAGTCACTCCCCGCGGCGGCCATTGGACCCCCGGCGCATGATGCCGCACCTGCTTCCACGCCATGCGTTCCTGAGGGACTCCAATCTCATGGCCCACAAAGCGAAACGCCTCGGGCCGCGCTTTGAGTTGCCCTTCCCATTCGGGCCTGAGGAAGGCGTAGTTGGGTTGCCCTTGAAGACCCCCGACCTCGAATCGTTTGCCGTTGAGCTCCACCACGGCTTCCGGCTTCACCCCGCGGATCAGGGACTCGCCGCTAATGCGATTCTCCAACGAAACCGTAGCTGCGTTAGGCTCGATGCGAATGACGCGCCGCAGCAGACCGTTGTCGAGAACGAGCTCGGGACGATCCGAGACAACCTGAACCCGCGCCCGATACGGCGATGGATCGATCAACCAATCGGAATTAGCAGCACTGGCTAAAACCACCGTGTGGATTAGCAATCCGAGGGCCGTCCAAAATGAATAGTTCCGGAGCATGGAAAAGCTGATGTGGACCGCGATCGGCACCGGGGCATTCATGGTTTTGAGGGAATCGACACTGAAGCCGGCGCATTGGAAACAAACTCCAACAAATCGGCCACCGCCTCCGGGGACAACCCGGTAAGGAGACCCTCGGGCATGAGCGACTGCCCCGAGCTGCGCATGGAACGGACGGCTCGACGCTCCAAAGTGAGCTCCTGACCACCGCCGAGGCGCAGCGTCACATGAGTAGGCGTCTCCCGGGCGATCAAGGCCGCGTAGGTTTCGCCGTCCAGTGTTTCCACGGCAAAGGCGATGTATTGAGGGGCCACCTCGGCATGCGGTTGCACCATGCTCGTGAGCAGTTTGGCTTTTCCTGCTGTGCGCACCGTCACCAAATCCGGCCCCACGGCATGACCGTCGGAACCGGCACGATGACAGGCCGCGCAGCGTTCGAGAAAGATCAAGCCTCCTCGGGTCGTTGAACCAGGCAAGGTCAATGCCGATTGGAGCGCAGCCACGGTATCGGCGCTGGAGGGTTCCTTCGGGAGCCATTGCAGCGCGGCCGACGCCACAGCGGGGTTCGAATGGGTCTGGAGGCTTCGGGCTGTGGCCGCGGGGATCGCTGCGGGGCCAACTTCACCTCGTTCTACCGCCGCCAGCAGCTCCTGGGCGCGTTCGGGGCGATTGGCGAGCAACGCCACCACGGCCGCCCGATCCTCAGCCCGATAAGCCTTCCATGGCTTGAGAAGACTTTCGGCCACGCCTGGAGAGTTCAACCGCCCCAAGGACTGGATGGCCGCTGCGCGAACACGGGGTGAGTCGGTCAATAGCAACCGGCTCAACGGTTCAACCACCTCGGCCGGACGGCCCACCGCAAGCAACTCCACCGCCCGGACGCGATCGACCTCTGGCAGTCCTTCCCCAGCGGAACGGACGATGGCGGATCGAAACAGCTTCTGCAGGCGCTCCTCCGACTCCCGGGAAACCACCGATTTGCCAGAGCGAGCCGCAGCCTCGAGAAAGGCACGAACCATGCGAGGCGCCGGGGCAGACCACTCGGGGCTGGCCACCCGGTCCAGAAAAAGATCCACCTCACCCGGAAGCCCCTGCGCGCCCATCACCGTCGCGATCGCCTCCAGAAACTCCCCGCTGCGCGGTCGCTGGATGAATCCCAGATCCTGAGCCAGACTTGCGAGCACCTCTCCGGCACCCGTGGAGAGACCGCTCAAGACCGCTGCCTGCACCCACGGTTGATCCCAGTCCCGAATGACGATCCGGGCCAAGGCTTTGTTCCGTTCTGAACCCGACCAGGCCCCCAGGGTCAGGGCCACTTGGCAACGAACTCGAACGGAGGGATCATCGACCAAGCTCAAGAGCAGTCCCTGAAGGCTCTTGGCCGTCGGATCCGTGCCCGTCACCCGAGGCTCCACCCATTTCACAGCATGCTCGCGAACGCGTTCATCCCGGTCGGCCAGGGCGATTGTCAGAGGGCGTGCCCCCTCCAGCGCCTTCAATCCCTCGAGTGAATACAAAGCATGCAGTCGGGCCAGCGGGACCGCCGATTGCTCGAGCAACCGCTCCAACTCCGGCACCGCAGAACGATCCTGACGTTCGTGAATGAGTCGCGACGCTGTCTCGCGAACCCATCCATTCGAGCTTTCGAGAGCCGCCACGCACTGACTCACCGAGGCTTGGCTCCACCGCCGCGGAGCCGGTCTTCGAAAACCCTCCGGAACCACCCGCCAAATGCGGCCGCGGTCATTACCGCTGTTGAGATCCAAGTGCTGCTTAATGGCCTCAGGGATAGACCACGGGTGCTCGATCACCTCCCGGTACATGTCCACGATGTACAGACAACCATCCGGACCGTTCTGGAAATGCACCGGCCGGAACCACGTGTCTCGCGAAGCTAGAAACTCAACACCTTGTTCGTCGACGGGACGACGCGCCACCCAGCCCACCCCGTCGGCCTTCAACACCTTCCGGTGGACCAGATTGCCCCCGGCATCGCCGATGAAAACGTTGTCGATGAAGTCCGGGCCATAGGCATCACCGCGGTACACCGTCGCTCCAGTGGCCCCCGTGAAATAACCCGAGACCCGCCCACCGCCCTCGACCATGCCTGGGACTACCCCACTAATGCGCCACCGCGTCCGAACAATGCGCCAAGGCTCGTCGGGACTAATCCGGAACACTTCAGCCGCGGGTCCGTCGGCAGCGATGCTCACCCGCGGCGACGGCAGAGCGACCCAGGGATTGCGCGAAGCATGCGGCCAGTCCAAGGCCATCCACTGGAGGTGATCGCTATTGCTGCTCACAAATCGATTTCCCACCGAATCGAAGGAGAGTCCATACTGACCGCCGCCCGTCTCCGGACGGAGCGTTTCGGTCAGAGGATCGAGGCTGAAATCCGAACCCCGCAAATCAAGCCCGGAACCCTCCGCACCCGACCGGACCACACGATTTCCCCCATTGGGACCGGTGGCCCCGTAAAGGCGGTGATCCAGCCCCCAATTGAAGGAATTGAGGAGAGCCTGAACATTGAGTCGGGTCACCCCACTGCCGAATCCGCTCACCACAACGCGGCGTTCGTCAGCCCGACCATCGCCCGTCGTGTCTTTGAGCCACAGGATATCCGGAGAGGCCCCAACATACAGCCCGCCCCGAGAACAAATGAGAGCCGTCGGCCAAGGAAGGTGGTCAGCAAAGACCGTGGAACGGTCGAAGCGACCATCGCCATCGAGATCCTCCAGCATCCGAATCCGCCCGGCATGCGGGGTCTCATCCCGGCGCTCGGAGTAATCGATCATTTCGGCGACGAACGCGCGGCCATCCTCATCAAAAGCCATCGTCACCGGACTCACCACCTGAGGCTCGCTTGCCGCCAATTCCAGACGGAACCCCTTCCGAATCTGGAACGTCTCCAAAGCTCGATCAGGAGATACGGGAGCGAAGCGAGCCAAGTCAGCCGCAGCCACATTCGTCGCCCGATCGGTTTTTCCGTAGGCCTCCGAATAGCTCACCCGAGTCTTGGGCGACGGCACAGCCTCAGCACCACGGCAAGTCCCAGCGACCGCCATTGCGATCACCATTGCGAACGAGGTCCTGCTCACGGCGACCCAACCTAGAAAGTTCACACGCGCGAGAATGAACCCAGGCCGACAGCAAACCCAGCCCTCAATTGGTTTGGATGCCAGCAGCGGCTAGCAGCCCTGTCCGACAACAAAAGTATCTCGCGCACAATGCCCTCCCCAGCGTCCGCGATCACAGCCACCACTCCGTCTTTCCCAATCCCCCTGTCCCCGAAAAACCACCCACACCCCAGCCACACACCAGCGGCAGCGGGGTTGGACCGTAGCGAGCATTGGATCGTAGCACCCTATTTCCCCAAAGCGCGACAGCGCGAAAGCCCTCACCTCCCGAACGATCCCTGCGAGCGCAGGCCCAGTCCCGCTGACGCCCCCCAAGGCGCCCCAACCCCAATCAACCAGTCCCCACGGAAAACCCAAGCCCGGGTCAGCTAACAGTTAGTTCAGTCGCACAGCGCGCCGAAGCTCACCGCGCGGCCGCTCGCTGCAAGGCCTCAGCCACAATACTGGGAGTTAGTACCACAGGCAGGAGTTCCGGAGCTTTAGCCAAGTCTGCGGAATACATCAGAACCAAAGGCACACCCCGGCGGCCATGCTTCTTGAGTTCCTCAGCGATGATCGGATCTCCATCAGTGAAATCGCCCTCGAAAACACGAACTCCCAATTCCTTGATGCGCGCCCGAGTAGCATCGATCTCGATGGCCGTCGCCTTATTCCACTTGCAGTTGAGACAACTGTCGGCCGTGAAATCCACCATCACCGGGTGCCCCTCACGACGGGCTTGCTCGACCGCAGCAGCACTCCATTTCTGCCACTCCAACCCCTTAACCCGCCGACCTGCCGGCGTACGCCAATCCAACTGACCTTCTAAAAAAC
>SXGR01632203.1_pt1 | contig 47965 bp, 37 predicted proteins | sample 3174711 | NCBI WGS metagenome assembly SXGR01 (sample SAMN11356860, study PRJNA531348) | freshwater metagenome | isolation source: freshwater sample F1-60 | place: China: Fuxian Lake, Yuxi | collected 2017-12-25
ATTACTCTTGGCTAGTTCGACTTCATCTTTTTTACCCAGATGGCGTAAACGCTTGTAATGGTTGTAAACCGCTACTGAAAGAGTACGTTTCGCTACATCCTGACCAATAACGTATTGACCAAGCAGATCAAAAATTTCTTGGGGGGTGGGAAGATCGGATTTTGGGCTGCCTACAGTTTCTACAGTGGTTGCCTCATCACGAATGATGTCATTGCATAAGTCAATGCACTCATCACACACGAAGACAGACGGGCCGGCAATCAGCTTGCGGACGTCGTTCTGATCCTTGTTGCAGAACGAGCAGCGGAGGACGTCGGTGTCACCGATTTTTTTGGTCATGAAACCTTCCGAGGTGTCGGCCCGCCAGCGCTACGCGCGGCGATTGAGAACCTCGTCGATGATACCGTAGTCTTTTGCCTCGGCCGCGCCCAGGATGTAATCGCGGTCGGTGTCCTGAGCGATCTTGGTCAGGGGTTGCCCCGAGTGCCGGGCCAGAATCTCATTCAATTGCGCACGCATGCGCAGAATTTCCCTGGCGTGGATGTCGATATCGCTCGCCTGGCCCCGCAGCCCGGACATGGACGGCTGGTGGATCAGGATGCGCGCGTTGGGCAGTGAGAACCGCTTCCCCTTTGCGCCGGCCGCCAGCAGCACCGCAGCCATCGACGCCGCCTGGCCGATGCAATACGTCTGCACCTGCTGTTTGATGAACTGCATCGTGTCGTAAATGGCCAGACCGGCCGTGATCGATCCCCCGGGACTGTTCACATAGAGGAGGATGTCGCGCTCCGGGTCCTCAGCTTCAAGGAACAGCATCTGCGCAATCACCAGGTTCGCAATCGCATCGTCGATCTCTGTGCCGATGAAGATGATCCCGTCCTTGAGCAGCCGCGAGAAAATGTCGTACGCCCGTTCCCCACGGTTCGTCTGCTCGACGACCAGCGGCACGAGTTGCGATTTCGGAGTCACCATCTAAGAGACCTGCGCTTTCTCGAGCAGCCACGCCACCGTTTTTTCGCGGCGGATCCCCGACTCAATCGGGCCAACTCCGCCTTCCTTTTCCAATCGCGCCCGGACGGCTGCCGCCGTGCGCCCAGTGCGTTCTGCGAACTTCTCCACCTCGGCGACTAGGTCCTCTTCGCCGACTGCAAGGCCTTCCCGCCGCGCAATTTCGTCGAGCACCAGGGTGCTCTTGACCGTTTCCTCCGACGGCCCCTTCTGCCGCTCCCGGAACTCCTGCCAGTCGATGCCCGCCTTCATCGGGTCCATCCCCTGGTCCATCAGGCGGCGCACAAATTCTTCGAGCCGCCGATCAATCTCCCGATCCACCAGCACCGCCGGCACCGGAGTGCGCATGCGAGCCGCCAAATCCTGCAAGAGGTCGTGCCGCACCTTGTGTTCGGCCTCGTGCTCCGCTTCGTGCTGCAGATCGTGCCGGATCCGGTCGCGCAGCGCCTCAAGCGTTTCGACTTCGCTCACTTCTTTCGCGAACTCGTCGGTCAGCTCGGCCAACTCCTTGCGGCGCAGTCCCTTGACCGACACCTCGTAGTCCACCGTGACGCCCGCCAGCTCGGGCACTTCATAGTCTGTGGGATACGCCACCGAGAACGTCCGTGTGTCACCTGCTGCGACGCCGCTCAGGTTTTCGTCAAACCCGGGCGGGTTGCCTTTCGCGCCGAGTTCGATTGAGACGTTCTGCATTGGCTCCGGCTTGGCATCGTCTTTCTTGACCGTACGGGTGACGTCCATCAGGACGGCGTCGCCGACGGCTGCGGTGCGGTCTTCCACCGGGTGCCACTTGGCGGCCCGCTGGCGCAGTTGTTCCAGCACCTGGTCCACAGCGCCCACCTCAAGGATGGCCGGTGGTTTGGTCAGCGCGATGCCCGTATATTCGCCAGGGTCGATGGGCGGCACCGTTTCAAACTCTGCGAGAAATGTGAGCGGCCGGCCCTCATCAAGGACGACATCCTTGATGTCGGGCGTGGCCACAGGCCGCAAACCCCGCTCGCGCAAAGCCTCATCCACCAGGTGCGGGATCATCGCGTTCGCCACGTCATACAGAATCTGGTCCTTGTAGCGTTGCTTGACAACAGTCATGGGCACCTTGCCCTGGCGGAATCCGGGCACGCGGGCGCTACGGCTGTAGCCCTGCGCCACTTTCTGGATTTCGACCGCCACGGCCTCAGGCGGTACTTCAAACAGCAGATGTTTCTGGGTCTCGGTGACCTCGGTCAGTTCGATCTTCATCACTTCAATTGTATAGGTGTGCGTGGGCGTTGCGGGTGAGATGGTGCGAAAGGGGGGAGTCGAACCCCCAAGGCCTTCCGGCCACCGGATTCTAAGTCCGGCGCGTCTGCCAGTTCCGCCACTCTCGCGTCCCGTCCAGATTACCAGATAGATGAAAACTCGGGGGGCCGCAAAGCCTTGTAGGTGGCCGTCTGCGCACGGGGGGGGGGGGAACTCGTCAAGTCATGTCGGGCGGTGGGCGGCAGGGAGGTGGCAGAAGTGGTGAGCCCGCCGATGTTCGCCTGCGAACGGCCTCGTGTTGTACCGTGCTCGCCATGGGACGTCTCCTTCTTCGTGCCGCGTTATTTACCGCACTTGCATCGTCATCGGTCGTTGCGCAGGGCCCGGTGGTCCGTGCGCAGGGGCCCGTGCCGACCGTGATCGCCTCGGAACCCGGCATCTCTCCTGACGGCGCGGAGATCGCATTCGCTTCGGGCGGCGACATCTGGTCTGTGCTGGCCGCCGGAGGGGAAGCGCGGCTGCTCGTGTCGCACGAAGCCACCGAACGTCGCCCCTTGTATTCGCCCGATGGGCGCCGCCTGGCCTTTATGTCGTCGCGCACAGGCGGCGGGGACATTTACGTGCTCACTCTTGACTCGGGCGCGCTGCGACGGCTCACTTCGGATGACGGAGCGGAGACACTGGAAGCGTGGTCGCCCGACGGCCGGTGGGTCTACCTCTCTGCCACCAGCCGCGACATTGCCGGGATGAACGACGTGTATCGCGTGTCGGCCGAGGGCGGCACACCGATGCCCGTGAGCGATGAACGCTACGTCAACGAATTTCACGTGGCGCCGTCGCCCGATGGAGCGTCCCTTGTGGTCGCGGCACGCGGGATCGCGTCGGCACAGTGGTGGCGGCGTGGAAGCAGTCATATTGATCAATCGGAGTTGTGGTGGAAGTCTGGACTTGACGGCACTTCCGCCTATCGCCAATTGACGACGCGGGATGCGCGTCAGGTGTGGCCGATGTTGAGCGCGGACGCTCGAGTGCTGTATTACGTGTCAGACCGTGGAGGCGCCGAAAACATCTGGATGCGCGCGATGCCAACCGCGCCGGGCGCGGCCGCGCTCGACGCCGGGCGGAAGGTGACGACCTTTACAGACGGCCGCGTGTTGTTTCCATCACTTTCGGCGAACGGGAGGGTGATGGTGTTCGAGCGGGAGTTCGGTGTGTGGACGTTTGACCCGGCCACACGGACCACACGCCAACTACCGATTCGCCTGAAGGGCACGCCGGCCGCACCGGTCTCGGAGCGTCAGCGAGTGACGAACGGCTTCTCGGGTCTCGCGTTGTCACCTGACGGCCGAAAGGTGGCGTTCGTGGCGCGCGGCATCCTCTTTGCGGCGTCGGCCCAGGATGCCGGCGACGCCACGCGAGTGACTACGCTGCCGGGGATTGTGTCGCAGCCGGTCTGGGCATCCGACAGCCGGCGGTTGGCTTACGTCGCAGCGCGTGACGGAGCGCAACGCCTCTACTTGTACGACTTCGTGTCGAATCAGGAGACCACACTCACACGAGGAGCTGGCGTGGACATCTCACCGGTGTTTTCGCCCGATGGCAATCAAATGGCGTTTCTGCGCGACAGGCGCGAGTTGCGCGTGCTGACGATCGCCACCGCGGCCGAACGTGTTCTTGCGTCGGGTGCGTTTGCTGATGCGATTGACACGCCGGTGCCCGCGTGGTCGCCCGACGGCAAATGGATCGCGCTGTTTGCCATCGGCGCCAAGTCATTTGCGAACGTCAGCCTGGTGCCGGTGGGCGCACCCGGGGGGCCGCCGCGTCCGATCAGCTTTTTCTCAAACGTCTATGCCAACTCGCTTGCATGGTCGCCCGATGGGCGCACCATATTCTTCGACACGAGGCAGCGAACCGAGCAGGGCCAACTGGCGCGCGTGGATCTCACACGGCGTACGCCGAGATTCCGCGAGGACCTGTTCCGCGATCTCTTTCTCACACCCGCGCGACCCTCGGTGCCGGTCCCGCCGCCTTCCGCCTCCGCTTCTGCCGGCGCTACGGCGGACAAGCCGCTGATGTCGCCAGTCGCCGTTGAGCTCGTATTCGAGGGTGTGCGAGGGCGGCTGTCACTGCTGCCGCTGGGCCTGGACGTGCAGGGCGTCACTGTCAGCCCAGATGGAAAGCTGGCGCTGGTGGCTGCGGCGGCGGCTGGACAGACGAATCTCTACGCGTACTCGCTGGACGAACTCGGCGAGCGGCCGGTTGCGAGACAACTGACCACCACTGCCGGCGCGAAGGCGGATGCGCAGTTCAGCCCAGACGGCCGGGAGGTGTACTACCTGGACGCGGGGCGCATCCAGATCGCCACCGTGGAGCGCCGTGAGGCACGCCCACTCGTCGTCACTGCTGAGTTCACCACAGATTTCGCCACCGACAAGTTCGAGGTGTTCCGTGAGGCCTGGACGCTCTTGCGCGACAACTTTTTTGATCCGACTTTCAACGGTGTGAATTGGGAAGGCTCACGGGAGCGGTACGGGCCCCTGGTGGCCGCCGCCGCCACGCCCGATGAAATGCGGCGCGTCATGAGCCTGATGATAGGCGAGCTGAATGCGTCACATCTCGGCCTCTCGGGGCCGGGTGGCGGGGCACCTGTCGTCGGGCAGCTGGGATTGCGTTTCGACCGGAAGATCTTCGAAGCCAACGGTCAGTTGCGGATCACCGAAGTCGTGATGCTGGGTCCAGCTGACGTGTCGGGCCAGGTCAAGGTGGGTGACTACCTCCGTTCGGTCGGGGGCCGTCCCGTCGCTGCGGGGTTCAGCCTCGACGAGGCGCTGGCACACACCGTGGACCGGCGGGTGACCATCACGGTGTCGTCCACCCCCGGCGACACTCTGCGCGAGGTGGCGCTCAAGCCGATCGATCAGGGGACCGAAAAGTCACTGCTGTACCGGCAGTGGGTGGAGCGCAATCGCGAGTACGTGCTCAAGACGAGTGGTGGACGACTGGGATACGTGCACATGCTCAACATGAGCGCCGCCGCGCTTGACCAACTCCACATCGACCTGGACGTGGAAAATCACGAACGTGATGGCGTGGTGATCGACCTGCGCAACAACAACGGCGGGTTTGTGAATGCATATGCGCTTGATGTGTTCGCGCGCCGACCGTACCTGACGATGTCACTCAGGGGCCTGCCCGAATCCCCCGCGCGGACAGTGTTGGGCCAGCGCGCGCTGGAGTTGCCGACCGTGCTCGTGGTCAATCAGCATTCGTTGTCTGACGCCGAAGACTTTACCGAGGGGTATCGCTCGCTGAAGTTGGGGCCAATCGTGGGTGAGCCCACGGCCGGCTGGATCATCTACACGTGGAATCAGCGTCTTGTGGACGGTTCAACACTCCGGTTGCCGCGTATGCGCATTCGCGCCGCCGACGGTACCGACATGGAGATGCAGCCACGCGGCGTTGACGTTGCCGCGTCGCGACCGCTTGGCGAGGGCGCCACCGGACACGACACCCAGCTCGATCGCGCGATTCGGACATTACTAACCAAATTGGGATTCGCAGAATAAAGGGGGACGGGTGTGTTTTCCACAGATTTGGCCAAAACGGGGACAGGCCTCGAATCTTCAGTCTCGTTCGAGGCCTGTCCCCGTTTTGGCCAAATCTGTGGAAAACATACCCGTCCCCCTGTATTGCTCCCCTGCCAGCCAGAGCTCGTCGCGCAGCGAATGCGCGAGCGCCTGCGGCGCAATGACGCGAACGTCGGCGCCGAACCCAAGAAGCCATGAGCGCAGTGCCCAGTCGTCCGACACGTCCAGCGTCATCCGCACCCGGCCATCGTCGAGGACGCTGACCTGCTGAGACTCGTGCCACGTGCGGCCCTGCACGTAGGGTGCGGCGCGGGGGGTAAACTCGATTTCAATGCGCTCAGGCTCGGCTGAGAACACGCCGAGCGACGAGCCAAACACGTTCTTCGGGAGTTCCCGTGTTCTCCGGAAGGTCACTTCCTGCACCGCAAGACGTTCGATGCGCTCCACCGCAAACGTCCGGAACTCCGCGTACTGCGGCACCCACGCCACCAAATACACGCCGCCCTGGGCGAGCGCCAACTGGTAGGGCTGTAACGCGTAGGACTTGGCGCGGCGGCTGGCTGCCGAGAAGTACCGCATCTCGATGAGGCGACGATCCCGCACGGCTTCGAACAGCCGCTGCGTGACATCCACCAGTTCGCGGCGCGCGCCGCCAACGCCAGGCGCGGCCTTGGTCGACACCACCTGCGGCAACGTCGCCAGGAATTCACGCATGCGCGGATTCAGCGCGCCTTCAATCTTCGCGAGGGCCGCACGCAGCTCGTCAGCCAGCGGCCACGCCGACAGCGCTTCAACAATCGACCGGCTCAGATACAGCGCCGCCACGTCCTGCACACCTAAACCGGCTTCGACCGAACGAAACGGCTGCGCGTCCAGCTTCCAACGCTTGGTGTCGTGTTCTTCGCCTTCGTCGTAGATGGCGAACCCGGCTTCCTGCAACGCCTGCAGGTCGCGTCGAATCGTACGGGTCGTCACATCAGCCTGCGCCGCCAGATCGTGGATGGTCACACCGGTGCGCGACGACTCAACGGCGCGCAGAATCTGCCACTGACGAATGACTTCGGCGTTGCGCAACAGTTACACCGAGGGCAGATTGGCCCGGTCCATCGGCACAGACATCGGCGCGATTTTACGCTGATTTCACGGAGGTGTGACCCGTCCTGTCTTAGGCCCACCGCAGACTCGTGCCCATGGAGGGATACATGCAGCGATTTCACGGCACGGCGGCCAGGCCACTGGCACTGACGGAAGGATCGGGGTCCTGGGGTCCCGGAGTCCAGGGGCGCGTCACGGGTCCTGCCCGGATTCGATTGATGCGGAAGGACCTGTATGCCGAGTTGACTCGCCGGCGCCGGCGCGCCCAAATCGCCGCGAGGCACCTGGTGGAGTCCCGCCGACCAGGGCGCGACTCCTGACTGCGTCCTACCTGGCCGTGGGCCAAACGGCACCAGCTCGCAACCCGTCTACAACAGGACGCCGCCTTGATGGCCAGGAACAGGCCGGCCAGCGTTACGTCACGTTCGACTCAACGAATCGCTACACGCCGACAGGGCCCACAGCCATCAAGGACGAGTGCGATGTCTTCATGAACATCCGCCAAATCCTGCGCATGGCGCGAAATTCTGAGTGGACGACCACCGCACGGATGTCAGGGTTCAGGTTCAACCCGACGAACTGGGGCGGAACCACTTTGGTCAATGTCTCTCGCGATGGCGAGGACGTGTGGACCGTCACGGCTGATGGCTTGAGCATCGCGGCGCTGGTTCAAGTCGTGAAAGGCAAAGAGACGTGCTTGGGCCAGCACTACATACCGTTCCAGATCGGGGTCGTCTGCCCGTGCTGCCCCTAGAGTATTTTTCGTTTGCGTGTGCGGTCACTCGAGCTTGAGGAACAGCCCGAGCTACGTAGCGGGCTCAATGTCTCGGCTACCCAGCCGTTGGTGTGCGGCGAATACCGACGAACATTCGTTCCACGGCGGCGCGCAGTGCCGCGGTGCCCTCGGCATATTGTCCGCGCGCCACGGTCAGGGGTGCGCCAAACTGCATCACCACGCGCGCGCTACCGCCCGGCAGCAGGCGGCGCCATTGCAGCGATCGACTCCGCGGCCACAGGTCGTGCAGGCCGTCCATGGCCACCGGCACGATGGGGGCGTTCAAGTGCGCCGACAGAATCGGCGCGCCTTTCTTGAACGTCTTTAATTCGCCGTCGATCGACCGTTCGCCCTCGGGGAACAGAATCAGCACCTGGCCCATCCTGAGGCCGGTGGCGCCGGCGCGCATCGCGCTTTCGAGATTTGAGTCGGAGTCCACCGGAATGACATTGATGATGCGCGCCACCCACTTCATGAAGGGCGTCTGGTAGTACTCCGCGGCTCCCACTGCGAACGTCTGACGAAGCGTGCGGAAGGGCACCTCGCCGAGCATCAGAAACGCGTCCAGATACGACTGGTGGTTGGGACTCAGGATGTACGGCCCCGTCTGGGGAATGTGCAGCTGGCCCGACGCGCGGATGCGGAAGAACGGCCGAATGATCCGGATCAGCACGTAAAAAACCAGCGCCCGCACGAATGTCGATCGACTCAGCTGTGCGTGATGTTCCGGATCCGGAGGCTGGTTCAGCAGCGTCTCCCACATCTGTGTGCTGTGGTCGGCCTGGTCGCCGGTGGAGTCTGTGGCAGTGCCGGCTGCCGGTGTGGCGGCCAGCACCGCGTCCACCAACTGCCGCACCGTGAAGATCGTCGCGCGCGTCTCAGGCATCACCCGACGGCCATACTGCTGTTCAATCAGCGTCAGCAATTCGACGCGCTCCATCGAGTCAAGCGCCAGGTCGAGGTCCAGGTTGGCATCGGGCCGCACCGCCACCTGCGGAATGCGCACGCTGATGGTGGCCATGGCTTCGGCATGGGCCGGTGTCTGCAGCCACGTCGTCTCCTCGGCAGACAGTGGGCGCGCTTCTGCAGCGTCGGTCGTGACCGCCTCCTCACGCAGCCGCTTCTCGATCTGATGCCGGCGGATCTTCCCGGTGGTGGTGCGCGGCAGGGGCTCCATCCAGATGTCGTACGTCAGGATGCGTTTGTGCGGCGGCAGGTGCACCGAACGGCCCTCCACTTGGAACCGCACCAACTGCTGCACATTCACCACGCCGCGCGCCTGCAGCACCTGTTCATCGGGCACGATCACCGCATGCAACCGCTCACCCGAGGCATCGTCATTGCGGTTGAAGCCGAGGACGCAGAGTTCCTTGATGACCGGCGCTTCGCGGTAGTGGGCTTCAATCTCCTCGGGATAGAGGTTCTTGCCCGAGGCCAGCACAATCATTTCCTTCTTCCGGCCCGTGATGTAGAGACGACCGTCAGCATCAAGGCGGCCGAGGTCTCCGGTGTAGAGCCAGCCGTCGCGCAGCGTTTCGGCGGTGGCATCAGGCCGGTTGAAGTACTCGCGCATGATGATGGGACCGCGGATGAGAATCTCGCCATCCTCGTGCTCTCGGGCTTCCTCGCCGGATTCGCGCGGAGCGATCCGGATCTCGACGCCCTTGAGCGGATGACCGACCGACGTCGTGTACTTGTCTCCCGGTCGCATGATGCAGGCGCCGCCCGAGGTCTCGGTCAGCCCATACGCGTTGAGCAGGTTGAATCCCAGGCCATACAGATTGCGCCCCACGGTCGGGTCGAACTTCGAGCCTCCGGTCACCAGCACACGCATGTTCGGTCCCAACACGCGATGGACCTTGGCAAACCACCGGCGTCCTGGGTTGAGTCCCGTGTGCATGCGCAGCCAGTCGTTCGTGTGCAGCAGCACGCGAAAGAGGGTGCGACGCACGGGGTTGGCCTTCCCGACTTCCGCCATCACGCGCTCATGGATGAGATAGAAGAACTGCGGCACGCAGGCAAGGATCGTGATGCCGCGCGTCTGCAGCGCCGCTAACAGCGAAGTCGAACTGACGGTTTCGAGGAACACCACCCGGCCGCCGACGGCCAGCGGCAACAGCAGGTTCGCCATCTGCGCCAGCGAGTGAAAGAGCGGCAGCACGCCAAGAATGGCGTCGCGATCGGTCACGTCCACCACCGAGAATGCCGCCAGCCGCTCTGCCTCAAGGTTTCCATGGGTGAGCACCACACCCTTGGGGTCGGCGGTGGTGCCCGAGGTGTAGAGGATCACGGCGGCGTCATGCGAGCCGCGTGCGACCACCGCCGGCGGCTCGCCTGGCGGCGTGGGATCGTGCAGCAGACTGACGACGAACCCTGGCCATGACTCCACCGCCTTGCGCACTGTGTCAACGTAGCGCGTTGTCGTGAAGATCAGTCGCGCGCCCGAGTTCTCAATCACCGTGCGAACCTGTGCCGCCTTGTAGGCCGTGTCCAGCGGGACCGCGATGGCTCCCAACCGCAGCACCCCAAGGTAGGCGGCGATCCATCGCGCGTCGTTGTCGCCGAGGATCGCCACCCGGTCGTCCGGCCCCACGCCCTGTGCGTGTAGCCATGCAGCGAAATCGGACGATTCCTGCGCCAGCTGGCCGTAGGTGGTACTGCGGAGTTGGTCGGCGGTTTGGAGCTCGATAGCCGGCAGGGTCGAGAACCGGCTCGCGGCCTCCGAGAAGCGTTCGTAGAAGTTCGTCATGGTAGAAGATAAGATAGGCGGGAACAGGAGGTCAGGAACATGCGGAAAGTGACTTTGTTTGGATTGCTCGCGTCGGTGCTGGTGACAGGGGCGGTTGCCGCCACTTTCGTTCAGACCCCGGCCGTAGAGCTGAAAGTAGGGGACGCGGCGCCAGATTTTTCTCTGGCCGGGTCGGATGGCAAGACTCACAAGTTGTCGGGGCTCAAGGGAAAGGCGGTGGTGCTCGCCTGGTTTCCGAAGGCCTTCACCGGTGGTTGAACGGCCGAGTGCAAGTCGCTCCGTGCGAGCGGCGAGACGATTCAGAAGTATGACGTCACGTATTTCATGGTCAGCGTAGACGACGCCGAGACCAATACGCGTTTTGCAAAAGAGAACGAGGCCGATTTTCCCATTCTGGCCAACCCTGAAAAGAACATCGCGACGGCCTACGGCGTACTGTCCCCGATGGGTTTCGCGAGACGCTGGACCTACTACATCGGACCCGACGGCAAGATCCTGTTCATCGACAAACAAGTCAGCACGGGCACCGCCGGCGACGACCTGGCCCGCAAACTCGGCGAGCTGGGAGTGAGGCGGAAGTGATAGACGTCAAGGCGTGACTGATCCGATCGCCCACTTTCGGGAGTGGTTTGATGCGGCGGCCGCTCGGGGAGGATTCGACCCGAAGGCCGCCTGTCTTTCCACAGTCGGTGATGATGGCCGCCCGTCAGGCCGAATGGTCCTGATCCAGTACGTCGACCCCCGCGGCTTTACCTTCTTCACCAATCTTCGATCCCGCAAGGGACAGGAACTCGCGGCGTGCCAGCACGCGTCCTTGTGCGTGTATTGGGGGCCGCTCGACCGCCAGGTGCGCATCGAGGGCGATGTGGTGCCGGTGCCCGACGACGAGGCCGACCGGTACTTCGCCAGCCGTCCGCGTGAGAGCCAGATCGGCGCATGGGCGTCCAGGCAGAGTGAGCCCCTGGCCGATCAGGCAGCCCTGTGGGCGCGCGTGGCGACCGTTGCCGCACAGTACGTCGCCCGGCCCGTCCCCAGGCCGCCCTTCTGGTCGGGATTCCGTCTGGTGCCGCACCACATTGAATTCTGGGCGGCGCGCACCGGGCGCCTGCACGAGCGCCGGCTGTTTACCCGCGACGGTGAAGACTGGACCAGTTCGTGGCTCTTTCCGTAGACGACTCACAGCGGCCAGACCGTCTCCTGCTTGAAGGCCCAAACTCCCGATGGCGTGATCTCATGCTGCTGGTGCGGGCCGTGACGGACTTCATCCGCGGCTTTCGTCGCCTCCAGTTTGTGGGGCCGTGCATCGCCATCTTCGGATCTGCGCGTTTTGGCGAGTCCCACCCGTACTACCCGTTGGCACGCGAGGTGGGTCGGCGCGTAAGCGCGATGGGTTTCACGATCATGACTGGTGGCGGTCCCGGTCTCATGGAGGCGGCCAATCGCGGGGCTCACGACCACGGCGGTCTCTCGGTCGGGTGCAATATCCAACTGCCCTTCGAGCAGGCACCAAATAAATACCTAGATCGTTGGGTGACGTGCCACTACTTCTTCGTGCGCAAGGTGCTGTTGTTCAAGTACTCCTATGCGTTCGTCGTGTTGCCTGGTGGCCTGGGCACGCTCGATGAGCTGAACGAAGCACTGACACTGATTCAGACGAAGAAAATTGCCAATTTTCCGGTCGTGCTGATCGGGACCAAATACTGGGAACCGTTCATCGCGCTCCTGCGTGAGATGGTGCGAGAAGGGGCGGTGGGGGAAGGCGACCTCGACTTGCTGAAGGTGACCGACAACCTCGACGAGGCGGTGGCGCACCTCGAAGCCTTTACGGTCAGTCCCTTTGGATTGAAGCGCGTCAGCAAACCCGCCTGGTGGCTGGGCGAACGGAAACTTCAGCGCGGCGGCACGGCCAGTAGCGGCGCATCCGCATCACGCAACACCCGATAGGCCGTCGTGCCAGGGTGCTGCCCAGCCGAGGCCCCACCCAGTCCAACGACGATCAGGGCGTCGCGCCCGGAGGCGGCGTCCACCAGCACCTGAGCCGGGTCGCCGCTGCGGACATCGTTCGTCCAGGCGGCTGGTACGCTGGCTTCGAGTTGGATTCGCGCCTTGCGGCGGGCGTGCTCAACGACCTGCGCCACGAGCGCGCTCCAGCCGTCCGGCGCCGCCAGATTCGGCACCGCGTGCAGACCGGTGGTCGGCACATCGAACAACCGCCCCAACTCGTCGGCGGCATCGAGGGCAGCTCGGGCCGCAGTCCCGAAGTCAGTACCGACGACAATCTCGACGATTCGCAGGCCGGTCTCGGACCGCGCGGCGGCGCCACGGCGGACCGCCAACACCGGCGTGGCGGCTTCGCGCAGCAACCGGGTGGTGGAAGATCCGAACCACAAGCGCCTGGCATGCCCCAGACCCTGTGTGCCAACCACGATGAGCGCGGCGCCGGCGGCGAGCGCTGTCCCGTTCAGGAGGCTCGCGGGTTCGCCGATCGCAATCTCGGTGCGCCCGCGCCGGGCGTCGCCAATGGCGGCCGCCACAAACGCGTCCAGTTCGGGCTGCAGCGTGGTCTCAAGGGCATTGGCGCCGTACTCGAGCCGGGCGGCGTTCGCGAGCAGTGGTTCAACCGCATGCAGAATGACCAGCGGCTGGCCCAGGCGTTGTGCCATGAAATTGGCCCAGCGCAGTGCGCGGTTTGCATTGTCGGAAAAATCGACACCACAAACGACAGGCCCCATCATCAATAATATTGGGTGCCCTCCGACGCACGCATACCGTCAAGGGATACGCTGTGGGAATGATCGCCGATGTTGTGCTTCGAGATGGCAGTACCCTTCACATGCGACCCGCTACCCTGGCCGATCGCGCGGTCCTGCCCCAGACATTTTTTTCAGAGACGCGTTCACACGGCCATTGGCTGAGTGCGCTAGCGGTCGAGCCGCCGGCTCGTGGGCACGTGATCGTCGGCGAGGTCGGGGGGCAGTTGCACGTGGTGGCCGGATATCGGCGAATTGCCGGCAATGGCGAAGATCGCGCTGAGGTGGCGATGGCCGTGGCTCCAGGGTTCGAGGGGCGCGGCATTGGGACACGGGCGCTCGAGTTGCTGGCCGCCCAGGCGCGGACCGAGGGCGTTCGGACATTTGACGCCTGGGTACCTCGCGGGGATCGCACCGTCGTTGATCTCTTCGCCTCGTCAGGGTTTGAAGTGAGCCAGCGCGATGATGCCCATGCCGACGTGTTGTGCGTCTCGCTCGGCCTAGGGCCGACGCCCGCGTTTCTTGATCGGAGTGCCGCGCGCGCGCGTGAGGCCGCGTCGGCATCCATGCGCTCGTTCTTCGAGCCTGTGGGTGTGGCCGTCATTGGGGTCAATCGCGACCGCGGGCGCATTGGCAGCGAGGTCTTTCACAACCTGCTTGCGGCAAATTGCGCGGTGCCGGTTTATCCGGTACATCCCGATGGCGGGGACATTGAGGGGCGGCCGTCGTTTGCGCGTGTGGGTGACATCCCCGGAGAGGTAGATCTGGCGGTGGTCGTAGTTCCGGCCAAGCTGGTGGTAGATGTGGTTGAGCAGTGCATCGCCAAGGGTGTGAAGGCCCTGGTGGTCGTTTCGGCCGGCTTCGGTGAAGTGGGTGCTGAAGGACGGGCGCTCGAAGCCACGCTTCTCGACACCGTACGCCGGGCTGGCGTCCGCATGGTGGGCCCGAACTGCATGGGCCTGCTCAACACCGATCCGGCCGTCCGGCTCAACGCGACGTTTTCTCCGGTATATCCACCGGTGGGCGGCGTCGCGATGTCGACGCAAAGCGGCGCGCTAGGGCTGGCCATCCTTGACTATGCGCGTCAATTACGCCTCGGCATCTCGACGTTTGTGTCTGTCGGCAACAAGGCCGATGTCTCGAGTAATGACCTAATTCAGTATTGGGCCGATGACCCGCACACTCGGGTCATTCTCCTGTATCTCGAGAGCTTCGGGAATCCGCGAAACTTCAGCCAGATTGCCCGTCGCGTCGCCCGCGTGAAGCCGATTGTCGCCGTCAAGTCGGGCCGATCGGCCTCGGGCGCGCGCGCCGCCTCGTCGCACACCGGTGCGCTGGCGTCGAGTGACGTGGTGGTCGACGCGCTGTTTGCGCAGGCAGGCGTCATTCGCACGAATACGCTGGAAGAGTTATTCGACGTGGCCACGTTGCTGGCGCATCAGCCGGTGCCGCACGGGTCGCGCGTGGCGATTGTGACCAACGCCGGTGGTCCGGGGATCCTGGCGGCGGATGCATGTGAGGCGCAGGGGTTGCAGTTGCCGTCGCTGTCAGATACGACTGTGGCCGAGCTGCGGTCCTTTTTGCCGGCCGCGGCCTCGGTGGGAAATCCGGTGGACATGATTGCCTCCGCATCGGCCGAGAGTTATGGTCGGGCGTTGCGGGCCGTCCTGCGCGACAGTCGCGTGGACGCCGTGTTGGTCATCTTCATTCCCCCACTTATGACCCATGCGGAAGACGTGGCTCGCGCGGTTCGGGCGGCCGCGCTCACGGTGCCTGAGAAGCCCGTGCTCGGTATCTTCATGTCGACCGAAAGCGCGACGGAACTGCTGGTGCCGATTCCGCGATTCGAATTTCCTGAAAGCGCAGCCGTGGCTCTGGCCAGGGCCGCCAAGTATGGCGCGTGGCTCAGGAGTCCAGTGGAACCGACCCCCGAGTATGTGGACATCAATCGCGCTGCCGTCCGTCGTCTTATCGACGCAGGCCTAGCGCGCGGGGGCGGCTGGCTGACGCCGGAAGAAGCACAAGGGTTGGCCGTGGTTGCCGGCATTGCTGTGCCGCCCTCAATCCTGGCGCTGTCGGCCGATGGGGCCGTGGCCGCTGCGCGATCGATTGGCGGCACCGTGGTGCTCAAGGCCGTGGGGCCAACCATCGTGCACAAGACTGAGGTGGGAGGTGTGCGTGTGGGCCTCATCGGCGACGAGGCCGTGCGTGAGGCCTGGACGGAGATGGCGGATCGCCTGGGCGCGGCCGAGCATGGCGGTGCGATGACCGGCGGACTGGTGCAGGCCATGATCGGTGGTGGCGTGGAGATGCTGGTGGGGGTGACCGACGACCCGATCTTCGGCCAGGTCATGGTGTGCGCCAGTGGCGGCATCCTAGCGGAGTTGCTGCACGACGCCGACTTCCGGCTCCATCCGCTGACCGGACGGGACGCCGACGACATGATCGCGTCTCTACGCGGCGCCGCCTTGCTCAAAGGCCATCGCGGATCCGCGCCGGCAGATGTGCCGGCGCTCCGCGACGCCCTCCTGCGTGTCTCAGCCCTGGTCAGCATGTGTCCCGAGATTCAGGAACTCGACATCAATCCTCTGCGGGTGCTCACCCGTGGCGCACATGCGCTCGACATTCGCGTGCGCGTCGGCGCGGCTCGCGCAACGGCCGCGACGAGGAGAATCACTTATTAATCAGCCCATTAGCCCATTAATAGTCCACTCTCTCCAGAAAGAGCCCCGCTGCCGGCGCCGTCAGTCGCGCCGTCAGGGGGGATTCTTTTTGCAGCAGCCGTCCGACGTCTCCGGGTGTCAAACCGCCCTTCCCGACTTCCACCAACACGCCGACGATCCGCCTCACCATCTTCCAGAGGAAGTGCGACCCGGTAATGTGCACCAGGATCAAGTGGTCCTGCTCGGTTAACGTCAGTTCCTGAAGCAGGACCTGCGTCGACTTCTCCTCTGGGTCATCGTCTGTAAAGCTGCGGAAGTCGGCGAAGCCGACCAGATGGGTGGCGGCGGCGCGCATACGGACCAGATTCAGTGGTTCGCGGACCCACCAGACAAACGGCTTTTCGAAGGCGGACCGGCGGCGTGACAGCTGGTAGCGGTAGCGTCGCGCCACGGCGCTGTGACGCGCGTGGAAGCGCGGCGGCATTCGCTCGGCCGAGAGCACGTTGATGTCGTGCGGCAGCCCGTCGTTAATGCGAGCCACTAGGGTGTCGGGAGGCAGCGCGTTGGGTAGATCGACGTGAACGACCTGCCCGAGCGCGTGTACGCCGGCGTCGGTGCGGCCCGAGCCGTAGGTCTCGAACTGCCGGCCCCGAGTGGCTTCCTCGAGCGCTCGATGGAGCTCGCCCTGGACCGTGCGGGCATTGTTCTGGATTTGCCAGCCGGAGTAGCGGGTGCCGGCATATTCCACGATGAGTTTGTAGCGGGGCACGTGGTTACAATACCCCTATGTTGCTGAAACGCTTCTTCGACACCAGGCTTGCTCAGACGAGCTACCTGATTGGATGTGTGGCCACCGGCGAGGCCATCGTGATCGATCCGAACCGGGATACGGACCAGTACATCAAGGCCGCCGAGGCGGAGGTCGTCAAGATCACGCACGTGACCGAGACCCATATTCACGCCGACTATGTGTCTGGAAGCCGCGAACTCGCGGCGCGGACGGGGGCGAGACTGTTCCTGTCGGATGAAGGTGATGCCAATTGGAAGTACCAGTTCGCCGCCGAGGCGGGTGCCACCCTGGTGAAGGACGGCGACCGCATCACCGTTGGCAATGTGCTCCTCGATGTGGCGCACACGCCGGGCCACACGCCGGAACATATCTCGTTCATCGTGACGGACTCAGCGGGCGCGGACCTGCCCATCGCGGTGGCGTCGGGAGATTTCATCTTCGTCGGTGATGTCGGCCGACCGGATCTATTAGAGAAGGCGGCGAACATCCAGGGCACGATGGAAGTGGGCGCGCGCGCTTTGTACGCGAGCCTGCAGAAGTTCGCCTCGCAGCCAGACTGGCTCCAGGTGTGGCCAGGCCATGGCGCGGGGTCCTCGTGCGGCAAGGGCATCAGCGCGATTCCGCACAGCACGCTCGGCTACGAGCGGCGCTTTAACTGGGCGTTCCAGTGCAAGAGCGAAGCGGAATTTGTCGCCGCAGTGCTGGCCGGCCAGCCGGAGCCGCCGAAGTACTTTGCGGAGATGAAGCGCGTCAACAAAGAGGGGCCTCGGATTCTTCACGGCTTCAACCGTCCAGCACTGCTGCAGGTGGATGCGCTCGCCGCCAGGCTTCGCGAGAAGGCCATCGTCGTTGATACGCGTTCGGCTAGTGCGTTTGCGGCCGGCCATGTGCCTGGAACGATCAACATTCCGCTCAACTCGAGCTTCACGACATGGGCGGGCTGGTTCGTGCCGTACACGAGGGACTTTTTCCTGATCGTGAACGACCCTTCTTCGGCCATTGATACGGCCGTTCGGGACCTCGCGATGATTGGCCTCGATCGCATCGCCGGCTATTTCGATGTCGGCGTGATCGATGCCTGGACCGCCGGCCAGCGGCCGTTGGACACGGTGCCGCAGGTGACTGTCCATGATTTGCAGGCATCGTTGGGACACAACGCGGTGACACTCCTGGACGTGCGCAATCAGACGGAGTGGGATGGCGGTCGCATTGCCGGGGCGCAGCACATCACGCTGGGGTATCTGACTGACCATCTGGCGGACATTCCCCGTGACAAGCCCATCGTGGTCCAGTGCGCCGCGGGCGCGAGGTCGTCGATCGGCGCAAGCGTGCTCAAGGCACATGGCTTCGACAATGTGATCAACCTCGTCAGCGGCATCGGCGCATGGCGCAAGGCCGGGCTGCCCGTGGAATCGGTACGCTGAGTGGCTAAGACGCGGACCACCCCCGAAGTCGCGGCCGAGTCGTTCGGAGTGGGTAAGCTCACGCGGCACCTGTTTGTGTGTGTCGGACCCGACTGTATCGACACCGCACTCGGCCAAGAGACCTGGGATTACGTGAAACGCCGGTCGAAGGAACTGGGCATAGCCGGGCCTGACGGTCCAGCGTATCGGACGCGCGTGAGTTGCTTCCGGATCTGCACGGGCGGGCCCATCGCGGTCGTGTATCCAGAGGGGACGTGGTATCGCGGTGTGACGCCGGAGAATGCCGAACGGATTTTGCAGGAGCACGTGATCGGCGGGCGAGAAGTCTCGGATTTGTGCTTTGTACGCAATCCCTTGCCTGTAGCGACGGGATCCCTGTGATAGGCTTGCCAGCTGTGCGCCCGTAGCTCAATTGGATAGAGCACCGGGCTTCGAACCCGTAGGTTGGGGGTTCAAGTCCCTCCGGGCGCACCAAGATTGACGGATCGTCCATGCGTCCGTAGCTCAGTTGGATAGAGCGTTGGCCTCCGAAGCCAAAGGTCGCAGGTTCGAATCCTGCCGGACGCACCATCCTTCGCGTAAGACCCCACTGTTTGTGGGCCCGTAGCTCAATTGGCAGAGCAGCAGACTCTTAATCTGTTGGTTGGTGGTTCGATTCCACCCGGGCTCACCATCCTTCGCGAACCGCTCGCTACGGCTGACGAGCCACGCGAGCGCTTCTCGAAGGCGGGTAGAATGCGCGTCATGCTTCTCCGACGAACTCTGCTGGCCGCTGCGCTGCTTGCACTGTCATTGACGCCAGTGGCGCGTGCGGGCGATCAGGCGCCTGCGTCCGCTTCGTCGAACTGGCCGCAGTGGGGCGGACCGTCACGTGACTTTCACTCGTCATCCACGGGCCTCGCGGATTCGTGGCCGGCCGAGGGACCGCCGGTCATCTGGGCCCGGCCACTCGGTAATGGACACTCCGGCATCGTCGTAGACGATGGTCGGTTGTTCACGATGTACCGCACAGGTAACGCCCGCGCGAAGATTGGGCCGTGGAAGAGCGAAGAAGTGGTTGCCGCGCTCGACGCGAAGACCGGCGCCACGCTTTGGGAACACACCTATCCGTCGCGCCACGAAGACTTCAGCTTTGGTGCCGGTCCGCACTCCACGCCGATCGTGGTCGGTGACCGCGTCTTCAGCGTCGGCACCAACCAGCAGATGTTCGCGCTTGACAAACGCACAGGCAAGGTTCTGTGGTCGCATGATTTCATCGCCGAGTTCAAGTCGCCCGAGCTGCTGATTCGCCCTGTGGTGAAAGTCGGTTATTCCTGCAGCCCGATTGCATTCGCCGACACCATCATCTGCAGCGTGGGCGGGCCGGGACAGTCGATCATGGCTTTCCGGCAGCGTGACGGCGCGGTCGTCTGGAAAAGTGGCGACTTCCTGACCTCGGGCGCCCCACCCATTCTCATCGAGATGGGCGGCCGTCCCCAGGTGGTCTTTTTCGCCGGTAGCACAATCACCGGTCTCGATCCGTCTACAGGCGCCATCCTCTGGTCGCACCCACACGATCCCGGCAACGACCTGAACTGCAGCACCCCGCTCTTCGGCCCCGACCATGTGCTCTTCATGTCGTCGGCGTACCAGGCGGGCAGCCGTGCGATTCAGCTGAGTCAGACCGGCGACATCACCAACACCGAAGAACTGTGGTTCACCAATCGCGTGCGATTTATGTTCCTCGGCGCCCTCCGTGTCGGCGATTTCGTGTATGGCACCACTGGCGACTTCGGTCCTGCGTTCCTGACGGCCCTGAACATCAAGACGGGTGAGTCAGCCTGGCAGGTCCGCGGCTTCGCCCGCGCCAGCCTCCTTCACGCCGACGGCAAAACCATCGTCATGAACGAAGACGGCGATTTGGCCCTCGCGCGGCTCTCGCCCACGAGCGCAGAGATCCTTGCGCGTGTGAAGGTGTTCGACACCACGTCGTGGACGGCACCGACACTGATGGGGACCGCGCTGTATGCGCGCGACCGCGAGAAGATCGTCGCGTTGAATCTGGGCGTGCCTGGTGCAGGGCCCGCCGCGGCCGTGACCTCCTCTGCCGTTGGAGCGAGCACGAGGCGACTTGTACCACTGGCTGCGCCGGCACCTCCGCCGGCGTCACTCAACGGTTCGTGGCAGCTCGACACAGCCGCGAGCACTCTGACCGATGGAGCGGGATTTTCTGGACTCATGGCCGCCGGCGCACCGCGATGGATGTTCGTCACGCAACCAGCCAACGGCGCCATCGTCATTGAAAGCCCCATCAACACAGGCCACACGCGGTTCTATCGTCCGGGTCGCTCCACCACCTCCGATACCAAGGACGGCACGATCACGATGCTGGCGTCATGGGTTGGCAAGACGCTTGTTGCAGAAGGGCGCGCGGTGACAAGCGGCGGTGCGACCGTCGCGGTGAAGGAAACGCTGTCACTCGATGGGGAAGTGCTTGTAGTGGAGATCCTGACCGGAGAGGTAGCGGGCAGTCAGAAGACAACCCGGCTGCGCTACACGCGTCTGCTGGACGTCGGCCCGTGTGAGACCTGGCCGGCGCCCTGCAAGAGAAAGTAGATGCTCAGCTCGACCGGCGCAGTGCCCACGCGCGCCGAGCGATGAGACCGAGCGGCACCACAATCGCCAGCAGGATGAGCCATGGGACCACGGCACCGAATATCGCGGCGACCGGCGTGAATCACTGCGCCTTGAACCACTCGACTGCGACGATGGTGTTGGCCTCGGCTGCGCGAGCCATGCTGCCCACCGCGTAGTCGCGCGCGACGGCTGCTGCGCCGGCGGCGGCTTTCCATCCGACCGCGACCGCGCCGATGGCCCACCAGCCTACGGCGATGCTGCCGAACGCCAGCATCACGAACGCCACGCCCGCAATGCTGAGACTGAGCACGCCCACAGTGGCGCCGCCGATCGCGATGGGCGCAACCGCCAATCCACCAATCGCCAGGAACGGGCTGATCGCCACGTCACCGATCGCGATCCATCCGCGCGCGCCGCGTGTCCAATACGAACCGACATCAAGACCGCCGGTGGCAAACGCGAACAGCGGGAGCCCGAACAATGTCCACGACGACGAGTAGCGCTGGGGACCGGCCGACACTCTGCGGCTTGCGAGATGCGGGGCATACTCGACATCGTTCGTGCCGGTCTCGATGCGAACGCGCTCGATGTCGCGTTGAAGGCCATTGTTCCCAAGTCCGAGCCGCACCAGCAGGATGCCGGTCCACGCGCACGTCAGGGTGATCAGCACCCAGGGCGAATCTGGAAAGTGCCCCGGGAGCACCAGCACCATGTCTGTTGGCGCGCCATCACTGAAGCCTTCATTGAGTGGACTGGTCTCCGCGCCCGAGCGTGACAGGATGCGGACCTGACGCCCATGAAGATGGATGGGATGGGCCATCGCCATGCCCATCGGATGGGTCTCGTTGACCAGTTCCCACACCTGCGTGGCTCCGGCCGCCACCGTTTCGTCGGCCGCGACCGTGTCCATTTCGAACGTGCGACCGTTCATCAGCCAGTTCATCTGACGAAACTGCAGGGCCACACGTCGCACCGGCGCGTTGGCCTTCACGGCCCAGAGTGGCATCGGCGCCGACAGGCGCTCGGGCAATTGTATACGCGTGCCGATGGAGCCTGACACCGTCAAGGTCATCAGCGTGATTGCCGCGCCCTGAGGCAGCGGCGATGTGTCGGCCATCATCCTGGCCCGCCCGACAGCCTCAGCGGAGTAAGCGAGGCTGCGCATTTCCACGATCGAACCTGCGACATGACTCGAGAGGTCAAGCAACATGTCGGCGCGTTGGGCGGGCGCCAGTGTCAGTGCCCTGACTGTACGAGCCCGTTCGAGCAGGCCGCCGTCACCACCAATGATCGTGAGTGGTGTGCCATCGCTCCACGCCAGTTTATAGATGCGCGCGTTCGATCCGTTGAGGATGCGGACGCGGTACGTTCGGCGGTCCACGTCCGTCGCAGGCCGCGAACGGCCGTTGACCAGGACCGTGTCACCCACCCAGCCGTTCATGGTCTGCATCATCGCCGCCATGCCCATGCCGCCGGCGGCGTATTCGAACTGGTTTTGTGCGTTGACGCGCCGGTCCTGCAGCACACACAGCAGGTCGCCGTTGCACGTCGGCAGTCCTAACGCGTCTTCCTCGGCGTCCGACACCAGTAACAGTCCGGCCAGACCCTGGTAGACCTGGGCGCCGGTGCGCATGTGCGAGTGCTACCAATATGTGCCGGCCCGATTGATGACCTCGAAGTCGTAGACGTAGTCGCGTCCGCCCTCCACCGTCAGCCGCGGATGCCCGTCGGCCACATCGGGGACGTCGAGTCCATGCCAGTGGACGATGGATGGCTCGGGCAGGTGGTTGTGGAACCTGATGCGGACGCGCTGGCCCTTGCGAAGCCGGATCACGGAGCCGAGGTACGACCCCGGGATGGTCTCAAGCGTGGTCGCCGGCCCGCGGAGGACCCGGCCCATGAACTCCCACACGCGCGTTGGTGCTCCGGGCTGGATCGAGGCCTCTCCAGGCGCGGCGGTCAGCTCGAGCTCCACGTCCGGCGTGTTGTTCTGGAGGAGGAAAAGGGGTCGCAGGGCCGGCGCGAACGATGCCAGCCCCATCAGACGCAAGAGTGTTCGACGGTTCATCAACAGTATCGTTGCAGGCTTGGTGCCACGCTCGCCCCTCCGTCTTCCAACCGGCATCGTGCCGGCGGCGTCTTGCCCCTGGGGAACACATGCGTGAAATTGCCCAAGCGATGCCACGATTCGTGACCACCGAAGTGCGCGACATCGTGGCATTCTGGAGGCCGTGGCGCGCGTGTTAGACTGCGCGCTATGCGCTCTAACTTCCGTTTCCTTCTCTGCGGCGCCGTGTTCGCGCTCGCGTTTGTCGCTGCGCGCGGCCCCCTGACCGCAAGCCACTCCACCGAACTCGCACAGTTTGGCGGTGCCGTTCTTGTCGGCGATGGCGAAGTGTTCGCCGCCGAATCCAACAATCAGTTTCGCCCCGGGCTGGTCTATGTCTTCCGGAAGACCGGCGCATCGTGGCTGGAAGCCCAGCAACTGACCGCGCCCAAGGCGGCGGTCTTCGACGGCTTCGGCGTGTCGCTGGCGCTCGAGGGCTCAACGCTGTTTGTCGGCGCTGGTGCCTCGGCTGTTCATGTGTTCACGAAGCAGGGCGCCGCCTGGACGTATGCGTCCACCGTGGACGCCGGCCTGGTGCCGATGCCCGACGCCACAGTGACTCCCACCGTGAGCCGGTTTGGCGCCGCGATTGCGGCTTCTGGAGATTGGTTGTTCGTCGGCAAGGAACTGCCCGCGGGTCGAGGCCGTGGTGGTGCCGTGGCGGGAGGCGGGGGCGCTGGCCGTGGCGGTCCGCCGCCGGCACAGCCCGCCGGCGCGGTATTCGCCTTCAAGCGCTCGGCCTCTGGTCAGTACCTGTATCACTCCACACTCGCGTCCGCAGCCGATGCTGCGGCGACCGCGGATGATCGATTCGGCGCCTCGATCGCCGTCGCCGGTACGACGGCCCTCATCGGCGCGAGCGGCCAGAACTCTGGAGCCGGTGTCGTCCATGAATTCAACATCGAGGCCGACGCGTGGAAGTCGGTTCGTACCTTTGCGCCCATCGGCGCGCAGGGCACCACGGCGGCGTTCGGTACGCATGTGGCATCAAATGGCTCGCAGGCCTTCGTCGCCGCCCCAGGCGATGCCGGCGGCTACGGCGCCGTCTATGTATTTGCCAAGGTCGCGCAGCAGGGCGGCCGTGGGGGTGGCGCGCCTGCGCCGCCGGCCGCACCGGCCACGCCGGCGCCGGTGAACCTCCAGTGGGTCGAAGGGACGCGCCTGGCGGCGCCGGCCGCCGGCCGCGCGGATCGCTTCGGTGCATCGATCGCCACGAGCGACCGCGAGGTCTGGGTTGGCGCGCCTGGCGCCGGTGGTGCCGGCCGGGTCTTCGTGTTCAACGGTGGCGCCACAGGTTTTCAGATTGATGGCCTGCGGCTGCTCGGTCCCACATGGACGGATCCGATCGCGGCTGGAGCATCTGTGTCCGTTCGAGGAAACGTCGCCGCTGTCGGGGCCACCGGCGCGAATCGTAACGGCGGCGGGCTCTTCATCTATGAACGCGACGCCTTCGGTGGCTGGCGCGAACAGCCGATGATGACCACGCTGCTTGATGAACTGCCAGCCATCACCGGCAGCGAACGCCGCTGCGGCTCCGACGGCAAGATCGAAGTGTTCGACTGCGGCGCCACAGATCTTCAGGCCTTCCTTCCCCCGTCGAAGCTCAGCTACGACGGGCACACCGTCCCCATGTCGAGTCTGTGGGGCTGGACCGACGCGCAGACAAAGCAGGAGTGGGCGATTCTCGGCCGTCGCGACGGCACCACATTCGTCGACATCACGAACCCGACGCAGCCGAGGGTGGTCGCTGACCTGCCGCTGACCGATGGCGCTCGTCCCAGTTCATGGCGTGAGATGAAGGTCTATAAGGACCACGCCTTCATCGTGTCGGACGCCGCCGGTCCGCACGGCATTCAGATCTTCGACCTGGCGCGGCTGCGCGTGATGAAGCCCCAGCCTAACGGCCTGCCCCAGAAAGTGGCCGCCGACTTTATTTACCGCGACGTGAACAGCGTGCACGACATGGTGATTAACGAAGAGAGTGGCTTCGGGTATCCCGTCGGGTCCAGCGGCGGCGGCAACACCTGCGGCGGTGGCCTGCACATGCTCGACCTCAAGGACCCGAAGAACCCGAAGTTCGTCGGTTGCTTCGCCGACACCGAAACCGGCCGCCAGCGCACCGGCTACATTCACGACGCGCAGTGCGTGAACTACAAGGGACCGGACAAGCGTTACAAGGGCCGCGAAATCTGCATCGGCTCAAACGAGACGATGCTGAGCCTGCAGGATGTGACCGACAAGACGAAGCCCAGGGTGATCTCCCGTGCGGCCTATCCGAAGGTCGGCTACACCCATCAGGGCTGGCTCACCGAGGATCACAAGTACTTCTACTTGGACGACGAAACGGATGAGACGGGCGGGATGGTAGAGAAGACACGCACGCTCATCTGGGACTTCACCGATCTCGAGAATCCGCAGTTGGTCAAGGAGCACTTCAGCAAGGAAGCCGCGTCCGATCACAATCAGTATGTGAAGGGCGACCTTCTGTATCAGTCCAACTACCGCGCTGGCCTTCGCGTACTCAGTATCAAAGACCCGACGAACCCGAAAGAGATCGCCTACTTCGATACCGATCCGTTCCGGCCGAATACGCCGGGGTTCAACGGCGCGTGGAATGTCTTCCCGTTCTTCAAGAGCGGCTCGATCATCATCAGCAGCGTCGAACAGGGCCTCTTCATCGTCAAGACCTCGGACCGCGAACGATGATCGGTCGGCTCGCGTGTATTGCGGCGATGGCCGCCGCGACAATCACCAGCGCCGGCGCGTGGCCTGCAGCGGCTCAGCCGCCAGACTTGCTGTACGTCTGCGTGCAGGACGAGGCCGCAGTCGCCGTCGTCGACACCGTCTCGAAGTCTGTCGTCCGCACCGTGGACTTTCAGGCACTGGGATTCACCGCGACAGCGAAGCCCCACTACGTCGTGGTCGAGCCGGATGGCGCCTTCTGGTATGTGTCGCTCATCGGCGCCAACCGCGTCGTCAAGTTCGACCGGCAGGACCGCATCGTAGGGCACTACGAGATGGAAACGCCGGGCATGCTCGCGCTGGCGCCGGGCAATAACCTTGTGGCCACTCGATCGATGAGCGCCGTCAATCCTCCGAAGAGAGTCGCGGTCATCGACCGGACGACGATGAAGGGGGAGGAAGTGGAGATCCTGTTCGCCCGTCCGCACCCGATGGCGGCCACTGCAGCCGGGTACGCGTACACGGGGAGCCTGGGTGTGAATCAGATCGCGAGCATCGCGCTCGCGGACCTGCGAGTCGGGATCACGTCGCTGCCAGGAGCCATCCATTCTCTGGTGCAGTTCACCGTGAGCCCGGATGGGAAATCGCTCGTGGCGTCCACAGAGACCACGGGCCAGGTGCTGGTATTCGACATTGCGGCACCGGCGTCGCCAAAGCTCGTGAAGTCCATCCCAGTTGGTGCGATGGCCTTTGATCCGGTGTTCACGCCTGACGGAAAGTTCGTGTGGGTGCCTGTGAAGGCCACGAATCAGCTTGTGGTTCTCGACACGGCGACGTGGGCCGAGGTTGGGCGTGTCAGCGACGCGAACCTGCAGCAGCCGCAGCAAGTGGTGTTTTCACGAGATGGGGCCATGGCATTTGTGACCAACAACAACAAGATGGACCACATGGCGGACCCCGCGATGGCCGGTCACACCATGCCGGGCATGGACGGCACCGGCGCGCTCGTCATCGTGAATGCGAGGACACGTGTGGTGGAGAAGGCCATTCCCCTTGGGAAGAACCTCACGGGTATGGGCATCCGGGCGGCGCGCTGACGTGCGGGTTGTCGCCTTCGGCGTTGCCGGACTGATCCTTGTTGGCGGCGCTCTCCTGACCGCTGAACCAACGCCTCAGACGCCGATAACGTTCACGCGCGCCGTCGCGCCATTTCCTGCCGAAGGCGCCGACGGCCGGCCGTTCTCTGTGCCGTTTCTCGGCGGGCTTGATGTTCCTCGTCCGCAGTTTGCGGACATCGACGCCGACGGCGATCTCGATCTCTTTTTACAGGAGTTCCGTAGCGAGATCTGGTTCTTCGAAAATACCGGTACCGTGGCGGCGCCTCGGTATGAATGGCGAACCGATCGCTATCAGAATCTTGATGTCGGCGAGTGGTACCGGTTCGTTGATCTGGATGCCGACGGTGACCTTGACCTGCTGGCCGAGAAGCCGTTCAGCAACATCCTGTTCTTCCGCAACGCGGGCACGAAGCAGGCCGCGAAGTTCGAGACCGGAGGCACCCTCATCGACACCGATGGTGCGGCCATCGCCCTCGATCGCCAGAACATTCCGGCAATCGTGGATCTCGATTGCGACAACCGACTGGACCTGTTCATCGGCCGTGTCGAGGGCCTCGTCATTCACTACGAGGCCGTTGCGCCAGGCTCCCTGCAGTTTGCGTTTCTGACGGACCACTGGGAAGACATCGAGATCATCGGGCGCGTCGGGACGCCGGGCCCGTCAACGCGCCATGGCGCCAACGCCCTGTCGTTTGGGGACTTTGATGGCGACAAGGACCTGGACTTTTTCTGGGGCGATTTTTTTGAGCCCGGAGTGCTGCTGATCGAGAACAACGGGGCAACGTGCAGTTCGCCGTCGTTCAGGAATGAACCCGTGCCGCTGCCATTCGCCGACACGCGTACGAGCGGGTATAACGCGCCGGTGCCGGTGGACCTCGATTTCGATGGTGACCTGGATTTCCTGATGGGAGTGATCGGCGGCGCGAACAACCCGGTGACGACGGCGGCGGATAACTTCTATCACTTCGAGCGGACGGCAAAAGACACCTTTGAATTGCGCACCAGGCGCTTCCTCAACGGCATCGACCTGGGCAGCGAGAGTGTGCCAGCCGCCGGCGACCTCGATGCCGACGGCGACCTGGACCTGGTCGTCGGCAGCAAGATCGTGCCGCCGGGTGATGCGGGGCAACTGACCATCTTCCGCAACATCGGAACCAAGACCGCGCCGTCGCTCAGGCAGGAGGCGCCGCTCACGTTGGTGAACGCATATCACCTGGCGCCGACGCTTGGCGACCTCGACAACGATGGTGACCTCGACCTGCTCGTAGGCACCTGGAACCAGGGCATCCGTTTTTTTAGGAACCAGGGCACTGCAAGAGAAGCGAAGTTCGTGGAGGACCCGGCGGCGGCGATCACGCCTCTCCGCGCGAGCCTCGTGTCACCGGTGCTTGCCGATCTCGATGCGGATGGCGACCTCGATCTGCTCGTGGGCACAGCCACTGGTACTCTCATCCACTATCGCAACGACGCTACGGCCAGAGGCGCGCGGTTTATGCTGGTCACCGAGCGGCTGGGCGACCTGTCTCCAGCGCGGCGCAGTCGGCCCACGGTCGTCGATGTCACTGGCGACGGCCTGGTGGATCTGCTGGTTGGTGGCGAATCAGACGGCGTCGCGTTGTATCGCAATGCGGGCACGAAGTCGGCCCCGCGATTCGTCCAGGACCCATCGTTCGCGCTGCGCCTGCCGCCCCTGTCCACGCCACTGGCGATGGACCTTGACGCCGATGGCCGCGTCGAACTGTTGGCCGGGACGGTGAGTGGCGGACTGGTGCTGTGGCGCTAGTGGCCTGATGTTAGACTCCCCCTACCCATCTTGAACCAGTGATGGTCGTGTCACCGCTGTCCGCAGGACAGGGATGAAGGGGAGATTTGTATGCGCGCTGCGCTTAGCCTGACCTCGTTGCTCACCCTCGCGACCGGTACCGCGATCTTCGCCGACAACTGGCCCCATTGGCGCGGCCCCTCTCACAACGGTGTCAGCACGGAAACAGGCTTGCCCGTGACCTGGGGAGCCACGTGCGTGGCCGATGGAGCCGCCTCTGCTTCCGCCACGGCCGGAGCCGAGATGGGAGCAAGTCCGGCTGCTCAGGGACGCGGTCGCGGGGGGCGGGAAGGCCGGCCGCTCACGCCGTTCGCGTGCACCAACCTCAAGACCGAGAACGTTTCCTGGAAGCTGTCGCTGCCTGCGTATAGCGGATCAACGCCGATCATCTGGGGCGATACGATCTTCCTGAACGTCGCCACGGGCGCCAACAACGGCGCGCTTGAATTGTGGGCCATCGATCGGCGCAAGCAGACTGTTTCGTGGAAGCGGCCGCTCGCCGACTCCAACCACATGGAGCGCAAGCAGAACATGTCGTCACCGTCGCCCGTGACGGACGGTCGTCACGTGTGGGTGATGACCGGTGTCGGCACGCTGCAGGCCTTCGACTTCGCCGGCAAGGAAATCTGGTCGCGCAACGTGCAGACCGATTACGGCCGGTTCGGATTGAACTGGGGCTACGCCTCATCGCCGCTGCTTCAGGACAACGCGCTGTACGTGCAGGTGCTGCACGGCATGAAGACGGATGACCCGTCGTATCTTCTGAAGATTGACGCGGCCACCGGCAAGACCATCTGGCGCGTCGAGCGGCTGACCGAAGCCGTTTCGGAATCACCGGATTCGTACACGACGCCGGCATGGGCCGAGGTGAGTGGCCGTCCGGAGCTGATCATCACCGGTGGCGATGTGGTGTCGGGCCACAATCCGGCGACCGGCGCGGAGTATTGGCGCGCAGACGTTCTCAATCCGCAGCGCGGCCGCAACTACCGCATCGTCGCCTCGCCGACGATCGTCGGCGACCTCGTGATCGCGCCCACCCGCAACAACCCGATGGTGGCCATCAAGCCGGGTGGTACGGGGGATGTGGCCGGCAGTCACGTGGCGTGGACGTTTGCGCAGGGTCCCGACGTGCCCACGCCCGTCAGCGACGGCAGACTGCTCTACATCGTCCGCGATGGCGGTGTGGCGTTTGCGCTGGATGCGAAGACGGGCGCGGCGGTGTACGGACCCGAGCGGCTGCCGTCGGGCACGTACAGCGCCTCGCCGATTCTGGCGGACGGCAAGATTTATGTGACCACCGAAGAGGAGGGGATCACGACGGTCTATCGCGCCGGTCCCAAGTTCGAGGTGCTCGCATCCAATCGCCTGGCCGACGACTGTTCGCCGTATTGCCTCAGCACGGTGGCGATTTCTGAAGGACAGATTTTCATGCGTACCGCGTCGTTCCTGTGGGCGATCGGTGAGCGGCGGAAGTAGGGCAGCCCTCGCACTGACCCTCGCCGTGGGCGGCGCGGTCAGCTGCGGCACAGGTGATGAGGCGCCCCGCGGCAGCAATGCGCTCGCCGTGGCGGTGGCCTGGAAGGAAACGTCGGCCGAGTACGAAGCACTGTACCTGCAGGGCTTTAATGTGGCCAGGATGCACGTGGACCGGGCACTCAGGGATGGCCGGCGGTCGCTGGCGGTCATCTCGGACCTGGACGACACTGTGCTCGATACGCGCGACTACTGGCGCGAAGTGCTCGCCGCGGACGCGCAGTTGTTTGAAGACGCCCGTTGGGATGTGTGGGTGGCAAAAAACAAAGTGCGCGCCAGTCCTGGCGCGTTGGACTTCCTGAACTTCTGTCGCGACTCGGGTGTTGAGGTCTTCTACATCACCAACCGCGATCAGGGACCAAGGACGATGGAGTTGGCCCTCGGGAACCTGAAGGCCGCGGGGCTCCCGTATGCGGATGCCGAACATCTGACGGTGATCACTGACAGCTCGGACAAGGAACCACGTCAGCGACAGGTGGCGCAGTCACACGACGTGGTGGTTTACCTTGGCGACAACCTGAACGACTTCCGGCGGTCGTACTACGTGATCGACGCCCAGAGCCGGCGCCAACGGCTGGCCACGGACCGGAGCGAATTCGGCCGGCGTTTCATCCTGTTCCCGAACCCCACCGACGGCCACTGGATTCGTGCCATTCTGGGCGACTCCGAACCGCTGCCGACGCCAGAGACGCTCGATCGACTGCACAGCCTGATCGGGCGGCAGCGCTAGGACGACCAGCGCTCACGTTCGAGTTTCCAGGCGTTACCCTCGCGGATCAGGAAGACTTCGCCTGTGGTCTTTTCCTTATCCGCGTCGAGGGCTTCGACCGACAAGGCGACGCCGGCTGCCGTCTTGGTCTCCTTGACGACCTTGAGGTTGGTCACGGCGCCCAGCATCTTGACCATTTCGAACGTCATGGCGCTGTCTTCCTTCGACGTCGCGTCCATCTTGGCCTGCACGGCCTTTGAGTGCCACGGCCTGAGGTCGTCCACCGACTTGGTCTTGTCGAACACCACCCGATACGCCAGGTAGAACTCGGTGGCCGTCTGGTTGGCATTCTGGGCCCAGGTGGCGGCTCCCATCGAGGCGAATACCAGCGTCAATGCCACCACCAACTGACTCGTGCGATGTGTTCCCACAGATGTTTCCTCCTGCGCTCGTGGAGGGGACGCGGGCGCCATCTCACTCTGACTGGACGCAGCGCTTGTGCGGTTGCACCCAGGGCCCGGCGCAAATACTATCCCACCGGGGGAAGTGTCTATGGTCCGCTCAACATTCACATCCAAAGTGCTGCTGGCCGCCGGTCTCGGCATGTTCGGAATCGTCTGCGTCGCCGCCAATCCGTTTGCGCAGGCGCCGGCGGCGCTCACGGCTGAGTCACTGTTCGGCCAACTTCGGTGGCGCAACATCGGACCCGCCAACATGGCGGGCCGCATTTCGGACATCGAGGCGGTGGAAGCCAACCCGGCGGTCGTCTATGTGGGATCCGCCTCGGGCGGGGTGTGGAAGTCGGTGAATGCCGGCACCATGTGGGAGCCGATTTTCACGAATTATCCCGTAGCCTCCATTGGCGACATCGCCATATACCAGAAGGATCCCAATATCATCTGGGTGGGCACCGGTGAAGACTGCGTACGTAACAGCGTGGCGTGGGGCGACGGCGTCTACAAGTCCACCGATGGTGGAAAGACGTTTGTGAACGTCGGGCTGCCCGAGTCACATCACATCGGCCGTGTGTTGACGCATCCGACCAACCCAGACATTGCGTACGTCGCGGCCCAGGGGCATTTGTGGGAGCACAATCCCGACCGGGGTCTCTACAAGACGATCGACGGCGGCAAGACATGGCGGCGGCTGGCGAACGGCCTGCCGACGGATGGGAAGACTGGCGCGTCCGACATCCAGATGGATCCGACCAATCCGAACATTCTGTACGCAGGAATGTGGGAACGCATCCGGCGTCCGTTCATCTTCGAGAGCGGCGGCCCGAACGGCGGCATCTTCAAGTCCACCAACGGTGGCGATACATGGACGGAGTTGACGACGGGTTTGCCGTCGGGCAACACCGGCAAGGTGACGATCACCATTCACCGTAAGAATCCGAAAATCCTCTCAGCGATTGTCGAGGCGGCGGTCACGCGCGATTTAATGGTGCCCGGCTCGGGGATCTACCGGTCCGAGGATGCCGGCCTGACCTGGACCTACGTCAACACCAGCAACGACCGGCCGTTTTATTACAGCCACGTGCAACTCGATCCGAACTTCCCGAACCGTTTGTATTACATGGTGGTGCCGGCGCAGGTGTCCGAGGACGGGGGGCGCACGTTCACGCGCAACCTGCCGGGCATCGAGGGCGACTTCCACGCGATGTGGATTGATCCGGCCAACAGCGATCGCTTCTACATCGGCAACGACAAGGGCGCGTCGGTGACCTACGACGGCGGCCGCACGTTCATCATGTTCGACAACATGGACATCGGTCAGTTCTACGCCATCACGGTGGACAACCGCGATCCGTATCACGTCTACGGCGGCCTGCAGGACAGCGGTAACTGGGGCGGCACCACCAACAGCCGCGACTACAACGGCATCCTTGGCGAGCACTGGTTTAAGTTCCACTCGGGCGACGGCTTCCACACGACGGTGGATCCCGACGACTGGACCATCGTCTACACCGAGACCCAGAACGGCAGTGTGCGCCGGCTGGATGCGGATTTCCGTCAGACCGGCAGCAGCGTCTCGCCGCGGCAGCAGACCATTCTCAATTTTGCTGAAGTGACAGCCGCTGAAGGCAAGGCGCCGACATTCCGTTACAACTGGAGTTCGCCGCTGACGCTCTCGCCGCATGACTCCAAGATCGTCTACCTCGGCAGCAATCGGCTGATGCGCAGCACCGATCGCGGTGAGAGCTGGACCATCATCAGTCCCGATCTCTCCACGAACGACCCCGACTATACGACGCCGGCGCCGGCGGGATTCATGGGCGAGCGCGGCGGGGCAGAGACGCACGCCACGCTGATCTCTGTCGTGGAGTCATCGCTGCGCCCAGGCGTCATCTGGGCGGGCACCGATGACGGCAACGTGCAGGTGACGCGTGATGGCGGCGCCACGTGGACGAACGTGCGCGATAACATTCCCGTCAGCCAGGTGCCCGTGCGTACCTGGGTCAGCCGCGTGGAGCCGTCGCACTTTGACGCCGGCACGGCCTACGTCTCGTTTGACGGCCACCGCACCAGCAACTTCAAGCCCTACGTATTCAAGACCACCGACTACGGTGCCACGTGGACGTCCATCTCCTCAGACCTCCCGCAGCGCGACCCCGTCTACGTGGTGAAGGAAGATCTGAAGAACCCGGCGCTGCTGTTTGTGGGCACGGAGTTCGGCGTGTATGCCTCAGTCAACGGCGGGGCCCAGTGGCACAGAATGATGACCGGTATGCCCACTGTGGCGGTGCATGACCTGGTCATTCATCCGCGCGACAACGACCTGGTGGCCGCGACGCACGGACGCAGCATCTGGATCCTCGACGACATCACGCCGCTGCAGCAGTTGACGCCGGCTGTGCTGGCGGCTGACGCCCATGCGTTCAGCAATCGCGTGGCCACCGTGTGGAAAGCGATCAGCCGTGGCGCGACACGAGGGCATTTTCTGTTTCAGGGACGCAACCCGCTGACTATCGCGCAGCGTGCGCCCGCTAATTCACCGAGCGAGTTGACCAATTCTGCGACGGTATCGTTTTTTGTCGGTAAGGCTCAGGCCGGCCCGGCAAAGATCGAGATCACGAGCAACGACGGCACGCGCACGTTCACCGCTGACATTCCCGTGACCGTGGGTATCAACAGGCACTTCTGGCCATTGAGTTTTGCCGCACCCGGTGGCGGCGGTGGGCGCGGTGGCGGGGGAGGCCGCGGTGCTGGTCGCGGCGCCGGCGCGGCTGCGTCGGAACCCGAGGCACCTCCACCGATTCCACAGGGCGGTGGCCGAGGCGGCGGTGGCGCAGCGGCCGCTGGCCCCGGCACCTATCGCGTGAAACTCACGATCGGCGACAAGGTCCTGAATTCGACCATCGTCGTTCGCGCGGATCCAGACGCAGCGCGTGTGTGGTAGACCATTCCGCGTTTGCGTGTAGCGGTCACTCGGGCTTGAGAACCAGGCCGAGGCTTGCCCGGAAACGAGCAGCGCTGTCGTCTAAGAATGGTGACCCAATGAACCCTTTCGGCGTGTGTGCCGTCAAAACCTGGGAGGTATTAGATTGCGAGCCAGAGTACTGGTAGTGATGTTGGTGGCCGCGGGTATGGTGGGAATGTCGGCGCAGACCCCGGCGCCCGAAGCGGTGTACGACGTCTCGCTTCTGGCCGGGCCGGCTGGCGAGGAGGGCATCTACACCGGAACGACCACGTTCAGCGTGGACGCCGAAGGCATGGTCACTGGCACGCTGGCCATCGTCAGCCCGACGACGGTGAGGGCGAAACTGGCCGGCCGGGTCGACACGGGCGAATGGGCGTTCGAGTATCCCTACGCAATGACGGACCAGGGCTGCCTGGGCGTCTTGACGGGGACGGCGAAGGTTCCTGCGGACAAGAAGGTCATTTCGGGATCGGTGGCCATCGGTGGCGACTGTGCGCCTGAGCCGATGAACGGTACGTTCACGTTCACTTTGCAGGCGAAGAAGTAGCGGCGGTCGGCCGGACGGCTGCGCCTTCGGCGAGGTCCCGCAAGACCTGGAACGGGCCAGAGACGATGGAGGCGCCTTCGTCGACGCCGGACACCTCAATCGTCAGGCCGCCGATGATGCCGGTGGTGACCGGCGTGAACACGGCGCGGTCGTTGGTTACCACAAAGACGCCGCTCTTGCCGTCGCGCTGCACCACGGCCTGCAGGGGCACGGCCAGGACGTTCTTGCGCTCGGCGACGAGGATCTCGGTGTCACACGTCAGGCCCGGCCTCAGCGACGCCACGTCTCCCTCGAGCCGCACCTTTACACGAAACTCGCGCGCGGATGCCTGCGTACCGATTTGCGGCAGCGCGCTGGCGCCGATCTCGGCCACCCGACCGCTATAGGACCTGCCGGCGAGCGCATCAAGCGTGACCGTGGCGGTGTTGTCCATCAAGAGCCGCAACACATCGGCTTCGGCCACTTTGACTTCGGCATTGAGCGCGCTCAGATCCGAGATGGTCATGAGAATCGAGCCCGGCTGATTCTGCACGCCCATCACCACCATCTCACCCTCTTCCACGTCGAGGCGCGTGACGACGCCCGCGATGGGCGCTGTAATTTCGGTCTTGGCGAGTTGGTCACCCACACGTGTGCGCTCGGCGCGCCCCTGGGCCACCCGTTGCGTAGCGGAGGCCTGCGCCTGTTCTGCGCGCGCCACCGCAGCCGTGGCCGCATTGACCTGCGCCGCGGCCGTGTCGGCGGCGGCGACCGCCGCATCGAGTTCCGACAGCGCCAGGAGGCCGGCGGCCGAAAGCTCCCTGGCCCGCTGCAAGGCTCGATCGCCTTCGACTTTTCGTGACGCGGCGACGGCCACGTCGGCCTGAGCCGCCCGAACCTGATTGCCCGCGCCTCCGGCGTCGGCTTCGAGCGCTTGGAGGGCGGCGGCGGTTGAGGCGACAGCGCTCTGCGCCTGCACTGGATCGATGCGCGCCAGCACCTGACCCTCGGTCACGCGGTCACCTTCGCGCACGCGGAGACTGACAAGACGGCCCATCACCGACGAGCCCAGATCCGCGTATCGCGTGGCCACAATTTCTCCCGAGGCTGTGACGTAGGCGCGCAGCGTTTCCACGCGACCCACGGTGACGATATCGACGGCAATGGCTTCGACTCGACGGCCGGACCACCACCACCATCCACCAACCAGCACCACGGCAGCAACGACAAGAAGAAAGCGACGAGACATACCCGCTTATACTCACACAGTGGAAGGCTCCATGGGGCAACAGTGGTTTTCTTTGCAAGAATCTTTTCGTCAGGCGGCGCGTACTTTGGCGACAAACCGGCTGCGCGCGGGACTGGGCGCGCTTGCGATTGCGGTGGCCGTGGCCACCCAGGTGATCGTGGTGTCGGCGCTGGATGGCGTGGCCGTCTTTGCCGAGACCTCGACCGCCAGGGCATTTGGCTCTGACACATTCCTCCTCGCCCAGATCGCGTCACCCGGGCGTATCTCGCGCCGGGAATTGCAGGAACAGCTCCAGCGGAACCAGCCACTGCGGCGGGCGGACTGGCGTTTCCTCGATCAGCAGGCCGGAGGCCTGGTGCAATACGCCCCAAGCGTCCAGACTATCGCGGAGGTGACGGCGGGCGGACGCGTTTACGAGACCGCGGCCGTGTCGGGCACTACGTCGGTGCTGGCGGACCTTCGCGATTTGGCCGTCGCCCAGGGGCGGTTCCTGACGATCGAAGACGACCGCGGGGGGGCGGCCGTGGCGGTAATCGGCGCGGATGTCGCAGACGCGCTCTATCCCACCAGTGACCCGCTCGGGCAAGGCATTCGTGTGGCGGGCCGGCGGTTCGTGGTGGTTGGCGTGCAGACGAGGCTGGGCAGCTCCAGCGGCGCGTCGCTCGACCGTTCGGTGTGGATTCCGATTCAGGCGTGGGAGCGGGCGTTTGGCACGCCACGATCGTTGCCCGTGTTTGCGAAGGCGACCCCGTCCTCAACGGCGGGTGCGGCCGAGGATCGCGCGAGGGCGTCGCTGCGTGCCCGCCGGCAACTGGCGCCGGGGACTCCGGATACGTTCGACGTACTCACGCCCGACGCTGCGCGCGGCTTTGTCGCCAATCTCTCGCAGCGCATCGGCGTGGCTGCTGGCCCCATTTCACTCATGGCCCTCCTCGCGGCCGTCGTCGTGGTCACCAACACCGTGCTGGTGTCGGTGACACAGCGCACGCGCGAGATCGGCATACGGCGGGCGCTGGGCGCGCCGCGCTCGCAAATCATGCGCGAGGTGGTGGCCGAGTCGGCACTGACGGCGATTGTGGGCGGCGTGGCCGGCATTGGCGTGGCGATGGCGCTGGTGGCGACGTTGGCCGCGGCACTGGAGCTGCCGCTGGATGTGCGCGCGACGACGGTGGGCTGGAGCCTGCTGGCGTCGGCGGCCAGCGGATTGGTTGCGGGGTGGTATCCGGCCCGGCGCGCTATCAGACTGACTGCGGTGGAGGCCATTCGTGTCGAATGATCTGACGCCTCCCAGCGCGGCGGAACGCTGGCGGTCGTCGGCCGTGGAAGCGGGCACGCTGGCGATTGAATCGATCCGCGTACAGACGGCGCGATCGGTGTTGGCCGTCATCGGTCTGATCATCGGCATCGTGACGGTAGTGCTGGTGTCGTCCACGTTGGTCGGCCTGCGCAACTCCGTGGCACAGCTGTTTCGTGAACTGGGTACCGATAACATCTTCGCGTTTCATCGGAACGGCGATCCGTATACGCCGGCATCGGACGCCGATGCCTCGCGCCGCACATTAAACAGGGCCGACGTCGATGCGATCGCACGTCTGGCGCCCTCGGTGCGCGGTGTGGCTGCGCAGGTGCTGGTGCCAGCGGTGACCAGCACCCGAGTGATCACGGCGCGGGCCGGGGGGAACGAATCAGACACGGCACTCATTGAGGGTGTCACGCCGAATTTTTTTGCCGTGACCGACACGCCGTTTGGGTCGGGGCGGCCATTCACCGAGACCGAGGATCGCGTGGGCGCGTCGGTGGCCGTGCTTGGCGCGAACATCGCGAAGGCGCTGTTTGGCCCGCTGCCACCCGTGGGGCAGTCGTTCCTGCTCGGCGGGGATCGTTACTACGTGGTGGGAGTACTGGCGCCCAGGCAGGGGACGTTTTTCGGCGAAAACCGGAACGACAATGTCGTGTCCCTTCCGGTGGAGACGGCGTCGCGGCGATTTCCAGAGGCCGAACAGACAGTAATTTACGTGCAGGCCAGGGAAGGGGTGCGCGAGACGGCGCGCTCCGAAACCGAGACGATCCTGCGGTTGACCCGCCAGGTGCCGCCTGGCGCGCCGAGTGACTTTAATCTCTCAACGGCCGACCAGATCATCGCGCAGTTTGATCGTATCGGCGCGCAGATCTTCTTTGCCACCATCGGGCTGGCCCTCGTATCCCTGGTCATTGGTGGCATCGGGATCGCCAACGTGATGGTGATCAGCGTGACCGAACGGACGCGCGAAATCGGCCTGCGCCTGGCGATTGGGGCCAGGCGGCAGGACGTAAGGCTGCAGTTCCTGATGGAGTCGGCGATCCTGGCCGGCATCGGCGGCTTGGCCGGAGTAGGCATCGCGCTGGCCCTGGGGGGGGTGGCCGCCGTGTTCGCCCCGGCGTTCCCCGCCCTGCCGCCGGTCTGGGCCGTGCTCGCCGGTGTCAGCAGCGCGGTCGTGGTGGGCGTGGTCGCCGGCTACTGGCCCGCGCGCCGCGCCTCGCGTCTCGACCCCGTCGAAGCGCTCAGACATGAATAGGTCCTGGACCCTAGACTTTTAGAAGGCTCCGACGCTGAGCCCGATCGTGAAGCTCCGGCCGCGCGACGGTGCGAACTGGAAGTGGTCACGGTAGTAGCGGTTGGTGAGGTTCTCCACCGCGAAGGTCAACGCGAGGCGGTCGCGGCCACGCGTCAGGTTGATGCCCGCGCCGGCGCGCTGCACCGTGAAACTATCAAGTGATAGCAGGTCCTGCGGGATGAGGAACGGCGAGCTGAGCAGCGCCTGCGCCACGCGCGTCACTTCTCCCTGCGCCCGCACCCCGTACTCCACCCACCATCGTCCGCGCGCATTGGTAAAGCGCGCGTTGGCCACGAGCTTCGACGGCGTGATGTTGTCGGCGGGCGTGTCGCCAAGCGACGCCAGCGTGAGCGGGTCGGTGCCTTTGGTGATGGTGCCGCGAGTGAATGCCGCCGCGCTTGATAACGTCACGATGCCGCGGTCGAACACCAAAGGCGCGTCAGCCGAAAATTCCACGCCGCTGATGCGCACGTCGGCGTAGTTGGTGGCCTGTGCCAGGGGGCCGGCCGGTGTGGTGGCCACTACGAGATCCTGTGCGATGAAGTTCTGGTACTGATTGAGGAACGCATACGCGCCGCCCGACAGCCGGCCGAAGCGGAACTTTGCGCCCACGTCGAAGTTGTTACCCACCTCGGGTTTCACGAGCACGTTTGGCGCGATGTTGCCGACCGTGGCGGGCCCGGCAAACAACATCTCTTCCAGATTCGGGTGGCGGTACGTGCGGCCGAAGCGGACAAACGGGTTGATGCGTCCGTCAGTGTTGGCCACGAGGCCGATATCTCCGGTCAGCACCTTGCGGCTGTAGGCCGCGCCGTTGATGTCGGGCAGCGTGACGGGGTCAATCGCGGGCGTCGCGCCGGCTACCAGCGGATCGACGGTGTATCCCGGCGTTGCCTCGGTCGTGACGTTGTAGAAGTCTCCGCGCAGGCCGGCGACCAGCGATACGTTCGAGCGCAACCGCCATTCGTCCTGCGCGAACACCGCGATGTTACGCAGGCTGGCGTCCGGCACGCGGACCGGGTTCGCCACGGTGGGCGGGCCCAGCGCCGTGGGCGCCGGGAAGACGATGGCCGCAGGACCTCGCTGGCCAAGCACCACCTGTCCGACCATCGACATGGTTGTCGTTGTGGTACGCGCGTCGCTGCTGCGATCCCGATAAAACGTCACACCCGTCGTCAGCACGTGATTTGACGCCGGCACCCACACGGCCTGCAGGTCCACACCAGGCGTCCACACGCGCTGTTCGGTCTGGGAGAGCACATCCAGGCGCATGACACTGATGGGGAAGAAGCGGGTCGGTGTGGGTACCGGAAACTGCACCGGCAACTGGTTTTCGAGCAGGCGCGACGTGCGTTGGTAGTAGGTGGTCAGCGAGAGGTTGGCGAGCCAGGGTGTGATGGCCTGGGCTTCGTAGCGCACCGACAGGCGGTCGAGCCGGCTGTGTGGCAATGAGGTGGCATTGAAGAAATACGGCTGCGCGAAGTCGGGGAAGCCGACGTCTTCCATGCGGCGCTGCTGGTAGCGCAATTTCAGCGTCCGCCTGTCGGCAATTTTCACCAGTGCAGCCGCGTTGACGAAATACCCCTTCGCCTGCGAGTTGAGAATCTCATTGCTCGTACGCACGTACGGGGCGTTGAAGGGTTCGGGGAACGCCTTGAACGAAAACTTGAAGACTTCGTCCACCGTGTCAGCCCGCCGCACGGTGCCGTTCGCGAAGAAGCGCGAGGTGTCTTCCGATGTGAGGGCGCCCGCCCGGTAGTTGCCGTACTCTTCTGCGCCACCCTGCACACGTAGGGCATACCGCGGCGCGGTGACGCCGACTGTCAGCGTGCCCCGGCGGCCCTGTTCGTTGGAGCTGTAGTAGCTGTTGGCGCCGTACAAGAACTGGCGTGAATCGGTGAACGACAATTCGTTGGTGATGATGTTGATGGTGCCTGCGAGCGCGTCCGACCCGTAGAGCAGTGTGCCCGCGCCGTTCACAATCTCCATTCGGGTGATCGTGTCGGGTGCGATGAGTCCCACTTCGGCGCCGGTACGGTCCGTGGCCTGGCGCGCCGTGTTGAGGCGCTCACCATCCACCAGCACAAGCATGCGTGTGGAATCGAGGCCGCGCAGCCGGGGCCGCACGCCGAACGGACCGTTGCCCACTTGGGTGATGTTCGCGACCGTCGCGAGTGCGTCACCGGTCGAGAGCGGATTGGTCTGCGCGAGCGCCGCGCCAGAGAGAGTCTCCACATGGAGTGGGATGGTGCGGTTCTCACGTTCAGCTCTTGCCGCCGTCACGCTCACTTCTGTGTTCATCACGCCCAGTTCCAATTGCACGGCCAGCGTCATCTGTTCTTCGGCATGCGCGAGCACTACTGTGCGCGCGGCCTCGGAGAAGCCCTGACGCGTGACGAGTATCAGGAACGTGCCCGCACTCGGCGCGTCAAACGCATACCGTCCATCCGCGCCCGTCGTGACCGTTCGTTCACGGCCGGTCGCTAGTTCACGCAGGACCACTTTCGCGCCAGACACAACCGCACCGGTCGCATCCGATACCACACCACTGACATTGGCCGCCCACGCCGGCGTCGAAGAACACAACAACGCAAGGCACACAAATATTCCGGTAAGACGCGTGCGCATACGACCCCCTCCGAGGAAGAAACGAAAATCTGAAAACTAGAATCGGTAATCGAAACTAGGCTGGGGGTGGGCGTGGTGCGAAGGGAAGGAACGACGCGGGTGGAAGAGTGCCGGTCACAGCCGGCATGTCACAGAGTGAAATCGCGAGGTGCGCCGGACGACGGCTTCGTCGAAGGAAGGCGAGGCCAAGCAGGATCAACGTCGCCAGGCCCGTCAGACTGACCGTGGTCTGCGCGAGTGCCGCGACCACTTCCGGCATGGCCGGAGCCGTCAGATCGAGATCACGCGCGAGTGCAGGCCCGTGCAGCGTGGCGGTCAGCAACCAGACAGCAATGGCCTGCCGGCTCCGAATGACCGAGATGCCGCGACGATGCAGGTGGAAGAGGGCGGCAAGTAGGGCCGCAGCGATGGCCCAGCGCATGACCAGCGCGAGGTCGAGCAGTTGCCCATCCCACATCTGGTTTCCAAACAGCCAGACGTGAAATGCGACAAGCAGCGCACCCGTCAGGGTCAGAGTCTTACGGACCATCGCCACCACTCTATCGCAAGCGGTGGGCCATCGCGGATTCGGGCAGGATTGCCAGGGAAACAGTCACTTTGGCTCCCATGCCGCACGGCCGAATCGACCCAACTGGGGAATCTTCTCCATCGATTTCTACTAGGCGGTCTCAGTCTGGAGGGACATGGCTCGTCCCGCTGTTGGATCGCAAGTCTCCCAGTACCGCCTCGAACGCGTGCTCGGCGCACACCTCGCCGTTTGACGCGCTGGTGGTGGTGCTTGAAGGCGCGCTCGCCTTGACCATCGGGGGAGTCTTGATATCTGCAAAACCTGGCGCAATCGTCCGCATGCCCGCTGGCATTCCTCATAGCCTGGACGCACCCGTGGCGGCGCGCATGTTGTTGACGATGCTGAAGGCGAGCTGAGGGGCTCGCGCGCGGCTATGCGGTGCCGGCCGAGGATCGGCGATTCATGTAACCGCGAAGGCCCTTGACGTTGATCGAAATGACGATCAGGCCGCGAGACGTGGCCATGATGTCGACGTCGAAGTCATGGCCGCGTTCGGTGAGCCGCTCGACGACGTACGACAGCGTTTGCGTGGCCAGCGGACTGGCGTCATCTTTCGCGTCACCACGTTCGGCGGCCACCGTCACCCATGTGTTGTCGGTGCGCCTGGAGTCGCGTCCGGGGCGGTCGGAGCGCTTGATGCGTTGAATGGTCACGCTGATGGCGTTGACGACCCTGTTCTGCCACACCCATTCGCGGACGTCGTCCACGCTCATAGCCCCGGAGACCACCTGCGCCCGCTTGTCGTCCCACACCGCCAGCCAGCGCTGTTCTTCCGCCGTAAACGCTTCGTCAGTCACCGGGCGATCGTACACGAAAATTTCAGCAACTCACCAGGTCCGCAATCACGTGTGCCGCGGTGTACGCCGTCGCATCCGGCCTTAAGAATCGCGCCCCGCCAGGCAGATCATCGCCCATGGTGATGATCCCAGGTTCAACCAGACGGCCGGCTCGGATCTGGGGGGGGGCGATCGTGGCCACGTGCGCGTTGCAGATACACGCGCGGCCCTCGGTCGCCGCCTGATCGCCGCCCTTCGATTCATAGACGTTGACGGGCTCAGCGGGACATCGGAATCCCACGGTGCCGTCGGTAGTCCGATAGGCCTCGCGCAGGTACGCGAGGGCGCAAATGCGCGGACGCACGTCGAGAACACCTTCCTCCGACAAGGTGCCAGGCACGCGCGCCACCTTAAACGGAAATCCGGTCGGTGAGGCTTTGGGGTCAGCGAAGACGTCCGTCGCTCCAGATCGCACCTACTCCAACAGCATGTACTTGAAGTCGGCGCGCAGGCCGGACTCGGCGCGGGCCTCTACCTGGCTGCGTCGGTCGTGGCGCGGGTGCTGCTGCCAGTAGCCGTAGCGGTCTTTCATGTCCGACGCGCGGACATCTGACGCAGTCGTCTCTTTCGCTCTGCCGAGCTAACATTGGTGGCTCACAAGGAGCGAGAGATGCCCCATCCCGTGTACGAGGCCCAGCAACTTGGCCAGAGCCTCTGGTTCGACAATATTCATCGCGCGATGTTCGAGTCGGGCGAACTCGCCCGACTGATCGACCGCGACGGCATCGTCGGCGTGACCTCGAACCCTGCAATTTTCGAAAAAGCGATCGCCGGCAGCACGGCGTACGACGCGGCGATAGGCGCGTTCCTCGCGCGATCGGCCGCCGATGCGCAGGCGGTGTACGAGCATCTGGCCATTGATGACATCCGCGCGGCAGCCGATCTGCTGCAACCGGTGCACGCCGGCACCAGGGGACGCGACGGGTACGTCAGTCTCGAAGTGTCGCCATACCTCGCTCGGTCCACCGAGGACACAGTGGCGGAGGCGCGTCGTCTTCATGCGACTGTCGCGCGTGCGAACGTCCTCATCAAAGTGCCGGCCACGCCTGAAGGCGTTGCTGCCATCCAGCAACTGATCGCGCTCGGCATCCCGGTGAATGTCACGCTGATCTTTTCAATCAAGGTGTATGCGGCCGTCGCCGAGGCGTACTGCGCCGGCCTGGAACAGTTCATCCTGTCTGGGGGAGACCCCCGACAGGTGTTGAGCGTCGCCAGCTTCTTTATCAGCAGAATCGATACGGCGGTTGATGCCCATGTTGCCGCGGCGATCGAGACCTCGGCCGACCCCGACCGTCGGGCGCAACTGCAGCGCCTGATGAGCCAGACCGCGATCGCCAATGCCCGTATGGCGTATGTGCACTACCAGCAGCTGGTGGCCTCCGAGCGATGGAAGACACTGGCCGCGAAGGGTGCATTGCCGCAGCGCCTGCTCTGGGCATCGACGGGCACCAAGGATGCCCGATTGTCGCGAACGTACTACGTCGATGAGCTGATCGGGCCCGACACCGTGAACACCGTTCCCGCCGACACCCTGCAGGCATTCATCGCTGACGGGCACGTGCGAGCCAGCCTGGCCGAGAACCCAGACGACGCCCGGAACAACCTCGGGGCTCTCGAACGTGCCGGCATTTCCCTGGACGCCGTGACTGACATCCTACTCGTGCAGGGGCTGGCGGCGTTCTCATCGTCATTTGACCGTCTCCTCGGAGCCATTGAGCGCAAGCGCCAGGACGTGCTGGGGCCCGCGCTGGCCACGCAGCAGATTGCTGCCGGCGACCTGGCCACGGCATTCAAACGGACGCTCGATGAGTGGAGAGAGGGCGGTAGAGTGCGTCAACTGTGGCGGCGCGACGTGGCCCTGTGGACCGGTGGCGACGAAGCACAGTGGTTGGGATGGCTCGACGCCATCGAAGTCGGCCGTCAGAATCTTGCGACATTCGCCAGTCTCCGGCGCGACGCCGCAGGTTTCTCCCACGTGGTCATCCTCGGCATGGGCGGCTCCAGTCTTGGCCCCCGGGTGCTACGGCAGATGTTCGGACAGGCGCCTGGATATCCCGAACTGCAGGTGATCGATTCGGTCGATCCCGGACAGATTCGCGGTGTGGAGGAGGGGCTCGACCTGGCTCGCACACTGTTTGTCGTCGCCTCCAAATCCGGCGGCACCGCAGAGACGATGGCTCTGTATGCGTACTTTGACGGGCGACTGCGCGACGCCGGAATCGCCGCGCCCGGACAGCATTTCGTGGCGATTACGGACCCTGGAACATCGCTGGCAAGGCTGGCTTCGGACCAGGGCTTCCGCCATGTGGTGCCGGGCAGGCGCGATGTGGGAGGCCGGTTTTCAGCCTTGACGGTTTTCGGACTCGTGCCCGCGTCACTCATGGGTCTTGACGCCGGGGCGTTGCTCGACAGGGCCGAGGTGATGGTGCGCGCGTGTGCGGCCGCCGTTCCTCCACACGCGAATGCCGGTGTGGCCCTGGGTATCTTCCTGGGGACGGCCGCAGCGCACGGCCGCGACAAACTCACGTTGACACTCTCGCCTTTGGTGCGGGCCCTTGGAGCCTGGCTGGAGCAATTGATAGCCGAATCGACAGGTAAGGGTGGCCTTGGCATCGTGTCCGTTGACGGCGAACCGCTCGGCCTTCCCGATGCGTACGGACCCGATCGCGTGTTCGTCCACCTGAGGACGGCAGCGGAGTCGGACTCGTCGCTCGATGAGTCACTTGCACGACTCGAGCGCGCGGGACATCCAGTCGTACGCATCGTGCTGCACGAATCGATGGACATCGGCCAGGAATTCTTTCGGTGGGAAGTGGCCACCGCCGTCGCTAGCGCCGTCCTCGGTGTGAATGCGTTCAATCAACCGGACATCGAAGCGGCCAAAGTCGCCACCCGCGGCTTCATGAAGGCGTACGAGCAGGGGTTGTCACCAGTGGCGGCCACGCCCCTCCTCGAGTGCGACGGCCTTCGGTTCCACGTAGACGGAGTCAACGCAGACGCCCTGGCATCGGCGACGTCGGCTGAGGCGCTCGTTTCCGCACATCTCGCGCGCCTCGTTTCGGGTGACTACTTTGCCGTGAACGCATTTCTTTCAATATCGGACGATCACGATCGTGAACTGCAGGCTGTCCGTCACCTGGTACGCGCCTACGCGCGAGTGGCCACGACCCTGGGCTATGGTCCGCGTTTCCTGCACTCCACCGGGCAACTCCACAAGGGTGGCCCGGACAGCGGCGTATTTCTGGTGATCGTGTCTGACGATGCGTGGGATCTGCCGGTGCCTGGCACGAGTTACACGTTCGGCGCCATGAAGCGGGCGCAGGCTCTGGGCGACTATCAGGTGTTGGTCGAGCGCGGCCGGCGCGTGCTGCTCGTGGAAATCAGCACCGACACAGTCGCGGGACTGCGCCGGCTGCGGAAGATGTGTGAAGCCGCGCTCAGCGGTTAGAGCCTTTTTGTTTGCGTGGTGGCCCCTTGGGCTGGCTCTCAAGCCAGAGGGGCCGCCACACACAAGCGACAAACACTTTAGTAGTCCTGTTCCGCCAGGGTCTCGAGCGCGGAGCTGTCGAGAATCACGAACCCATTCTTGTCAGTCAGCAGTACGTTGTCTTTGCTCCATCGGCTCATGATGCGGATGCAGGTCTCGATGGTGGTGCCGGTGAGGTCTGCCAGTTCCTGCCGTGACAGGGCCATCGGGACGAACACGCCACCTCGATCGGCCGGCCCATCTGGCTGCCGAGCTTCCGGCACAGCCGGGCGAAGCGCGACTCGACCCGCCCGCCCGTGAGCTCTGCCAGTCGAGCGGTCAGTTCCATCAGGCGAATCGACAGGCTGCCCCAAAGGCCGCGCACGAGCGACGGCCGTTCTTCCAGCAGCGCAAAAAAAACGCCGGCCTCGGGGTCAGTAGGCAGATGGGCGGCTCGATGGCACCAGCGCACGCGGGGTAGGGCCGCGCTTCGTAGGCCGCCAAGGCTCCAAGCAAGCCACCGGGCCCGAAGATCTTAAGAATGCGATCGTGCCCATTGCGCGCGCGCTTGAATACCTTGACCCTGCCGGTCACGGCGGTTCACGCGCAGTGCGAACTGCTGATATCCACGCTTGCGTACGTGGGCCAGCGCGACGAACAGGCTGCCGGCGCGACGTGTGGCCAGGCTATGGCTGTGCTGGCGATTGAGGGTGCGCAGATTCTGACCCGGACCGACTGCGGCCTTGCCGAACGCGGTGGCGTGCTCGGTGAACTTGACCAGGCGGCACCGCAGGTCAAGCGGAAGATTGTGGAAGCCGCCGTGGCGTGCACTGCCGCCGATCGGCAGGCGACTACCGCCAAGGCTGAGCTCCTGCGGGCCGTCTCAGCCTCAATCAGCTGCCCGATGCCGCCCATCCTGCTGGGCTGAGTCGCTTCGTGGCATCATAGTTAGAGCATGCGTATGGCCACACCCACTAAGACCACGACCCGCTTTGATTGGAGCGACCCGTTCCTTCTCGACCAGCAACTGACCGAGGACGAGCGGATGATCCGCGAGACCGCGCGCGCATATTGCACCGACAAGCTAGCGCCACGTGTGCTTGAGATGTTTCGCCACGAAGGCGTTGACGAGCGCATCTTCCGCGAGTTTGGCGCGCTTGACATGCTCGGCATAGTCATACCCGAAAAGTACGGTGGCTCCGGGATGGGCTATGTGGCGTATGGACTTGTGGCGCGCGAGGTTGAACGCGTAGACTCGGGCTTCCGGTCGATGATGAGCGTGCAGGGCTCGCTGGTGATGGTGCCCATCAATGAGTTTGGCACAGAAGTGCAGAAGCAGAAGTTCCTGCCGAAACTCGCCACTGGCGAGTGGATCGGGTGCTTCGGTCTGACCGAGCCGAATTACGGTTCCGACCCGGGCGGCATGACCACGCGCGCAATGCGCGTGGACGGCGGGTATCAGATCACCGGCACCAAGTCCTGGATCACCAACAGCCCCATCGCCGACGTCTTCATCATCTGGGCCAAAGACGATGAAGGTGAGATCCGTGGATTTGTGCTTGAGAAAGGAATGAAGGGTTTGAGCGCTCCGGCCATTCACGGCAAGGTCGGGTTGCGCACGAGTATCACCGGCGAAATTGTGATGGATGCGGTGTTGTGTCCTGAAGAGAACGCTTTCCCTGATGTTAGAGGACTCAAGGGGCCGTTTACGTGTTTGAACAGCGCGCGGTACGGTATCGCGTGGGGCGCGCTGGGCGCTGCGGACCCGGCGCGGGTGCTGCCGCTGCTCGGTCTGTTCGCCAATCTTGCGCTGATCTCGTCGTTCCTGAGTGGCGCGCTCGGACTCTTCGACTGGCTCGCCGACAGGCTGCGCATCGCCGATGATCGTCGTGGGCGGGCGAGGACGGTACTGATCACGCTGGGTCCCCCGGCGCTAGCGAGCCTAGCCTGGCCCGATGGTTTCTTGGCGGCAATAGGCTTTGCGGGGCTGCTGGCTGCGATTCCCGCGCTG
>SXGR01407312.1_pt1 | contig 47961 bp, 44 predicted proteins | sample 3174711 | NCBI WGS metagenome assembly SXGR01 (sample SAMN11356860, study PRJNA531348) | freshwater metagenome | isolation source: freshwater sample F1-60 | place: China: Fuxian Lake, Yuxi | collected 2017-12-25
AGCATCGTCACGTGGTCGGCCTGGTCGGCCATCGCTGGCACCAGCGTGATGGCTGTCGCTCCGCTGCCGATGACCACGACCCGGCGACCGGTGTAGTCCAGGTCGGCGGGCCAGTCCTGCGGGTGGATGATCTGCCCGGCGAAGCGTTCCTGAGCTTCGAAGTGGGGCTGGTAGCCGTGGTCGTATCGGAAGTAGCCGCTGGCGCAGAAGAGCCAACGGCAGGTCATCGTGGTCTCGCTGCCACCGACCTTTGCTTCAACGGTCCAGAGCGCCTCGTCACTGCCCCAGTTCGCGCCGGTGACTTGGCAGCCGAAGCGAATATTGCGGTCAACGCCGTACTCGGCGGCCGTTTCGCGGATGTATTGGAGTACTTCGGGGCCGCGAACAAACGCGTTCTCACCGGTCCAAGGCCTGAACCGGTAGCCGAGCGTGTGAAGATCGGAATCGGAGCGAACGCCGGGGTAACGAAATAGATCCCAGGTGCCGCCGATTGCGTCACGTGCCTCAAGGATTGCGTAGCTTTTCTGCGGCAGATCCTCGGTCAGGCGGCAGGCAGCGCCAATTCCCGAGATCCCGGCGCCAATGATCAGCACATCGACGTGGCTGGGATGCTCCATCGGGTAATCGTACTAGCGGCTCCGAAACGACAACGGGCCGCCCGAAGGCGACCCGTTGCAAAGACTCCATCTGTGGCCGCTAGGGCCACGGGGCCTTTAGATCGTGCGCACGTCCTTGGCGCTCGGACCCTTTGGGCCCTCTTCTGATTCGAACTCCACCTTTGCGCCTTCGGCGAGGGACTTGTATCCCTCACCCATGATCGCTGAGTGGTGCACGAACAGATCCTTGCCGGCTTCATCGGGCGTAATAAACCCGAAGCCCTTTTCATCACTGAACCACTTGACTGTTCCAGTCGCCATCGAAATAACCTCCGCGGCGTTATGTGCTGCTTACTCGCGGAGACGCTGTGAGGCAATCGTGCGGGCGCTGGCACTGCTTTCATCGCGCTGTTGCGCGACATTGACCGTTTCAACGTTAGCAGGCGCGAGCCTTTGCGCAAAGCACCATCATTCAGCGGCGTTATCGTCATGGCTCCTCAATGATCAGACCACTAGCCATCACCACAGTGATCTTTGCCGCAGCAACGCTGAGCGCCTGCGGCGCTAAGCAGGACGTCGTCACCAGCCCGACCCCACGCAGCGTCCGTGTAATTCTTGACCAGCCAGCAAACGCCGACCATATTGGCCTTTACATGGCGGAGCAGGAAGGCGAGTTCGCCAAGGTTGGACTCGATGTCAAGTTGATCAACCCCTCCGACCCTTCGCAGCCACTTGAGCTGCTCCAGAGCGGCGGCGCTGACCTCGCGATCTCGTACGAGCCGGAGCTGCTGATCGAACGCGACAAGGGCGCGGCGATCCTTGCCGTCGGCGCGGTTGCGCAGCGGCCGCTGGCATCGATGATGAGCGTCGATGACAAGGTCGTTGACCCGCGCAAGCTTGAAGGCGCCGAGATCGGCACCTCCGGCCTCGCCTACGAGGACGCGTTTCTCGACCAGATCCTGTCCGCCGCAGGTGTCGACACAACCTCGGTGAAGAAGGTTGACGTTGGCTTTGACCTAGCCCGCGCGATGACCTCAGGGCGCGTTGACGCGACGCTCGGAGCCTTCTGGAACATCGATGGCGTTGAGCTGCGCCTGGCGAAGAAGCGGCCGCGGATCATGCCGGTCGACCGCGCCGGGGTTCCCCCCTACGACGAGCTGGTGCTGGCAGCGCGGAACGAAACTGTCTCACGCAACGGCGCGATGATCCGTCGCTTCGTCGGTGCGCTCCAGCGAGGGACGCGGGCAGCAAGAGCCGACCCGCCCGCCGCTATTGCCGCGCTGCGCGACGCTGCGCCCAAGCTGAAGGGGCGCGATGCGGCCGCAACGGCGCGGGTAACGCTGCCGCTGCTATTCCCAGCCGCGAGCAAACCGTTTGGCTGGCAGGAGCCGAGTCAGTGGCAAACCTTCGCCGACTGGATGAAGCGCAACGAGCTGCTTGCAACATCGGTCGACAGTGCGCAGGCCTATACAAACGAGTTCTTGCCCGGAGAGGGCCTCGGCTCGGAGACAACTCCTTAGCGCAGCGAAGCTGACGGTCAGCGCTGCAGCATGTGCACGTCGACGAGGAACGAACGCGAAGCAGAGATCGAAGTTTTCCCTGAACGCTTGCGGCGACGCGCCGCCTTGCCGGCGCGCCGGCGCGATACAACAGCACAGACGACAGCGCCAGCGACGAATGAGCCACTGACGACCGCGGCCTGCGTGGACAACAGCTCAGCCGCCGTGCGGCGCACCGGCAGCGGCCGTAGCTCGTTGACGACAATGGCATCGACCTCTTCGTCGATTCGCCACTCCTCATTGCTGGCTGTGCCGGTGTCAAGCATCATCAGTGGCAAGAGTAGCTTCGTTTGCGCTCGCGTGCGACGAATCGGTGCGCCAAGGGAACGCTTCCGCGTCGGGGAGCGATGGTTCGGCGCCCTCGGCGAGCAGGCGTTCATAGAAGCGGTAGCGGCGAACGATCGTGCCGCCCATCCCTTCCATTCCGCGGTTCATCGCCTTGTTGGTCTCCAAGATCCAGCCGGTCTCGCCGCCGGTCTGGGGCGTTGACTCAGCCGATTCGTAATGCATCTCATAGAGCCGCGCGGCAACGCCGGCATGCTGGTAATCGCGCTTCACGCCGAGCGCGAAGACGCGAACGCGGTCGATCTTCCGACGCGCGCGCAAAATCTTCAGCCAACCGAACGGCAGCAGGCGCCCGTTACCCGCGGCCTTGATCGCCTGGTTGAAGTCGGGCAGCGTCAAGGCGGCGCCGACGACCTCGCCGGTATCGGCCTTCTCGGCGATCATCGCCCAGTTCTCATCAAGCACAAACTTGAGATTGTCAGCGTAGGCACGGGCCTCTTTCTCATTCAGCGGCACGAAGCCCCAGTTGCGCTCCCAGGCCTCGTTGTAGACCTCAAGGAAGCGGCCGACTTCGGCTTGCAGCTCCTTCTTGCGCATCGGCCGGCAGATGATCCCGTGCTCGCTCTCAACCTTTCCCGCCATCTCCCAGATCGCCGGGTGGACGTCGGCCTTGCCGCTGATGTGCAGATCCCACATCAGAGTGTCCATCGCCTTGCGCAGCCCGCAGGCCTCTTCGAGCAACTTGCGGTAGTAAGGGAAGTGCCATTCGGTGAGGATGATTGGGGTCAGCTCGTAGCCTTCGATCAGCAGTCCGCACTCATCGTTGGTCGAGAAGCTCATCGGGCCAACGGTGCGGTCACGCCCGCGCTCGCGGTTCCACTCGGCTGCGGCGTCGATCAACGCTGTCGCTGCCTCGGTGTCGTCCTCGCATTCAAAGAAGCCGAAAAGCCCCCACGTATTGCCCTGAAACTCGTTGAGGTTGTCGTCCACGTGGGCCGAGATGCGGCCGACGACGCGGCCTTCGCGGTAGGCGAGAAAGAGCTGAACCTCTGCGTGCTCGAAGAACGGGTTGTGTTTAGGGTCGATGTGCTGGGCACGTTCAAACTTCAGCGGCGCAACCCAGATAGACTCTTTGGCGTAAAGACGGTAGGGAAAGTTGACAAACTGCTTCCGCTGGGCCGTCGTTTCCACCGGCCTGATCTCTACGCTCATTGCCAGCAGCCTATATGTCCACCACTCGAGTTGATCTTTTCGCCAAAGTCCGCGGCTACGAGCGCGAGCAGCAGCTGCGCGCTGCGCGCGAAGCCGACCTGCTCCCCTACTTTCGCCTGCTTAACGGCCCGGCGCGGCCGGTCGTCACGATGGAAGGCGCCGAGCGAATCATGCTCGGCTCCAACAACTACCTCGGCCTGACCGGCGACGAGCGCGTGCTCGACGGCGCCCGCGAGGCGCTCGAGACCTACGGCACCGGGCTGACCGGCTCGCGCCTACTGAACGGGACGATCCCGCTTCACATCGAGCTGGAGCGCGAGATTGCGCAATGGATCGGAACCGAGGATGCACTCGTCTTCACGACCGGCCACCAAGCCAACCTCGGCACGATCGGCACGATTCTGGGGCCTGGCGACACGGTGATCGTTGACTCCGGCGATCATGCGTCAATCCTCGACGGATGCATCCAATCAAAGGCCAAGATGCGGCCGTTCCGCCACAACCGAATCGACAAGCTCGAGCGCGCGCTGGAGCGAGCCAGCGGCGATGGCGGCGGCGTCCTCGTGGCGGTCGACGGAGTCTTCTCGATGGAAGGCGACATCGCGCCGGTGCATCAGATCGCGGCGCTCTGTGAAGCCCACGGCGCGCGACTGCTGGTCGATGACGCGCACGGCACCGGCGTCGTTGGCGCGCGCGGGTCGGGAACGCCCGAGCTTCTAGGCGTTGAGGACCGAGTCGACCTGCGAACCGGCACATTTTCGAAGTCGCTGGCCTCCTGCGGCGGCTTCGTCGCAGGAGATGCGGAGGTCATTGACTACCTGCGCGTTTCGGCGCGCGCCTATCTTTTCACCGCTTCCGCGGTGCCAGCAGCGGTTGGCGCGACGCTCGCAGCGCTGCGGATCATTCGCTCCGAGGATGGTCCGCCGCTCTTCTCCGCCGTGCTCGAAAACGCGCGCTACCTGCGCGACGGACTCGAGCAGCTCGGCTTCGCCGTCGTCGCCCCTCAGCAGCTCGACTCGCCGACCGCGCAGCTCGATGCGCCAGGCATCGTTGGTGGCACGATCGTCACGCCGATCGTGCCTGTTTTGGTCGGCGACGACTGGAAGGCGGCGTTGCTCTGGCGCGCACTCTACGACGCCGGAGTCTTCGTAAATACCGCCCTCCACCCTGCCGTTCCGCCGAGCGGGGCGCTGCTGCGCACGAGCGTGATGGCAACCCACGATCGCGCCACGTTGGACCGCGCGCTCGCCGCCTTCGAGTCGGTCAAGGCGGGCTTCGAGGCCGAGCACGGCCCGCTTCCGGGGCCGGGCGAGCACTAGTTGCGCTGAACGGTTCGATCGCGCGCTCGGCCAACACTATTTCACGCTCTGAGCGCGCATTTCGTTTACACCATGTTGACGATTGGCAGCTCTCTTTCGTAGGTTGTTTCGAGTTGGCTGCTTGGCGGCCGCGGAGGGGGAGTGAGAGGCGCAAGTCGGGCCCGTAGGGTGACCGGTCGAAGTCGTCGCAAATCCTCCACTACAACTTGATCGAGGCGGCTCCTGCGCCGCAACGAAAAGTCCTGACCAGAACTATTCGGCGCCCGACCGGAGCGCTAAGGAGTCCCTATGACCCAGACGGCTAATACGGCTACAGCACCACAGCACCTGCGAGCACTCGAACGCGCCAACTCGGTGCGCCTTGCACGGGCCGAGCTCAAACGCCGCATCGCCGCCGGCGACACGCTCGCAGCCAAGGTCGTAGTCGAATCCCCGTGGGAGGCGCAATCGATGACCGTCTCCGACCTGATCACCAGCCAGCGCCGCTGGGGCCGAGCCCGCTGCCGTCGCCTGCTTCAAAGCATTCCTATCTCGGAGCAGAAGACGATCGGTTCGATGACCGAGCGTCAGCGCCAAGCGCTTGCAGCTGCGCTACCGAGCGCCTGAGCGCGGCCTACGGGTTGGCTGCGGCGATCTCGATGATCTGACCGTCCGGATCACGCAGATAGATCGAGCGCAGCCCGTCGCGGCTGAAGCCCTCGGTCGTCGGAACCTCGCGCTGGCGAAGGTAGTCGCGCCAGGCGTCAACCTCGGTCGCTGAACCGACCGCAAGAGCTAGGTGGTGAACGCCGCCAACGCCCTGCGTAGCCTTCTCCATCTGCGGGTACTCAAGGAAGCTGATTCGCAGCGCAGGCTCGGCGCCGCCACCGAGCGGATCGCTCGAAAACCAGAAGTGGCGTGTCGCCGGGTCGTCGGCGTTGACAGATTCGTCAAGAAGCGCCAAGCCGAGGACGTCGCGGTAGAAGGCGGTAGTGCGCTCAAGGTCGCTGCAGATCATCGTTGCATGGTGAAGGCCAGTAATCCTCATCGGCTGAGCGGAACCAAGCGCGGCTGGCTCCGACGGCGCAGGGAACTGCGGTTCACTCATGCTCGCCACGACATTCCTCCTGATCGACTACGGAATAGAGTACGCAGAAGCCACCAAAGGACGCCAAAGACGACCGCTGCTGCGGCTAGCAGCAGAACCTTCGCGAGCCCCGTCAGCAGCACCAACGGCAGCACCAAGATCACAGCTGAGCAGGCGGCAATCAGTACCGAGTGCGAGCGGTAGCCAGCAAAATGCTCACGCAAGCAGAGTTCCAAAGTGGCAATCAAGACCAAGGCCAGGCCGAAGCCAATCAGCAGCGCGCGCTGCGAGCCCCCAAGCAGCGCCACGCCGATCAGGATGATTCCAGCAAAGATGCAGATCTCAGTCAGCGGAACCGGCGCCCAGGGCGGTTTTGGCGCCTCATCGAGCCGCGCCCGTCGGCGTGCGGCAGCGTCCGGGCGAGCGTGCGCGGGCGCCGACGCTCGCTGCCCGCTACTGCCCGGCGGCTGCTCCGAAAGCCCGCGTTTGCGGCTTCGCCTTCCCATTTTTAGGTGGCTAAGGGACAGCCGGAGGAGAGCTTTACGCGCCACCAACCCATCAGCCGCCCCATCGGGCCGAGCCTAGGCATCACGCTCCAGACGCCGCAGCCGCCAACGCCCAGCTCGCGCTGCGAGATCCGCACGCGACGATGCTTGGCCGGGTCAAGCAGCATCTGTTCAAGCAGCTCGCGAGCGGCGGCGCGTTCGAGTTCGCGCGCTGCCAGCGCGTCGCGCGCCTCGCGCAGCGACCCAATCAAGCCGTCACGCAGCAGTTCTAGCTCGCCGAGGCTTTGAATCCGTGGCTCGCGGGCCGCTAATGCGGGAAGGTCAAGTCGGTCGGGGAAGGCCTCGCAGCTGGCCGCGCTAAGCAGGCGATCGAGCTGAGCGATCTGGGTTCGCAGCGTCCGCCGCGCCGCGCCCTCGCAGGGCTCCAACGCGAAGCTCGGTAGCATCTCGCTGCTGGCACTTTGATCGATTAGTAACGCTGCCATTGGCAAAGTCTAGCGGCAGCGCAGCGATCAGCCCCCGCTTATCGCTGCCGCAGCAATCGTTAGCGCCTCGTCGCCGACAATCGCGCTGACGTCGGGCACAATTATCGCCACCAGCAGCAACCGGTCGCTCTTCGCGCCAGCGGCAAGTGGCGGCTGCGGCGACGCGAACAGCTGGCAGAGCGGCTGGCGAGAATCGGTGAGGATCAGTGTGCCTTGTTCGACCCCAACCCCTGCCACAAGCTCATTGTCGGCGGCGCCACGAATCTCGATCGGCGGCGAAGTCAGCGCAGCGTCAAAGGCGACAACCGGCACCGATGTTTCAAGCAGCGCCAGCAGCAGCCCGTCGCTAATTCGGTCCTGCGGCAGATTGCCGCCGCTGAGCAGCCGCCCCAGCACCGCCTGCTCAATCGGCGTTGGTTGCTGATCTGGATCGATCCCGACCTGGCGCAGGAAGCTGCGGTAGGCGGCCGGAACATGCTGCTGGCGCAGCTCGAGCGCCTGGCGACCATTGAGGCGGCTCGCCAGAAGCGCGAGCCGCTCGCCAACGCCGCGGTCGCAGCGGTGATCGACGCACGCGCAGTCGATCCAGTCGGCGCGGAGCCCGGGAAACTCGGCGGCGACCTCGCTGCTCAACTCAGCTCTCCTCTTCAAGCGCGCGCAGCCGCTCGTTCAGCTCGTCGGCGCCAACCTCGCCGACGCTAACGGCGTCAACGGTGCCGCCAGGCCTGAGATAGACGATCTGCGGGCAGACCGCAACGCCGTAAAGATTGGCCAGAGCACCGTCACGATCCTCGGCGACGGGAATCTTCCACGCGTGGCTGGCGACCAGCTCGCGAGCCGCCTGCCGGTCGCCGGCAATAACGACCGCAGCAACACGCAGCTTGGGATACTCCGCCGCCGCGCCGATCAATTGGTCGAGCGTTGCGGCGCAGCGCCCCTCGCTGGAGTCGATGAAGACCAGCACGGCCGCTTGACTGCGGACGAGATCGCAGGAATTGAGGATCGCCGCCCCGCGAAGATCGCAGGCAGCTTTCGGCGTGCCGTCGGCGGCCGCCCTCTGCGTCACGTTAACGTCGCCCTGCAGCGAGGAGTCAACCAGCGGTGCTGCGAACTGAGCCATCACCGTGCCGGCCGCAGGGCCAGTCGATGAGCCGCGCTCGCCGGTAGCGGTGTTGTAGGTGACATAGCCGACAAGCAGAACTAAAGCAACGACAACAATGATGCCGGGAATCCGCGTCTTGGCCCGCGCCGGCGGCGTTGGTTCAATCGGCGCTTGGCTGCTCACGACGGTGACCGGCGCGGCGGCAGTTGGCGTTCGAACCAGCCGAGGCGGCGGCGCACTTCGCCTCGTTCGGCCAGCATTAGCACGGCCGGTAGGACGATCAGTACGCCTACCAGAGCGACACCGAGGTCGATCACCGTCACAAGGCCGAAGTCACGCAACATCCGAATCTCGGAGAGCACAAGCACGGCGAAGCCAGCGATCGCAGTGGTTCCCGAAGCGACGACCGCCGCGCCGGTCGAAGCGTAGGTTGCTCGCAGCGCCTCAGCCGGGCCGAGCCCGTCGTCGCGTTCGCGCCGATAGCGCTCGCTGAGGAGCACGCTGAACTCGGTTGCGATCGCCACCACGAGCGTGCCAAGAACAACGGAGAGCGGATTAAGTGGAATCCGTGTGGCAAACAGAATTAGCGCCGACCAGCCTGTTGCCAACGCAATTGGAACGAGCGGGATTAGCGCCCGGCGCCAACTGCGAAAGGCCAGCAGTAGCACGAGGCCAACGGCAACGAGGCTGACCAGCAATGAGAGCGCACGCCGCAGCGGTGAAGCGAGCCGATCGTTGGCCGCCGCCGTTAGAACCGGCAGCCCTGCGAGCCGGGCTCGAACCCCGGTCGGCGGGTTTAGTTCGCTCTCCATCAGGCGCAGCACCGCGAACTGGCGGTCGAGGCTCATCAGCCTGAGGCCAAATGCCAGCGTCGCCGTCTTGCGGTCCGGGGCGATCACGTTCTGCGTCAAGTAGGGAGGGACGGCGCCCAGCAGCGCGTTGACGCGCTGCTGCGAGGAGACCGACTCAGGCGTCGTGAAGAGATCGGGCAGGGAGAACGCCGGGCAAAGATCGGAGCCGCGGCAGCCGCGCTGGGGATCGTAGTTGAGTCGCTTCAGAACCCTCGCTTGGTAATCGGTCATCCAAGCGACGACGGCAGGGTCGGAAGCGTTCTGCGCCTCGACCACGACGTTTACCTCTCCCCCGACCCCGCTGACTTTCTGTAGCTGCTGCAGATCACGCAGTGCCGGCAGCGACGAGGGAACGAGCTTCTGAACATCGGATTCAACCTTGGCCTGTGTGTCGAGCCCCCAACCGATCAATGCGAAGGCCCCGGCGATCGCCAACACGCTTCCCGGCTTCGCCGTCGTAATTCCTAAGACAGCGGCGATCCAGCGGCGCGAACGTGTCGCGATCGCCCTCCAAAGAGCGGTCGCCGCGACTAGATCGCCGGCATCTTTCCAGGCCGCAGCGAAGAGGGCGACTGCCCGCGGCGGCGCGGGGCGCCGCTCCAGCAGAGCGGCGGCTGCGACGCCAAGAGTAAGAGCGCAGATCAGCGCCAGCGCAATGCCAACCACCAGCAGCAGGCCGAAGCCGCGAATCATCGGAACCGGCGAAAGCACAAGCACGAGGAAGCCAGCCGCGGTTGCCGCCGCGGCAGCGAGAATCGTCGGCGCGCCGCGCGCCGAAACGGCGGCGATCGCGCTACTCAGCGGCGGCCCGTGCTCGTCGAAGCGCGACTGCAGCTGAATTGCGTAATCGACGGCCAATCCGATCAAGATCGGGACGATCGCGATTGAGGCCATCGTAAGCCCGATCCCACTGAGCGCCATCACGCCAAAAGTCAACGCAACCGAGGCCAAGGCTATCGCCAACGGCAAAAGCCGAAGCCGCGAGCGGAAAACGATTCCAAGCACTAAGGCCATCACGATCACGGCCGCGAGCAGCAGGATTAAGATCGACTTTGAGATCGAATCGCTCAGCTCGCCGATCAGCACCGGCGCGCCGGTCACCTGATAGGTGCCATCGGAGAGCGCCCACTGAGGCATCTCGGTTGCGTCGCGGATGTTGGCGATCGCCTGCTTGCGCTCTGCTTCGCTCAGATCGTTGCGAAGGCGAACTTGGATCAGCGCCCCCTCCGAGCTGGGGAAGATCGTCGCAAAACGGGCCTTTGGAGTTCCCGCGGCCCGCGTACTGTCGAAGATCAAGCGCGAGAGGAACTGGGGGTCGTCGAGCGCTGGCACCTTCGTTAGGCCGTAGCGCAGGGCCAGCCCGGCAAGCTGCTGGAAGTAATAGGCGTCAACCTTCTGGCGAGCCTTCGCGCGGGCAGCCTCAGCCGCTGCCGGGTCGGCGCCCTTAGCTAGCCCGGCGCGGTAGGCCTTGCGCCCAGCGACGGCGCTCTCGCTTTTCTGCGCGGCGGCAAAGCTGCGCAGCTGCTCGTTGATCTGACCGACTGCCTCGTTGATGAACGTTCCTGGGCCGAAAACCACCTTCGCTGGTCTCGTCGCCGCCAACCGCCCGCACGGCCCGGAGCTCCCGCCTGGCGGCGCCGCCCGATTGGAGGGATTGCCGGCGAGGCAGCCCTCGAGGCCGAAGACGCGGCCGAGATCCTCGCCAAGCGCGATCCGCACCGCAGGCTCGCGCACAACCACATAGACGGCGTCGTCGCCAAAACGCTGGTGCAGCAAGTCGGTCGCCGCGTAGCCGGGAGTCGAGCGGCCAACAAGAGTCTCGGTCTCTGCGCTCGGCTCCAGCCGCAGCGCAAAGAAGGCTCCGACAACGGCAAGCGCCAGAACAGCCAGCGAAACCGCGACCGGCCGCCGCGCAGCGAATCCCATTACTGCGGCAAGCAGGCGAGTGACCATCAAGCCAAATTACCGCCGCAGGCCGATTGCCGCGCCGGGCGGCCGGCGCAGATCAGGGGACGAGCTTTGGTGTCACGACGCCGGCATTGACCTGCGGGAAGTAGAAGCCGCTGCCGAAGACCGGCCCCTGCAGCGTGCAGGCCGGCGCGGCGACGTTGGCAGAATCGCCAATGCCGTCGGGGCTGTTGACGTTGAAGGCGTAGCCCTTGACGCGCGCAGCGTACGTGGAGCCGAGCGCCGCCTCAGCGCTGGCCGAGAGCCCGGCCGTGATGCCGCTGGCGCACGGGGTCGTCTGGAAGACCGGCATGTTGGCGCTTGCGAGCTTGTCAAATGAGCGTGGCAGCGGATAGGGGTTCGACCTGCTCGACCGGACACGCTGCGGATATGAAGCGAGTGAGCGCGGGCTGAGCGTGTTCGTGACACGCAGGTACCTAGCGGCCCTGCCGTTGAGGTCGGTACGCGCATTAGTCGCCGCCGCGGCGTTGGCTACAAACGCCGTCAGCTCGCTCGGATACTGACCGACGTACTGGAACAGCGGATTGAGGTTCGCCGCCAGAGGATCGATCGCCTGCAGCAGCGGCGGTGTTTCGGCGAGGAAGACGTTGGTTGCCGGCAGCCCCTTGTTCGCAGCGCTAATCGCTGGGCCAAGACCGATCATTAGATCGTTGAGCGCCGGTGCAGTCGCTTCAAGCGCGGCGGCCGTCGGCGCGAGCTGCTTGGCGACCGGCTGAAGCTGGGTGATCAGCGGGTTCGTCGTGTCGGCAAAGACGACAAGCCGATCCAGCGTGTCACGCGACTCGGCTTGGAAGGTGGGGAGCGCGACGAAGGTGTCGGCGAGCTGCTGATTGGCCGCGGCTGTAGTTGAAAAGACGCGGTTGGAATTGACGATCAGGCTGGCGAGCTGGTCGCCGCGCGCGCTCAATGCAGCAAAGACGACACCGGTGTCACGAACGAGGCCGCTGAGCGCAAGCTGGTTGCGGTTGAGCGCCTTGGCCAGGCTCGTGGCCTGCTCTTCAAGCGGGGCAAACTGCGCGAAAGCATCGTTGAGGTCACGGCCTTGGCCGGTACCGGTGATCGCCAACTGTTGCTGCCAAGTACCGAACGCCTCGCGCGTCTTCGGGTCGAAGGCGCGGAAGATCTCGTCAAGCTCGACCGACGGTTTAATGTTGCCGCGCGGCAGCGTCCCGTTGTCGGCAACGAACGGGCCGTCAGGGTTCCCCGGCGTCAGTTCAAGGTAGGTCTCGCCGAGCAGCGACTTGGCGCGCAACATCGCGCGCGAGTTGCTTGCCACCGGCGAATACTGCGGCAGCATCTCAATCGTCACATTCGAACTTCCACTCTTCGGGTCGGTGACGATCGCCTTGACGGTGCCTACGCGCACGCCTGAAATACGGACATCGGCCTGCTGCGCGAGCTGGCCGGCCTCTTTGAATGGAACCGTGATCTGGTAGCCGTCGGGCCTCAGTGGCGTCGGCCCGCCGAAGGCAACCCAGAGGAAGACGAGCAGGCCAAAGCAAGAGAGCGCGAACAGGACCATCGTCAAGATGCGGGCGAAGCTTGGGGCCTGTTTATTCATCGACTCTCACCACCCTCAGCTCCTGGCGCCGCTGCCGGAGCCTGCTGCGCTTGAGCTGGCTGCCCGGCGTCGCTCGCCGAGCCGGTCTGTGCGCCAGGAGTGTTCGCGCGCTGTTGCTTGAGCGTTTGGCGGGCGATCTGCTTACCGCGGGCCACCTGCGCTGCGGCAGCCGACGTGGTGCAAACCTCGGCAACCTTCGGCGCGTTCAGCAGCTCAATCAAGGTTCCAAGCTCAGGGTTGCCCAAGCCAAGATCCTCATAGATTGTGAGCGCGTCACAGGAGCTGAAGAGCGTGCCGCGGCGAATCGGGCCATTGGCATCCTGCGCGCTGAGCATGTTGGCCGACAAATGGTTACCCCATGCCAGCCAGTAGAGATAGCCCTCCTGTGCTCCCGGCGGGTTGTAGGCCAGCTCGTTGGTCAGCTTGTTGAGCACCGAGAAGGTTGTGTCGAGCTGAGGCGCGGTTGCGGCGAGGTCGGCGGCGGCGGGCCGGAGCGCTGCCACCGTCGGGCCTGCTTCGGCGGTGAACGGGCGCAGCTGATCCTCAAAGACCGGCGTTGTCGCTTTGGCAAAGACCTGCAGCGACTCCAGCGAGGCAGCGGTCCCGACGGCGGCCGGCTGCAGCTTCTTCAGCGCCGGCCCCATCTGGCTGGTCAACGCATCGCTGTCAACGACTGCGTTGTTAGTGGCGTCAAGCGCGCCCGGCAAGAGCGACAGCGTCGAGCGCAAGTTAGTTTGCTGGGCGGCGAAGACGGCGAAGACGTCGTTTGACGAACGGACCCAGCGAGCGAGCTGCGTGTCCCGCGCGCCGAGCTCTTCGGCCAGAAGGCGGAAGTTGTGAATTCCTCGCTTGATGTAGGCCTGGCGGCGCCCCATCTCCTTGCCGATTTGCGCCAGATACACAGTGATCGGGTCGAAACGCTTGAGCGTCGCGGAAAGTGCTTTCGAGTTGTCGTAGAGAGCTTCGCCGCCACCGTTTACGAGCAGTTGCAGGTAGGCGCGCGTGTCGGCGTCGAGGCCGGCGAGAATCTGATCGGGATTCACGTTTGGCCGCGTCCTTGAAACCGGCAATGTGCCGCCGCGAGCAATCTCGCCGGAGCTCGGTGATCCCGGGTTCAGCTCAATCACCATGTCGTTGAGTCCGGTCTTCGGCCGCAGCAACGCGGTTGCATCTTTGTAGATGTGGGCGTACTTCTCGCGGATCTTCATCTCGACCATCGCGGTGCCGTTCTCAAGCGTCACGCCGCCGATCTCGCCGATCGTCACGCCGGCAACAATCACCGTCTGCCCCTGCCCCGGCGTGACCGCCTGAGCGGTCGAGAACTGGGCGTAGTAGTCGACGAAGTCGCTGCCGACGATTGGCACCCAATTGGGCAGGTAGAAGCGCTGGTTGGATAGGATGTAGCCGCCGATCAGCACCGCCAGCAGCCCAATCACGCCGAGTGCGATGAGGTCGCGGGTGTGTTTTAGGATTGCGCGTTTCATCAGATCAGTCCGCCGGCCCGGTCGGTGTGCTGTTGATATCCGGCAGCGTCTGCTTTGAGCAAAGCTCGTTCGGCTTGAACGGGATCTTCTGGCCGCTGGTCCAGGCTGGCTTGGTCCCTTGCGGCGAGCCGATGCTGTTGCCGTGGAGCGCTTCGCCGGCGTTGACGTTGCCGCCGGTGATCGTCACAGGGTTGGGGCCGCCACCGGCCTGCAGCGCGATCATCTGGCCGTTGCCGTCGAACGCTTGCGACTCCCCGTTGAAGCCGACGAGCGCGCTCCAAAACTCCTGCGAGTTGGGCTTGCCGGTCGTGAACGCTCCGTCAGGAACGACCATGTCGCCGGTTGGAATCAAGAGCTTGCTGACGCACTGCGAGAAGTTCAGCGTCTGAGTGAGCGTCGGGATCGATGCTGCGCTCAGCTCTGCGAGGCTCTCGGTCGAGGGCTGCAGGTTGGCAGCGACGCCGCCCATTTCGGACGGCGACACGAACGGCGTCGCCTGTGCGATCCACGGCGTTACAGCATCGATCGTTGGCTGCGTCTGCTCAACGCCAGGCACGAAGTCGACCGAGAACTGCGCGAGGCTCGGCAGCGCCTCATTGAGCGAACCGAGGCTGGCATAGGCGTTTTTGACGGTCGGGCCGAGCAGCGCTATTGACTCGCGAACGGCTTCCTGCTCCGAGGCGATTGCGCCCATCGTCGTGTTGAAGTTGACGACCAGATCGCCGAGCTGGGATTCACTGCCAACGAGCTTCGTTGAGGTCGCGGCGAGCCCACGGATCAGGCCGGGGAGATCGTCGGGCTCAACTCCCTGAAGCGCCTGGTTGACGAGCGCACTGTTCTTCAGCGCTGGCTCGGAGTACTTCAGCGCATTGTTCAGCGCCTCGGCCGCCGTCTTTCCCTGTGTCAGCGGCGGCTGCTCGGCGTCCTCGGCCAGTGTTGGCTCAGTGGTCAAGCCGGCTCCAAGCTCAATTAGCAGCACCTGCAGGTTCTTGCGCGTGCTCTGCTGTAGCGAGGTCAGCACCTGATCGAGCTGAACGGGAATCGCTGTCTGACTGGCTGGAATCGTGTCGCCCTCAGCAATATTCGGCGCCTGCGGCGTGCCTGGCTTGAGGTCAACGAAGAAGTTGCCTTCGAGGAAGATACGCGGCCTGATCTTCAGTTCCGCATCCTTGTGGATCGGCAGCCCTTCGTCCTGCATCTCCATCGTCACGATCGCGTTGTTAGTGCCCTCCTGCCCCTCGACCTTGACGACCTTGCCGACGTTGACGCCAGCGATCCTGACCGGTGAGCTAAGCCGGATCGAGTTTGCCGAGCTAAAGACGGCTTGGAACTGGAACGGCTGGGTGAACGGGTTGTTCTTTACGAAGCCGAAATAGCAGATCAGCCCAATCACAACGATTGCGATCAGCGCGACGGCAATCGGGCTCCTGCCGGTCCGGTCCTTGCGCAGCACGGTTGGGCGATCGCCCTTTGGTTTACGTCCGAGCGAGGCCATTACCCGCTCCCCCCCGTCGACTCGAAGGCTCCGGCAGAGCCCTCATTACCGGGCGGATTGCCGATCACAACCTTCTCAACTTCATACTTCTCACGGCCGGCTTCACACTCACCGGCTGGCTGCCCCGGAGCGGCCGTGTTTGGGTACGGATTGCTGTGCAGGTAGTTGGTGATGTCGGAGCCAGGAGGGCCGCCGTTTGCCGGGGCGCTGGAGGGGACCCCCTCGTTGTTTGGTGAGATCGGCGCCGACGTTGACGGGCTGGCAGGGTCGAACAGACCGCCAGGAGTCGCCATCACCATCACCCGCTGAGCCTGGCCGGTGCTGCCGCCCTCACTACCGATCTCGGCAACGTTGCGAAGCAGGATCGCCAGGTAGTTGCAGGTTGTCTGGGCCGGCGTGGCGAACGCCAGCGTCGGTTTAAGGATCTTCGCCGTTTCGGTTAGGTCGACGACCCCGAGTGTCGTGCTCGGATTGGTCGCAAAACCGGCAACAGCGGTGAAGGTTGTTGCGAGCTGCGCGTTGAAGGCCGGCGAGCTTTTAAACACCGGCGTGCCGACGGTGACGATGCTTGCAAGGTCAGGGGCCGCCCCGGTGAACGACTTGATCCCCGGCTGTAGCGCGCGCCAGAGCTTCGCGCTGTTGACGAGGAATGGGCGTAGGCGAGGAAGATTGACGGTCGCGTTTTGGAGCGTCTCGGGGCCTTCTGTGATCGACTCCTGAATGTACGGCCGCGCCACCGAAGCCAGCGCCTCGAAGGTTGTGTCGAGGTTTACGAACAACTGGGCCTGCGTTTCGGCGACCGGCGCAACGACGGTTGAGCTTTGTGAGAGCCCGGTGATGAAGCCGGAGAGATCGGTTCGCTTACTCGAAAGGTTGCGCATCAGCGGAGTGATCTCTTCTGCGAACGGCTTCAAATCTTGAATCGCCAAGTTGAGATCGACTCCGCGACCGGAGATTGCGTTACCAAACCAAGCCAAGTTGGCCTGCGAGGACCGCCGCGTCGGCTCGTCGAACATGTCAAAGAACTCATCGATCTCAACCGGCTCGGGCCTTGCCTGTGCTATCTCCAGGGTGCCGCCGTTGGGCAGCCCCTGCTGCGATGGGCCTCGCGTCAACTGGACGTACTTGAGCCCCAACGCCGAGCGGGGGCGGATCATCACCGTGGTGTCGTCTGGAACCGGTTCGACGACGCTGTTGAGCTTCAACGTCAATACCGCGATGACAGCGCCGTCAGGCTGAGTCTGCGGCTCGATCTTCGTGATCACACCAACGCGCGTGCCACCGACGCGAACCTCATTGCCTTTGACCAGCCCGGCAGCGTTCGGAACCTCAACTTTGATGTCGTAGGAGGGCACAAACGGGAGGCCGTTGTTGGCATTGTAGGCGAGGAAGACGAGCACGACGATGACGAGCGTCGTCACGGCACCGATTAGCACCGGGTTGGCAGCGATTGAGGTTTTTCTTCTGCCCGAGCTCATTTTCCAAGCAGGTAGTCGAGGAGGGCACGGGCGGACTGCGGATCGGCGGGCTGCTTCGTTGGCTTGCGCGGCTCAGCTGCGCCACTCGAAGGCTTGGTTGGAGATGGGGCGGGAACGGCGGGCTTCGGCGCTACCGTGGGCGCCGGGCGCGGAACCTTGCGAGCCGCTGGCTGCTGAGCGGTCGAGGCGCTGCCACTTCCTGAGCCAAGCACGAAGTTGGCGTTGCAGTTGATGTCGTTCGTAATCCTGAATGACTGGCAGCTTGTTGTCGTAAGCCGCGCCCGCAGGTAGTGGCCGTATTCGTCGTAACCGTTGAGCGAGCTAGTCGAGTTGTAGATCAGCGTCATCAGTTGCTCGATGCCGCCGTTCTTGCTGAGCGAGCTGAGCAGCGAGGCAAGATTGGTCACCGCCGGCTTGGCATTGGCCCCGAGCGGGCCGAGCTTCTGAACCAGCGGCAGTGAGCTGACCAGCGCCGGCCCACCGACGTCGGTCGTGTCACCGAGGCTCTCCAGCGCCGGTATCCCAGCCTCGTTGAAGCCCGGCGCGCCAAGCGTGAAGGTGTTGATCGAGTCGGCGGCGCGGTTGAGGTCGGTGAAGACCGGCGTTGCGTTGCGCGAGAAGCTCGCGAGGTCATTCATCGTCGGCCGTAGCTGCTCAAGGAAGCCAGGGAACTTCTGCAGGTTTTCGCTGAACGAAGCGCTCTCTTCGGCTGTCGCCTCGGCGGTGTAACCGGAGGAGTTGATGAAGCCTGCGACGCTCGTGCGCTCACGCGCCAGCGACGTCACCACCTTGCTTCCGTTTTCAGCCAAAGCGCCAAGCTGCTTGTTCTGCCGGGCGAGAATTCCGAGCACGTCGCCAAACTCCTTCAGCGCCGGGTCGGTCACCTTCAAGGCCGCGTTGAGCTCCTCACCATTTCCCGCCAGCGCGGTCCCAAACTCGTTCAGAATGATCGTGAAGCGCTGGCGGAATGGCAGGCGCATCACGTTGTTGATCAGATCGATGTCAACCGACGTGGCGGTTCGGTTCGACGACAGTAGATACTCGCCCTTGCCAGTGCCCGACGCAATCGGCTCCAATAGCGGAGGCTGCGTCATCCCGACCGGCAGCGGCTCCTCTGGGCGGCAGTCAACGTAGCGCTCGCCAATCAGCGACTGTGGGCGGATCCGGCAGAAGGCGTTCTCGCGAAAGTCGTGGTAATCCGGGTTCTCGATATTCAGTACGACCGCCGCTTTGTTGTCGTCGGTGAGGTCTAGCGCCTCGATCGAGCCGACACGGACACCGGCAATCTTGACGTCCATCCCGGGGATAACGAAGGCCGCGTTATTGAAGATCGCGCGAACGCGGTAGGAACCATCGTCGCCCGAACCGGTCGCGACCACGATCAGCGCAAGACCGACGCAGCAGACGGCGAAGATTGCGATCAGCCGCTTCACGGTTACCAGATCCCCGGTGGCGCGATCGCCGGGTTGCAGCCGATCAGGCTGGTTGTCGATGGGTAAAGCGGCGCCTGCCACGGTGCGCTGCCATCCGGCGGAGCCTGCGTTGCGGCGCCCGGGCAGCGCGGCACGACCGACGGTCCGTTCTGCTCCCAAGCGTCGCGGTTGTCGCCGAGATAATCGAGCGATGAACCGTTGTAGCCGAAGGCTCCAAAGGCTGGCGAGCCGCGGGCGTAGTGGCCGTTGGCGTCGTAATTGGAGGTGCTTTGGCCAAAGTCGCGCAGCAGCCCGACCAGATCCGGCGCGTATGGCCGCGCGTAGGAGAGCGTTGGTAGCGAATCGTTGATCGCCGTGATCGACGCAGGGAACGATTTTTGCGCGCCGGTGCTGAGCGCCGGGGCGTCCTGCATCAGCGAAGTGAAGTCGTTGTCGGCGCCGGGCTTGCTGACCGTCAAAGCGAGGTTTGTCAGCGTTGGATCGGCCTCGGTCAGCAGCGGCTCAAGATCGGCCAGAAACGGCGCAAGGTTCTTCGTCGCTGGCTTTGATGCCGCTACAAGCTGGTCTACCGAGTTCAGCGTCGTGCGCAGATTGACAAATGTCGTGCTGCCACGGCGCAGCGTCTGCGGCAGGTATTGAAGCGCTTCCGCTAACGACTCGTTTTCATCGCCGATCGCGCCAAGGCTGATGTTGGCGTTGGTGACGAGGTTGGTCAGCGTCGGCCCCTTCGCCGCCAAGGTGCCAACGACCGATGAGGTGCTCTGAAGCATCTGCTCGAGCGCCGGCTGGTCGCTGTTGAGCTTCTCAATCAGCCCGACCGTCGCATTGAGCGATGGAGAGAGGTACGGCAACCCCTTGCGTGCCTCGAGGCCGCGGCCGCGGTACCAAGTGCCAAAGCCCTGGATTACCTTGGCAAGCCCGTCTGTCGTCTCCGGGTCGAGCGTGTTGAAGAGCTGGTCGATGTCAACGATCGTCGTCGTCTGGTCGACTGGAATCGTCTCGCCTTCGGGCAGCAGCGGAGCGTTCTGGGGGCCGGGCGTCAGTGCGATGTAGCGATTGGCGACGCCGGAGAGCGAGGTTGCGCGCATGATCGCCGTCGTCCCCTCGTGCAGCGGCGCGTAAGGCTCCTCGACTTCGATCGTAACGTTGGCCTGGTTGTTGGCCGTCAGCTCAATGTTGCTGACCTTGCCAACGCGGCGGCCACCAACCTGAACGTCGTTGTCGTTGACCAGCTGCCCGGCCGTCTCGAAGGTCATCACGTAGGTCGGATTGGAGCCGCCGCCGAAGAGGACGATCGCTACGAGCACGACGGCGACCACCGCTATGAGCAACGTCACTATGCGAGTCGGCTTCATGCCCGTCCGCCTGCCGTCTTCCGTGTCGGCCGGCCGTTCATCGCGCTACTCCATCCCCAGAGGACCTTGGGCGGAGCCGGAAAGGAACTGGCGCACAAAGTCGTTGTCGGAGTTGAAAAGCTCCTCTGCCGGGCCGGCCTCAACGATCCGCCCGCGCCAAAGCACGGCGATGTACTCGGCAACGCGGCGGGCGCTCATGATGTCGTGCGTAATCACCGTGTAGGCGCCGCCGTTCTCCTCGTGGATCTCCTGAATAAGTTCGCAGAGCAGTGCCGTACGAACAGGGTCGAGCCCCGAATCAGGCTCATCGAAAAGCACGATGTCGGGGTCCAATACCAAGGCGCGAGCGAACCCGGCGCGCTTGCGCATGCCGCCTGAGAGCTCGATTGGCATCTTGTCGCCGGCGTCGCTGAGGCCAACCTCAGCGAGGCGAGCGTTGACGATTCCCATGATCTCGTCCTCGCTCCTGTCGGTGTGCTGACGCAGCGGGAAGGCGACATTGTCGAGCAGGTTCATCGAACCGAAGAGGGCGCCGTCTTGGAACAATACGCCGAACTTCTTGCGCATCTCGAAGAGCTCTTCGTCGCGCAGGTTGGGGATCGACTCGCCATGGACGAGCACATCACCGTCGTCGGGGTAGAGCAGCCCAACCATGTGCTTGATGCAGACCGACTTTCCCGTTCCTGACGGCCCGAGGATCATCGAGATCTTTCCTTCGGGAAGGCCAAGATTGAGGCCCTTGAGGATCTTGTTGCGGCCGAAGGCCTTGTGAACATCGATGAATTCAATCGCATCTGGCACGCCGGTGGGCCGGTTTAGCCCAGTGTGCCAGCGGTACTCCTCTTCGCGGCCTGGCGCGGCCTCCTGAACGACCCTGACGCGCTCGGCCGGCTCGATTGGCTGGTCATCCTTTTTTTCTTGCTCTGACATTGCTTAGCCTCCGATTGGCGCTCGCGGATTTTGGCCCCAGAAGACCTGCGTACCGAGCATTCCGATCAGATGCACGAGCACGATGTTGAGAACCATTGACTTCGCCGTTGCCGTACCGACGCCGACCGGGCCGCCGCTTGCCGTGTAGCCGTAATAACAACCAACGAGAACGATTACGGTCGCCATCGCCATCGCCTTTAGCGCGCTGAATAAGAGGTCAGGGGGGTTTTGGAACTGCCAGAAAATAAGCGAATAGCCGCCCTGCGACACCTCTCCAATCTGAATCACGACGGCGAGGTAGCTGGCGGCGAAACCGGCGCCAACGGCCGAGATATAGAGGAACGGCAGCACCATCCAAGCGGCCAGCAGCCGCGTCGCGCAGAGGAAGGTCATCGAGTCGATCCCCATCACTTCGAGCGCGTCGATCTCCTCGGTGATTCGCATCGAGCCGATCTCAGCGACGATTCCGGTGCCGACCTTGGCCGCCATCATGTAGCCGAAGGCATAAGGAACAAGCTCGCGCAGGTCGCACCAAGCGGCGAAGACGCCTGCGTAGGCCGGCGAGCCAACCGAGCGGTTGAAGTAGGCGCCCTCAATCCCGCACTGCAGGCCGATGATGAAGACGAGGCCCCAGATCACGAGCGCCGAGGAGACGATCAAAATTCCCGACTGGCGCAGCGCCTCGCCGAAGAACTTCATCACCTTGAGGCCGACAACCTCAACGACGATCGTGCTGCAGAACTTAGTGATTTCGCCGAACGAGACGAGCAGATCACGAGGGACGGCGAGCCAGCTGTTTGGATTCATCGCTCGCTCAGCTCCTTAGCGGATGACGTTGATTTCGGGGTGGGTCGCGAGCAGCGTCTGCGTGAAGACGTAGTTGAAAGCGAAGATCCCAAGGAACGAGATCACGACCGCTTGGTTGACCGCCCGCCCGACGCCGGCGGCGCCACCGGACGCAGTCATCCCCTTGTAGCAACAGACGATCGCGATGATCGCCCCGTAACAGGTGCATTTGAGGATCGAGCCCCAGAGGTCGGTGACTGAGGCGTTGGTGAAGAATGTCGCCCAGAAAGGCCCCAGCGGCGCGTCGTAGACGAGCGTCGCGAGAATTCCACCGAAGATTCCGAACAGCAGCGCGTAAATGTCGAACAGGCCGGTTACCAGCATCAGCGCCAAGAAGCGCGGCACGACGAGGTTCTTGACTGGGTCGACGCCGAGCACCTGAAGCGCGTCGAGCTCCTCGCGGATTTTGCGTGCGCCGAGGTCGGCGGTGATCGCTGTACCGGCAACTCCGGCCAGCACAATCGCCGTCACCAGAGGCGCAAATTCGCGGATTGAGGCGAGCACGAAGAAGCCGCCGAGGCGGTCCAAAGCGCCGAAAAGAACGAGGAAATTGGCGGCCTGGAGCCCCGGCGCGCCGTAGCCGAAGGCGACCGTTGAGATCAACAGCGGAAACCAGCAGAGCCGCAGCGCGAAGAGGAACTGGAGGATAAACTCGCCGCCGTAAGGGAATGGCGGGCGCACGGCAGAGATGATCGTCTTGCCGGTCAGGATCATCACGTCCCCGATCTGCTCGAAGAAGTCGCGTGCTGGAGCGATTGTCCGATCGGCGGCGCTGCGTGCCATCTCTCCCCCTTTCTGGACTTTAAGCTGAACAAGAAAAGCAAGCAAATACGCTACTGACGTGATCTTAGGGCAGCCAGCGGGATAGTGACAACCTCAACCGTCCCTTCCGCCAATCGGGCGCCCGAAAGCTCGCCCTGAAGCAGGCCTCGCTGTGCTAGCGTCGCCACTCGTGAGCAGGTCAGCTTTGCCAAAGATCACGCTCGGCTGCATCGCCGCGGCCGCCCTGCTGGCTGCCAGCGTCGGCGGCTGCGGCGGTTCGGGAGAGATGCAGGACGCGAACGAGGCGGCCAGCGATTATGAGGTCGCGATCTCACAGGCCTCGTTCCCACGCAGACAGGGCTTAGGCGAGACCTCAAAGCTTAAGATCACGGTTCAAAACGTCGGCGCGCGCGAGATTCCCAACGTCACGATGACCGTCAACGGACTCAATTACCGCACCACCGAGCCAAGCGTCGCGGACCCTGAGCGCCCCTTTTGGGTCGTGAATGTGGGTCCGGTCGGCGGCGTCACCGCATACGTCAACACGTGGGCTCTCGGGCCGCTTGCGGCAGGTGACGAACGCCAGTTCGTCTGGTCGCTGAGCGCGACCCAGTCCGGCACGCGGACGCTCGAGTATCGCGCCGGCGCAGGGCTAAACGGCAAGGCGCGGGCGGTGACTACGGACGGTGGCGTGCCATCCGGAACGCTCACCGTCAACGTAACGCGACGCCCGCAAGATTCCAGCGTAGACCCGGCCACCGGGCAGGTCGTACAGAAGGGTGAGTAGCCGACCGGCCGGTTACTTCAGCTCATCCGCCGCTTCGGGGTGAGCCTGAAGAACCTCTTCGCCGGATTCTCCGGTGCGGACGCGGTAGGCGTCATCGACCGGCATGATGAAGACCTTGCCGTCGCCAACCGCGCCGGTGCGGCCGTGTTTGAGGATCGACTCGACGACGGCTTCGACGTCGGCGTCTGAAACGACGCAGTTGATCTGCACCTTCGGCCTCAAGTAGTTGGTCAGTTCGGCTCCGCGGTAGGTCTCGACGATTCCCTTCTGACGGCCCGAACCCTTCACCTCGAGGACCGTCATCGATGGGAACCCCAGCTCAAGCAGCTCAAGCCGGATCGGCTCGAATGCCTCGTGACGGATGATTGCTTCGATCTTCTTCATTACGCAAGCTCCTTTTAGCTGCTTATGAGGATACGCCCGGAGAACCGAGCTGGGGTGCCGCACCGTAGCCAACAAGCTCCGGCGCCGGGATGAACTGTTCCGGGTAGCCATACATGCCGTGCTCGGAGATGTCGAGCCCAGCGTCTTCTTCGGCCTCAGTTACGCGCAGGCCGTAGGTTTTCTTGACTGCCCAGAAGGTTGCGTAGCTCGTGATGAAGACAAAGGCGAAGACGACGACGACGCCGATTACCTGGTCGCTGAGCTGGCCAAACGAGCCGGTGTAGAAAAGGCCGCCCTTGCCGACAGCGTTGTACTCGGCCAGCACCGGCAGCGTGAAGAGGCCACAGGAGAGCGTGCCCCAGACGCCGCAAAGACCGTGGGCGGTTAGCGCACCGACAGGATCGTCGAGCCGCTTGTCGATTGCGTAAACGCCGAGCGGGACGATGAAACCGGCGATCAGCCCGATCACGACGCCGGCCCAAGGCGCCACGTAACCCGAAGGTGCGGTAACTGCCACGAGCGCGCCGATCATGCCGTTGCCGGCCATGCCGATGTCGATCGTGCGCGTCTTCAGCCAGCTGACCAGCAGCGCGCCGACCGTGCCAGCGCCCCCGGCCAACAGTGTCACCAGCGCCACCTCGGTAAAGCGGCCGTCCATCGCGCCGAGCGTTGAGCCCGGGTTGAAGCCGAACCAGCCGAGCAGCAGGATGATCACGCCAAGGCCGAAGAGCGGCATGTTGTGGCCGGGGATCGCCCGCGGTCGCCCCTGCGCGTCGTATTTGCCTTTGCGCGCGCCGAGCAGCAGCAGTACCGCGAGGCCGGCTGTTGCGCCGACGAGATGGACGGCGGTCGAACCGGCGAAGTCCTGCATGCCGAGGTTGGCCTGCAGCCAGCCGCCGCCGAAAACCCAGCCGGAGGCGACCGGGTAGATCAGGCCGGCGAAGATCACGGCGAAGATCACGTAGACGCCGAACTTGATCCGCTCCAGCGTCGTTCCCCAGACGATCGCCAGCGAGACGGCGCAGAAGACGAACTGGAAGAACCACTTTGATTCGACCGTCGCGTCAGAGAAGCCCATCACCGGGAATGCGGTCGTCGGGTCGCCGTAGTCGCGCAGGAAGAAGCCTTCGGTTCCGATGATCTTGCCACTAGCACCACCGAAAGCGAGCGCGAAGCCAACCGCCCAGTAAACGATTGCCGCGATCGAGAAGTTGGTCAGAATCTTGGCGACGACCGTGCCGGCATTCTTTCCGCGCGAGAAACCGATCTCGAGGAGCGCAAAGCCGGCCTGCATGAAGAGCACCAGACAGGCGGCTACAAATACCCACATCGAGTTGATGCCGACCGTGTCGGGGACGCCAACGGCGTCGAAAACGTCGGCCGAGGCGACGGCCGGCGCCGCCAGCAACGTCACGGCGCTGGTGATTGCGGTGGTGAGCAGTACAGAGCGCTTCATCGGACCTCCAGATCGATTTGATCGGAAGTGTTGCGGCGCATCGGCGCCGCGCAATTAGCCGCAGGTAGAAAGATCTAACGCCGGCGCTCTCCAATCTGGACAACGGGGGCGCGGCCAGCCCGCCCCGCTTGGGCGCACCGCGCGGCACTCGATTTAGACATCGGGATAACGTGCGCGAACGAGATCGCTTCTAATCTCGACATTCGTCACTCGCGCGTAGAGCGCAAAAACCAACAAATCTGGAGATCAAGATGGCTTCGAAAACCCGTCAGCAGAACGTAATCGCGGCTCAGTGGGCAGCAGCCGGGGACGGCAGCGGCCAGTCCGACATCACCGATTCGGCGGCCGCCATCTACGGCGAGAACGTCTTCAACCTGGCCGCCCAGAAAGCGCGGCTGCCGAAGACCGTCTTCGCCAAGCTGCAGAAGACGCTCGCCGACGGCGCGCCGCTCGACCCGGCCCTAGCCGACGCCGTCGCCGACGCGATGCGCTCTTGGGCGATGGAGCACGGCGCAACGCACTTCACGCACTGGTTCCAGCCGCTGACGAACATGACGGCCGAGAAGCACGACTCGTTCTTTGAGCCGGTTGCCGACGGCACCGCAATCGCCAAGTTCTCAGGCAAGGAGCTGATTCAGGGCGAGCCTGACGCATCCTCGTTCCCAACCGGCGGCATCCGCGCCACCTTTGAGGCCCGCGGATACACGGCTTGGGACCCAACATCGCCGGCCTTCATCCTTGAGAACCCGAATGGTTCGGTGCTCTGTATCCCGACCGCATTCGTCTCCTGGACCGGCGAGGCGCTCGACCACAAGACGCCGCTGCTGCGCTCGATGGACTCGCTCTCAAGCGTTGCCCTGAGGGCACTGAAGCTGTTTGGCGACAAGGCCGCTGGCCGCGTCTTCACGACAGTCGGCCCGGAGCAGGAGTACTTCCTGATTGACGAGCAGTATTTCTACGAGCGGCCCGATCTCTACACGACCGGCCGCACGCTATTCGGCGCCAAGCCGCCGAAGGGCCATGAGCTCGACGAGCACTACTTCGGAACGATTCCAGAGCGCGTATTGGCCTGCATGCTCGAAACCGAGCGCGAGCTGCAGCGGCTCGGCGTGCCAGTGAAGACGCGCCACAACGAGGTTGCCCCATCGCAGTACGAACTGGCGCCGATCTTCGAGAACTCGAACGTCGGTTCCGACCACCAGCAGCTGACAATGCAGGTGCTCGAGAATGTCGCTCGTCGCTATGGCCTTGTCTGCCTGATGCACGAGAAGCCATTCGCCGGTGTCAACGGCTCCGGCAAGCACAACAACTGGTCGATGGGCACCGACAGCGGCCAGAACCTGCTTGAGCCAGGCGACACGCCGGCCGAAAACATTCAGTTCCTCTTCTTCTGCGTCGCCGTTATCGCCGCCGTTGACCGCCACCAGGAGATGCTCCGCGCCAGCGTTGCCAACGTCGGCCAGGATCACCGCCTTGGCGCCAATGAGGCGCCGCCGGCGATCGTCTCGATCTTCCTTGGCAGCGAGCTCGAGCGAGCCTTCAACGCCGTTGCCTCGGGGAAGGCCGCCGACAGCGCGGCCGGCAACTTCCTCGGCCTTGGCACACCGGTGCTGCCGCCGCTGCCGCTCCACGGTGGCGACCGCAACCGCACCTCGCCATTCGCATTTACCGGCAATAAGTTTGAGTTCCGCGCGCTTGGCTCGAGCATGTCGCTCGGTTTTGTCAACACGGCGCTGAACACAATCGTCGCTGAGTCGATCGACATCATGGTTGACGAGGTTGAGGCGGCGAAGAAGAAGGGTAAGAAGCGCCCCGAAGCGATCCTCGAGACGATCAAGAAGAACTGGAGGGCACACAAGCGGATCGTCTTTGACGGTGACGGCTACGCCGACGCATGGCAGAAGGAGGCGGCCAAGCGCGGCCTGGCAAACCTGCGCACGACTCCCGACGCGCTGCCTTGGCTGGTTGCGAAGTCGACGATTCAGGTATTTGAGCGCTACGACGTTCTCAACGAGCGCGAGCTCGAGGCCCGCTTTGAGGTTGCCGTTGAGCAGTATTCAACAAAGCTGAACATCGAAGCTGAAACCGCCGCTTCGATCGCCCGGACGATGATCCTTCCAGCTGCCGTGCGCTACCTCGCCGAGTGCAAGGAGGCCGGGGTGACGGCGCTGGCCAGCGAGCTAAAAGCCTCGACCGACGAGCTGGTCAAGCGGCTGAAGGTGCTGGAGAAGGCCAACGCGAGCCACCCGGCCGCTGATGGGCTCAAAGAGGCCGAGTACATGCGCGATAAGGTGATTCCCGCGATGGACAAGGCGCGCGATACGGCCGACAAGCTCGAAGGGCTGGTCGCCGACGATCTTTGGCCGCTCCCGAAGTACTCGGAGATGCTCTTCATCAAGTAGCAGTGAGGTTTTTGGGCCTCGGTGGTCGAAAAGGAGCGGCTTTGTTGCGGCTCATTTGCGCGGCTAGGGCTACGACGTAAATAGTTGAAGGAAGATCAAGAGACAGCCACCGATTATTCCCAAAATCGCCGCCGCCACGCCGATCGTTGTGGCGGGCGGAAGCGGCTTAATCGGCAGCAGCCAGCCTCCAAGCAGCTTCGAGAGTTGCGGCAGCCAGATCAGCATCACCAGCGACATCGCGATCGCATTGGTCAGCAGTGTCGACAGCGCGAAAGGCACTGTCACCAACTGACCCAGAATCTCATGGGCGATAATCACGGTTGGGTAGAGCGCCATGATCCCCGTGATCAGCTGCTTCCACTTTGTCGGTGCACCAGGTCCGGGCTTGGTGCTCAAGCCGAAATTGAGCCAGTCCTGCTGGCCGATTCGGACCGACGAGAGTTCTGAATCCCGCGTGTATGGCTCGATCTCGGCGAGCAGTTCAGCGAGCTGCGAGGAGCGCGCCCAATCCTCCGATGCCTCTTTGCTGTCGAACTTGACGATCTGGGTCCAGAAATCCTGCTGGCCCTGCACTGCTGGGAGCTGTTCATGGGCGACGAAGCCCGGGGTACGCGACAGTTGCGCGCCGACCTTCTCGCTCCACTGCAGATACTGCGGCTCATGATCGGGCTGAACCCATCGCGTCGAAACGAAAGCAACACCATCTGTACTCATGCGATCCCGGCCTCCGGCTTGAGTAGGTTACACGTCGGTAAACTACCTAAGCGCTAACCACGAGGCCCGCGTAGCCCTCGCAACCTTGCTCCTAATGCCGGCTGGAGCTTCGGCTTCGCAGCTTCAAGATTGCTTCAGCGCGGCGATCAGAGGTGCGTCAGCGCTGGGCGACTAGGTTTTAGTGGTGCTCTGAAGGCATTGGCGCATCGACGCCTAAGCTGCTGCGCATCTTTAAGATCTCTTTTTCTTGTGCAACCAGAATCGCCTGGGCAACGGCCTTTAGTTCGGGATCCTGACCCTTCGCGAGTAAAACCTTGCTCATCGCGACCGCCCCTTCGTGGTGAGGAATCATCAACTTCAAGAATGCCTCATCAAAGCGATCCGCGGTCTTTAGCGAATCTGTCTCACCGCTCATGCCGGCCATGTGGTCCGCGAGCCCCAGCGAGCCACGCTCGGCGCCTGCATTGGCGAGCCGCGTTTCGGCGGCTGTGAGTGTTTCGATCTCGTCGGCCTGACTTTTGACGATATTTGCCGCTAGCTCACGCACAAAAGCACTCTCGCCGCGATCCTGAGCAATCTCCGCCATCTCAATTGCCGACTCGTGGTGGGGAATCATCTCCGCCGCGAAGGCCCGGTCGAGAGCCAGCCCCGAGCTTGCCGTCGCTGCGCCGGTCTCGTGATCGCCGTCGTGCCCAGCGCAACCAGCCAGAGTCAGCAATCCTAAAGCCGCGCATGCGACGAGACTCAAAATCTTGGTTCTCATTCGAACTCAGACTAGCGTGCCGTAGCGGGCATCGGTTGGACCCAAAGACTCCCACGCTGCAGCCTCAGAAGGTGCACGCGAGACCTTGACACAGTTATGTCAAGGTTTCGCGTTTTTCTGCTAATCTTGGTGGTAATGAGGGATTACCTGGCCGCAATCAACCGGCGCGTCGTCGTCTTCGACGGCGGCATGGGCGCGACGCTCGAGCAGTTCGACCTCACATCCGAGGATTTCGGCGGTCTTGCGGGCAAGTGCCATGAGGTGCTGATCCTCAACCGTCCTGACGTAATCGAGGGTGTGCACACTTCGATGGTTGAGGCGGGAGCAGAGGTCGTTGAGACCGACACCTTCCAGGCCAGCCGACTGAAGCTCGAAGAGTGGGGTCTTGCCGATCACACGTTGGAGATAAACCGGCGCGCCGGCGAGATCGCCCGCGCCGCAGTTGGTGAGGATCGCTTCGTCGCCGGCTCGATCGGTCCTACCGGGCAGCTCCCCTGCTCCGATGATCCAACGCTCGGCGCAATCAGCTTCCGCGAACTGGTGACGATCTTCGAAGAGCAGGCGCGCGGACTGCTCGAAGGCGGCGTTGACCTGCTGCTGATCGAAACAGCGCAGGACATCTTGGAAGTGAAGGCGGCGATCTTCGGCGCCCGCGAAGCGTTCGTAACGGCCGGGCGCAGCGTGCCGATCCAAACATCGGTCTCGCTGCTGCCAAATGGCGGCAAGATGCTGCTCGGCACCGACATCGACGCTGTACTGACGACGCTTGAGTCGCTGAAGGTTGACGCGATCGGCCTCAACTGCTCAACCGGCCCCGAGGACATGCGCGACGCGATCCGCTTCCTTGGCGAGTTCTCACCGGTGCCGATCCAGTGCATTCCCAACGCTGGCCTGCCGCTTCAGGGCCCCGATGGCGAGACGATCTTCCCTGAAACGCCTGAGGCGCTGGCCGAGATCCTCGGCGAGTTCGTTGAGCGCTACGGCGTTGGCATTGTTGGCGGCTGCTGCGGCGCAACCCCCGCTCACATCGCCGCGATCGCTGAGCGCTGCGGCGGACGGCCGGTAACGCCCCGCCCTGCCCCGCGCGCGCCGCGCGTCAGCTCGATGATGACGGCGACCTCACTGGTGCAGGACCCAACGCCGACGATCGTCGGAGAGCGCGTCAACTCGCAAGGTTCGCGCAAAGCTAAGGAGATGCTGCTGGGCGACGACTACGACGGGCTTGTCCAGATCGCCGAGGATCAGGTTGAAGGCGGCGCCCACGTGCTCGACCTTTGCGTCGCGCTGACCGAGCGTGAGGACGAGGACGAGCAGATGCGCCAAGTCGCAAAGCGCGTCTCGCTGACGCAGCCATCGCCGCTTCAGATCGACTCGACCGAGCCATCGGTGATTGCCGCCGCGCTCGACCAGATTCCCGGCCGAGCGATCGTCAACTCAATCAACCTTGAGGCCGGCCGCGACAAGCTCGACACCGTTGTGCCAATGGCCGTCCAGCACGGCGCCGCCGTGATCGCTCTGACGATCGACGAGGTCGGGATGGCTAAGACCTCCGAACGCAAGGTCGAGATCGCGCGGCGACTGAAAGAACTCTGCTGCGACGAGCACGGCCTCGACCCAGAGCTGCTGATTTTTGACGCGCTGACCTTTACGCTGACGACCGGCGACGAAGAATGGCGCCCGTCGGCAGTTGAAACGATCGAGGGAATCCGCCGGATCAAGGCTGAAATCCCGGGCGTCAAGACCTCGCTGGGCGTCTCGAACGTCTCCTTCGGCGTCTCCTCCAGCGCCCGCGCCGTACTGAACTCGGTCTTCCTTCACCACTGCGTCGACGCCGGCCTTGACCTAGCGATGGTCAACCCCAACCACATCACTCCTTACGGCGAGATCTCCGACGAGGAGCGCGCGCTGGCCGATGACCTCGTCTTCAATCGCCGCGACGACGCGCTGGAACTATTCATCAACCACTTCGAGTCGCGCAGCGGCGAAGATGAGGAAGCCGAGAAGGCCAACCCTACCGAAGGAATGGAGCCCGAGGAAGCGCTCCACTTCCACATTCTGCGCCGCCGCAAGGAGGGCGTTGAGGACTGGATCGACCTGTCGGTCGAGAAGATCGGCGCCGTACCGACGCTCAACGATGTTCTGCTGCCAGCGATGAAGGAGGTCGGCGACAAGTTCGGCGCCGGCGAGCTGATCCTCCCCTTCGTGCTGCAGTCGGCAGAGGTAATGAAGCGCGCCGTTGCCCGGCTCGAGAACTTCCTTGACCGGATTGAGGGCTACACGAAGGGCACGGTCGTTCTGGCAACCGTCTTCGGCGACGTCCACGACATCGGCAAGTCGCTCGTCAACACGATCCTGACCAACAACGGCTACACCGTGATTGACCTCGGCAAGCAGGTGCCGATTCAAGCGATCCTCGAAGCGGCAAAGGAGCACGAGGCGACCGCGATCGGCCTCAGCGCACTGCTCGTCTCGACTTCGAAGCAAATGCCGCTCTGCATCCAAGAACTTCAGGCCCAAGGGCTCGACTACCCGGTCTTGATCGGCGGCGCGGCGATCAACAAGGACTTCGGTCTGCGCACGCTCTACCCCGGCGGCCGCGAGTCAGACGAGGTCTACGAGCCCGGCGTCTTCTTCTGCAAGGACGCCTTCGAGGGCCTCGCGAAGATGGACGCACTGGTTGAGCCTGAGCAGCGTGAAGTGCTCGTCGCCGAGCTGCGCGCCGACGCGCTGGCGCTGCGCGAGAAGGGCCCCGAGCCGGAGGCGCTGCCAACGGATGACGACAGCGTCCGTTCAGCCGCCAGCACCGACGTGCCTGTGCCAACGCCGCCATGGTGGGGAGTACAGGAAGTGCCGATCGAGATGGATCAGCTCTTCCACCACCTCGACACCCACGTCCTTTTCAAACTCCATTGGGGTGGCCGCGGCGTCAAAGGTGATGCTTGGACCGAGCTGCTCGACAACGATTTCCGGCCGCGCCTAGAGCGGATGTGGGCCGAGCAGGATTACCTGCGCCCACGCGCGCTGCTCGGCTACTTCCCCTGCTATTCAGAGGGCAACGAGATCGTCGTACTCGACCCAGACGATCGAGAGACCATTCTGACCCGCTTTGTCTGCCCGCGCCAACCGGGCCACGACCGCATCTGCGTAGCCGACTTCTACCGCCCAAAGGACTCGGGGGAGCTCGATCTAGTTGCGCTTCAGGCTGTAACGGCGGGCTCCGAAGTTACAGATCTGATGGCCAAGCTCGAAGACGATGGCGAGTACGCCGAGCAGCTCTTCGTCCACGGTCTAGGTGTACAGACGGCCGAAGGGCTGGCAGAGCTCGTCCATGCTCAGGTGCGCGAGGATCTCGGCATCGGCGAGGCGCAAGGCCGCCGATACTCATGGGGCTATCCGGCCGTGCCCGACCAATCCGAGCACGAGAAGCTCGACCAGCTGCTCGACCTCAGCCAGATCGGAATGACGCTCACCGACGGCTTCGCGCCCGAGCCTGAACAGTCAACGCTGGCAATCATCGCCCACCACCCCGACGCGACCTACTTCGGAATGAAGTCCGGCAAGCTGCCTAGCAACGACCGCCAGCGCGCCGATGACGTGATCGCCGGCAGCGACCGTGACCCGACGCGACTCGGCAAGATTCCTGACGAAGATCCGCCGCAGCTCAGTGAAGAGCCCGAAGAAGCGCCGGTCGCCAGTTAAGCGATCAGTGCCAGCTTGTCGGCCCGCGAAAGCCGCTTAATTCGAACCTCTTCGCGCTGAGCGGCAGAGCGATCTTCCATCTCGAAGGAGGCCACCAGCTCAACCGGCAGGCGGCTGCGCGTGTAGCGGCTCGCCGTGCCGGCGCTGTGCGCCTCAAGCCGCTTTTCAAGGTCATTGGTCCAGCCGGTGTAGAGGCTGCCATCGGCGCAGAGCAGCATGTAAACCCAAGCATCGGCCACCGAGAGAAGTTCGCCGCCCGCCGCTCGCTTCCTACGCGCTGGCTGAGCTGCGGTCGGCAACCGGCCCGAGGCGAACCGGCGTTGAGTGCAGCGCGCGAAGCCGCACGTCACGCCAGCTAAGCCCTTCACCGAGCAGCGCCGGAACCCCCATCAGCACGGCGGTCGCGACCTCAACTGCTTGCAACACAATTCCGTAGCCGAGCGCGTCGGCTGCGCTAACGCCATAGGCGCCGCTCAAGACGGCAACGCAGGCGGCTTGGAAGACGCCAACGTTGGCCGGCGTCGCTGGCACTAGCGCCGTCACGTTGACGGCCAGCAGCACGGCAGCGGCGGCACCGATCCCTGTGCTCCCGTCGAGGCCAATTGCCAGCAGCAGCAGGTAACAGGCCAGTGCCTGCAGCGCCCAGGCGCTGAGCTGCGCGACGAGCGCAACCGAACCGTCGCGTAGATCGGTGAAGACGCGCAGGCCGCTGCGGACTTGGCGAGCCGCCTTCAGCAGTGGACGGATTACGGCTCGCGTGCGGCCGAAGCTCTCACTTCCGCTGGCAGCGAGTACGGCGGGGACTACTAAGACGATCGCCAGCAGTGCGACGGGAACCAGAACAACGACGATTAAGGGGCCGTAGCGCTGATTGAAGATCGGCACACTGGAAAGTGCGACCCCGGCGAGGATTAGCAGAGCGATTACGTTCAGCGCGGTTTGCGATACGAGCGTGCCCACGACAGTTGGCATTGTCTCGCGCGGGCGCCCCGCGCGGCGTGAGATCACGATCGCACGGGCCGGCTCACCGAGCCGTGCGGGCAACGTTGACGACATCAATACGCCGATCGCCGTAGCGCGCAGCGTGTCGAGCTGTGTTAGCGGTCGCTCCGGTAATGCGGCGCGCAGGATTGCGTGCCAAGAGACCGAGCGCAGCACCATCGAGAGGCCCATCGCGGCGATTGCTGCCAGCACCCACGCCGGGCTCGACTGCAGCAGGCTGGCGATCACGCGGTCGACGCCGATCTTCTCGAGCGCGACGACCGCGAGGCCGATCGTGAGAGTGGCTGCGACCAATAGCGCGAAGCGGCGGGCAGCGCTGCGCAGGCGCGCACGGCGCCAGCCGCCAACCGGCTCGGGCTCAATCGTCGCTAGGCGCTGCGCCGGAACAGACCGCAGACCGTCGGCGTCGAGTTTGACCGCGGGCGCCAGCTGAGGCTGCTGCGCAGCCGCGTGCTGCGCCGCGTGCGCCGCGATCGCCTGTTCGTAAGTTTCAACTGTTTGGGCGCTGATCAGCGACCAGCTGTATTGCGCTGCACTAGCGCCAGCACCGACGCTGAGCGCAGCACGTCGCGCGGGCTCAAGCGCAAGCTCACGCAGCGCCTCTGCGAGCGCAACCGGATCGCCATGTGGCACGAGCACGCCGTTGATTCCGTCATCAACAACGTCGCGGTAGCCGGCTATCTCGCTGGCAACCACCGGCGTGCCGGCCGCGAAGGCTTCGGTAAGAACCATGCCGAAGCTCTCCCCACCCAATGAAGGGGCGACGAGCAGATCGGCCGCAGCGAGCAGTCGCTGCTTCTCAGCCTCATCCACCAGTCCCGCGACGGTGACTGCGCGCGGCTCGATCAAGAGCGGCTCGACGTCATCGGCGGTTGCGCCAATGATCATCAGCTCAGCATCGACGTAATCGCGCAGCCCTTCGAAGGCCGAGAGCAGCACCGGCAGACCCTTGCGATCGACGGCCTGACCAACAAAGACAAGCTTCAATTTCCCGGCCACACCAGCCGGCTTGACCGGCGGGCCTGCGGCTGACACCTCAACGCCGTTGGCAATCACGCTGTAGCGGCCGCCGTAGAAGCGGCGGGCGGTCCACGAGGCGGCCTCGGAGACGGCGATCCGCGCGTGCAGGCGGCGCATCCGTCGGCTCGCCCCGAGCAGGTTCGCGCATCCGTGCGTGAGCCGATTGGTTGAGTAGGTGTGGTAAGTCGCGACGAGCGCGGTTGACTTGCAGTTGAGCGCCATCCAACTGATCAGCGGCACTACCGGCTCGTGGATATGGACTATGTCGAAGTCACCTGCGGCGAGCGTCTGGCCTAAGCGCTGAACCGCTGCTGGTGAGAGCGAGAGGTTTGATACCGCTCCGTTGGCCGGAATTCCCACCGTGCGGCCAAGGTCAACGATGTGGCCGTCGAGCTGACGCTTCTGCGGCGCAGTGCCGCCGTGCAGGCGCGTGCTTCGCTGATCGAACGGGTCAACCGGAGTGATGATCCGAACCTCGTGGCCTGCTTCGCGATGGGAGGCAGCCAGCGCCTCAATGTGGCGCGCAACTCCCCCTGGATAGCTCCACGAGTACGGCGAGAGAATGGCGATCCGCATCGGACGACCGATGTTAGCGCGAGCGACCGTCAGCTTGGCGCGGATCGCCGCGCAGATAGATCGCGCCGCAGAGCGCAATAAACACAGCAAACAGCAACAGCATCGGCCCTGAATCGTTGAAGAGAGCGCCAAAGACGCCAACCGCTGCTGCGCCTGCCATTCCAGCACGCCAGCCGGGGTCGTCGGAAACCGGCGCCAACAGACGGTCGCGCCGAACAATCCCGAGTGCAACGGTTAGCAGCGCGATCAGCGCCGCGACCGGCATCAAGCCTCGGATCAGTCCGCGGCCAGCGAGCTCGAAGCGGCGCACAAAGATCTCCCACCAAGCGCCAGAACCGTCGGCGCGCAGCACTGTGCGCGTGAAGTGCGAATCACCACCGCTAACAAGATCAACTACTGCCAGTAGCGCGAGCGCGGCGAAGGGCGCAATCACCACAAGCGCGATCGTCTGCTTCGAAAGACGGCCAGGCAGCATCAGCAGCACGGCGACGCCAAAGCCAGCCGCAACAGTCATCACGCCGCCGACGTCGGCGCCGAGCTGCGCTGCGCCGAGCGCGACGCCGAGCACGAGGCCACAGCCCGCGAAGACCGCAGCCGCCTGGCGCGAGCAGCCGCGCCCGAACCAGAGCGCGCCGAGGCCAATCAACAGGATTGCCGGTAGCGCCGACTCAAGCTCATTACCGACCCCGTAAAAACGCGAGCCAAAGAGCGGGTTAGGGCCAATCAGCGAACGGATGATCAGCGGCGAACCGAAAGCTAGGTCGGCGATGTAAGCGCCGACGGACACAAAGGCTGGCAGCGCTGGTGCCCGCGGCCAAGCAACGAGTTGGTCGCTCGCGACGCCCAGCGCGATTGAACCGAGTGCAACGATCAGCACTTCAACGAAGATCGAGGGAGCGAGCGCAGCAGTCAGCAAGAGAACCGATGGCAGCCAGAAGATCGCCAGCGCGCCGCAGCGCATCGCCCAGCGCATTCCACTGCGATCGGCGATCAGCATCGCCGCCAGCGTCAGAATTAGCCAGCCGCCGAGCAAACTCCAGAGCGCAATAAATCGCCGGTCGCTGACGACCTGAAGGCGGCCCTTCAGCGTCAATAGCTGCTCTGCGCTGCGGCCAGGCACTAGCTCTACCGGCTGGCCGCTGACAGCGCCGGGAACCTTGACCTTGAGCCAGTCCAGCGCCGTCGGCAGTAGGTCGATCCCCGCGATCACTCCGTCGAGCTGCGTCGTCGATGAGGTCAGAGTTCCTGGCGCGCCGAGCCCGGCGATCCCGATCGGAAGCAGCTGCGCTCCACTCTTGTTCGGTGGCGAGCGCATCACGATCAGAAGTTCGTTCGAGCCGCGCTCGGCCAGCAGCCGACTTAGCTGCCGATCACCAACGCCGTCGCCGGCGAGCGTCGCCACCACCAGCCGCCGTTCGCTCAGCAGCGCCTGGACGCGGGCCGGAAGCGTCGCCGCTGGCCCGATTGAGAGCCGCTCAATTCGCCCAGCCCGATCGGCGGCGACAATCGCATCCTGCTGCAACTGCCCGTCAACACCAGCATAGGCCGCGCCGCCATCGATCGAAGCGGCGAGCAACCCAGGTACAAGCTCAGCGGGGGCGTCCCGGGCGCGCCTGTCGACCGCCATCCAGCCGCGAAAGTAGGCGCCGCGCTGGTCCGGCACGAGCAGCAGCGGCGGCGGCAGCTCGGGGTTATAGCTGGAGAGTGAGACCCGCGTTCCTTGCGTGATGTCAAGTAGCGCCTGGGCCGCGCGGTAGCGCCCTTGCACTGGGCTGCTGAGGCCAATCGAGAGCTGGCTGTGGGCGGCGAGCTGCTCGGTCACGGTCCGCTCCGCTCTGCGCTTGGGTGCCGCACCGATCGCGCCGGGCGCTGGCGCCTCGTTGAGCTGCCCCGGAAGGAAGACGATCAAGACGCGCCGCGCGCCCGGCTCACCGGCCACTGCGTTTGCCGACCCGGTCAGCATGAACGAGTAGGCAGCGGCGACCAGAAGCGCAGCGGCGGCCACCGTGCTGCGCGCGAATCGTGCGGTTGGGAAACGCATCGGCTCTATTCTGACCACTGCGCGGGCGGTCTCGACGAATCGATAGCCCGTACCCTTACCGAGAGAGTCATTCCAAGCAATGCGCCACTTTGTCAAATACACCTTTCTTAGCGTCGATCCAGCCTGGATGCGGCTCGACCCGGCGCAGCGTTTGGCCGACAAAGAAGAGTTCCTCGCGGCCTGCGAGGATTTCGGCTCCGACCACCTGCTGCAGGCCTTCTCGCTCGTCGGCATTCGCGGCGACTGCGACCTGATGATTTCGGTGGAGTGCGAGAACCTTGACCGCATCCACGAATTCGGCGTCGTGCTCGGCCAGAGCGGGCTGATGAAATGGTGCACCACCCCCTACGCCTACCTCGGCATGCGCAAGGGCTCGGAGTACTCCGACGACGTTCGTTTTGTCGCCCGCCCGTTCAAAGGCAAATACGTCTTCGTCTACCCGTTCGTCAAACGTCGCGATTGGTACATGCTGCCGGCCGAGCAGCGCTGGGAAGTGATGCAGGAGCACATCAAGATCGGCAAGGAAACTAAAGGCGTCGATAACCACACGGCCTATTCGTTTGGCCTCGATGACCAGGAGTTCATCGTCGCTTTCGATACCGATGACGCCGGCCTCTTCATGGATCTCGTTCACAAACTGCGCGCAACCGAAGCCTCGGCCTACACCGAGCGCGACACGCCGAGCTTCACCTGTTTGCGAACCTCTGTCGAGCGGGCCTTGATCGCGCTCGATGGCGCACCAATCTCGGCCGACGCCCTTTCGGCTTGAACACCGCTCACGACGACGCGGCAGTACGCGCCCATCTGGCCGACTGCGACCCTGTTCTAGCGCAGCTGCTGGAGCGCTACGACGTGCTGCTGGTCGAGGAGAACGACCAAGAACGCGAGCACTACGCAGCGCTGATTCGAACAATCGTGGGCCAGCAGCTTTCAAACCATGTCGTGGCAATTCTTTGGCGCCGACTGCTGGAGCGCTTCGGCGGCCAGCCGCCGACTCCAGCTGAGATCCTTGCCGACGACCCCGAGGAGCTGCGCGCCGCCGTCGGCCTCTCGAACGCGAAAGTCTCCTATCTGCGTTCGCTGGCCGAGCAGGTTGAGTCCGGGGCGCTCGACCTAGAAAAGATCAGCGAGCTGCCCGACGACGAGGTCGTTGCCGAGCTGACGGCGGTGCGGGGGATCGGCGAGTGGTCGGCGCACATGTTCCTGATGTTCCAGCTCGGCCGTCAAGACGTTCTGCCATGGGGCGACCTTGCCATCTGCAAGGGAGTCGAGCAGGCTTATGGCCTGAGCGAAACGCCAAAGCGCGCTGCACTTGAAGAGCTGGCAGAGCGCTGGCGTCCGCACCGCTCTGCTGCCTGCCGCGTGATCTGGTGGACGATCGATCGTGCGGACGACTAAAGCGCGCTTACTGCTTCTTCTTCTTCGTCCTTGACTTGGAACGAAGAGCCGCAGCCGCAGGCAGCGACAACGTTGGGGTTGTTAACTTGGAAGCCAGCTCCCTGAAGCGATTCCACGAAGTCGATCTCTGACCCATCAACGTAGGCGAGGTGCTGCGGATCGACGAGCAGTTTGAGGCCGTGATCCTCAAAGACAACGTCGTTCTCGCGCTGCTGATCGAAGGCGAGCTGGTACTGGAAACCTGAGCAGCCGCCACCTTTAACTCCTACGCGGAGGCCGGCAACCTCAACGTCGGCTCCTTGCGCGTCGAGATACTCGCGCGCTTTGGTCGCGCCGATCTCGCTGAGGACGATCCCCTTAGCCTTGAATGTGACTTCCTTTGAACCCATCACTTCACGAAGTATAGCGGTGCTCTACCCTCTCTTCTGATGCCAACTGCCGCCGAAGTAAAAAAGCGAATCGAGACTGCGATTCCCGGCTCCGAGGCCGACGTGACGAGCGATGACAACGTTCACTTCAGCGCCTGTGTTGCGGCAGCCGAGTTCGCCGGCCTCAGCTTGGTCGAGCAGCATCGCCTTGTTTACGCGATCTTTGAGGAGGGCGAACTCGGCGGCAGCATTCATGCTCTAGCCTTAACGACGGAGCCCCGATGACAGACCAGCCTGAAAACCCACTTCGCGAATCACTCGCCGAGGCGATCTCTTCAAATGAAGTGATCCTTTTTATGAAGGGAACGCCCGAGCAGCCGATGTGCGGTTTCTCTGCGCGGACCTGCGCGGCCTTGGCTGCGACCGAAACCGAGTTCGCCGCCGTTGACGTGCTGGCCGACCCGCGGATCCGTCAGGAGCTCTCCTCGCTTTCGAACTGGCCAACGATCCCCCAGCTCTTCGTTAAGGGCGAGTTGGTCGGCGGCGCCGACATCGTCGGGCAGATGTACGAGAGTGGCGAGCTGGCCGCGGTGCTTGGCGCTCCCGCACCGGATGGCATTGACCCGCTGCCTGAGACGGCCGAGCCAAGCTCCGCGCCGCCGCTGCAGATCGAAAACCGACTGAGCTAGCTGCGCTTGTCGTCATCTGCCGTGACCGACCCGAACGTCGGTAGCCCTCACCACGCCCACCGTTAGTTTGTACTCGCCGTAGCCGGGGCCGCACAGCCGATGGTTGTGCTCGGCTTCTCGAAGTCTGAAACGGCTGGCTGGGGCGCGCCGATCACGCTAGCGATCCTCGGCGTCTTCCTCTTCCCCACCTACTTCATGCAGCAGAACCTCGCCGTCAGCCCGATCCAAACCGGCTTCGCCTTCCTGCCGATGGTCGTCTCCACCGTGATCGCTTCGCTCAGCGCTCAAACCAGAATCCTGCCGCGCAGTGGGCCGCGGCCGCTCGTCGTCAGCGGAATGATCCTCGCCGCACTCGGAACGATCACCCTGATCGAGCTCGACTTCAGCTCCACCTACCTGCTCAACGTCTTCCCCGGCCTGCTGCTGGCCGGGCTCGGCTTCGGCAGCATCTTCGCTACGGCAATCAACACCGCCAGCTTCCTCGTCGGCGAGGCCACCACGCCGACGCTCGCTGCCGAGGCCGAGATCCACGGCTGCACCGTCGCCTTCTAAGCTTCCGCCGCGATCTTCGTCAGCGGCGCGATCCGCGGGCGCATCTTGCTGCGCGACGGCCCCCTCCTCACGCTCGCCGACAGCGCCACCTAGGTGCTGAAGGATCCTGCGTGAATCGCAGATCGCCTCCCCTTCTTCGGTGACGAGCAGTGGCACGACGTTCTGGCCGCTGAGCGCCTCTACTTCGCTGCGAGCGCTCTTGCGCCAGGGAACACTCAGCTGCTCATTTTCAATTCCCAGCGCTTCAAGCCGGCGCGCAACGCGGCCACAGGCGCAGAGGTAGTTAGTTGGCGCTGGGCAGCGGTAAAGCGTGACCACAGCCCGAGGGTAACGCGGGTTGTAATAGGGTCGCTTTGTGCCTGTTGCCATCGTAACCGACTCAACCCATTACCTGCCGCGCGAGATCATCGCCGACTACGACATTCATCAGGTCAGCCTCTACGTCAACGACGGTGGAACGCTGACGCGCGAATCGGAGATGCCGAACTTTCGCGCCTTCTATGAGGACCTGCGCACGCGCAGTGACCTTCCGACGACCTCGCAGCCTTCTCCCGGCGATTTCATCGCTGTCTACGAACCGCTGATCGAGGCGGGCTACGACATCGTCTCCGTTCACCTTGGCGCCGGCATCTCAGGAACCTGCGAAAGCGCGCGCCAAGCGGCTGCGGAGCTCACTGGCGACGGTTCGCATCGCCGGATCGAAGTTGTTGACTCGGCCAGCGCCGCAGGTGGACTGGCGCTGATCGTCCTCGCCGCCGCCAGCGCGGCGCGCGGCGGCCGCGACGTCGAAGCGGTCAAGCAGCGCACATTGGCCGCGGTCGACGACGTAAAGATCTGGTTTTCGGTTGACACGCTCGAATACCTACGTCGCGGCGGCCGCATCGGCGCCGCGCAGGCGTGGCTTGGAAGCGCCTTGAAAATCAAGCCGATCCTCAGCTTCGACGAGGTGATCACGCCGGTCGAGCGCGTCCGCACCAACCGTCGCGCCTTCGAGCGGATGGTCGAGCTGCTCGAGGAGCGCAAGGAAGCCGGGGCATCGGCTTGGGTGGTTCAGTACATCGAAGTGCCCGAACTTGCCGAGCAGATAGTTCAGCGCGGCCGCGAGATCTTCGGCACCGACCCGATCTTCTGCACCGAGATCGGCCCCGTGATCGGCACCCACGCCGGCCCGGGCGTGCTTGGCGTATCGGGAATAAACCCCGCGCTGCTTGAGCCTTAGGCGACTAGGAGCGGCGCCTGCGGCCGATCAGCGCGGCGATGCCGCCGCCGATCACAAAGCCGGCGACCGCTGCGCCGGCGAGCACCTTTGGCCGGTGACGATTGACTTGCGTGCGCCAGTCGGCGACGGCAACGACTTCGCCGCGCAGCTGGGTCAGTGACTGAGCTAGCTCGCTCTGGCGCTCAGCAATTGACGCTCGAAGTTGATCCTGGGTGCGTGCCGGGCTCATCAGCGGTCTTCCTCCCCCAGCACGACAGCTTCGCGAACCTGCTCGCTCATCAGGTGCGCTTCTTCGCTAATCGTCTCCTGCGTTTGACGCGCGGCGGCGATCGCTTGGTCGGGGATCGGCTTCACCTTCTTCAGCAGCTTGGCGGCAATCAGGGCGGCGATAATCGCGCAGATGATTAGCAAAAAGGCGACGAGGAAGAAGCCCCAGAAGTATGTCTGGCCCGGGAACAGCAGGTACCAGGCGAGCCAGCTTGCACCTTGGATGGTTAGCAGCAGCGCGCCAACGAGGAAGACGCCGGCGGCAACGGCGATAACGGTGCCGCGGCCGAAAACGGCTGCCTTCTGCTGCAACTCAACCTTGGCAAGCTCTATATGGTCTTCAATGAGGCCGCGTGTGTCAGCGGTAACGCGCTGGATTGCAGCGGCTAGGGCGCTCTCATTCGGGCCGGGGGCGTTGGTCATCGGCTAACGGCCCCGCATCCGGCCGAGGATCTGCGCGGCTACAAAGCCGCCTGCCGTAGCGAGACCGATCAAAATTTCAGGGCGCTGCTCAAAAATTGAACGTTCGGCCGAAGCTGGCTCGAAGGCAGGCGGTTCGAACGCCGTTGGCGCGGGCTGCTGCTGCGCGGGCGCCGGAGCGCTGTAGGCTGGCGCAGCGCCTGGCTGGCCGGGCTCGCGTGGGCCTAGAACCACAGGTGGCCGGGGCGGGTCGCTGCTCACGACGGTGGATCTTCGTCGAGGAAGCGCTGCCAGACGAAGGCCGCGAGGCGCAGCGCAGCGATACTGGCGAGCGCCTCAAGCCCGGCGACGAAGCCCATCCATGCGAGCCGCTTAATTATTTCATTGTCCATCGGGGCGGACGTTAGCGCACCGCAAGCGCTGGGCCGCAAGCGCCCTGCCCACTTTGGCGCGCTCTAGCGCCGCTCGAGGCCGTCGCAGATCGTGCCAACGATGAACTCCTTCGCCTGCTCGTAGTCTTCGGCGGCCTCGGGAAGGATGTCGAAGATCCAGCCGGTGAGCACCTGCTCGACGGTGCCGTAGAAGGCCATCGCGGCGAAGCTCGGCGTGATGTCGGTGCGCAGCTCGCCGCTCTGCTGCGCCGACTCAACGAGTCCGCCGATCAGCTCGTAGGCCTCGCGGATCTTCTCTAAATGACTGCGGCCGAAAGAGTTCGCGGCGCGCGTCACGTCAACGATGATCACCTTCATCAGGTCGGGGTCGTGGCGATAGGAACCGATGATGAAGCCGGCAACCGCGGCCAGCTTCTCGCGCGCTGGCGCCGGCTCAGCGTCGACGAGGGCGATCTCCTCGAGCATCAGGTTCCAGCGCTCAAGGAAGAGCGTGTCGAGGATCTCGTCCTTGGAGCGGAAGTAGTGGTAGACGAGGCCATAGGCGACGTTGGCCTCGTCAGCGATGTCAGCCACGCGGCAGCCGTGAAAGCCTTCACGCGCGAAAACCTTGACCGCCGCGTCGAGAATCATCCGCCGCTTGTCGGTTGCCTGCTCTTGGCTGGAGATTGTCATCAGAGGAGGCCCCGCTGAACGCTTCCGTAGATGTGCGGCTGGCGCGAGGCGAGCGAGGGAAGCTCGCTGCGAATTCTCTCCAACCCGCTGAAATCCAGTTCGGCGCCAATGACCACCTCGCTTGTTGTGTCGGCCTGCGCCAGCGCCGTGCCCCAGGGGTCGAGAATCATTGACTGGCCACCGGCCTGCATCCCCGGCGCAATCTCACCGACCTGATTGGCGGCGATCACAAAGCCCTGGTTCTCGATCGCCCTGGCGAGCAGCAGGTTCTGCCAGTGCGCCTCAGTTGTTTTACGCGTGAAGCAGGCGGGCACGAGCAAAATCTTCGCGCCGTCAACGGCCTGCAGTCGATAGAGCTCGGGAAAGCGAAGGTCATAACAGATGCTGAGACCCAAAATGGTTCCATCGGCGGCCTCGCTGCTGACTATCCGATCGCCCGGAAGCTGATGATCGGACTCACGGAAGCTCGCCCCTTCGAGCTCATTGTCGAAGAGGTGGATCTTGCGGTAGATCGCCTTGCGCACCCCATCAGGACCAAGATGGACGCAGGTGTTGTGGAGCTTTTCCTCGCCGTCGATCAGCTCCGTGACCGAGCCGGCAACCAGATCGATTTTCAGCTCGGCCGCGGTCACCGCCGCCCACGAGAGCGCGTCACCGTCAAGGCTCTGCGCCGAGGCGCGCTTCTGCGCCGCCGTTCCACCGGATGCCCACCACTCCGGCAGTAGCACCAGCGCAGCGCCACCTGCCACCGCTTCTCGCACGAAGCGATCGGCCTTCGCGATGTTGGTCGCAAGGTCGGGCGTGGCCGTCAGCTGGATCGCGGCAACTCGCAAGGTTGCGGCAAGGATAACCCGGTCGGGTAGCGTACTTGTCGTGACCCTCGACCAACTCCCGGTCCGCAGCGATGGCAGCCTGCGGCCCGCCGGGCTAGCGCTGCCACCGTCGAGGATGCCGCTACTTCACGGTCGGCGCCCGCTGAAGCGCTGGGTTTACGCAGGGATCTACGGCGAGGAGTTGATGCTCTGCGCGGCTTCGGTGCGGGTCGCTGGCTTACCCCAGTGCTTTTGGGCGGTGCTTGACAGAGCCAGCGGTGAGCTCCACCAGCAGACAGCTTTTGGCCGCTCACTGGTCTCGATCGACGACGGCCACCTCAGCGTCAGCGGCCGCGAGGCGAGGGTCGAACTGGCGCTGCGGCCAAGCGGCGAGCCGGTTGAAGTTGTTAGCCGCCACGGGGCCTCATACATCTGGACGCGCAAGCTGCCGGTGATCGCCAGCGGCAGCGTCGCGGTCGCAGGGCGCCCGCAGCGGATCCAGTCCGCTGGCCTGATCGACGCCACGGCCGGCTACCACGCCCGCGAAACCGCGTGGAGCTGGTCGGCCGGCGTTGGAACCAGCAGCAACGACACCGCGCTGGCTTGGAACATTGTCAGCGGCGTACACGACGCGCCGAGCGCGAGCGAGCGAACCGTCTGGCAGGACGGCGTGGCCAGCGAGCTACCAGCCGCCGAGTTTCCAGCCGATCTCAGCGCTGTCAACTTCCCCGGCCACGCTGAATCATTCAGTTTCAGCGCCGAGGCCGAGCGCGCGAGCAGCAAGGACCTGAAGATCTTCGCCAGCGATTACCGCCAGCCGTTTGGCACCTTCACCGGCACGCTCCCCGGCGGCGCCGAGCTGGCAAGCGGCTTCGGCGTGATCGAACGCCACAGCGCGCGCTGGTAGAGGCCGCTTAGCGAAGGAACGAACCGCTGGCGTCGTCAAGCCCGCCGATCGCGCCGCTGGCCTCCAGCGCTGCGATCTGTTCGGCGTTGTAACCGGCGGCGGCGAGCACTTCGTGGGTGTGCTCGCCGAGCGACGGCGCCGGCAAGCGGTCGTTGTCAACGGGGGTGCGTGAGAAGGCGAGCGGGCTGGCCACTACGCGAACCGGGTTGGTCGCCCCCGGCTGGGTGAGGCCGGTGACCATCCCCCGAGCCCTAAAGAGCTCCGACTCAAGCGCTTCCTCAACCTCCAGCAGCGGCTCGACGCAGCAGTCATACTGCTCCGCAAACTCAGCCCACTGCGCCCGCGTCCGCTCCATGAACACCGCCTCGGCGGCCTTGTGCGCTTCGCTGCCTGGGCGTTGGAACTGCTGCTCGATCAGCTCCTCGTGGCCGGTTCCCTCGCACCAGAGCTGCCAGAACTTCGGCTCCAGCGCGCCCAGAGAAATCCAGCCGTCTTGGCACTGGTAGGGGCGGTAACAGATCAGCCCACCGGCCAGCTCGCCTTCGCCACGCCGCGGCGGCTTGCCGCCGGCCAGCGCCACCGCCGAAGGCATCACCATCCAGGCCAGCGCTCCATCGGTCATCGAGATGTCGACCGACTGCCCTTCGCCGGAGCGGTCGCGCTCGCGGATCGCTGCGAGGATCGCGAACGCGGCCATCAGCGAGCCGGCGCCGATGTCTGCGATCTGCGCAGCCGACTGAACCGGCGGGCCGCCAGCCTCGCCGGTTAGCCCGAGCAGACCGGCATTGGCCAGATAGTTCATGTCGTGGCCCGCGCGCTGGGCATAAGGGCCGTCCTGGCCGTAGCCGCTGATCGCGCAGTAGACGATCCCCGGATTGACGGCCTTCAACGCTTCGTAACCAACACCGAGCCGCTCAAGCACGCCGGGCCGGAATGATTCGAGCAGGATGTCGGCGTCCTGCGCCAGCTTCAGCAGCAGCTCGCGGCCCTCGTCACTCTTGAGGTTGACGCGGATCGAGCGCTTGTTGCGGTTCAGCGCCAGAAAGAGCGCCCCGCCCGCCGACTTCTCAACGCCCTCATGGAACGGCGGCGACCAGCGCGCGTAGTCGCCCATCCCGGTGTCCTCAACCTTGATTACGTCGGCGCCGCAGTCGGCCAGCAGCAGCGAGCAGAACGGCCCCGGCAGTAGCCGCGAGAGGTCTAGAACGCGGAGATCTTCAAGCGGAAGCGCCATCGCTTAAGCCTACGCGCCAGGGGTTGGAATGCCGAGCAGCCCGCGAGCCTGCGCAACCGTCGCCGGCCGGCGACCCGCGGCCTCGGTCATCTGGCGCGCAACGGCCACCAGCTCGCCGTTTGAGCCGGCCATCTCGCCGCTCGGCAGGTAGAGGTTGTCCTCAAGGCCAACGCGGATCGAGCCGCCAAGCTCCAGCGCCGCCTCGATCAGCATCCACTGGTCGCGTGAAATCCCAACCACGCCCCAGTGGCTCCCCGCCGGCATGTTGTCGACCATCGCCGCCATGTTGCGCTTGCTGGCCGGGATTCCGCCAAGCACGCCCATCACGCAGTCGATATGGAGCGGATTCTTCAAGAGGCCCATGTCAACGAGCGGGTGGAGGCTGCCGATGTGGCCAATGTCGAAGCATTCGTGCTCCGGCTTGATCCCGTTGTCGTTGAGCGCTTTAAGCAGTTCGATGATCTCGTCGAACGAGTTCTCGAAGACGGTTTTGAAGACGAACTCCTTGCGCGACTTGGAGTACTTCGCGTAGTTCATCGAACCCATGTTGAGCGCTGCTACTTCCGGCCTGAGCGCCTCAAGGTAGGCGACGCGCTTCTCGATTGAAACACCCACGGTGCCGGTCGAGTAGTTGATGATCACGTCGTCGACGCTGGCGCGGATCGCCTCCGTGATCGCAGCAAAGTCCTCGATCTCGTAGGAGGGAACGCCCTCCGGGTTGCGGGCGTGGATGTGAATCATCACGCCACCTTCGTCAACAATCCGCTTGGCCTCCGCGCCGTACTCCTCGGGCGCGTAGGGAATCGCCGGGCACTGCTCTCGGTTTGCGATCGCGCCGGAGATCGCGCATGTAATTACAACTGGATCTTCTTTTGACATCTGACCTCTAGGACTGGGTTGGGAATCCGTAATCAACGCCCTGCGCGCGCTGTGGCCAGCGCTCCGTAACTACCTTGCCACGGGTGTAGAAGAGCACACCTTCGCGGCCGTGAACATGAAGGTCGCCGAACAGCGAATCCTTCCAGCCACCGAACGAGAAGTAAGCCATCGGCACCGGGATCGGAACATTCACGCCGACCATTCCGGCCTGCACGCGACTGCGGAACTCGCGCGCTGCGCCGCCGTCTGCCGTGAAGATTGCGGCACCGTTGCCGTAAGGGTTGGCGTTGATCAAGTCGAGCCCGGCCTCGAACGAGTCGGCCTTCAGCATCACCAGCAGCGGCCCGAAGACCTCGTCGCGGTAGACGCTCATCTCGGTCGTAACCGAATCAATCACACTCGGCCCGATGAAGAAGCCCTCCCCGTCAACACTAAGCTCGCGGCCGTCAACGACCACCTCAGCCCCTTCACCGGCGGCGGCGTCAATGTAAGCGGCGACGCGCTCGCGCGCCTGCGCTGTGATCACGGGCCCCATCTCGGTGCCCGCGGCGTTCCCCGGGCCAACCTTCAGCGCGCGGGCGCGCTCGGCGACCGCCGCGCTGAGCGCCGCCGCAGTCTCTTCGCCAACGCTCACGGCTGCTGAAATTGCCATGCAGCGCTGGCCAGCGCTGCCAAAGGCGGCTGAGGCGATCGCGTCGGCGGCAACCTCAATATTCGCGTCGGGCAGCACCAGCGCGTGGTTCTTGGCGCCGCCGAGCGCCTGTACGCGCTTACCGTGAGCGGTCGCCGTCTCGTAGATGTGGCGCGCAATCGGCGTTGAACCGACGAACGAGATTGCATCTACTTCCGGATGGACGAGCAGCGCGTTTACGGCGTCCTTGTCGCCTTGAACGACGCTGAAGACGCCTTCGGGAAGCCCGGCCTCTGCCAGTAGCTCGGCCAGCAGCAATGACGCGGAAGGGTCGCGGTCGCTTGGCTTGAGGATGAACGAGTTGCCGCAGGCCAGTGCAATCGG
>SXGR01105744.1_pt1 | contig 47833 bp, 38 predicted proteins | sample 3174711 | NCBI WGS metagenome assembly SXGR01 (sample SAMN11356860, study PRJNA531348) | freshwater metagenome | isolation source: freshwater sample F1-60 | place: China: Fuxian Lake, Yuxi | collected 2017-12-25
GCGAGGACGACATATTCTGGTGCACGGCGGATGTCGGCTGGGTGACGGGCCATAGCTACGTGGCCTACGGGCCGCTCGCCGCCGGCGCGACCATCGTCATGTACGAGGGTGCGCCGGTTTACCCGGATGCCGGGCGCTTCTGGGACGTGGTGGACCGGCACAAGGTGACGATCTTCTACACCGCACCCACTGCCATTCGCGGCATCGCGCAGCATGGCGATGGACCTGTTCTGAAGCGGAGTCGCGCTTCGCTGCGGCTGCTCGGCACCGTGGGTGAACCCATCAACCCGGAGACATGGCTCTGGTACCACCGCGTGGTTGGCGGCGGACGCTGCCCCATCGTGGATACGTGGTGGCAGACGGAGACCGGCGGCATCCTCATTGCACCACTGCCGGGAGCCGTAGCCCAGAAGCCCGGCAGTGCCACGCTTCCGCTCCCCGGCGTCGAACCTGCACTCGTCGATGACGACGGCAAGATCCTCGAAGGCAACGGCGTGAGCGGCAACCTCGTCATGCTCCGGCCATGGCCGGGCATGATGCGTTCGGTCTGGGGCGATCACGAACGTTTCCGCAGCACCTACTTCGCGCGCTTTCCCGGGATGTATTTCACCGGTGATGGCGCGTTCCGCGACAAGGACGGTTACTGGTGGATCACCGGCCGCGTGGATGACGTGCTCAATGTCTCGGGGCATCGGCTCGGCACGGCCGAAGTTGAATCCGCACTCGTGACACATCCCGCCGTGGCGGAATCCGCCGTGGTGGGCATGCCCCATGCCTTGAAGGGTCAGGGCATCTACGCTTTCGTGATCCTCAAAGTCGGCTCAACCGCCAGCGAAGAACTGCGCCGCGAACTCGTGTTGACGGTGCGCCGGGAAATCGGCGCGTTTGCGGCCCCTGACGCACTGCAACTGGTGCCCGGCTTGCCGAAGACGCGCAGCGGGAAGATCATGCGTCGCATCCTCAGAAAGATCGCAGCCCGCGATCTCGAGAATCTCGGCGACATCACGACGCTGGCTGATCCGGCCGTGGTGGACGCCCTCGTGGCGGGACGTGAAGGAGCAGAGTTCACGCGGTGAGCATGACCCATGACAACGCCGAGTGCGGAATCCGCCACCGCTTCCAGGTGCAACACCGGGACCACGTCCCGGCAGCGCGGCCACAAGAGATGGCCTTGCTGGCCCGCTGGTGCGGCAGCTTCGATGCCGAAGGTCTTGCGCCTGTCGAAGGCGGCGCATCAGCAGGCAACCTCTCGTTCCGCACACCGGCCGGATTCGTGATCACGCCCACGCGCAGCCGTCTCAAGTCCGCCATCGCGTGGACGGATTTCGTGGAGGTCGTCCGCGCCGACAGGCAGGAATTCCGCCTGCATGTGCTCGGAGCCGGCACGCCTTCAAGTGACGCGTTCCTTCACGAACGGATCTATGCACTGCGCACCGATGCCGAGGCCGTCTTCCACGGCCACGACGGTCTCATGCTGCAGTGGGCCGATGCACTCGCGCAAGAGTTCCCGCTCAAACTCACGCGTGAGAGCCGTGCTTTCGGCACCCTCGCGGATGCGGCCGAGACCGCCGAAGAGCTCGGATCCGCCGCCGCCATCATCCGCCGCGGACACGGGTTCGTGACTGTCGGCCGCAACATGGATGCCGCGGGTTCACTCGCCCTCGCTCTCCATCGCCGCGCGGTTGAGCTCGCCGCACGCTGAACGCACCCGTCTCCTCAAAGGAGTTGCAAGATGCGCTCGCGCATGCAGCCGAGTTCGAGGAAGGCCCCCTTCCGCGGTGCGAGCGGCTGCTCGCGTTCGAGTCCGAGGAAGGCGCGCACCAGGGTGCCGGGAGTACCTGCGGCACGCAGCCGACGCGCCGCTCCGCGCCGAAGATCAGCAGGCTTCAGGCCGGGCTCCGCCATGGCCTTCGCGATGCGCCGGAAGCGACCGTGCAGCGTGCGCTCACCGAGAGCGTGTCCCGCCGGACCGGCCAGCAGTGGCCGGAAACTCTGGAACGGGCGCACCGCCATGCAGGCACGCAAGGCCTCCACCAGCACGGGATGCATGGGAATGCGCCGCCACCCCCGGCGCGCTCGCAATACACCATCGCGGAGATTCACATCGCGTCCTTGCAGGGCCGCGATTTCGACAGGGCGCAAACCCGCGAGTGCCACCAGCGCCAGCAGCAGACGATCATCCACTGAGAGCCCGAGCGCAGGGTCCGCAATCTTCCTGAGCAATGCCGAATCCTCCACCGATCCGAAGCAGCGCCGACGGAAGAGCGACCATGCGGAGGCCCTGCGACGCCGTGTTCGCAGCGCCACGCCCTGCTGCACATCCATCCGCCGCGCGTGCGCCACATGCTCCTCCGTGATGGTCTCGGGGCGGGCGTGCACGAGGGTCGCGAGGCGCCACACATCATTCTTGTAGTCACGAATCGTGAACGCGGAGTACCCGCTCTCGTTCAAGTCGCGCTCGAAGACCGCGATGGCCCGGCTCCAGATGCCGGGAGCCTCGTTCAGCGCGCCCTCGCCCCAACCGTCATGCCGAATTCCAGCCAACCCTCCCAAACGCTGCGGTGCACCCATGTCGAGTCCTCCGCACCTCCAGAGGAACCGCTCACATCGGATGTCGCAAGAAATGAGGATCGCCCCCCACTTCATCTGGCATTGCAAAGGGCGTGACATGACGCAGCACGAAGTACTCGCGCCTGCGGCCGGATGCGAGCCAGTCGAGAATCACGCGCTGGTAGACCTCGGGGCAGCGCGTCTGCATCTCCTCTGGCGTGAACCATGTGCAGTCGAGGATCTCGGGATCGCGCGGCAGTGGTGCAACTGTCAACGCGCGCGCGCTGCGTTTCACGACAAAAACGAAGAAACGTGAACGTTCTGAGAGAGTTGCAGTCCGCATTCCGAAGCGCTCGATGACGAAGGCGAGCGGCCCGGGCTCGATGTCCAATCCTGCCTCCTCCATGAACTCGCGCCGCAGTGCTTCATGCAGGCTCTCGCCGACCTCGACGCCGCCGCCGGGAAGGTCCCAGCAAATGCGCGGGGCACCCTCGAGTTGGCGTTCGTTGGCGACATGCAGCATCCGCCCGCCCTCTTCAAGGATTCCGACCACACCCGTAAAATCCCCGCTCATGGCCAAGGGCGTGCCACAATCCGAGTGTTGTGACTCTGCAAACCTGTCCCGGGAAAGGTGTTTCTCGATTTCACGAGCGCAGTGTATCCTTGAGTGACTGAATGCCGATGGCTCCGCTGATCAACAGACCATGAAGGTGCTCCTCTGCCACTGTGACTTCGCGCCGGTTTCGCTGGCGCTCCTCAACCTCAAGTCCTATGCGCTTGCGCAACCGGAATTGCAGGGTGCGGTGGACATCCGTTTCGTGGGCGGCTCGCCGCACGAAAACCCCGAGACCACAATCGGTGCCATCCTCACCGTGGCGCAAGAGTTCAAGCCGGACGTGGTGGGCTTCAGCATGTACATCTGGTCGCGCTATCGCATGTACGAAGCCGCGCGACGTGTGCGCATCGCCTGCCCGGACACATTCATCATCTGGGGCGGACCGGACGTCTCTGACGAGGACTACTCGCGCGACCTCTTGGGGCGCCACACCGCGCCGGACCTCATCGTCCGCGACGAAGGCGAACGCACGTTCTCACTGGTGCTGAAGAACCGGGTTCACGGCACTCCCGCTCTCGCGGACATCCCCGGCATCTCCTATCGCGAGGCGGCCGGCGTCAAGACCACCGGCAAGGTCGCCTATCTCGACAACCTGGACGACATCCCCTCGGTGCTTGATCTCCCGGAAGTACAGGACGTCATCGAGCGCACTACGGTGTTCGCGATCGAGACATTCCGCGGCTGCTACATGGGGTGCGCCTACTGCTACTGGGGCGGCACGACACGCCGCGCTTTCAGCATGGAACGCACGCTGAAGGACCTCGGACGCATTCTTGCGCACCGCAACATCAAGAAGATCTGGTTCTTCGATTCGATGTTCGGCTACAAGAAATCCACGGCCAAGGATCTCCTGCGCTTCATTCTCGCGCACAAGGATGCCAGCCAGAACGTCACCTTCTTCCCGAACCTCGACTATCTCGACGAGGAACTCTGCCGCCTGATGAAGGAAGCAGGCGTTTACATCGAGACGGGCATCCAGACCACCAACGACGACGCCTACGAGTACATCAATCGCAAGTGGGACAGGAAGTTTCTCGACTCGAAGATTCCGTTGTTGCAGAAGTACGGCCTGCACTCGAACAACCAGCAGCTCATCCTCGGCCTGCCTGGCGACAACATCAACGGCTTCCGGAACAGCATTGATTACACCGTGATGACGCGCCCGGAGAGCATCAGCGTGTTCCCGTTCAGCGTGCTCCCTGCCACGGGCTACTGGAAACGGCGCGATGAGTTCGCCATCAAGCACGAAGGCGAGTTCCGCATCGTCTACGAATCCAAGACCTTCACGGAAGAGGACATGATCCGCGGCGGGCTCATCACCGTGGGTGTGAAGTGGTTTGAACACGCACCCGGACTCGCGCTGCGCGTCATTGACATGCTGGGCATCCGGCCCTGCGACCTCTTCGAGCGCATAGGAGAGGTCTTCATCGAGGACATCTGGGGCTTGAGCGTGACGGGCGGCGACCGTTCCCAGTTGCGGCGGCGCCTGCTCACGCAGGCCTTCGGGCCGGAGGACAGCCGCCACCTGACACCGGCACTGTTGCGCACCACGCTGAGCCGTCACTTCGCGCGTCTCGGTCACGCCGATGTGCTCGATGAACTCGTCAAGCACCACGAGATGCTCAACTGCGAAGAGATCCTGGATGCCTCCACGCTCGATCAAGAACGCCTCGACGCCCTTGCCATCGAACGCTCGAACTCCGAGGACGCGCGGCCGGTCACGGCCACGAGCTACAACATCTTCCATGTCGATCCCAAGGCCATCCCGGACAGCGGCCCGGTGCGATTCGCCGCGTGGAGCGTCAAGGCGCCCAAGGATTTCTTCGGCAAGGACCTTGCTCGCTGGAAGGTGCTCGTCTTCAGCCCCGAAGACGCCCGCGCGCCCGTCGCGCTGGGCTGAGATTCTCGGCGCGCTGCTCCTTGCCGCCACAGCATTCTGTGGCAACGCGGCCGCCCAGACGCCAGATCCCGTTCTTGAGGCTGCCCAGCAGTTCCTCGCGGCCCAGCGTTGGAAAGACGCAGCCCTGACCTTCGATTCCTGGGTGACGACTCATCCGGCTTCCGTGCAGGGGCTCCAGTCCGCAGCCAACGCCTGGATGAGACTGCACCGGTTTGATCGCGGAGCTGAGCGTCTGAAGCGTGCGCTCCAACTAGCACCCGGCACAGCCGGGATTCTCTTCGACCTCGGCATCTGCTTGCAGAATCAGGCCCGCTGGTCTGAGGCCTTGCCGGTGTGGAAGGAACTCATTGCCATCTCGGGCAACGACCCGAAGATCAACCTGCTCCCCCAGATTCCGCACGCGCTCGGCATCGCTGCAGAGCGCCTTGAGCTCCAGTCGGAAGCGCTCGACGGACTCGGGCGCGCCGTCGCCATGGATCCCGCGAACGAGCTCTATCGTCGCGAGTATGCGGGCACTCTCTTGGAGGCGGACCGTTTCGCAGAGGCGCTCAGCGAATACCAGGAGTTGATGCGGCGCTTCCCCGCCGCGACCGAGCACTGCTACCTCGCCGGCATCGCGGCGCTCCGCGCGGGCAAGGATGATCTCGCGGAGCCGCTCCTCCGCGAGGCACGGCGGAAAGACACCTCTTCGGCGAGCGCGTCTGCCAAACTCGGACAGATCTACCAGCGCCAAGGCAAGAGCACCCTCGCGCACAGTCTCTACCTCGAAGCTCTCGAAAGGAATCCTCGTTCCGCGGAGGCGCTGCACGCGCTCTTCCGCATCGAACAGGCCGCCGGCCACGCCGAGGATGCGGCCAACTACCAGAAGCGCTTCGAAGCAGTGAAGAAGGATGAGGATGCAGGCTCCGAAAGGATGCGCAGCTTGAAGCGCCGCCTGAAGGCCTCGCGGACCGATGTGGAAGCGCTGCTCGAGCAGGCATCCCTGCACCTCGAAGAGCGGAAGTTTGACCGCGCCATGGAGTGCTACGCGCAGGTGCTCCATTTCGCACCTGCGCACGAAATCGCAGCCCTCAACATGGCAGCGCTTCTCGCCCGCCGCGGAGAACAGTTCGCGGCTCTCTGCGAACTCGAACGCATCCTCGAAGTGCAGCCCGGCCATGCTTTCGCAGGCTTGGAACGCGCCCGCTTGATGCTGCTGAAGAAGGACTGGGCCGCCGGCCTCGCAGCGACCATCACCGCGCTGCCGGCCATGCCCCCGACCGATCCGCGCGCGCTCGACCTCGTCGAGATCATGGCGGAATGTGCCGTTCAACTGAAGCAACCCGGCGAAGTGGTGGGGGTTTTGCGCACCTTCTTCCCGCAGGTTGACGCACCCCGCGTGCCGCGCTTCGCTCTCCGCGTGCTGCAACTGTTGTCCATGCAGGGCAAGGCCGTCGAAGCCATCCCCTTGCTGGAGGAAGCCTTCGGCCGCACTCCAGCGACAGATCCGCTGCGGAAAGTCATCGCGGGGCAACTGGTGAAGTTGCACGAAGGCCTCGGAGACGAGCCCTCCGCTGCGCGCTGGCGCGCTGAAGCCGGCGGCGGCAACTAGTTCGCCGCACGCCCGAACACGGCGGCGAAGGGCTTCGTCCAGAGAGCGCGGAATTCATGCGCCGTGGGCCACAGCGTGCCAGCGCCGCGCTTCGAGCCGGAGATGAAGGCGCAAGCGAACAACAGCGCGTGCAGCGCGTAGCACAGCGTGCTGGTCCATGCGGCCGCGAGTGCGCCATGGGCCGGAATGAACAGCACATTGAGCAGCACGTTCAGGGCTGCGATGCCGAGGGCCGCAAGGGTCAGCACGCCGAAGCGGTTCTGTCCCATGAACCACCAGGAGAGCACGACAGCCACAGCCCAGAAGAGTCCTCCGGGCAGGAGGACCCAGACGGGCTCGGCAGCGGAAAGAAAGGCCTCGCCGTAGACCAGCAGCAATGCGGGCCAGATCACGAGGGCCAGCAGAAGCGACGGCGGCAGCAGCAAGACGAGGACGCGCCGGACGCCGCGGGTGATGGCGTCCGCCAGCACCTCCTTGTCATGAGCCGTCTGCTGCACCTGTGACCCGAGCAGTTCCTTCACGGGCTGCACCATGAGCCGCCGCAACTGGCCGGTGATCGCGGCAGCAAGCGCGTAGATGCCGACCGCTGCCGCGCCGTGAAAGTGCCAGAGGATCAGTTGGTCTCCGTTCAGGATCACGGCCACAGCCACGACGGCTCCTTGCGCGCGGAGTCCGCCACCAATCTGCGCGCGCATGAGGCGAAGGTCGCAACGGAGCCCGTTGGCGCGCAGTTCCGTGTCGCGGAAGACGAACCAGGCGGCCGATGCCGCCGCCGAGAGCGCTCCCAAGGCCCAGGCCTGGACCGCGCCTGTCACTCCCAGCTCGAATCCGAGCACCAGCAGCAGCATCGCTGAGAGCACGACCGCATGGCGAATGAGCACCACCAGCATGAACGAGCGCATGCGCCGTCGTCCTTGCAGCACTCCCGCAAGCAGTCGGCTCAGGATTTCGAATGGTGCCGTGAGCATCAGCCAGACCAGCTCTGGAGGCGCCGCTTGCGCACCGCTGCGCGGCATGAACAACGTGACCACGCCTGATCCTGATCCGAGCACGCACCACCAGACTGCCAGCACCAAGAGCCCGAACCCGAGCGCGAGCACGAGACCGTTGACGGCCAAGCGCCCGGCGGCCGCGGGTTCCTTCGCGAGCAGGATGAGTTGGGGTTCCTCGATGCTGGGCGCGAGCAACAAGAGCAACGCAAAGAGGCCCAGCGCGACGTCCACTTCGCCCTTGCCACCCGCTCCGAGGGTGCGCGCGGCCACAACTCCCGCCATGAACACGAAGACCATGGCGCCCAGCTTCGTGGCGATGAGGCCGAGAAGTGTGCGTTGTTCGCCTGCCGTCGTCATGTGCGCGGCATCCTAGGGAGGCCGTCGTTGCGGGTAAAGTCGCGGCATGGAGCGCAAAGGCGGGTTCTTCGCGGACAAGATCCGCCTTCTCGGTTGGTGCACCATCTTGTTGGTCGCACTGCTGTTCGGCTGGACTCTGATCGAAAGTCGGCTCGAAAAGGCCGCGCTGCAACGCCAGATCCGCGAACTGAAAGACCGCATTGCCCGGCTCACTGCCGAGGAGAGCAGGGCGCGCCTGCTCATCGAAAGTGCCCGGCCCGGGCCCGACGGAGTCCTCGAAACAACGCTGCTATGGGCGGACACTGATGCCATCGGCAAGATGATCCCCGGCACGGGCCTGCGTCGCTTCAAGGTCCGCGGCACCGATGTGCACTGCGACACGCGGCAGATCATCTTCCCGACGGAGAGCATCGCCGAAGGCGATCCGCTCCGCGGGCGCAGCTTGACGCTCTTTGCGCGCATCTACGGCGACCACGAGTCTCCGGTGGCAGGTGATGCCATCGACATGGAGCCCGGCAGCGACGGCGTACCGCGGCGGTTCCGGAGCAGCGCTGCGGCCTCCCGCGACGCGGAGTCCGCCCTCTGGAAACGCTGGGCCGAGTACCTCGTGAACCCGGAAGCCTGCCGCGAAGATGGAGTGCGCACAGTGCAGGGCACTGCCGTCCACAAGTCTGTGGTGGTCGGGCGTGAATACCGCCTGCGCGTGAGTGCAACGGGCCAGCTCTTCTTTGAAGGCCCCTTCGAGCCGGACCTCTTCGTCTTCCGTCCCGCGCGCTGAAGCTCTCTCGCGAGTCCGCTTTGGCGCGACTCAATGGTTTGTGGCGACGTGCCGAAAAGACTGACCGGGTGGCGCATTCCATGGCGGCGCCCTGGAAGGGATCCCAGCGGCATGCGAGAGCATTTCCTCATCGTGAGTGCATTCCTGCTCCTCGGCACCTCTGCGTTCGCGCAGGCGTCGACGCTCGCGTGCACGGAACTGTCCGTCGGGCAACCGTTCACGGTGAGCCTCTCGGGCGGCCTCCCCGGCATGCCCGCACACATCGTGCTCGATCAAGCCCCCGGTCCCATTGAAGCGCCAGGACTCGGCACGGTGCACCTCGGATTCACGCCCGCCATGTACGCCATCACCTGGCTGAGCTGCAACAGCTTCGGTCAGGTCCAGTTCACATCCGCAGTGCACGCCGACCAGAACTACGCGGGCAACATGGTGTATGCGCAGGCGGCCTGCTTCTCTCCCACGGCACCGGCAGGCGCCGTGCTCTCGAGCGCGGTCGCGCAAGGCATCCACCCCGTGCCCTGCGGACAAGGCACTCTCACGGCACTCAACCTCGGCGAGGACACGGCTGTCACGGTGAATCTGCCGTTCACGTTTCCGTTCTACGGACACAACTGGACACAAGTCGGAATCAGCAGCAACGGGCTCCTCACCTTTGGTGGCACCAGCGTTGACCCGACCGAGCAGGTGGGTGACTTCATCACCGGCCTGCCGAAGATCGCCGCGTTGTGGGATGACCTCTCACCGCAGGTGCAGGGCAGCGTCAGCACGTGCTCGACCCCGACTGTCTTTCAGATCAGTTGGAGCGGCGTGCCGCAGTTTTATCTGCCAGACAGCAACAGTGCTGTGGTGAGCCTGCATTCCAACGGTGCCATCTCCATGACCTGGCCTGGCATCGATCTCGCGGATTCGTTGGTGGGCATCGGACCGGGTGGTCTCTTGGGCACCATGACCGTTGCGAACTTCTCGGCGAACGCGGGAACCGGCACCAACACGAATGCCGGTCCGCTCTTCGAGAGCTTCCTGCCGTGCTGCACTCCCTTCGACCTTCACGGCAAGCGCATCACCTTCAAGCCTGTGGGCAACGGTTACCGCTGGGTGCGTTGATTCCACGCACACGCCGCGCGCTGCTCCCGCTCCTTCGCCACGCGACCCAACCCGCACACCTGCTGCTGGTTGGGTCGCGTTGCTTGCGCTGAGCCTCCAAGACCCGCGCACGCGCGCGACATAGTTCCGTGCTACAGGCTCACGCTTTTGCGGCCGATACTGAATCCGTCTCAGTTCCCGAAACAACTGTCAGAAGCGTCAGCGAAGCCGCCGCTCTCCGAGCGGCACTATCCCGGCCTCAAGGAGCCGACCACATGTCACTCAGAAGTTCAGTGCCCGCAGTCCTCCTCCTCCTCACGGCGACCGTCGTGGGACAGATCCCCTTGCAGGTTTCTCCGGCACGCGCCGGCCAGACCTGCAGCCTGGCCATCTCCGGCGCACCTGGCAGTGCTTCGGTCTATCTCGCCGCCGACACGGACCTCGCGCCCTACTGGGTGGCAAACGTCGGCGTGATGATCGACCTCGCGCTCTCGCCGAAGTGCTTCTTCTTCCCGAAGCTCGCGACGGATGCAGCCGGCAATCTGGCGCTCACCGTGCCTGTCACGTCGAGCAGCGCGGATGTGGGCAACCATGCGTTCCTCCAAGGCATCATCGTGGATCCCACCACGACCCGCGCCTTCGCGACCATCATGGACACCATGGCGATCCATGCTGCACCGGTGCCGCAGCTGACCGCGACGAATCTCGCACTCGGTGACGACCAGGTCGTGCCTGTCACCTTCTCGTTCATGAGTTTCCCCTTCTACGGCACGCAGCGCACCAACGTGTACGTGAGCAGCAACGGCCGCCTCACCTTCGGTGGCGGACTGCCGCTCGCGCTCGAGAACGTGGCCAACCACCTCGCGGACGAACCCTCCATCGCCGTGTTGTGGGACGACCTGAACCCGGCGGCGGGCGGCACTGTCAGCACCACGGAAGACCCCTCGGGCGCCTGGGTGCAATTGCAGTGGAGCAACGTTCCCCAAGCGGGACAGACAGACGCCAACACCGTCATCTGCACCCTCGATGCGACGGGTGGCATCACCATCGAGTACATCAACGTCGCCACCACGGACTGCATCGCGGGCGTCAGCCCCGGCTCCAGCCTCTCCGCAGCTCACCCCGTCGATTTCAGCGCAACCGAGTGGCGCCACCATCTCGGCGCGGTCTACGAGGTCTTCAACGGGGCCTGCGACTTGAGCGGCAGCATCGTGAGCTTCCAGCCCTGGCTGGGTTGCGACTACGCCGTGTTCGTCAACTGAAGAAATTCCGCGGCTGCGCGGTGCAGCCGCACGAGTGGATCAGTGGCGCGGAGGACGGACGCCTCCGCGCCACTCCTTTTTTCATGTGCCCAGCAGCGCCAGATCGGCGAGGACTTCGTCGCAGGTCTGCGGCCGAAGCGACGGTGTCTTCGCAGCGAGTCGTTCAATGAAGATGCGCAGCGCGCCGGATGTGTGGGCCACATCCTGACGAGACCATGACAGCGGTTCCGTCGCATGCGCGTGAGCCAGTGCCGCGAGATCCAGGTGTGGAAAGGGCAGACGCCCGGTGACGAGTTGGAAGAGCGTGATGCCGAGGCTGTAGAAATCCGACTGCATGCTGCGCGCCACGCCCTCGCGGAAGAGTTCCGGCGGACAGTAGGCCGCACTGGCGCGGAGATCCGTCGTGCGCGATGTCGCGAGCCGTGAGAGCCCGAAGTCACACAGCCGCACCCTGCCGGCAGTGCGCAGCAGGTTCGCGGGCTTCAAGTCGCCGTGCACCATGCCGTGCGTTGCAGAGGCGTGCTGCAACACCTGCACCACTTGCGTGGCAATGGCCACCACATCCGGGACGGGCAGTGCCCCGCGCTGGCACAGTTCATCCCGGAGCGAGCCCCCGGGGACGAACTCCATGACCGCAAAGGGCACCGCTCCCGCCATGCCGTGATCGATGTAGCGCACCACACCGGGATGCTCCATGCGCGAGAGCAACATGAGTTCCTGCAGGAAATCCGCGCGTGCGGAAGCGGAAGCGGCGAGCCCCTCGTGCAGGAACTTCACCGCCACCACGGAGCCATCTGCACGGCGCGCGAGCCAGACCACACCCATTCCGCCACGGCCCAGAACGCGCATGAAGGTGAAGCCCGGAATCTCCGGTGCGAGGAGGTCATTCAGTCCATGACCCTCGACTGCGGCAGAGGCGAATCCCGCAGGCATGGTGAGGGTTGCCTCCTCAGGCTCGGCACTCGTCGGATGGAACGCATTCTCCACCGCGAGCACGGTGATGCGCGCGCTGCCCGCGCGCACCGTGGCCCCCACCGGCACCTCCGCATGGCCCACGCGGAGGCCGTCCAGAAAAGTGCCGTGACGCGAACCGAGGTCTTCGATGCGCAAGACACCCTCCGCAAACGTGAAGGCGCAGTGCCGACATGAGAGGTCGCTGACTTCCGGCAACGCAAGGTCGCACTCTGCATCACGCCCCACGCTCACGCGCGAGCCTGTGAAGCAACGCTCGGAACCCTCCTTCGCCGTGACCACGAGAAAGCGCAGCATGCCTCAGAATCCGCGTGCTGCACCGCCACCACGCGGGTCCGCAGCGCCTTCGAGAATCCCGCTTGCCGGGTCGCGCGTAATAACGTGGCAGTCGCCTTGGCGACGGGCCTTGTCCGCGAACTGATGACCGCGCGCCGCGAGCGCACGCCGTTCCTTCGCAGTGAAGGCTTCCGCTTCAAAGCTCACATGGTCCGGGCGCCATTGATGATGGAAGCGCGGTGCCTTCACCACCCCTGCTGCGTCGAGCCCTCCGTCCACCCGCGCGAGGATGGAGAGAAGGACCGTGTTGATGATGGTCGGCCCGCCCGGGCTGCCCGTCACGAACACGGCCTTGCCGTCGCGGCAGAGAATCGTCGGCGTCATGCTGGAGAGCGGGCGACGCAGGGGCGCGACTGTGTTTGCCTCGCCTTGGACCAGGCCATACATGTTGGGCTGGCCGGGTGCGGTGGAGAAGTCGTCCATTTCGTTGTTCAGGAGAAACCCGGCGCCGGGCACGGTCACTCCACAGCCGAACGACCCGTTGAGCGTTGTGGTGAGTGATGCGGCACCACCCATTCCGTCCAGCACCGAAAGATGAGTGGTCTCATCCCGCTCCGGCGGCGGAAGCGCCGCGTCATCGAGACGCGCAGCCTCGACACCGATGGAAGCCGCCATGGCCGCGATGCGTTCACCCGCGAGCAGCTCGGCCAGCGGGATGCGGCTTTGATCCGGGTCGCCGAGAAAACGTGCACGATCCGCGAAGGCCCGCCGCATGGATTCAATGATCAGATGCCGACCCTCAATGCTCGACCAGCCCGCTTCATGGAGCTTCTTGCTCTCGAGTACGCCGAGCATCTGCAGCAGCGCGACGCCTCCGCTTGAAGGTGGCGGCATGGTGAGCACCTCATGCTCGCGATAGCGGCCCCGGAGAACCTCGCGTTCCACCACGCGATAGTCGGCGAGATCCTCGCTCGTGACGATGCCGCCCTGCTTCTGCATGCAGGCGAGAAGCAGCTCTGTCGTGCGGCCATGCTGCCATTCCTCCAGACCATGTTCCGCAAGACGCCGAAGCGTTGCGGCGAGTTCAGGTTGACGCAGTTGAAAGTCCGGCGCGACTTCAGTGCCACCCGCGAGGAATATGCGCTTCGATTCCTCTGAACGGGCAAGGAGCTTGCGCGACCCGTTGATGGCGGCTGCGCCGTGAGGCCCCACGACGAAGCCCTCCTCCGCGAGTCGGATCGCTGGGGCCAGCACCGCAGCAAGTTTCAGGGTGCCCAGGCGCTCCAAGGCCGCGCACAACCCGGGCACACTCCCCGGCGTACCCGCCGCGAGCACACCCACCAGCGAGAGTTCAGGAACCGGCTCACCCTTGGCATCGAGATACATCCCGCGTGTGGCCGCACGCGGCGCCATCTCGCGAAAGTCGATGGCGAGGCTGCGTCCGTCTCCGAGCCGCGCTACGAGGAACCCGCCACCGCCGAGGTTGCCCGCCGCGGGCCAGGTGACCGCGAGCGCGAACGCAGTCGCCACCGCCGCATCCACGCAATTGCCGCCCGCACGCAACATCGCGAGGCCGGCCTCCGCAGCCGCAGGTTCCGCGGCCACCACGACTCCCTGCTTCCACTGCGCATGGAGCGGCCGCATCGTCAGAGCCACGAGAACGACCAGGATCCATTGGCGCATGGGTCGAAGTCTAATGCTCCACGGCCGTGAGCTTCTCAAAAGGAAGAGGGGAACACCGGGCGGTGCTCCCCTCTCGGAACGGGACTGTCAAGGAGTCAAATGAAGCGAAGCGTCGGAACTTCCTCTCGAAGTCACCCCCGCGGGTCTCACCGGCCTTGCGGCCGCCGCGTGGATCACTTCCCTGTGCGCTCCTTTTCGGACGCGCAGCAGCGGAACCTCAAGAAAATCTGCGCCGGGAGTGTTGTTTTTTTGGACACCTGAAAAGCACGTGTGCACGGCCCACGCTGGAGGGAAGCGGATGCTCGCCCTGAGCGGCCTGAGCCAACGGAGGTCCCGGCATTGGCTGGGTCCACTCCGGCGCTAGAACATGCGGCATGTTGCGGGAAATCCTGATCGGAAAGCTCCATCGCGCCGTGGTCACGGGGGTCCAACCCGAGTACCCGGGCAGCCTCACCGTGGACCCGGCGTGGCTCGAAGCCGCGGGCATCCTTCCCTACGAGAAGGTGCAGGTGCTCAATTGCAACAACGGCTATCGCCTCGAGACCTACGCCATCGTGGGTACACCCGGCAAGGGTGAGCTGATTGTGAACGGCGCTGCGGCACGCCACGCGCTGCCGGGGGATCGCGTCATCGTGTGCGCATTCGGTCAGTGCACCGAGGCGGAAGCCCGCGCAGCCAAGCCGCACGTGCTCGTCTTCGACGACAAGAATCGCATCCTCGAACGCCACTGAGCGGCAACCGTGGCTTGCGCACTGCGCTGAGGCGCGAGAAAAAGAAGCGGGCCGCCTGGTTTGAACAAGCGGCCCACGAGTTCTCCCTCCTCAGGATCTCAATTGGTGCGGCAACAGCAAGTAGTTACGCCTTCTGTGATTTGGAACGGAACATGCAACCGGGCAGCAGTCGACGTGGCAAGGTCCAACATGCGTTGATGTGTCCCATGCCCCATCTTCTGCACTTCCACGGTTTCAAATTGGTGAACGAGGTTCTCCTGCACTTCGGCGGAGAGGAGTGAGTCCGCCATGCCGAAGAGGCAGTGATCCTCTTTCTGAATGTGTTGGCGCAGCAGCGCCACGTAGGCGTCCGCCGCTTCGGCGTACGCGCGTGCTGCGCTTGCCGAGTTGTCCGCCATGGCTTCGCGCATGGCCGCAAGATGACCGCGTCCTTGCACGTGCTCCATCTTCATGACCGCGGTCGGCCCCTGACCGGGGTTCATGCCCGCGCGTTCGAGGGCCGGGAAGAGCAGGTCTTCTTCCTTCCCGTGGTGGCACTTGTCCGCGAAAGTCGTGAGCACTTCGAGGATGGCGGCACCGGATTCCTTGTCGATGGTCTGCGCACTGCGTGCGCGCGCCGAGACCACGGCCAGGCAGTCAAGGACCTGTTCGATCACACGGTGTTCTGCGCGAAGGATGTCAGTTGGTCGCATGGGCTTCTCCTGGCCGCATTCACCGGCCGGAGCAACTTGCCACAGAGGAGCAGTTTCCCGATTGACGGGCATCAAGCAGCATCGATTTTTCAGGCCATCTCAAGGGTGTTGCCATCGGCGATCGCCACCAGGCGATCCTCGTCCACGAGCAGGCAGTCACGCCCGCGAACCCGGAGGACCCCCCTCTCCTTCATGCGCCTGAGCACACGTGAGAGCGTCTCGGGCGTCATGCCCAGTTGATGGGCGAGGTCCTTCTTGGTGGATGTAAGCCTCACCACGCTGCCCTCCGTCGAGGAGCGGGCAGGCAGCCGCAGAAGATGCCGCGCGAAGCGACAATCCACGTTGGAGATCGTGAGATCTTCGATGCGCTCCACCAAGCGCAGGACGCGCATGCTGAGGGACGAAATCATGGCCGTCGGCATGACCGGCTGGGTCTGCAGGAGGCGCTGAAACTTCTCGCCGTTGAACTCGATGAGCTCGACTTCTTCAGCCACGGCCACCGCCGTGACGGGAAAGCTGCCGAGCATGAGCACGGCGGCTTCAGCGAAGTTCTGCCCTTCGTTGATGATGTGCACGACGCGTTCGCGCCCGTCGGGTGACACGCGCATGAGCTTCACGGCTCCACGCCGCACCGAATAGAACGCGTTGGCCCGGTCTCCCGCGCGGAAGATCACGTCGTTCTCGTGCACAGTGCGTGAGCGCGCGAGGGCGACGACCTGGTCGAGCAGCGGCTCGGAGAGGCTCTGAAAGGGTGCGAGGGTGGCGATGTAGTCCTTCACGTCTTTGCGGTTCGCACATGGCGTGCCATGACGCGCGACAAGAAGCGCGGACGCCGTATTGAGGCCAATCACGGGGACTTGCGCTGCATCAGGTACAGGATTGCCGCACCCGGGGCTCTTTCGTCCCCTCCTCCGGTGCGCGGGATTCCCCCGCTGGCAACTGGCAACTGGGGTGAAACCCCAGCGCGCAACGGGGGGTCACATCAACTGGCCGCCGTCCACGCGCAGCACCTGCCCCGTCACGAATGCAGCTCCCGGCGAGAGCAGCCACACCACCGCGGCAGCCACCTCATCGGCGCTGCCGATGCGGCCGAGGGCACTCGCCCGCACGGCGGCTTCACGCGCCTGAGGCGAAAGGTCCTTCGTGAGAGGTGTCTCGACGAGCCCCGGAGCGACCACATTCACGCGGATGCCGAAGGCTCCTGCTTCGCGCGCCATGCTCTTCGCCATACCGATGAGCCCGGCCTTGCTGGCCGCATAGTTGGCCTGCCCGAACTTGCCCCGCTCGCCGTTGATGGACGAGATGAGCACCGCGCTACCGGCCCCGGCCGTGCGCATGCACGGAATGGTCGCCCGCATGAGGTGGAACGCTCCTCCGAGATTCACATCCAGGACGTCCTGCCAAGCCTCATCGGTGAGCTTCCACGACACCGCATCCCGCGTGATACCGGCAGCCACGACCACCTTGTCGATGCGCCCCGCCGCTGCGGCCTCATCCACGGCACGCTGGACAGCCGCCGCATCGCGGACGTCGAGCGCCACATCATGAACGCCCGGGCGCGCGGCCGGCGCGCCAAGATCCAGCGACCACACCTCGCTGCCAGAGGCAACGAGTGCAGCTACCACCGCGGCACCGATGCCGCTCGCACCTCCACTCACGATGGCGATGGACTTTTCGGCGCGTGGATTCATCACTGCACCGCCGCGACACCCATGCTCGCGAGCTTCCGCAAGCGGTGTCCGCCCCACAACGCCGCACCCAGAGCACCAGCGTGAATCGCATCAGCATGAGCGACCAGCTCGACCTTGGCGCCCTGCTTCGCTCCCTCCTCGCGCAGCGCACGCAGCAAGCCCGTATCGGATGCGAGCCCGCCGGTGATGGCGACCGTGCCCGTGGCGCCCGCCGATTGCAGGAGCTTCATGAAGCGCCCCGCCATGGACTGGTGGATGCCGCAGAGGATGTCCTCCACCGCGAGTCCGCGCGAGACCATGTTGATGACATCCGTTTCCGCCAGCACTGCGCAGATGCTGCTGCACTTCTCGGGCTTCGACGAAGAGCACGAGAGGCTCCCGATTTCTTCGAGCGCCACTCCGAGGTAGCGCCCGATGTTCTCGAGAAACTGGCCCGAGCCGGATGCGCACTGACTGGTCATGCGATGCGAGAGCACGCGCCCGCGCTCGTCAAACACGATCGCGCGCGTGTGCAAGGCGCCCACGTCCAGGCAAGCGCGCGCAGCAGGCACGAGTTCGACGGCACCACGCGCGTGCGTGGTCATGCCGAAGAAGTGGCCGGTCCTGAAATGGACCTGCTCGCCTTCACCCGTGCTCGCGACATACGCGAGATCCTCGGCACTGAGGCCTGCTTCGGCCAGCGCACGGTCACGCACGATGGCCGCCACTTCCGTGACGTTCCTGTGCCGCAGACGCTCGGTGACCTTCGCGAGCACACGCCGCGCTCCCTCGCCATCTTCCAGCAGCACACACTTCACGGCGCTGGAACCCACATCGATGCCACAGGTGATCTGGCGCGTCATGCCGCAACCTCCGCCGGCGCGTCGCGGAGCGCGAAGAGCGCCGCACCGAGAGCTCCGGTGTAGATGGAATCCGTCGAGATGTTGAGGGTTCGTTCGCCGTAGTTCTGGGCCACGAGCTTCCGCAGGACGGAGACCGCCGTCTCGTTGCGGGCCACACCGCCCGTGAAGGTGAACTCGTCGTGAATGCCGCCCGAGCGCGCGAGCAGGCTCATGGCGCGCAGCATCACCGCACGGTGGAGCCCCGCGAGAATGTCCTCGCGCTTCTGGCCGAGAGTGAGGCGGTCGCGGATTTCCGCTCCCGCGAACACGGTGCAGGTGGAGTTGATCTTCACCGGCGCCTTCGATTGCTGGGCCAATGGCCCTAGTTCATGCAGGCCGAGGTTCATCTCGTCCGCGATGTAGCCGAGGTAGCGTCCGCAACCGGCAGCGCAGCGATCGTTCATCTGGAACATGCGCACGAGACCGGCCTCATCCACCTGGATGGCCTTGGTGTCCTGTCCGCCGATGTCGAGCACCGTGCGCGTGTTCGGGAACATGTGATGCGCGCCCAATCCGTGACAGAGGATCTCCGAGCGGATCTGACGCTTCTCGAACGGCAGTCGGGCGCGCCCGTAGCCGGTGCCGGCACTGTCGATCACATCGAGCGGAACATTGAACGCCTCGCGGAGGGTGCTGCGGATCGCCTCCGCGTTCTGCTCGCTCAGCAGCGCCTCGGCGAGAGCCACTTCGATGGCGCGCCCGGCGCCGGTCGCAAAATCCGGCTCAAGGATGCGGTTCTCGGTTCTGAGAATCGCCTTGTCGAACACGCTCAGCAACGCTTCGAATGGCCGCCGCTCGGGACACGAACGCTTCTTTGCGCCCGCCGCGTACTGGCTGGCCGCGATGTCACGGAAGAAGTCGCTCTTCAGCGTGGCGCCTGCCGAGAAAAGCGGTTCGGCAAGAGCTTCCATTTCCACAATGATTTCGGCTACAGGGCCCTTGATGTCGCGCCCGGCGTGGAACGACTCGACCTGTGTCGCATCCTCGGTCAGGCATTCGCGCAGCGCAGCAAGCTGTGCCCGGTGTTGCGCGAGACGGAAGCCTCGGGTGAGGGAATCCATGAGCGCGGTGCGCACCAGAGCATCCATCTGACGCTCTTCCAAGGCCCGCGCACAGAGTGCGAAGCGCACACTGTGGAACGCCTCGCGGCGCGCCACATCGCAGGCCACCTCGTAATTCGAGCGACTGTTGGTGATGCCACGTCCGATGACGCGGCCTTCGGCATCCAGCACCACGGATTTCGTCGTGGTGGATCCGAGATCAATGCCGACGAAGCACTTCATGCGCTGGCACCTCCCGTGCGCCGTTGATCGAGCATCTGCAGATAGCTTTCCACGCGGTTCTTGATGTTGGCGGCGGAGAAGTAGCGCGGATCGACCAGGTCGCTTTCGAAGAACCCGCCCGGGCGTCCGGTAAGGCGCTCGACTTCGCGCAGAATCAGCAATTGTCCTGCCGAGAAGGAATTGCAGGACTTCACCGAGTTGATCATGAACCCGTCGGCGTCGTAGTCCTTCACGTAACGCGCGATCATGTTCACGCGATCCTGCATGCTCCGGTTCGTGTAGCAACCGAGACAGTAATCCGCGAGCGTTCCGAGCGGGTCCGAAGGATCGTGACGGAAGCCGTCGTCGTAGACACCGCCGACCTTGGTGTACGTGCTGGCGACAATCACCGCCCCTTCCGCGTGGAACATGCGCCAGAGCTCGTTGAAGTGCGTCCACGCAGGCGGACCCTCGACCACCAGACGGAATTTCTCCGGTGGCATGGGACCGTCTGGCGTCATGGGGCCGATGCCTTGAGCGATGCGCGCATCGACTTCCTCGCGCAATTCACGGTAATAGTGCTGCGCGTCTTCCGTGCCACGGAAGGCCGAGAAAATCGGTCCGATGTAGTAGACCGCCGCGAAGTACCCGTCGATCGGGCTCGGCTTCCTTTTCGCCGATTCGAGCACGTGAACGAGGTCGTCCTCCATGGCCCGCGAGCGCGCGAGCATTTCGGCGAGTCGTGATTCGTCGTAGGCCTTGCCCGAGAGTTTCTCGAGCGCGGGAATGACTTCGGTCTTCAACTGGCGGATGACGTAGTCGCGCATCTCGCGCGTCACGCGGCCTTCGCCCTGAAAGGGCACGTGCAGCATGAGCGTGGGTGCGCCGGTCTCCTCGCGCAGGATCTCGAACCACTTCATGAAGGTGAAGCAGCCGGTGTACGAGAGCAGGAGCAGGTCCGGCGAGGGCAGCGGCTCCCCTGTCGGACCGATGTTGCCGCCGCGGAGCATGCCGAGATCGGACTTCACATAGGCACACACATCTTCTGAATGCCCGGCCTTCTCCGCTTCCTGGATGAAGGCGCCACTCTTCTTCCGCATGCCCGATTGCAGTGCGTTGATCTCCGGCAGTACCGGCAGGAGATCGAAGGAGAGGATCAGCTCGGTCAGGTTGCCGGGCACAAACGTGTAGACATTCTTCCAGCCGTTCTCGCGACTCACCGCGAGGCGCTTGAAGTAGTCCGCCAGCATCCGCTTCTGGCGTTCCTGGGAGCGGTCTTTCATCACGGTGGTATTCATGACTCTCCTCAGCTCAGCTTGAGTGCGTCGGCAAAGGTGCCGGCCTGCTCGCGAATGACCTGGAACTGGCCGGTGTTTTCGGCGTAGAGCAGTGCGCTCCACGGAATGCCGGCCTTCTCGATGGCTGCCTGGATCATGGGTTGATCGAGCAGAGCCGGGTCGCAGAAACTCGGGGCCATGAAGAGCACGCCCTCCGAGCCGGTGTTCTTGATTTCCGCCTTCAGCGCTGCGCCCTTCACCCCATGAGCGAGATGCATGGTGGGACACGCCGGGCTGTCCGTAACGAACACTCGCGCCATGTTCTCGAAGGGGTCGCCCTCGAGCGGCAGGTCCTCCTTGAACCAGCGCCAGGCAATCAGCCAGTCGTCGTCCATGATCCAGCAGCCGGAGCGTTCGATCGTGCGAATGAGGTCGAGGGGCGGTTGTTCGCAGAAACAGCCACGCACGGTCACGCGCGCCATGTCCATGGGCTTCGCCGCGCTCGCTTCGGCCAGTTGCATGTACTCGCGGATGAGCGCCGTGTGCTCCTCCACGGGCAGCAGCGCACCTGCGCGCACCAACAGGTAAAGCTCCGCGCTCGGAACGCACCACGGCTTTGCCACGCGCAGCGCATAGAGGTCGTGCACGGCCCTGCGATTCGCATTGCACACTGCAAACGCGGCCCGCAGGGACTCATGCGTCACCGGAGTGCCCGAGACTTCGCCAAGTTCCGCGGCAATGGCGCGCAGATCTTCGGCGAAGAAGCGCCCGCCGAGGCTCATTGCGGGGTTCTGCGGAACATCCACGTAGCGCACGTATTTCTGCGGAAACAGGATACGCCACATGCCCGAAAGATTGCGGATCACGTCGCAGGTGCTGGGAAAGAGGACGCCATCAAGGACATCAAGCGATCCGTTGAGTCCGAGTTCCAGCACCGAGCGCGGCAGGTGGCAGATGTAGCTCTGGTAATAGGCGTCGCCCTTCACGATCTCGAGGCGGTCGCTCGCTCCCATCACACCTACGGGCAACATGCCCGCGGCGAGGATCAGCTCGCGTGGCGCCCACACGGGCAGCCAGCCAATGGCCTTCTTCCCTGGGTGATTCTCTTTCCACTGCCGTACCGTCTCGAAGGTGAGGTCGTTGAGCAGCGCCTCGCAGCGCTCGACAATGGGCGCCACGGGCGCTGGCGCGGTGATTACTGGTGCTTCCATTGGGGACTCCGCCGTGCAATGAACGCCTCGATGCCTTCATTCGCATCGTGCGTCGCCATGAGTTTCTCGAGGTAGAGCCGCTCGAGTTTCTCGAGCGGCTTCTTCAGATCCGCATGCAGACGCCGGCGCGCGGTGGCCGACGCGAAGGCGAGCGCCGCCGCGCTCTTCGAGGCGAGGTGCCGCTTGTGCCACTCCAGTGCCGCAGCCACGGGATCTGCCGCGATTTCATCCACGAGGCCGAGGCGTTCGGCTTCCGCCGCTTCGAGCGTGCGGCCCGTGACGAGAAGATCATCCGCCGCACCCTGGCTGAGCCGGCGCGGCAGCACGATGGATGCGATGGGCGCGAACACCCCGAGATTCACTTCCGGATTCCCGAACCTTGCCGCGGGTGCCGCGACCACGTGATGACAGAAAGCCGCCAGTTCGAGGCCACCACCAAGGCACCAGCCGTTCACTGCCGCAATGAGGATGCGCCCTGAATCCGCAAGTTCGCGGAAGAGTGCATGAAACTCCGGCAGCATCTCCTTCACGCTGCTGGCGCGGTGTTCCTCGACGGACGCGCCGAAGGAGAAGTTGGTGCCTTCGCCCGAGAAGAGGATGGTGCGCGTGATCGGGTTCGAGAGCGCGCGCAGTTCTGCACGCAACGCACCCACCATGGCCCGGTCGATGATGTTCGCCTTCGGCCGTGCAAGAATGCAGTGCAGCACGGCGCCATCCTCGAGCAATTCGATCCGCAGAGGCATGCTCACTTGCGTGCTCCAGCCTTGGGCGGCTGAATGGCCTCGGTCAGCTCCGGGCCCCATGCTTCACCCGCCGCGAGCGCGCGGCGGAGCTTGACGAAATCGACTTCGCGCGCAGCGCCGCTGCCTTCATTGAAGGCGCGGAACCCCGCGCGGGCTTCCGTCATCATGTTGAGCCCGAGCCAGGCGCGATTGGTTTCCTTGTTGCGGTCCCAGTGTTCGAGCTTGTGCTTGCGCACCGACTGCACCGTCTTCGTGAGGCAGCCGGGCATGGTGTTCAGCAACGACGTGACGAGCCGATCCACCTCGGCGTCGAGATGCGCGAGATTGACTTTGCCGCGCGCGAGCACCTGCTTCCCTGCTGCGGCCGCCGCACCCGTCAGGAACTCGCCGTGCACGATGCGCCCCGCATCGTCCAGCCAGCGCGAGGTTTCCACCAGCGGATTGCTGACGACTTTGCCGTCCACTTCCAGCACCGGAACGATGTTGGTGAGCACTCCGTTGCGCAAAGCTCGGTGCGCCGACCACGGCTCGCACAGCGTGCAGGAAATCATGGCCTGTTCGATGCCCGTGAAGAGCGGGAGAAAGTCGGTGGATCCACCATCCGGCGCCGAACCATGGCGCGGTCCCGCCTGCCCGAAGCGTGCCAGATCGCTGGCGACGGAGAAATCGCAGGCCATGCCGATTTCCTGGCCACCGGCGATGCGCATGCCGTTGACGCGGCAGATCACCGGCAGATCACACAGCAGGATGGCCGTGACCATGTCGTTGAACAGGCGCATGTACTGCATGTACTCGCCCGGTCGGCCCGCGTAGTACGTCGCGTACTCCTCGGTGTTGCCCCCGGTGCAGAAGGCGCGCTCGCCCGCGCCGGTGAAGACCACCGCCACTGCGGCGCGATCATTCGACGCGGCACGGAAGGCCGCGATCACATCCTTCACCATGTCGGTGGTGTAGGAGTTGAGCTGCGCTTGGTTGTCAAGCGTGATCCAGACCGAGTGCAGGTCCTCGATGACGATGCCCGCCGCATCGCGGACGGGGCGCGCCGTCATGGTCACCTTGCCCGAAACCAGTCCACCGGGGAGATCGTGATTCTTCCAGTCCATTGCGGGTTACCTCAGTCAATCGCCATGGCCCGGTCCGGGATCATCACCGGACGAGCCGTGATTTCGTGGCGGCGCATGCGGTCCAGCACGGACGGCAGCTCCGACATGGGATGCACTTCAACAAAGGGCGCGACCTTCACGCGCCCATCGAGCACCAGAGCCAGGCACTCGGGGAAGAGTTCTGCGGGGCAGCCCCACGTGCCTTCCGCACGCGCGGCAAACGCCATCAGATTGGAGAGCCGGAGATTCACACTGCCCGCGTGATAGCCCACGACACTCAGGACAGCTCCATGAGTGAGCAGCGAGAAGGCCGTCTCCTGGCCGGGCGCACTGCCCGACGTTTCGAAGATGTGCCAGCAGGTATCGCCTGCCCCCGCGGCATGCGCGCGTTCACGGACAGCCTTGCGCACGGCCTTCGCATCGAGGCCGCGCACCGAGAGGGTCCAGTCCACGCAGCCTTCCGCCTCGAGACGCGCAAGACGCTTCTCATCCACATCGAGCGCTAGCACCTTGGCTCCACGCGCTCGCGCAATCTGCGCGGCAAACCCGCCAACGCCGCCAGTCCCCACAACCACAGCGAAGCTCCCGGCACCGAGACCGGACTTCTTCACCGCCGCGTAGGCCGTGGAGAGTGCGTCCGCAACCACGGCAAGGTGCGCCAGCTCGAGACCCGCCGGCCGCTCGGCCGGAACGCGGCAGAGCGCATGGGCCGGCACCACCACGTGCGTGGCGAACCCGCCGTGCACATCACAACCGGGGAAGACCTGCGCGCGACAGATCTCGGCCTTGCCGGAAGTGCAGAGCGCGCAGCGCCCGCAAGCCATCACTGCCGGCACGATGACATCGCTGCCGATGAGCGCGCGTGCATCCGGGCCGGCGTCCACCACGCGCCCCACAATCTCGTGCCCGAGCACGAGCGGCAGCGCATGGCGCACCGGCACGCCGTCATCGAGGAACCCGAGGTCGGTGTGACAGATGCCGCAGCCGAGCACCTCGACCACAGCCTCCCCTGCCACCGGTGGAAGGAGTTCCCGCTCCGCGAGCACCAGAGGCTCACGAACGGCCCGCATTTCAAATCCGCGCACGCGCATGTCCGCACTCTCCGACGAGCCCCGCAAGGCGAATGGCAGGGGCGTCAATGAAGGAGAACAAGCAACGCGCGTGCCGGAGCAGGGGATTCGCCCGTGCACTATCTTGCCTGTGATTTCTCGATCATCAGCGCGTCGCGCCACCCGGCACCGACGAGTTGTGGTGTTTTTTGCTGATATCGCAGACATTGCGGGAGCCAGCGCATCATGCTTTATAGTGCTGCAACACGCGCTATGCGGCTGCCACGCGGGATCGACTCTTCCCTCATGAGCGCATCTCCCCTATCGTCCCGGCGCCCGTGACCCGGGCCATCCTCGTGGCCACCCTGCTGCACGAACGCATCCTGATCATCGAGGACGAGAGCCTCCTCAGGCTCACTATCCGCACGCGGCTGGCCCGAGAGGGCTTCGAGATTCGTGAGGCCGCTGATGCGAAGAGCGGCCTCGCTGCTATCGACGACTTCCGCCCGCACCTCGTCTTGCTCGACTACCGCCTGCCAGACGGGTCCGGGCTCGAAATCCTGAAAAGCGTTGTCGAGCGGCACCCGGACATGGTGGTCATTCTCATGACCGCCTACAGCACGGTGGACAATGCCGTCGCAGCCATGCGCCTTGGCGCCTACATGTACCTGAACAAGCCCTTCGACACCGAAGAGCTCGTGCTGCATGTCCAAAAGGGGCTTGAAACCACCGCTCTCAGACGCGAAGTCGAGCGTCTGCGCCTCGGCACAGGCCTGGCCGATACCCGCTCCGGAATCGTCGCCGAGTCCCAGGGCATGCGCGACATCCTCGCCATCGTGGCGAAGGTGAACACCGTCGGCTCTGCGACCATCCTGCTCCGCGGCGAAAACGGCACAGGCAAGGACGTCCTCGCCCGCCTCATCCACGAGGCAGGGCTCCGTGCAACGGCTCCCTTCCAGAACATCACCTGCACGGCCCTGCCGGATTCGCTCCTCGAGAGCGAACTGTTCGGGCATGAACGTGGAGCCTTCACTGACGCCCGTCAGAGAAAGCCGGGGCTGCTGGAATTGGCCGACGGCGGCAGCGTGTTCCTTGACGAGATCGGCGACATGTCGTTGCCGCTGCAGGCGAAGTTGCTCCGCTTCCTCGAAGAGCGGAGCTTCCGGCGCGTTGGCGGCACCGAAGACATCCGCGTCAACGTGCGCATCATCGCCGCCACCAATCGCAATCTCGAAAGGGCCGTGGAATTGCAGAGCTTCCGGCAGGACCTCTACTACCGCCTCTCGGTGATCCCCATCGTGGTGCCGCCACTCAGGGAACGGCAGGAGGACATCCTGCCCCTTGCGCGCCTCTTCCTCACCCGCTTCTCGAGCGAATTCAAGAAGCCGGTCAAGGGATTCACAGCGGAAGCAGAAACGTGCCTCAAGGCACACCCTTGGCCCGGCAATGTGCGCGAACTGAGAAACGTCATCGAACGCGCCATGATCCTCGGGGGCGACACGCACATTGACGCTGCTGATCTGCCGCCGGAATTGCGCACGACGGCCCTTTCAAGCTCCACGCCACTCGTGCCCTTCCGCCTGCCGGTGGAGGGCATCGTGCTCGACGATCTTGAGCGTTCGCTGGTGCAGCAGGCCCTCGAACGCACGAGCAACAATCAGACCCAAGCCGCCAAGCTGCTCGGCATCACGCGCGACCAGATCCGCTATCGCGTCGAAAAGTTCACTCAGGGATCATGATCCCGTCGCGAGCGGCAGCGCCACCACGATGCGCGCGCCGCCACTTGCAGCGCGCTCGATGCGGATGCTGCCTTGGTGCGCATCCACCAGCCGCTTCGCAATCGAGAGCCCGAGGCCGGAACCCTGGTGCGTGGTGGTGACGAACGGCTCGAACACGCGCTCGCGCAGTGAATCGGGGATACCCGGCCCGTCGTCTTCCACGCTCAGGAACCCGAACCCATCCGCGGTTCCGGTGGCGACGCGGATCGCACCGCCCGGCTTGGCCTGTGCCGCATTCACGAGGAGGTTCAGCAGCACCGGTTTCAGCAATTCCGCGTCCGCGAGGCAGACGACATCCTCCCCCTCGAGATGCACACCCGAGGAGCCGAATCCGCGATCCGCACGCGCCAGCGCGATCACGTCTCCGGCGAGACGCCGCAACGCAAGGGGTGCCGGCTTCGGAAGGCGCGGCCGCGCGTAGAGCAACATGTCATTCACGGCGCCATTGAGCGCCGCGATGCGCTCGACGATCTCGCGCACAATCGCTCGTTCCGGAGCGTCCGTCGGCAAGGCTTCGCCGATGATCTGCACCGCTCCGCTGATGCCAGCCAGCGGATTTCTGACTTCGTGGGCCACCACAGCCGCCATGGCACCAAGACGTGCGAGACTCTGGCTTTCGCGCAGTTCCCGTTCCACGCGCCGGCGCTCGGTGATGTCGCGCACATACGCTCGCGAGACCGTGAATTCCCCGCTCACGCCGTCCCGCCGGGCCACGGCGAGAATCTCCGCGTACATCACTTCTCCCGCCACGGTTCGCATGCGGACCTCACAGCTGCTGCTGCCCATGCTGAACACCCGGTCAAAATGGTCACGCAGGATCTGGCGATCTTCCGGCAGCACCAGCGCTTCGAGTTGCGTCCCGAGCAAGTCGTGACGGTCGCGCCCGAGGCGCAACTCCTCGGTGCGATTGATGAAGACGAAGCGCCCTTCGCGATCCACCCCGTGAATCATCTCCGGCGCAACGTCCACCATGTCGCGGTACCGATCCACCTCGTGCTGCGATCCCGTGATAAGGGCCAATTCGAGATCAAGGCTGCGGTCGAGTGCGACCAGGCAGGCCTCCTTGCGTGCGGACTCGACACCCAGCGCGCCCACGCGTCGCCGGAGCCCCCCGCGCATATCGGCCATCGCCGTAAAGACAAAGTCGGGCAGCAACCCGACCTCCACGTGCATGACACCGATGCGCAACCGTCGTTGCAGATAGGCCTCGTCACGAGGCGCAAGAAACAACTCCGAGAGCCACTGCTGCATGCTCCGCATCAAGCGCTTCACCTGAGCATCATCATGAAGCACGCGGCGCGTGATGTGATCCTGCAACTGATGCTTGTAGAAACTCGCGGCCATGTCGGGAAAGGCGGGAGCGATGCGCGGGTGGAACTCCGCAAGCACGGTTGCATCGTGAGCGGAAAAACCCACGTGCTCGAGGAGGCGATCAAAGAGGGCCTTGTTCATGCGCATTTTTCCCCGGGCCATCACTTTGGCAGCCGGCATCCTCTGGCACAACACTTGCGAATGAACGGGTTGCTCTCGAGATCAACCCGACCTTCCATGATCGAAACCGCGACAACCTCGAATGCCCAACGCACGGTTCTCATCGTGGAGGACGAGCGCCTCCTCCGCTGGGCGCTGGCCAAGCAACTCCAACGAGCCGGCTATCAGGTTCTGGAGGCTGCCAGCGTCGCTGAAGCAGGGCCCCTCGCATCTGGAGCCGACCTGATTCTGCTGGATCTGAAGCTTCCCGACGGCGACGGCCTCGAGGCCCTGAGGACGTGGCGTGGCGCTGGCGCTCGCTGCCCGGTGGTGGTGATGTCCGCCTTCACGACCGTGGAGGCGGAACGGCAGGGCCCAGAATTGGGTGTGCGCCATTACGCGTCGAAACCTTTCGACACGGCCCTCCTCCTCGGCTTGGTGCGACAGATCCTGCACTAGTCCCTGCGCGCGATGCCCCACGCGGCCTGCACTGGCTGCGGGGATTCCCGCAACCCTGTCTCTGCGCCGCGTGGCTGCTTCGGGTTGCGTGCTGTGACTTCCATGCGCCGAAGCAGGCACGCTCACAATCCGGGCACGGCTATTGCGAATAGCCTTCCGGCCAAGGCCTCGACGCCGAGGCCCCGAGGAGGAGTTCACATGACCCCCGACACCCCCCGAGTCCCGGACGCTCCCGACGGTGCTGGCGACCGCCGGAGTTTCCTCACGAAGAGTTCCACGCTGTTCATGGCGGGCGGGCTGGCGGCGGGGTACGGCACCTTCGCGCATGTGGCCGGTCGCTTCCTCTATCCGGCCGGTCCGCGCGCGACGACTTGGATGTTCGTCGCCGACCTGGCTCACTTTGCCGACGGCACGTCGATGAAGTACCGCACGCCAGACGGAGCGCGCGTGCTCATCACGCGCCGCGGCACCGCGGAGGCTGATGCGTCCTTCAAGGCTCTCGGCAGCACCTGCCCCCACCTCGGTTGTCAGGTGCACTGGGAGCCGCAGCAACAGCGCTTCTTCTGCCCTTGTCACAACGGCGCCTTCAATCCTGAAGGCGTCGCCATCTCGGGCCCGCCGAAGGAAGCCGCGCAGACACTGCCGAGCTTCCCGCTGAAGGTTGACAAGGGGCTCCTCTACATCGAAGTGCCCGCACCCGCAGGCGAGGAGGTCTGAATGAGCGCCATCGGCACATGGTGGAAAGAACGCTGCCCGGTTCCTGCGGGGCAGTTGAAGGAACTCACGAATGAACCGGTGCCGAATCACCTCCGGCATTGGTGGTTCTGCCTGGGCGGAACACCGGCCTACCTTTTCTTCGTGCAGATCGTGACGGGCATCCTCCTCGCGGTCTACTACAGGCCCGGCCAAGCAGAAGCCTGGCAGTCGGTGCGCGAAATCACGGATGAAGTGGCCTTCGGCTGGTTCATCCGCAGCGTGCACAAGTGGGGCGCGACCTTGATGATCGCATCGGTCATCCTGCACCAGATGCGCATCTACTTCACGGGTGCGTACAGAGCGCCGCGCGAGCTCAACTGGATGGTGGGGATGCTGATCCTCATCTGTACGCTCATGACCGGCTTCACCGGTTACAGCCTCGTCTACGAGCAGCTCTCGTACTGGGGTGCCACCGTGGGCGCGAACATCATGGACAACGTGCCCTTCGTCGGCGCGTTCATGAAGAACATGCTCCTCGGTGGCGAGGCCTACAACTCCCACACGCTTTCGCGCTTCTTCATCCTGCACGCGGCTGTGCTGCCGGTCGTGATGCTGCTCCTCCTCGTTGTGCACATCACACTCATCCGCCTGCATGGCGTCACGGAGTTCCAGTTCCCCTCGGACGCCAACAAGCCTTCGAAGACCTTCAACTTCTTCCCCGATCACATGCTCACCGAGCTGATGATCGGTCTCGTCCTGATGATCGTGCTCTCGGCGCTCGCGACCATCCTGCCGGCCACCATGGGCCCGCAGGCGGACCCGCTGACGACACCGGAGATCATCAAGCCGGAGTGGTTCTTCTACGTGGTGTTCCGCTGGTTGAAGCTGTTCTCCGGAACGGCGGCCGTGCTGAGCACCGGGTTCATCGTCTTTGTCATGTTCTTGTGGCCCTTCATTGACGGCTGGATCCGCCGCCGCACCAAAGCCAGCGAGCTGAGCGTGTGGATCGGAATTCTTGCCGTTCTCGCCATCATCGGACTCACGGTTTGGGAAGCCGCGGTTGCTCACTGAAAACAGAGGATTCTCACCATGACCATCACAACCAAGAAATCGATCATCGGGGTCCTCGGGTTCCTCTTCCTCCTCTCGCTCGTCTTCGTGCAGTGGCACGAAGTGACGCGCCGGGCGGAAGAGGCAGGGCTCACGGACACACTGGCCGTGATCCCGGATTCCAGCAAGGCCTGCTACGACTGCCACAAGCAGAAGACACCGGCCCTGGTGGATCACTGGCGCGGCAGCACACACGCCGAGAAGGGCGTTGGCTGCGTGGAATGCCACCAGGCTGAACGCGGTGACGCAGACGGCTTCGATCATGAAGGCGCCTTCATCGCCACCATCGTGACGCCACGCGACTGCTCGCGCTGCCACGTCACGGAAGGCGCGGAATTCGCCTCCAGCCACCACGCGGCCGGCGGCAACATCCTCGCCTCTCTCGACAACCGCCTCGCGGAAGTCGTCGAAGGTGCGCGCGCACCGTTCAACCCGCATGCGAAGTCACCCATTCCTGTCGGCACGCTGACGCAGGTGAACGGCATGGCCAGCGTGCAACTCGGCTGCATGCAGTGCCACGGTTCGAAGGTGGCGCTGGCCACCACCGACGGCGGCACCGTCACCGTGGACGACCTGAAGCCGGGCCCGGACGGCAAGCCCACCCTCACCGCGGCTCTCGCCAAGGTGCAGAAGGATCAACACGGACGCCCCGTGCTGCATTCGTCAGCCTGGCCGAACACCGGCATTGGTCGCCTCAATCTCGACGGCTCCAAGGGTTCTTGCGCGGCCTGTCACTCACGCCACGACTTCAGCCCGCGCCGCGCACGCCAGCCGGAAGCCTGCGGCAAGTGCCACATGGGCCCGGATCACCCGCAGAAGGAAATCTTCGAAGAATCGAAGCACGGCATCGCATTCCGCGATCGCATGAGCGAAATGAACCTGGACGCGAAGCACTGGGTACTCGGCGAGGACTACAGCGCCGCACCCACCTGCGCCACGTGCCACATGTCCGGCAACAAGAAGAATGGCGGCAAGGTGACCCACGACCCGGGCGAGCGCATCTCCTGGACGCTGCGTCCTCCGGTGAGCATTCCCATGGACACCGACGAGAAGCACGCCATCGTGAAGGAACTGGACCCCGAGAAACGCGCAGCCCTCGTCAAGGACAGCGCAGAAGCGAAACGCCGCCGCATGCAGGAGGTGTGCAGTCACTGTCACACGCCGGATTACGTGAACGGCTTCTACAAACAATATGACGACCTCGTCATTCTCTACAACGAGAAGTACGCGAAGCCCGGCGCAGCCATCATCGCGGCGCTCAGGAAAGAGAACCTCCTCACCGCGCCCGAGTTCGACGAAAAAGTGGAGTGGACCTGGTACCTCCTCTGGCATCACGAAGGCCGCCGCGCGCGCCACGGTGCCAGCATGATGGGGCCCGACTACACCCACTGGCACGGCATGTTCGAAGTGGCCGAGCGCTGGTACACGGAAATGATCCCTGAAGTGCGCGAACTCCTCGAGAAGGCGCGCCACTCAGGAAAGACAGAGGCCGCCGACCGTGTGGCGGCCATCGTGGACGGGATCATGTCCCGCCCCGAGCACCAGTGGGCCGGCCCGCAGAAGAACTGAACCTCTGCGCCGTGCCTCCCCGGGCTCCGCTGACTGACGTCGGCGGAGCCCGGCTTGTTTGAAGTGGCCGAGGCGTCGCGTGTGGCCGCGACATCAGACGTGGCATTCCGCGGCCAACGGCGCAAGCGCTCTATGGACTCTTGTCGCCCACCTCGAATCCACGTGATGGAGGAACCGCCATGTTGCACAAACTCGCTGCCTTCGCCTTGCTTCTCGCCACGCTCGCCGCGCAAGTTCCTGCTCCCGACTTCTCGGTGGAACTCACGCCGCTCACGCTCACCTCCTGCACGCCATCGTTCCACGTGCAGGGACATCCCTTCGCGCCCGTACAGATCCTGATGACCTTGCAGGACCCATTCCTCACACCGCCATCCCAACTCTCCATTTTTCCCTTCCTGCAGATGCAGACGAACATGAACGGCGTCGGGCACCTGACGCTGCCGCCGCTCACCTGGCAGGGACCGCTGCCAGACGTGTGGTTTGGCGCATTGATCATGACGCCAGCCGGTTTCATCCTCCCGGAGGTTGTCAACATCGGCGGTGTCATCGGCTGCATCGGTTGCGGCAACCCCCTCGACACGCACTCTCACGCCTGGATCTACGACCGGCTGGCAGAGGAATTGCACGTGCGCGTGTTCGGGAGTGACGGGCCCTATTCGGTCTGGGAAGTGCCCTGTCCGCCACCCGCCGTCGGCGCACCATGGCTGGCCGGAGCGGGCAGCACCTACCTCGGCAGCACCACCGCTGCAGGTGGCAACTCCAACTGGGATGGCTCCGTGCCGCTGCCTCCCCCCGGTGGCACCAAGTGCATCGTCATCCGCAGCAATGGACTCGCGGGCGTCGTCATCGGCGTGAAGACCATCACCAACTGAGGCCTGGATGCCGCGCACCCCCGCGCACCGTGACCAGCGTCGGACGCCGCTCGGGCCTCCGCACCTGCTCCGGTGCGCGCTCTTGTTGATAGGCTCGACGAGCAGCGAAGATCTGCTGCCTGCAACGCCATGCCATTCTCCACCGATGACCACAGGCGCGACGCGCTCGGGATGAAGCACGTGTACCCCGTGCTCTCGCGACGCTCTGGCGGGCTCTCACTCGGCATCAATCTGAATCCCGACAAGGCCTGCAACTGGCGCTGCATCTACTGTCAGGTGGAAGGCCTGCAGCGCGGGCACGCACCAGCCATCGATCTCGCGTTGCTTGAGGATGAACTCGCCCGCGTGCTCCGCTCCGTAGCCGAGGGCAGCCTCGCGCACCGTCTTGGCCTCGCAGAAGCGGTCGTGCGGGACTTCGCCATTTCAGGTGACGGTGAACCCACCAGTGCGGCGGAGTTCCCTGAAGTGGTGGAGCTCGTGGCGGAGCTGCGGCGCGCCGCGGGTCTGGAAAACAAGAGCGCCCTTGTTCTCATCACGAACGGCAGCTTCATCGGCCATGAACGCGTGCAACGCGGGCTCAAGATTCTCGCGCGCCACGGTGGTGAGGTCTGGTTCAAGCAGGACCGAGGCAGCGCTGCAGCACTGCGCGAGGTGAACTCCGTACCCCTCGATCCGGCGCAGCGACTCGAACTTCTCCGGACCGCAGCGAGCCTGTGCCCGACCCGCGTTCAGAGCGCTTGGTTCACGCTCGACGGACAGCTTCCTCTCGAAACAGAAGTGACCGCCTGGATCGACTGGCTGCGCGATGCCCTCGCGCACGGAGTGGACCTCGCGGGAGTTCAGCTCTATGGCCTTGCGCGTCCTTCGCACCAGCCCGAAGCGCCGCGCCTCGGGCAGCCCACGCCGTCATGGCTGGAGGCCCTTGGTGACCGTGTACGCGAGCTCGGGCTCGATGTGCGCGTGAATCCCTGAAGACCGGAGTGGCCTGGGGGTGTCGTCGGCGGACGGCCGCCGGCAAACACAGCGGGCCGCACCTTGCGATGCGGCCCGGATGAGAGCGAGGACGACGGGACTTGAACCCGCAACCTTCGGCGTGACAAGCCGACGCGCTAACCAATTGCGCCACGTCCCCTCATGGAAACATGCGTGCGGAGATGACTCCGCAGCGGCGCGCAGTCTATGCACGTCTGCATGGCCCTTCAAGGACGCAGCGGCACCGCGTGCTTTCGCCGCGTGGATGCGGGGGCATGGGAAAAGAAGCGCCCTGGTGACCCCCTCCGGGTCCCCAGGGCTCTTCAGCTTCCAGCCGTCCTTCCAGGCTCGCGCGTGCAAGCACGCGCGCTCCTCCCTCGAAGAAACCCGTCCAGTTTCTTCCGCCTGATTCCGGGCCCGCCTTGGCGACCCGGTTGTTTCACGATTGCAAATCTGACAGTCCGCTGAACCGATCCGTGCACCCTCGCGACGCGAGGGGCACCCACATGTTCGGACGCTCCCGCGCGAACTTGATGCGGCGCTTCACGATTCGTTGCGCGGCCTCAATGCGCGCGCAGACGCGGAGATTCGGAGCGGCCGCCTTGAGCAACATGGCCGGACATCTGCGGCGTCAAGATGACAGCGCGCGCCACTTCAGTCCGCGAGGGGTCCCGCGGGCGAGAGCCCTTCACAGAGCCACACCTGCACGCTTCATGCCGCACGCCGCGGTACGCTCTGCCACCATGCTTCAAGCACTCGTCACGAGACTGAAGAGCGCACGCCAAGAAGGCGTTTCCGCCCCGCTGCCGCGCATCGGCGTACTCATCGTGAGCGTGGTTCTCGCCACAAGCGCCTACATCCTGCTCGCGGTCGCGGACGCACCTCCACACCAGCGCCACTTCCACTTCATCGATGAGCGAGGCGCCATCACGGTGCTCTCCGCGGTGTATCTGGCGATGTCGGCCGCTTTCTCGATCGGCGCCTTCGTCGTCAATCTCCTGGTCCGGGACTCCAGTCGCTGGCTGTGGATCGCTCTTGCGTTGACCTTGGCCTTCCTCTCACTCGATGAGTTGATGCAGTTCCACGAACGCCTCGGTCGACGCCTCGGAGAGCAGGCCTCGTCAGGGCCCTTCAGGAACTGGAATGACCTGGTGGTCATCGCCTACGGCGTGGCCGCATTGCCCTTGGCAGCGGTGTTCCTTCCGAGTCTGCTGCGGTACCGGTTCGTGCTGGAGTTGTTTGCCGCCGCCGCACTCTGCTACGCCGTCCACACCACCATCGATTCAACCGTCGAGCCTTCGACAGACATGTCGGTCATTGCCGAAGAGTCCTGCAAACTGATGTGTGGCGCGTTCCTGCTGCTCAGCACCTTCGTCGGTTTCCTGGGCGCGCTAAGCCGCAATGGTCTCGGCTCGAGCTCGAGGTCCGCAACCACGGCTCCAGCGCGGCCCTGAAGCGCACAGCAGTTGCCATCGCTCGTCCCCCGGCACCGCGCGCGACAGCCCAACGAACGCGGCGCCCGCAGCATCGAGCCACGGGCGCCGCCAGGAACGCAGCACGATGACGCCGTCAGCGGATAAGCGTCATGTGCAGCACTGCGAAGGTGGGGTTGGCGCCGGACGCACCGAGGACCGCGTATTCGTCAGCTCGAATCATCGTGCTCGTGCTGGCACCAAGAGTCAGCGAGCCCGGCTTGCCCCCATTCGAGCGGGTGCAGGAGAACTGGATCTGCTCCAGTGAAAGCACACCCTCGGCGCTGTCAAAAGATGCGGGTTGGAAACTGAGCGTGGCCTGCTCTGCGGGACCACTGCCCATGTTCAGCTCAACGCGACGTTCGGATTTCACAGCCGTGCGCACCATGCCCGTGGCCACGCCGCGGAAGGACGCGTGACCTGTCAACTGGCGGAGTTGCTGAGTCAAGGCCTCGGGCAGGGCGGCGCCGCCCGACTCACCCTCCGGCAGAACCTCGATGATGTGGCAGGTAACGAGCACCTGCGCGAGCGGCCTGTCCATGTTCCGCAGGATGGCCGTCATCGCGGCAACGTTTTCCTGCGTGTCATACAGAGCGACCACACCACGCTCTTTCAAGAAGCTGACGCTCGATACGGTCGAACCATCGGACTGGCGGATGTGGCGCCGCAACCCATCGAGTGCAACGATCACCTCCTTCTCTCCCAGGTAGCGCAACGCATACGCACTGCTGACGAAGGAACCGCTGGTGCGCTGCTCGCTGAGCGGTCGTTGATCGAGCAGCTTCAATCCCCCGAGAATCGCTGTGCCCATCTCGCGCGTGTCCTGGATGAGAATCGCTGCCTGAACCGCGGCCACATTGTCGACGAGGCTGACTCCGTCTGCACGTCGGACAGCCAGCTTCCTGCCGTACAGACGCTGCACGGCTTCGAACAGGGCGGGAGGGTGAGAACGCTCGGCATGAAACACTTCGAGGACGAGCGCCGCGGCCTCCACGGGCACTCCGGCAGCAGCGCTGACACCCACAGCCTGCTGCGGCGCCATTCCTGCGGACTCGCTCGCGCGCCCCGTTTGAGCCGGGAGCAAGGCACCGAGCACCACCAACACCAAGAGACCTCCCGCGCACTTCGTGGTCATCTTCATCCGAGGAACCTCCATGCGTGAACACACGCATTGTGCGCAACAGGTCACAGCAGTGAGGCTTCCAGGAAACGCCCTGCGCGCTCGGTTGGTGGCCTCTGCCGGATCATTGCGCAGGCCGCTGGACGGGACGATCCCGAGGCCATTCCGCGCACTCGGCCACGCGTGTTCATCTCTGCACAAAAAGAGAATCCCCGGGCGCGCCCTTGCGCAGCCCGGGGATACTCGGCCGGACGTTTGCCGGTCAGTTACCGCCGGCGGATGTATCCGCCTTGGCGGGTGTTGTTCCTCCAGTGCGCGGGGCCTCCTGTTTGGGAGTCGCCGTCATGCGGCCGAAGATCGCGCGCTGGTGTTCGATGGTCACATCCACTTCCTTGTCCGCTGGTACTCGCCCGGAGTACTCGTTGAAGCCGCCGCCTCAACAGCCGGGGAAGCGGCTCGTGCTCAAGAGGATGCGCTTCTTCTTGTCCATCACCACGATTTGCGGACTCGTGGCATCGGGCAGGAAATCGTGGTATTCCTCGCCGCTCTTGCCGAAATACTTCAGGTTGTACGGCACCGTCAGCTTGTCGCCGGCGAGGGTGTACTGGAAGTCGATCTTGATAGGGCCACCCCATGCGAGGGCGGTTTCCTTGCCGGACGTGACCGCGATGGCAGCCATGTTGCCCTGACGCACGCGCACGGTCTCGGTGCCATTGGCCACGATCCCGCCGCTGATGAGCCACTGACCCGCCGGCACCTTGAGCGCCTTCTTCGTTGCGGCAGCGTTGAAGGAGATGTCCCCCTTCTCGTTCGAGATCACCACGGCCTTGATGTCGCCGTTGCCCTCGAAGTCGCTGCGCACATCCACCAAGCCCGACTCTCCGGCAAAGGCCGTGATGCTGGCATTGCTGCCATCCGCGTTGATTTCGAACGTGAAGAGCTCACCGCCGAGATTGACAACGCGCGAGAGGAAGCAAGCGGCATCGCCGCTGCCCACCACCATCGCGTCCACGCCGTAGTCGTTGTAGACACCGTTGTTGTTCTGGTCGATGATGGCGATGTTCGCACCCTTCGCCTTGCCGACCATGGCACCACCGGCGCTGTGCGACCAAGCCTCGCCCTTCTTCTGGAAGCGCACGCCGTAGACGAACGACTTTCCGTCGACGGTCTTCGCCTTCAGCTTCATCTCGGCGCTGATGCCCTTGGCCTTCTCGTCCACCTTGCCATCGCCATTCACGTCCACGGCAAGCGCAGAACCTTGCACCTCAGTGGCAAAGTTGGTGCCTGCTGCGTGGGTGATGTTGATGCCGTTGCTGATCGGGGTCCACGTCTCCTTGGGGAGCACGTAGGTCCACTTGTCGGGAATCTTGTGCGTCAGCGTCACCTGCTCCGGCGCTTGTTCCTGCGCCGGCATCAGGCTGATCGCCAGGCTGCATGCAAGCCCGGAGAGCACGAGTCGGTTCATCATCGTCAGTTCCTCGGTGCGGTGCGTGGGTGATCACGCTTTCCGCACAGGTCAAAGGATATCCGACTGAACCACTTCTTGGCGAGAGCTGAAAGGCCACAGTCTTTGCGGCATCACAGCGCACCCACCAAGGCGCGTCGCTGCTTGGAAGTCCATGAAACTGAGAGACTTGCGATGCTCATCCTCCACCGGCGGCTCCCTGGGCACCTGCTCCTGGCTCTGCCAAGAGCGCAGGGCTCTCCAGCAGCGACTCCGGATTCACCCTCGGATCGAGCGCATCCAGAACACGCCCCCGTGTGCCTTCTGGCCCTGCAGCGCCGGAAGTTCGAAGAGCGGAGCAAGCATGCGTGTGAGCACCTCATCGTGGTGGCTGATGAAGTACGTCGGAAAGACAACTTCATCGCCGCACGCACCCGCAAGCAGGTGGCTCAGCAGCAGATACTGCTCGTTGTAGAAGCGCCGGTGCCAATCGACCGGATAGTCGTCTGGCAAAAAAATGTCATGAATGCCGTAGGTGATTCCGGACGGCAGGATGGGCAGCACCTCCGTGAAGAACACCGTGGTGTCGGTGTTCGTGAAGACATGATGGCTGCCATCCAGAAACAGCATGTCGCCGGGTGCGAGCCACTCAAGAACCTTCTCACCGACCGCTTGAAACGGCGCGCGAATCGTCTGATCACAGAGCGCATCAATCTCGGCGCGCGGGCATGGATCAATGGAGATGATGCGCGTCCTGAGGCTGTGGTCGCGGATGGCCTTGCGGGCGAATTTCGTCGAGGTGCCAGAGCCGATTTCAAGATAGGTGGCGGGATTCAACAGCCGCAGTTGTGTGTAGATGGACATGCCATCAAGCGCCGGCAGCCAGCCGTTGACCCAGTGTGGTTTGTCAGGACTCCTGGTTCGCGTTGTGAGATCAGCCACCTGCGGAGCATCTTCCGCGATGGCTCTGCAAAGAAGGCCAAAGCCGTCACGGTTCTGTTCGAAGATTGCGTGCAGCTTGCGGCCAGCTTGGGTTGCTGCAAAGTCCCGCGCCAAGGGCGTGAATGCATATGCCCGCGCCCGAATGCGCTTGATCAGCCTCGGGACGGGTTTCTTCAGCCCCAGCAGTTTTCGCAGGCTCATAGGTCTCTCGGCAAGTGCAGCATGAGGTACTAACGCAATGTCAGCGCCGCCAGGCAGCAGGCAGAGGCGCAACAGCACGGGCGAACCACAGCGGGCGCCGCAAGCCGCCAGGTCCCGCCCCCTTCCGCGTCAGTGCGAGCCACTCGTGCCACACGGACATGGACTTTTCGAGATCCACGTGGATGTCCCCGTAGCGGTCGCCTGAGGGCGCTTTTTCAACCTTCACAAGCTGATGCCAGCAGTGCATGCCGCTGATCGGGTCCGGTTGCACGGGAAAAGTGAGGTTCTGATGCACACCGCCATCTGACCACCACACGCGCTTCGAATCAGGATCCGTCGAAGCAAAAGGTGTGATGTCCCCTGTGCGGCGGATGTCCATCGCACTGCCCTCCCGCTCGATGCGCACGGGCGCCGCAGCCCAGCGATCCGTTCCGGGGAGGCCATCGATGCGCCAGCGCCCGAGATGGTGCGAGCAGGCCACCACGCCCGGACGAATGCCCTCCGTCACCCATACCTTGTTCACGAAGTGCCCGATGCGCGTGGTGACACGCAGCAGGTCGCCCGTGCGCACGCCGAGGGCCCACGCATCCTCAGGATGCACCCAGACCGGATTCGAGTTGGAGATCTCGTAAAGCCACTTGGCATTGCCGCTGCGCGTGTGGATGAGCGTCGGCAGCCGGAAGTTCGGGAGCAGCACAAACTCGCCCGCTTCGCGCTTCAACTTCGTTGGGTGCACGTGACTCGGGATGTATCCCGGCATGGAGTTCTCGCGGCCGTAGCCCCACTCCTCCACCGTGGGTGAAAAGAATTCGAGGCGCAGTGACGGCGTTCTGAAACCCGCAGCGGGCTTGCCTGCGAGATCGACGGCGATTGGCTTGCCGTCGCGCATCCAGAGTGCACGCGCGGAATCGAGCGTCGCGCCCGTCACGTCTACCGGCTTCTTGAAGACCTCCCCGACCGATTCCTCCACCAGAAACGCACCATGACGGCGCATGTACTCGAGAGGCGTGAGCCCCTCGCGCTGAGCGGCTGCGGGCAAGCCCGGCACGCTGTTCTCGAAGATCCAGCGGTAGTACTCCTCTGTGGTGACGCACTCACCTTTCCGGTAGGGCGATTCGAAGTTCTTCCTGATGCCGAGACTTCCATCCTCGTCGATGGCCCACGAGAGCCGGATCCAGAACTCGTCCTCTTCCCACACTTCACCCGGATTCGCCTCGTGCGTCCACGTAATGCTGCGGCCCTCGCGTTCCGCATGCACGCGCAGCACCGGTTGACGGAATGCGATCCAGCGCGCGGCGTGGGTTTCCTGACTCTGAATGTCGTGGCGTTCGGGCCCGTGGCCCATGGGCAGCACGTAGTCCGCGAACAACGCCGTTTCACTCCATGTGGGCGTCAGCGCTGCGTGCAGTCCGACCAGCTTCTCGTCCTTCAACACATCCATCCACATGCCGCCGTCCGGATTGGTCCAGACCGGGTTGTAGACGCGTGTGAAATATGTGTCGAGGCGGCCGCGCCCGTCCTTCAGGAAGTGCGGCAGCAAGAACGAGAGTTCGTGATGCGAGAAGGGCCACTCCTCCGGATAGAGGAGTTCATTCCACACCTCCTGGGGGCTCGGTTTCGTGAAGGGCGCAGGCACGAATTTGTTGTGCGGCGCGAGATGTGTGCCGCCGGCCGTGTTGACGGACCCCGTGAGCACACACAGGAACTGCATGCAGCGCGCCACCTGCCAACCACCGAGATGCCCGGCCGCGGCGCTGCGCCACACATGCGCACTGAGCGCACCGCGCGCGGCGCCGATCTCGCGGGCGAGTTCGCGGATGCGCATCATCGGAACACCGCACTCGGCGGCGGCCCACTCCGGCGTGAAACGCGCGAGATGTTCGCTGAGCGCCGCCTTGAAACTCGCAAAGACACCCGGCTTTCCCGGATGATGCGCCGCGAGCCACTCGCGCCAATTCACCCACTGCTGCATGAACGCGTCGTCGCAGAGATTCTCGGCGACCAGCACATGCGCGAACGCGAGCAGCAGCGCAGCCTCGGTGCCTGGCTGTGGCGAGAGCCACCACGTGGACATGCTGGCGGTGTTCGAAAGCCGCGTGTCGATGGTCAGCACCTTCGCGCCGGCCATCATGCCTTCGATGATGCGCTGAGCGTGCGGATTGAAATAGTGGCCTGTCTCGAGATGCGAGGAAATGAGCAGGATGAATTTCGCCCGCGCATGATCCGGCGAGGGCCGGTCCATGCCGCTCCAGAGGGCGTAGCCGAGGCGCGCGGCCGCAGAGCACACATTCGTGTGCGAGTTGTGGCCATCCACGCCCCAGCTCTGCAACACGCGGTCCATGTAGCCGTCATGCCCGGGCCGCCCCACGTGGTACATCACCTCGGTCTTGCGGCCCTCCTTCAGCGCCGTGCGGATGCGGCGCGCGAAGGTGTCGATGACCTCATCCCACGTCGTGCGTTCGAATTGCCCCGAGCCGCGCGGCCCCGACCGCTTCAGCGGGTGCAGGATGCGCTGCGGATCATTGACCTGGTTGATGGTCGCGGGGCCCTTCGCGCAGTTCCGTCCGCGCGATGCTGGATGGAAGGGATTGCCCTCGAGCTTCCTGATCGTGCCCGATTCTTTGTCCACATAGGCGACGAGTCCGCAGGCCGCCTCGCAGTTGAAGCACACCGTTGGAATGAGGCGGTAGTGCTTCTCGACCTTGCGTGGCCACGCCTTCGCGTCGTACTCGACCCAATCATCCCACTGCGCCGGCGGCGGGAAGCTGGCGAGATCGCGCACCTGCCATGGTTCACCCGAGGGAGCCGTGCCCGCAGCGGCGGCAGCGGCCTCGTTCACACCCTTCACGGTGGCACTCATGAGTTCGGTGTCTCCTGACCGCACTTGATGAAGGCGCGCTCATACAGCGCAAGCCCTCCGATGGCAAAGGACGCAGCGAGCACGCTCAACCAGCCGCCCTCGGCCATGCCGAGAGTCGAGAACCCCGGCAGCAGAGCGCTGACCGCCGCGCCATAGAACAGCAGCACCGCGATGCCCGGAGCGCCGCTGTTGCGGAGCAATGCGTGCGCGCGTCGCGCCGCAGCATCCGCGATCATCATGCGATTGTGGAAACGCAGCCACATCACATTCAGAATCGCGATCACGGTGAAGCAGACCGGCGCAGGGAACGGCCCCGCCGCGGTGCCCTTCATGAACAGCGGCACGGCAGCTCCTGCAAGAAGTGCCTGCAGGATGAGATGAACGAAGAGCCCTTTTTCGAGCCAGAGATCGCGGCCACGACACTGCGCGAAGAGGAAGGCGGTGTAGCCGGAGGCGAGCAGCGCGAGCGGCAGATTCGCCCAGCGCAGCATGTCGGCGGTCCCGGGGAATCCGAGCAGCCGGAGCGCAAGGGACGCCGTTGTGAGTGCACCGAAGCCCATGAGCACCCAGGTGCCCTTCACCAACCAGGATTTCCAGTTGGGGCGCGTGAGGATGTGGAGAAACCGGTCCGGCCTCCCGAGGTCCATGATGAGCAGGACCGTGGTGACGCCCAGGAAGAACAATGCCGCCACTTCCGGGAGCACCGCATCGAAACTGCCCTCGGCGGGGCGGCGCCCGAGGAATGCAAGGAGTGGCGCAAGCAGCATGGCACCTGCCGCGATGTTCTTGGTGACGAGATAGAGCCACACATGCCAGCCCCACATGATGGGATGCGGCACGTCAAGCGCGGCGATGAGGTCCGGCGGCGGTTCGAACCCTGGCGGAATGGGTCGGGGTGGTTCCGCGCGGTCACTCCAGAGATACATCTCCTGTTCGAGAGCCCGGCCTGGCTTCAGCGCATCGTCGAGCGCGCCTGTGTACCAGACGCGCGGCTTCGTGCCCTTCTCCACACGGCGCTGTTCCGTCTTCTCCGTCGCGAGGTGCTGCGCAATTTCCGTCGCGGGATTGGATGTGTCTCCGGCGATGATGGCATGTTCGGGGCAGACCACGACGCACGCGGGTTCGAGACCGAGCTCCGTCCTGTGCGCACAGTAGTGGCACTTCTCCGCCGTGCCGGTGTCGTCATTCAGGTAGAGCGCGTCGTAGGGGCAGGCCTGCATGCAGGCCTTGCAGCCGATGCACGCATCACGATCGAGATCCACGATGCCGTCCACGCGCTTGTGCAGCGCCGTGACCGGACAGATCTCGACGCAAGGTGCCGCATCGCAGTGGTTGCAGCGCAACACCGTGAAGTGGCGCTTCACGGACGGATACGTGCCCTTCTCGACGTACTTCACCCACGTGCGATGCGAACCCACCGGCACTTCGTTCTCGGACTTGCAGGCGACGGTGCAGGCATGGCAGCCGATGCACTTCCTCTGATCGATGACAAAACCGTATTGAGGCATGTGTGAGTGCCGGCGCGGTCAGCAGGTGAAACAGAAGCCTTCCAGCGCCATGGCGGTGAAGTGCGCGCTGGCAGTGGGCAGGATGTAACCGAGTGCCGCCATCCAGGGCGGGTGCGGCAACATGCGCCCCACGAAGAAGACGCCGAGGATATTGAAGCCCGCGATGATGAAGCTGTTCATCAGGACCGTGCTGGAGTCGATGCTCCCCGCCACCAAGGTTCCCGCCGCCGTGCCGACCGTCCAACCGATGACGATCATCAACTGCGAGCCCGTACCGGTCATGTCCATCGCGCGTGTCAGAGCGGCGCGAGCCTCAGCATCGCCCTTGCGAGAGCGCGACATGAGCTCGCGATCATCAAAGATCTGCCGGGCCTCTGCGGGCACGGGCGTGAGGCGGCGTCCGATCTGCTCGATGAGGGAGACCGTGACAGCAAACGTCGCGATGCCGGCGAGCGTAGTGAGGATGTCGTAGACGATGTCCATGGCGGTGACCCCGAGGCGGAGTGCGGCACCTGCCGCGGGCGCCAGTATGACCGGCACCCGGCCCCATGCACAGGAGCCCTCCGCTTTTGCGAGTGCCGGTGGTCGTTCATCATGGCGCGCCTGCTTTCTGCGGGCGGAGACTCCCGTGGCCACCAACATCACGACCCGTGCCAAGGACTATGCGCAGTGGTACCTCGACGTCATTGCGGCCGGGGACCTCGCCGACCACTCGCCCGTGCGCGGCTGCATGGTCATCAAGCCGCACGGTTTCGGGATCTGGGAACTCATCCGCGACCAGTTGGATGCGCGCTTCAAGGCCACAGGGCACGTGAATGCGTACTTCCCGCTCTTCATCCCCATGAGCTTCCTCGCCAAGGAAGCGAAACACGTGGAGGGCTTCGCCATGGAGTGCGCGGTGGTGACGCACTCAGGCCTCGAATCCGACGGCGCGGGCGGCTTGAAGCCCCGCGGCGAGATCGAAGAGCCTCTCATCGTGCGCCCCACTTCGGAGACCATCATCGGCCACACCTACGCGCAGTGGGTGCAAAGCTGGCGCGATCTCCCGCTGCTCATCAATCAGTGGGCGAATGTGGTGCGGTGGGAAATGCGCACACGGCTGTTCCTGCGCACCATGGAGTTCCTCTGGCAGGAAGGCCACACCGCGCACGAAACGCCGGCTGAGGCCGAAGAAGAAACGCTCCGCATGCTCGATGTGTACTCCGAATTCGCGGAGAACGTGCTTGCGATTCCGGTCCTGAAGGGCGAAAAATCCGCGGCCGAACGCTTCGCCGGCGCCGATCGCACCTACTGCATCGAGGCCATGATGCAGGACGGAAAGGCGCTGCAGGCCGGCACCAGCCACAACCTCGGGCAGAACTTCTCGAAGGCCTTTGACATCAAGTTCCAGACCCGCGATCAGAAGACGGAACACGTGTTCACAACCAGTTGGGGTGTGAGCACGCGCCTCATCGGTGGCGTCATCATGACCCACTCCGATGATGAAGGGCTCGTGCTGCCGCCGGCCATCGCACCCGTCTCTGTTGCCATCGTGCCCATCTACAGAAAAGACGAGGAGCGCGAAGCCGTGCTCGGTTACGCGCGCCAGCTTCAGCAGCAACTCGCGGGTGAAGGCGCCGGCGCGAAACTGGTCCGCGGCGAGATCGAGACCGTCGTGCAGCCCGGCACCGGACGCCGCATCGTGCTCGATCTCCGGGATGGGTTGCGCCCTCCGGAGAAGTTCTTCCACTGGGAGCAGCGCGGCGTGCCCGTGCGCATCGAAGTGGGACCCCGCGACCTCGCCAACGGCAAGGCCGTGGTGGTGACGCGCGTGGATCGCGCAAAAAACATCGTCGACGCCGCAGGCCTCACGGCAGCGTGGCTGGATGCAACGCTCAGGTCCGCGCAACAGGCCCTGTTCGACAGGGCTCTGGCCATGCGCACGGCGCGCACCTTCGTCGTGAATGACTACGCCGACTTCAAGGCCCGCCTTGAGGGCGGCGGCTTCTTCCTCATGCACTGGGATGGCACGGCGGCCACCGAAGCACGCATCAAGGAAGAAACGAAGGCGACCATTCGCTGCATTCCCGCGGCGGAAAGCCTCGCGACGGCCGACGGAATGGTGGCTCTGCGCGAAGCAGGCACCGATCCGGTCTCCGGTGCGCCGAGCGCCGGACGGGTGGTCTTCGCCCGGGCCTACTGAGTCCGCCGCGTGCGTTGATCCGGAACACGGCAGCGACAAGGTCCCGGCTGTAGACTGGCGGGGCCTTGTGGCGGAGCCACTCCATGCGCGCGCAGGTCCAGCACATCCTCGTTGTTCTCACCCTTGCATCTCTCATGCTCGCCCAGCAGCCGGGAGCGCGGCCTGCTCAGCTCACGCCGCTCTCGGAGACAGAGCGCATCGCCCATGCACTCTCGCGGCTTTCGTACGGCGCGCGACCGGGCGATGTGGCCGCCATTCGTGCAACAGGCCTCGAAAGGTGGATCGAGAAGGAGCTCGCTGCCGATCCCGCTCTTGATGCAGCGCTCGATCAGGACCTTGCCCGCTACAAGACCCTCGGCAAGAACTTCCGCGACCTGCAGACGCTGCTGACCGCCGGCCAGCGCCGGGATGAAATCCGCCGCCTCGCTGCCAACGAATTGAGACAGGTGGTTGTGCATCGTGCCCTCTCCTCCGAGCGGCAACTGCATGAAGTGCTCGCAGATTTCTGGCGCAACCACTTCAACGTGGATGTGAGCAAGGAATCCGTCGGCGCAACCGCGACCCATTACGAAGAACACGCGCTGCGCCCGTTCATCCTCGGGAACTTTGGCGACATGCTGAGTGCTACGGCCCACCATCCGGCCATGCTCGTCTATCTCGACAACGCGCTTTCGCGCCGCGCCCCGCCGCGCTCTGAACTGCGCATGTTGGAGCGCCGCGTGCGTCGCGAGACCGGCTCCGAGCAAGCCGCGCGTGAACGCGTGGAAATCGCGCGTCAATCCGGACTCAACGAGAACTACGCCCGCGAATTGATGGAGTTGCACACGCTCGGCGTGGACAACGGCTACACACAGAAAGACGTGACCGAAGTGGCACGCGCCTTCACCGGCTGGTCCGTGGACTTCGAAGCAAAGGACGGCACGGGCTTTGTCTATCGCGAGGACCTGCACGACACCGAACCCAAGGTCGTGCTCGGCCGCGCGCTGCAGGAAGGTCGGCGCGAGGACGGCGTGAACGAAGGCGAGGCGGTGCTGAAGCGCCTCATCAACCACGAGAACACCGCCGGGTTCATTGCGAAGAAGCTCGTGCGCTGGCTGGTGAGTGATGATCCGCCGGATGCCATCGTCAATGCAGCGAAAGACACGTTCCGCCAGACGAAAGGTGATCTCCGCGCAGTGGTGAAAGCCATCCTCACCCACCCGGCGTTCTATTCGCGCGAGCACTACATGGCGAAGTTCAAGACGCCATTCGAGTTCGTGGTGAGTGCCTTGCGCGCCACCGGCGCCACCGTGACGAACTACGAAGCGGTCGTGGAAAGCATCGGCCAACTCGGGCTGCGCATCTACGGCATGGAGGATCCGACGGGCTGGGCGGAAACCGCCGAGGCTTGGCGCGATCCGGGCGTGATGGCTCTGCGCTGGCGCTTCGCACTCACCCTCGCTCGCGATGGCGTGCGCGGCGTGGTGATCCCGCCGGCCTTCTACGCGGACCTGCCGACGGATCCGGTGGAACTCGCAACGAAGCTCACGGAGCGCCTCGTACCGCAGGGCCTCGGGCCAGCGACCTCCGCGGTCGTGGAGCGGCTCGTTCTCCAGCGCGTTGCCAAGGGTGGCGCGGGCGATGCCGCCGGACGGCTCGCGCTCGCACGGGATCTCGTGTGCGTGCTCATCGGCAGTCCTGAATTCCAGCAGCAGTGAGGTGATCCATGAACCAGTGCAAGAACTTTGATGATGGTCGGCGCGATTTCCTCGCCGCTTCTGCGGGCTTCCTCCTCGCAGGGCCGCTTCTGGGAGGCGTGCCGTCGCTCTTCGCCGAGGCACGCACGGCTTCCACTCCGCGCGCGGAACTTCCAGCGCTGGTGGTGATCTATCTCCGCGGCGGCGCCGATGCGCTGAACCTCTGTGTGCCATGGGCGGACAAGACCTACGCCAACGTGCGTCCGCAAATCAGCATCAATGCGGAATCGACGCCCGAGGAACCTGGCGTGGTGAAGCTCGATGGCCGCTACGGCCTCCACCCCGCGATGAGCGCGCTGAAACCATTCTGGGACGCGAAGCAGTTCGCGCCGCTCCTCGGCACCGGTTCGCCGCATCCCACGCGCTCGCACTTCGATGCCCAGGATTTCATGGAGTACGCAGCGCCCGGCGATCGCCTGATGAAGCAGGGTTGGTTGAACCGCTTCCTCCGGGAATCAAAGGCCCAATCGGACACACAATTGAAGGCTCTCGCCATGCAGGGGCTCCTGCCGCGCTCCCTCCGCGGCCAGCAACCGGTACTCGCAGTGCCGCAACTCCGCCGCAACGACAGCGAAGGCCTCCTCGACCTCTTCGATGATGTCTATCGCAGCGGCGAGATGATGGACGGCGGTGACGCGATGGACACCAGCGGCGCAGCGCGCGGCCGCGAGGAAGCGGTTGCCGTCGGCCGCCACACCATCGAGACGCTGCGCCACTTCTGGGACGTGATCGAGAAGGAACC
>SXGR01174404.1_pt1 | contig 47784 bp, 42 predicted proteins | sample 3174711 | NCBI WGS metagenome assembly SXGR01 (sample SAMN11356860, study PRJNA531348) | freshwater metagenome | isolation source: freshwater sample F1-60 | place: China: Fuxian Lake, Yuxi | collected 2017-12-25
AACGCGACAACTTCGTCAGGATCGCTGACTTTGAATTCTTTGACTCGGGCCTTCACTGCATCGAGTAACGCAGCGGTGGTATCGATCCCCACGTCGGCGAGCAGCAGCGCCTCTTCCAAATCGTCCCACGTCGCGGCGTCGATCGAACGGCCAGCAATTCCTCGGAGGTAGCCAGCGAATGAAGATCGGGTCCGGCCAAGCCGATCGCGCAATCGGGCTGGAACAATCTGGTCCGGCTCAACGACCTCGACAGTTTCCGGTGCAAACTCCTGCACGCCGCGAGACAGGTCAAGCGCCGCGGGGTCACCAACGCCGACAGGGGTCGTGGCTTCGGTGACGTCTGCACCGGACTCAGGTTCGCGATGGAGAGCTTGCGTATCGGCGCCCGATCCCGGCTCTTGTTTGGGTAGGCGAATCGACCGCCGAAATCCGAACGTGACCGACAGCGCGGCAATCGCTAGCACGCCCAGAACGATGAGAAACGTAGAAAGTGATGACATTGCGGCGCAGGCTAGATGGTGCTCGCTGACCTACTTGGTTTGCGACAAATTTGCGACCCGGAGCACCGATCCGTTCGGCACATGCCACACGATCCCATCGGCGTCGCGAAGGCGAGTCACTCGCAAGCTGATTCCTTCGACGACACCGACAGCAACTCCGAAATCGACGCTATCGCCAACCCCAAATTGGTCCTCAAATACCATGAACGTGCCAGCAATGACGTCGCGCAACAGGTTCTGCGCGCCGAAGCCGAGTACTACGCCAGCAAGGCCGGCGCCGGCGAGCAGCGGCGCGATGTTGACTCCGAATGCCGTAAGGACCGCGAACACCGTCACAATCCCTAGGACAATCGACGTCATACTCGCGAACGCATCTGACAGTGTGGTAGCCCGCTGCAAACGTCGAGATGACGTGATCCCTGGACGCAACTTGATCGCCCTGGTCACGACGCGCCGCACGACCACACCTGCGACGACGCGCAAAACGACCGCGCCAACAACAATCAGAAGCGCCGTAACGAACGGGGATACGTAGTGCGCTATTCGAGCGGCACCACGACTATCGGCGTTTGACGCGACCAACTCGCACAGCCATCGCCGATCACCGGGCGGACCACACGAGCTCGTCATCGTCACGCTCATGCGCCTTCGAGCTGGATCTCTTTCATACGTTGGCTCACAACCCGGCTCGACGAACCCGGAGCCATCGTGACTCCGTACAACACGTCGGCGCACTCCATCGTGCGCTTTTGGTGCGACACAATCAGCATTTGGGCTTCGCTGCGAAACTCATGTACAAGATCGAGGAACCGGTGCAAATTGACATCGTCCAGCGCGGCTTCAACTTCATCGAGAAGGTAGAACGGCGAAGGGCGGGCACGAAAGACAGCGAAGAGAAACGCCAACGCAGCGAGTGCACGCTCGCCACCGGACAACAACGACAGCCGGCGCGGAGTTTTCCCCGAGGGACGGGCTTCCACTTCGATCCCAGTGTTCAGCAAATCACTGGGATCCGACAGCAGCAGCCGCCCGGATCCGCCAGGAAACAGCAGCGCAAAAAGTTCCTCGAAATGACGGGCCACATCGGCGAAAGCTTGATCAAATACCGCAATGATTTCAGCGTTTACGGCCTGGATCACTCGGTTGAGTTCACGGCGGCTGTTCTTGACGTCGTCGAGTTGTTGTTGGAGAAACTCGTGCCGTTCTACGAGCGCCTCATACTCCGCCAGCGCTAACGGATTCACTGGCCCCATTAATCGCAGCTCACGATCGAGATCCCGCGCCCGCTGCGCGATCGTGGTGTTCTCGGGAACCTCGGGAGCTACTGCCACCAACGCGACTTCAGGTTCGCAGTCGAACTCTCGCCGCAACGACTCTACGGCGGTTTCCAAACGCAACTTGTTCTCTGCTTCCTCCACATCGAGGCGTGACAACAACTCGCGCGTCTCGGATAGCGCCTTTTCTGCCGCCGAACGCTGCGTTCGCAGCGTATCGAGCACACTCGCAGCCTCCCGTGCCGCTTCACTTTGCACTCGACGCTGTTCGCGCAGCGACGACGCCAGGGTGTCGGAATCGGCAAGGTTCGTCACAAGTCGAGCCGACAACAAACTGATCGCCGTTTGACGCTCGGTCAATACAGCTCGTCGACGTTGCGCCGCGGCTTCTTCGTCGGGACGCGCCGCAAGCCGACGTTCAATCTCATCGAGGCGCCGCGTCAACACTGCGCGACGTTCTTCTACCGCGGCGCCGCGCACCTCAAAGTCTTGACGAAGCCTCGACGTCGATGACCGCAACCGATCCAGATCGTTACGACGAGCACGCAACGATTCCGCGGCAACGAGTTCGGCGCGACGCGACGCTGCGAGCCGTTGGCGCGAAAGTTCAAGGTCTTGTTCACGATCGACGTACCGCAACTCGGCCGCCGCAAACTGCGTCGGCACATCGGCGTGTTGGTCTCGCAGCTCCGCGAGACGTTGTCGCAACAACGACTGTCGTTCGTCAAGGCCCGCCACGCGACGTTCAAAATCGTTGCGTGCTTTGGTTGCCACATCGAGAGCACGATCGACAACAAGGCGACGGGACCGTAGTGATTCGACGCGCTCTCGCTCGGCCGCCTTGGCGAGATGCAACAATTCCTTGGCTTGGCGCAAACTCTCATCGATCGCAGAAAGTTCCGCCGCGGCTGAAACTGCCCGTGTGTGCGCTTCCTCTAGCGCGGCAGGCGTCACTGCACTGCGTCCAAATGGGCCAGCTCGCCAGACACTCGATCCACCGAAGCGATCGCCTTCGCGCGTGACCGCTATGAGACCAGGGTTTTCGAATGCGATGTCGAGTGCCCGTTGCCAAGTGTCGACTAGCACCACGTTGATCAGCAATCGCTGAATCACCGCGCTCAAATCGGCCCGAGCGCAACGCACGAAGCCGCTGAGCGGCGCGGCACCCGCGGGCATTGATTCGCCAGCGAGCGTTACGCTGACATTTCCTAGTACTACGAGCAGCGCTTGGCCGTCGCCGCGTTTCAAATGATCGATTGCGCCCCGCGCCGAGGTGGCTCCATCGAGGACAATCGCGTGCAATGCATCGCCCAGCGCCGCCGCGACGGCGGTTTCGGCGCCATCGTCGACGAGAAGCTGATCGACAAGTGGGCCAACGACCCCCGTGAGCGAACGGATCGCTTCACCCCCGGTCGCGGCGCGGGCCTCATCGAGCGCCATCTGTAGCGTTTCGGCGCGCGCTCGCCAACGGCTGGAATCATTCTGCACCGCGCTGCGCCGCTCCACCAACGCGTCGTGTTCGGCTTCCGCCGCTCGAACCGCGCGACCTTGTTCAGTATCTTCAGGAGCAAACGAGCTGAGCGCATCGAGTTCAGCTCGATCGACTTCGGCCGACTGCTCGTTGCGCTCAAGCGCCAGTCGTTGTGGAGCCACCGTTTCGAGCTCAGCTTCGACGGACACCAATTCGTTGGTGAGCTTCGGTTCTTCGCGCTCCATCGCTTCGACGGCCTTGCGCAACGTCGCCAACTCCGCCTCAGCATCGCGGAACTCAGCGGCGTTGCGTTCAACGAGCTCATCCGCGGTTTTTCGTTCTCGACCCTCTGGGCTGAAATCAGCCGAGATATTCGCCGAAGCTTCGACCTCATCGCGCAATGCACTCACGCGCGCCTCAGCAGCCTGCACCTCGAGACGAGTCGGCGCCAACGCTGCGAAATCCGAATCAACCTCGTCGAGTTCACTTCGGACCATCGACGCGTCTGCAACCAGCGTTTCTACGACACCTTCGTCGGCCGCGGCTTCGAGTTCGCGATCGATACCTTTCAAGCGTTCCGCGACAAGAGCCTGAAGGCCGCGCCCACGCTCACGGGTTTGTTCGATCCGCAACAACAAATCAGCCACGTCGCCCTGCCCAGGAATCGTCAAGGCCTGCTCAGCTTCGATCACATGCGTGTCAAGACCGCGCAGCTCCGTGCGCAGCTCGTTGTCAGTACGCGCAAGCTCGATGCGTTGGTGCTGATGTTTGCCAGTCCGCGACGAGAGCTGATCAATTTCGCGACCCACCAGAAACAGGCGAGCCGCCCGCAACTCGTTCACGAGGCCGTCGTATCGGCGAGCAGCGTCAGCTTGACGTTCGAGCGGGCGGAGTTGGCGGCGCACTTCACGCAACAGATCCGAAAGCCGCAACAAATTACCCTCGGTCGCTTCCAAGCGACGCTCGGCTTTCTCTTTGCGTTTGCGGAATTTGAGCACGCCCGCGGCTTCCTCGATGATGCCACGTCGATCCTCGGGGCGTGCGTTCAACACTTGGTCAAGCTGGCCCTGACCGACGATGACATGCTGCGATCGGCCGATCCCGGAGTCGGAGAGCAGCTCTTGGATATCAAGCAACCGACACGGCGCTCCGTTGAGCTCATACTCTGAGTCGCCAGTGCGAAACAGGCGTCGCGTGATTGTGACTTCACTGAACTCGATCGGCAGCGTCCCACAGGTGTTGTCGATCGTGAGCGAAACCTCAGCTCGGCCAAGCGCGGGACGATTCGCCGTTCCCGCAAAAATCACATCGTCCATCTTGCCGCCGCGCAGCGCACGCGCGCCTTGGGCGCCAAGCACCCAGGCGACCGCATCTACGACATTGGATTTCCCCGAGCCGTTGGGCCCGATTACTACCGTCACTCCAGGTTCAAGTTCGAGGTTCGTCTTGTCGGCGAACGACTTGAAACCTTTGAGCTGCAACGTCTTGAGAAACACGTGGCCCTCCTCCGAACGCCGAATCTAGGCGCGCGTTTCAATCGGTCGTTGGATTGCGTACAGACCCGCAGGTCAACAACTACGCAACGATGGTTTCGATCTCAGGTCACACCTGGCAAGCCTCACAAAAGTAGATCGTGCGGTTCGCGGACTTCGCCTTCTTGAGTTCTCGGCGGCAGCGCCGACAGGTCTCACCCGCACGTTCCCAGACCTTGAAATGCTCGGATCCGTCTTCATCAAAAGGGTCGCCTGAAGAGGCTTTCGCTGCGTGGTTTGAGCTACGAAACTTCACCGCATCCTGCATGATTTCAATGACCGCACGGTACAGTCTGCGCACCTCTTGTCCGGTGAGATCATTACTGTCACGATCATGGCGCAACCCTGCGGCGAACAAGATCTCGTCGCTGTATGCAGGGCCGATACCGACGATGAATGTTCGGTCGTTGAGCAGCGCGCTCAACTTCCCGGCTCGTTGATAGAGCATTCGACCAAATGTTTCCCACGAAATCGCGGCATCGAGCGGGTCAAGCCCGAGGTCCGCGAACTCTGGAGCTGCGCTGATCTCGGCATACGGCATCACCCACATCTCAACGTGCCCAGACGTGTCGACGATACGCAGTTGGCCACCTTGTGTAAAGGTAAAAATGGCTTGGGTACCTTTGCTCGCGACCTGTTTGGCGCTCTTGGCCCGCACCAATTGGCCGCCGGTACCGAGGTCGATCAGCAACGCAGCGCCGCCTTCGATTTTTGCCACAAGGAACGGCCCCTTCCGTTCAAGACCCAAGATCTTGCGACCTTCAAGTTCGTCGGTGAACTCCTTTTTTGCTTTGTAGCGCGGCAGTGATTTCAGCGCGGTGATTTCGACCGCCTTGATCTTTTTTTGTGCAAGTTCCTTATCCAGCTCGCGCCGCAACGTTTCAATTTCCGGCAACTCGGCCATTGTGGTCCTCATTCAAATCATTGGTTAGCGAGTGGACTGCAACCCATGCCGCAGCTTGTTCGGCAGCTTTTTTTGAGCGCCCTTCTCCCGTACCGAGTACGGCTTCATCGATCAGTGCCGAGGCATAGAACTGTTTAGCGTGATCAGGCCCATCGTCGGTGACGAGGTACCGCGGACGTCCGAAACCACGACTCGCAGTGAGCTCTTGCAACCGGGTCTTGTGATCGCGAGCCCCTTCCCCACGTGCAGAGGCAAGAATCGGTTCCCTCATCAGCGAAAGCACAAACTCGCGGGCAACCTCAAAGCCAGCATCAAGGTAAATGGCCGCGATCACAGCCTCCAACGCGTCAGCCAAGATTGATGCCTTCGCGCTTCCACCTCCCGCGGCCTCGCCACGACCCAACAACAGGAATTCGCCCAGCCCCAGTTCGCCCGCAAGCTCAGCGAGTGAACGCGCATTCACAACCGATGCGCGTACTTCCGAAAGGACGCCTTCGGAGACGTCGGGGAAGGTTTCGAACACAAATCTCGTTACCACAACTCCCAAGACCGAGTCGCCGAGAAACTCGAGTCGTTCGTTGCTCTCGACATCGCCGTGTTCCGAGCACCACGAACGATGCGAAAGGCTCCGCAGCAACATCGTTTTATCGGAAAACGTCACGCCAAGTCGCTGTTCAAGGCTGGCGATCGACTCCGCAGACAACGAATTCATCGCTGTTGCCGTTCGATCACGTTGACGACGTACTCCACGACGTCGGCGACAGTGACAAGTTCGCCGAGATCATCGTCTTCAAGTTGAATGCCCACTGTACGTTCGCCGAGTTCATCCTCGATCGTGTCGAACAAGTCGAGCAGCGCCAAATCGTCGGCGTCGAGGTCATCGCGCAACCGGGCTTCAGGACGCACATCATCGATGTCGCGCCCAAGCAACTCGGCGAGTCGGTCCACAACAAGTGCGCCCACAGCCACCGAATCGAACCCCGAGGCACCGTGACTATGGGTTTCTGCTGGCATCAGACCACCGGGTCCGATTTGTCGACTGCAAGCGCCAGCTTCGCAACCACATCGGCTTCCACACACGACCTCGCCACGCGACACGCGTTGACAATCGCGTCCGAGGACGAAGAACCATGCGAAATAATGCAAACCCCTTGCACGCCCAGGAGCAACGCGCCGCCAGTGTTGTCAGGCAACAGATCTACCGCAGCTTCGAGGATACGCAGCTTGATTGGCATTGAGTGCTCAGCAAAATCCGGCGCGTCAAGCACACCAAATACCAGCCCGGCCATACTCATCAAGGCCCCTTCGAGGGTCTTGAGTGCAACATTGCCAGTGAAGCCGTCAGTCACCACAACGTCGGCCGTTTCCGCCGAAAGATCCCGTCCTTCCACGTTGCCCACGAAGTTCTCGACTGCAGCTTCAAGCAGGGGAAACGCGGCTTTGCGCAGCGCATCACCCTTACCGGCTTCTTCGCCGTTCGACAGTAACGCGACGGTGGGCGACACCACACCCATGCGTACCGTTGCGTATGCTTGGCCGAGCAACGCCCATTGCACCAGCCACGCAGGCTCAGGGTCAACCGTTGCCCCACCATCGACCAACAGTTGTTTTCTCTTCGACCCAGGAACGGGCAGCGGCACCGCGATCGCAGGTCGAGCTACGCCGGGGATGCGTCCGAAGCGCAACAGCGCCGAGGCCATCGTTGCTCCAGTGTTGCCTGCGCCCACCAACGCATCGGCGAACCCGTCACGCACTGCTTCGGCGGCGCGCACCATTGAGCTATCGCGCTTCGAACGAACCGCCGAGACGGGTTCGTCGTGCATGGCAATGACCTGGGTGGTGCCAGTGATCGTGACGCCATCGGGCAATGGTCCGTCGGGCATCGCAGCACGAATCGCGGCCTCGTCGCCGAACAGGACCACGTCGATATCGAGTTCAGAGCAGGCTCGCAGCCCGCCGAGGACTATCGCCTCGGGCGCGTGATCTCCCCCCATCGCGTCGATGGCAACGACGGGGCGGCGATCCATCAGCGGCGTCTACTCAACGTCAATGGCGACACGGCCGCGATACCAACCACAGTTGGCGCACACGGTGTGAGGAGTCCGTGATGCGCCGCAGTTGGCACACAACGAATGCGCGGGCGCGGCGAGGGCCATGTTGGCCGACTTGCGGGACCGGGTCCGTGACCGGGTGAGTTTGCGCTTCGGGACGGGCATTCTTGGATCTCCTGAGAGGGCTTGCTAATGGATTTGATCGAGGGTGTGGTGCTTCGCAGCGTAGCGACTAGCTGCTATTGATCCAGGTCAAGCGACTGTAGCGCCGCCCAGCGAGGGTCGAGATGTTCTGGCGCACACGTGCAGGTTTGAAGGTTTCGGTCAATGCCGCATTCCGGGCAAAGTCCTTCACAATCGACCCGACACATCGGCGCTTGGGGCAATTCGAGCACAAGCGCGTCGCGAATCAAGGGTTCAAGGTCGAGAATCTCGCCTTCAAGGGGGTACGTCTCGCCCGCTACCGCCTCAGATTCGAAGAGTTCGTCGACGCTGATGAACATCGGTCCGCTCGCAGGTTGCAGGCACCTTGCACATTCCGAGGCCCACCGGGCGCTTACAGCTCCGCGAGCAACAATGCCCTCGGAAATACGCTCCAACTGCAGTTGGATTGCTATCTCGGCATCCGCAGGAACCCTGGTCGCACCAACGCTGAGATCGTCGAGCGAGATCGCCTCGCTGATGCTGCGTTGCGAACCGAATCGCTTGAGCAGATCGCCGACGTGGAGCCGTAGTTTGGAAGGTTCAGACATTGTGACCTGTTCGATGTGCCCGATTGGATGTGACTGGTTCAGTGTGACTGGATCGCTGAGCTGCACACGCACCAGCCAAACGCACATCTAGGCTGACAAGAGCACACAAATTTAGCAGGTCAGCGGACGTTGAACCATACGGAGCCAGCACCGCACTCACACCCGCAGCTGTTCACCGATTGGGGACCCGTGCCAACCATTTGCCGCAACTGCCAGACCAGCAACGATGATTGGCGTCCATATTGCACAAGCTGTGGCCGGTCGATTGCCCGTGGCACTGCCGACAGCGCCGGCACCGAAACACCACCGGCAAGCAGTGCGCCCTCGGTACCGAACTGGCAGCCCCCAGCTCCTCCACTGCCTCCACAACCAGCGCCCCCTCGCCGCCCAAGTAGTGCACGGACGGCGATAATCGCGATGTTGTGCCTTGCATTAGGCGGCGGCGCGGCCGTTGCTGGCTATTCGCTCGTGGATCGCGGCGACAAGTTCCCGAAGCAGTGGGAACCAAGAATCGAGCCCCTAGCCCGAGAGGTGGAGCGGTTACGAGGACTGAAATTCAAACATGCCGTGACAACGACATTTTACCCCGACGCCGAGTTCACTGAACGCGTCACCAACGATGACGAGCCTTCAGAGCAAGACCGGGCAGACCTTGATCGGTTTGCAGGTGCGTTTCGAGCCATCGGCCTCGCCGAAGGCGACGTCGACTTACAGCGAGACAGCAACACCTTGCGGGGTTCGGGGGTGTTGGCCTACTACGACACCGATGAGAAACGCATACACATACGCGGAACCGAGATGACGCTCAGCGTGCAGGTCACGTTGGTCCACGAACTCACCCACGCTCTGCAAGACCAGCACTTTGACCTCGCGAAACTGCGGGCACTCGACGCCGCGAACAAGACCGAAGCCAGCAAGTCGCTCATCGAAGGCGATGCAACCTGGGTAGAAGACGAATATATCGAGCGATCACTGTCAAAGAAGCAGCGGCGAGACTACGAGCAAGAATCGAAAAAGGGCGGCGAGGAATACGACGACGAGGTCGTGGGAAAGGTCCCCGATATCTTGATACTCGACCAACAAGCTGCCTATCAGTTCGGCTCTGCGGCGATTGCAATGTTGCGTAACGAAGGCGGACAGCGCGCGGTGGATGCTGTTTTTCGAAAGCCACCGACCGCTGACTTTGTGATGATGAACCCGATTTGGCTCATCGAAGACCGAACGAAACTCAATGCACCCGAACTCGCCAAGCCAGACCGCGCGAAAAACTACGAGCTCACCGGCGAGTTCGGCGCCGCATGGTGGTTTTCAATGCTGAGCGAACGAATCGACTTCCACGATGCACTCGAAGCAACCGACAGTTGGGCAAGCGATAGTTCGGCTATCTACGAACTCGACGACAAGGTGTGCGTCGAACTGGGTTGGGATGGCACCGACCGCGTGGCCACCGAAAATATGGATCAAGCGCTGCGGCAATGGCGCGAAGCCATGCCTGATACAAGAGCTGTCGTCGTGACCCGCGTCGACGACGACAGCATCAAGGTGAAGGCATGCGACCCCGGCAGAGCCCGAAGCGCGGTCACTCACCGCTCTCGAGACGCGTTTGTTTTGCCGCTATTTCGGGCCGGTCTCGCCGCCGCGTTGGTGGACCAGGGTGCTCCGCCCCACACAGCGTGGTGCACCGCAGACGAAGCGCTCAAGCCATTTAGCGTGGCTGAGCTGAACTCCAACTCTGAACTCTTCGAGACAGATCGCTACCAGAGACACCTTCGCGACAGCGCCAAACTTTGCAAGACTCGCAGCGTGGAGGCCTAGACCAACTGAGCTGCAATTACATCGAGTCGTCTTGGTCGAAGAAGCCGTTCGGATCGATTGGTTCCTCATCTAAGCGTTCCGCGAGCGCGGGCGTGCCGACGTGGAGCTCGAGTTTCTCGCGCCCGTTGCGAACCGCGGTCATTGTTCTATCGAGCACGATTTCGAACGCTGCGAGCTTTTGGTCTACGTAGTCGTCGGCTTCATGTCGTCGATGCCGGGCCCAATCATCGGCATCTTGAATGATCTGCTCAGCTTGACGTTGGGATTGTCGCACGATTTCCGTCTTAGCAACGAGCGCGGCAGCTCGCCGTTGCGCCGAAGCAATGATGTCGTCACCTTCTTTGCGGCCCCGCTCGATCACCTCGTCACGTTCGTTGAGGATCCATCGAGCCTCACGGATCTCGAGGGGAATCGCACCCCGAGCTTCATCAATGAGCACGAGCACCTCATCGCGGTTAACCCGAGGCGTTGAAGACAACGGGTACACACCAGCGTTGGTCACCATGTCGCGCAACTCATTGAGAATCGCCTCAGTATCGCCAACCTGAGGGTGATAAATGTCTTCGACTTCGCTCATTGCTCTACCTCCGAAAAACGATCGCCGAGCCGGGCTTGCACCACTGCGGGCACCATGGATGAAACGTCGCCACCGAATCGCGCGACTTCTTTCACCAAGCTCGATGACAGGAATGAATATTGCGGACTGGTCGCGACGAACAGCGTGTCGATTCCCGACAGTCGCTGGTTCATCTGTGCCATTTGCATTTCGTATTCGTAGTCCGAGACTGCGCGCAGCCCTTTCACAATCGCCTGGGCTCCGTGCTCCTTAGCGAACTCCACGAGCAAGCCTTTAAAGAACTCGATCTTGATATTCGGCAAGTGGGCAAGACAATCGCTCAGCAGTTCTTGGCGTTCCTCAAGTGTGAACAGACTCGTCGTTTTTTGCGGGTTCCGAATGACCGCGACGATGAGCGTGTCGAAGTGGCGTGCGGCGCGTTCGATGATATCTAGGTGGCCAAGTGTGACAGGGTCGAAACTCCCTGGGACAAGCGCAACGGACGCCACTAGGAACTACCTCCGGGAATTTCAGACGACAAAGCTTCGGGCTGGATGAACTGAATCAGCGTATCGCCGAACCGACGCTCCCACATGACCGCCCAACCAATGGGAAGCACGACTCCACCGTCGCGCCGGGGTCGCTCGAGCACGACAGTCCCGCCCGGAGTATTGCTGCAAACTCGGGCCAGCACCTCGGTAACACGTTCAGAATCTGTCGAATATGGTGGATCCACAAATGCGACATCAAACGTCGTTGTGAATCGACTCGATACCGACTCGATCGACTGCGCGACCACTTTGACCTGGTCTCCCACGCCGAAACTCACAACCGATGATCGCAAACCCACCAATGCCGCACGGTCGTTTTCGACCAAGACGACCGATGCTGCACCTCGTGACAACGCCTCAAAGCCGAGTGCCCCCGACCCGGCGTAGGCGTCCAGCACAACAGCGTCGCGCAGCAATCCGCGCGCATCGAGCGCAGAGAATATCGATGCCTTCACCCGATCTTTCGTCGGCCGCACGCCGTCGGCTGGCACGATCAATCGCCGGCCCCTGAGGGAACCGGCGATGATCCGAGGGGCATGCGACACGCCCCTAGTTGTAGTTGAACGGTGACGCCACCGGCGAACCTCAACAGCTGGTGTCGTCACAACCTGAGAGGTGCACACCCATATCGATCGTGAGGTTGGTCACCAACCCACTCAGCGACACATTGGCAGTTTGTCCCGTGATCGGGTCGGCATCGGAGTCGATTGCATCGTTAGCACCAACGTCTTTCGGCGACACCGTGGCGAACTGCGGGATGGTGGCAAGGTTGAAGACCGCGTAGTAGGTGCCGTCGGCAAGGTTGCCAAATGAGTACTGGCCCGCGTTGCCGGCAAAGTCGGTCGCGCTCACCGAGGTACCTACCAATGTACCGGTCGATGTATAGAGCTTCACTTGCACGCCGTTCACGCCCAATTCCCCTGCATCTTGGCGCCCATCGCTGTCGCCGTCGCTCCACACCGTCCCACCGAAAATATTCGGCACGGGCGGGTTGACATATAGGCCAGTCATCAGGGGTTCCGAAGCCAAAAGTCGTGAGTTGGTATCGGTTCGTGTTCCCGCAAAGCCAACCGAGTTGTAGGCCGTCTTGCCTGCGGGCGTCCCGACGGGCACGCGCATCGGCCAATCCAGGGTGAAGGCCTGCGCCGGCTGTATTACCAGCGTGGTGAAATCAAATTTCACCGACTTCACAACCGTTGGGTTAGAGGGAACTACCGACATCCAGTTGGCTGCAGTACACCCACTCGCAGTGACGCCCAACTCCACGCTGCGACACGGATTCGCAGCGACCGAGTAATACACCTTGATCGCAGGATCTGATGGCACAACCGCACCGGCAAGATTCAACGAGAATTGTGAACCTCGTGATGCAGTGGATACGACCGCCGTGTCGCCAAGGGTTGGGAGTTTGTCGATCACGACCACTGATCCAACGGGCACTGTGCCGCGGTTCGTGATCGTGAGTCGGTAGTCGCCGAGGCCGCCGTCGAACGTCTGACCTTTCGTCGGGTATGACACATATCCAGAATCCAACGATCCCTTCACACCCAACATGGAGCCAAGTGCCGCCGAGGCCGCGAGGGTGTGACCCCAGCGAGCTTTGCAACCCTGAGAAGCAACCCCCATCCCCGTGACGTTTTCAGGATCGGCACCAATTCCAAGAGCACTCGTATTCACCGTGCAGACCGGCACTACTGGTGAAGAGCCGTGGGCGTGCAAGTTCTGGTGCAATTGGGTATTCCACAGATGTTGGGCAGTCTTTTGTGTCAAGTCAATGCGAATGCCGGTATTCGGAGCGAGGTTTCCATGGAATTTCCATCGCAGTGCTGTCCGGCCACCCGACAACGGTGTGGCGCTGAAGTCGTTGGCTGCAACAAAGGTAAGTCCAGGCTGGCTCACAATCGTGTAACTCGACGCCCATGAAGCACCACTTGGAACGACCTCGGAGGGAACTACTTCCACGACAACCGGGTCGGTCACGCTGTACCACGACGAATTGGTGTTGTTCATGAGCAATGGCGCCGTGAAGTTCGCGCCGAGGGCAACGGTGGGGTACGAGCCGCCGATTGCGTTTGACGCCAAGACGTTCAGCCATGGCGCTGGCACTGCCAGCGATTTGCAAGCCTGAGCGTTCCCGCTCAGAGCTCGATAGGTAAACGCTGACGAGACGCAGTTGTTGAGGTTCGTGCCGGTTGGGATCGGAGTCGAGTTGTCAAACAGGTTGGTGAACTCGAGGAAGTTACGCCCAGAGAAGTTCTCGCCCACGCGGTGGGGGGTCATGAACACGTACCTCATCCCAGTGATGGCCGTGCCACCAACCGGAGCTGCGGGTGCGGTCAAGTTAAAGGTGCGCGCTCCGCTCGTGAACGCGAGGGTGCTGAGCAGCGTCCAAGTTGGCGAAGTGCGCGGCGCAGTCGCGGTCGAGTAATAGACCTGCACCGACCTCGCGGCAGTGCCCGACAACGTCACAGAACCAATGCCTTGACTCGCTTTCACAACATTGCCATTCGGGAAAATGTTGACGAGGGTGTCGCCGACGTGCACGTTGCCGTTGTTGGTCGCGGTCCAATCCCACTGCACCTTTTGACCAGGCGCAGGGGTAGAACAGCAGTTGTTCATCGTAAGCGCCACCGAAGGGTTTGCGGCCGGAACGGTCAAGTTTGCACACGGATTGCCCGTATAGAACGTGGCGCCATATTGCCAACGGCTGATAGCGCAGTTGTTGAGCGGTGTGCCAGCAAGAATTGGGTTGCCGGCGTCGTCGACATCGTCGTACATCACCGTCAACTGCAACGTCAACGTCTTGCCCACTGCCAGCGTGTTGCCGTACTTGTACTTTATTGCGGTGATTCCCGTCGCCGCGCTGGGAAGTGGGTTGGGCGCGGTGGTGACCGACGCGTTGCTGGTGCCTACGAAAGTGCCCAACGAAACCCAAGTCGCGGTAGTCCGGGGAGACCTCGCGGTCGAATACAAAATTTCGACTGGCAGCGTTTGAGTGTTTCCGATGCCGATCGTTCCACCTGGCAATATGCTCATTCCTTGCGGAAATACATCCGTGAGCGACACGCTCGTAAGGGGCACGTTGCCGGTATTTTTCAAACTGAACGTGTAGGTAATTGGGTCGCCCGGAATCAAGTTGGTAGTGGTCGTCGTCTTGGTGGTTGTAACTACAGGGTTGGGTCCCGAGAGCGTGAGATTCGTTACCGCTGGGGTGAAGATCAGCGGGAGTGGGCCCACAACATTGCCGCGCCCAGTCGCACGATTCGTCACAACCTGTCCGGGCGTAAACGTCGCTGAAGGAAAATTCACAACGACAGTGACCGAACCCATACACGTACCAGGTACCACGACATTCGTCAGGTTCCACATCACCTTGTGCGAGCTCGAGTAATAGATACCGCCATCGCTTGCGCTCACGAATGTCGCGCCCACGGGCAGCCAGTCAGTAAGAACTTCATCGATCAGGTTGGCGCGTCCGTAGGTCGCGGAAGTGGTATCGCACACCCAGACTTTGAACGTGGTGTTGGTGCCAATGGGCCCGGGCAGCCACGCAACTGTTTGCGCGGCCCAGGTCGTGGCAACCGCGGCGGTGACCGTAACCGTATTGGAGGCATCAGTGCCGACGTTGGTCGTATACATAGACGCCACAAACGAAGCAGCTTGCCCATGCGCAGTGGTGCCCATTGTGAACGCGGTTTGGAACGAAACCTGACCAGTTGAGCCTGCAGGTAACGGGTTGACAAAGTAGAACCGAATGTTACGAGACGTCGTGCTGAACGCAGTGCTGGTGACGTGCGCAGTACCAATGATGCTCGTTGGATTGTCCAGTCCGACCGGCAGGTTCAGCACTAATCCCGCGCCGAGACAGTCGACGACTACCGACGCGCAGCTATAGCTCAGCGTGATCGTGAAGGGCTGGCCGGAAAGCGGCGCCGAGTTGCTCGTCGCGACAACCGTCGTGACGCCCACCGGTGCGGCCGCGAAAGCCGAATCGGGAGTCGCAGCCACAACGCCGATCGACAACACCGCCGTCGCGGCGACGAGTTGTTGACAGAACCGTCGGAGTCGCGGCGTGGCGGCGGACCCACCCATACGAGTTCGATACTGCGAGTTACCCATTTTTCACCTTTGGTCAACTGGTCGCTCCGCCCGGAGCAGCGTCAACCATCAGTATGTAAAGGGAGGGTCAAAAGAACTATGGGCCAATGTGCCCATAGCTAACCGAGCTTCGTGGCATTCGTCACGGGACGAGCCTCGAATCAGTGCCAGTACAGGTACCCGGATCAGCTCTTGAACAAAAACTCCACGTCGTCGCCGAGGAGATCCTCCACTTCGAAGGCGAGCGAGCGTGCCGTGCGCAGGGTCGGGTCGGCGTCTAAAATCTGCTCGGCGACCGTACGAGCTTGGCCGACCACGGCCTCGTCGCGAGGGATCTTCGCCAGTTTGAGATCCGAAAAACCCGACTGCCGATCGCCGAAGACCTCACCCGAGCCGCGAATCTCGAGGTCGCGTTCCGCCAAGAAGAAACCATCGGTAGATTCCACCATCGCTTCCATCCTGGCGATGCCCTCGTCGGTGCCCGGGTCGGCGAAAAGAAAACACCAGCTCTCACCGCCGCCACGACCCACGCGGCCGCGGAGTTGGTGCAACTGCGAGAGCCCGAATCGATCGGCATCTTCAATGATCATCACAGTGGCATTGGGAACATCGACACCTACCTCGATCACTGTGGTGGAAACCAAGACGTTGATGTCGCCGGACCGGAAACTCGCCATCGTTGCTTCTTTTTCCGCCGACTTCATCTGTCCGTGGAGCAACCCGAGCTTCAGGCCTTGGAGATCTTCATACTGAAGCCGTTCGAATTCTTCGGTGACAGCTTTCGCTTGGATCTTCTCCGACCCATCGACGAGCGGACACACGAGATACGCCTGGCGACCCAACGCGATCTGCGAGCGTAGGAGTTGATAGGCGCGTTCACGAGCGAGCGGATGTTCGTCGATCAGTTCAGTCGTGATCGGTGTCCTTCCCGGTGGCATCTCGCGTAGTTCACTACGGTCAAGATCTCCGTAGATCAGCATGGCGGCAGTACGCGGAATCGGCGTTGCGGTCATCACTAACACATCCGGGAGCGCCGAACTATCTCCCTTTTCTCGCAGCAGGGCACGCTGCTCGACGCCAAAACGATGTTGCTCATCAATTACCACGGCGCCGAGTTTCGAAAATGCAATCGTGTCGTACAAGAGTGCGTGCGTCCCCACGACGATATCGACTGAGCCGTCCGCAACCCCTTTCGCCAGTTCGCGCCGCTCGGCTGCAGTCGTGCGGTTCGTGAGCAATGCGACCTTGAGCGGGCGTTCACCAAACAGGCCGGCATCGCGCCCGATCGTGATGTGGCCCAACATCGCCCGCGCCGAGAGCCAATGCTGTTCGGCGAGGACCTCGGTGGGCGCCATGAGCGCACCCTGATATCCGCCCTGGATTGCGTGCAACAACATCGCAAGTGCGATCACGGTTTTTCCCGAACCAACGTCACCTTGCAGCAATCGATGCATCGGAGCCGGACGAGCCATATCGGTAGCAATCTCTGCGTTTGTGTGGATCTGATCGCCGGTGAGAGGAAACGGCAATGCATCGAGAAACTCGCGGACTAACACTCCACTCACGTCGTGCGCGATACCGCGTTGTTCGGCTTCCATCGCCCGCTTGCGACCAACGAGCCCAAGCTGCATGCGAAGAAACTCATCAAATATAAGACGCTTTCGCGCCGCGGCCGCATGCGCCATCGACTCGGGCTGGTGAATACCTGTGTATGCCGTCCATCGGTCGACCAAGTCGAACTCATCCAAAATTTCTGAGGCCAACGGTTCGTCGAGTCGCCGCGCCGCACACCGGCGCAACACCTCACCAATGATTTTTCGAATTTGCCAGGTATAGATGTCGGCCTTACCGCTTTGCGGATAGATAGGCACAATGACACCGGTTTTGTCTTCGCTTTGTCCAGCACGCCCTACGACATCGACTACAGGATTGGTCATTTGGCGTTTGCCGTTGAAGACTTCAAGCTTGCCGAAGAACGCAGCCTCGGTGCCCACGGGAAGTTGTTTTTCACGCCATGCTTGATTGAAGAACGTGCACGCGAGAAACGACTCTCCGTCGCTTACCGAAACCTCAACGAGTGCCTTGCCGTTGCGGGTGCGGCGCCCGCTTACCTTGCGAACTTCACCAAAGACGGTGGCTTCTTCGCCCACTGTAAGGCTCGCGATATCGCTGCGCTTTGTACGGTCGAGGTATCGCCTTGGATAGTGCGTCAGCAGATCGAGCACATTGTGCAACCCCATCGTCGCTAATCGATCTTCTAGGGCGCCCCCAACCCCCGCCAGCTTCGATGCCGGCATATCGCGCAATTCGCGCAGTGCGAGTGGAGTCGATTCGTTCACTGAGCGAAGCGTAGAACTACTCAACGCCTACAAGATAGGGATACAACGGCTGACCGCCTTCGTGGAACTCAACTTCTACCTGAGGGTGCGCAAGTTTGAGATGTTCTCGGATGCGTTCAGAGTCTGCGGCGCGCGCGTCTGCGCCGATCAACACAGTCACTATTTCGCTTTCGTCGTCCACAAGAAAGTCGAGTAACGAGGCGCAGGCTTCGGCTGTGGTGGCGCGGGCCGCGATAATCCCGCCGTCGCGTGCAATCGCCAACCAGTCACCAACGGCGATCTCGCCGCACTCGGCACGCGAATCGCGCACGGCTTGGGTCACTTCACCCGCACGAACGCGCGTCAGCGCCTCCGAAAACGCAGCGATGTTCAGCCCGATCTCCTCTTCCGGGTCATAGGAAATGAGCGCAGCGAGCGCTTCGACGACCGAAGTTGTCGGCACGACCTCAACCGATTTGCTGGTCAACGAATCCACTTGGCGAGCTACCGGGATGATGTTTTTGTTATTAGGCAACACAATCACTGACTGCGCATTCGCCGATTCGACTGCTTCGAGAATCTGTGCCGTGGATGGATTCATTGATTGCCCACCCGCAATGATCGATTGCACGCCGATCGAAACCAAGAGTCTCCGCAGCCCATCGCCAACCGCGACCGCCACAACCGCAGTCTCAACCGGTTCAGAATCTTCTAATTCGCCGGTCGCTTCGCGAACCCACTGTTGTTCCTCCGCTGCGACCTCCTCAAACAAATCAGTCACACGGATCTTGTTGGGCCGACCTGCTTGAATCCCGGCTTCGATAGCGGCACCGATGTCGTTGGTATGAATATGACAGTTGTACAGGCCATCGCCACCGACGACAACGATCGAATCACCAACGGTCATCCAGGTGGCCCGAAACGCAGGGATTGCGGCGTCGTCGGGAGCATCGAGCAAGAACATCACCTCATACCTGAGGTTCGCAACGTCGTCGCCCGAAAGGTGACGTTCCACTGCCATTGGCGTCGGCGCGTCAAGCGACGGTTGGGGAAGATCAACCCCTTCAGCGACGTGGCGCAGCGCGGCGATCAGCAATGTGAAACCACTCCCGCCCGAGTCGACAACGCCAGCGTCACGCAATGCGGGCAACAGGTCGGGCGTTCGTGCCACTGATGCATGCGCCGATGCTTGGGCGCATTGCAGCACTTCGGCCAACGTGGGCGGGGAATCACCGTAAGCCGATTCGAACTCTTCGAGACCCTCTGCGGTTTCTCGGACCACCGTGAGAATCGTGCCCTCGACCGGACGCATCACCGCTTCATAGGCGGCATCGGCAGCCCTACGCATCGCTCGCACTACGTCGCCAGCTTCCACGGCTTCGCCAGCACCAAACACCTCGACCAAGCCCCGCAAGATCTGGCTAGTAATCACCCCAGAATTACCACGGGCGCCCATCAGCGAGCCCCGAGCGATCGCAGTGCACACCTCGCCCATTGATTCCGTAGTGCGCAATTCAGTACACACCGACTCGAGGGTCAATGCCATGTTTGTGCCGGTATCGCCATCAGGTACGGGGTATACGTTGAGCCGGTTCAATTCTTCTTGATGGGAACGCAGCGCGTCGCGGAATGCCTCGATGACACGGCGGACTTCGGCTGGCCCAAGACGCGCAAGGGTCGACATACGCAGCGACAATAGCGTTGCCTTGCCCAATCCTGAGGCAAGGCGCCGCCGCTGGTAGATTGCGCCGGTTCACATTTGGTTCGATGAGGTATTTCGACATGGCTGCTGTTTGCGACGTCTGCGGGAAAAAGCCGAACTTCGGCATGCGCGTTTCCCACTCCCACCGGCGAAACAAGCGGCGCTGGGATCCCAATATCCAAAAAGTACGGGCGATGGTGAACGGCACTCCGCGCCGCGTGCACGCCTGCACTTCGTGCATCAAGGCTGGCAAAGTCATCAAAAAGGGCTGAGGTCTGCCGTGCAGGGTGTCGTCAAGATTTACGATCCGCTCACCGGTGAGGGAATCGTCATGACCGACGTCGACCGCAGCGATGTGGTCCTGGCCGCTGATGCGCTCGAAGGATCTATCTTTCGAATCCTTCGCCAAGGCCAGCGGGTCGTCTTCGACTTGGACCGCAAAGGTCGCGCCACAAAGATCCGCATGGGTTCCGAACCTGACATGGGCATGACCACAGCCGAGGTCTAACCGGACAAATGTCCCCTTGAGCGGTCGTGTCCGCGAGTCGATACCCCCGAGATGGCTTCGGCACGGTTTACACCAAGACGGCGCAACGCACTCATCGCGGTGTGGCTAGTTGCGAGCGCGGTCGGCTTTATCCTTGTCGAGTCGCACCCGCTCATCACGAGTGCCATCCAAAACTTCGGCTCAGTTTTTGCGGCGGCAATCGCAGTCGTTTCAATTCGACGCCGGCCGGCACCCCATCGCCGAGCATGGGGTTTGGTCGTGGCGTCGCTCGTCTGTTGGGCCATCGGAGACATCATCTGGAGCGCGTTCGACCTGTTCAACGGGGAGAGGCCCTCAGTATCGGTTGCTGACATCTTCTACCTAGCCGGTTACCCGTTTCTTGCGCTCGGTCTCATACGAATGGCCAAACTTCGCAGCAAATACAGGCCAGCGCGAGGCCTGGCACTCGATGCGATCGCCATGACCGGCGCCGCAGCGATGGCGACTTGGTATTACCTCGTCGTACCAGTGGTTGAAGGTGTCGCTGGTTTGGAAAAAATCGTCTGGGCCTCATATCCGCTCGCAGACGTTGCGCTCGTGGCAGCGCTCACGATGCTTGCATTCGCACCCGGCAAGCGAGGCATGCCGACAGTGCTCATAGGAAGCGGCCTGCTGCTCATGCTGGTGCTAGATGTCGGGTTCGCCGTGTTGCCCCGATTTGGCGGAGAATCCTGGCTCGATCTGCTCGATGTCTTTTATCCAACGTGCAACATTCTGATCGCGCTGGCGTTGCTCCATCGCAACGCGAGCGAACTCATCGAGCCCGTCCCATTGATTTTCCACCGGATCCACCCTGCCCGAGTTGCGTTTCTGGGCGTCGCAATGTTCACACCACCCGTCATGACTGCAATCCAGTACGCGCAAGGAACGCGCACAGGAGCTCCCCTGCTCTTCGGGTCGACGCTTGGGCTCGGCGGCGTCGTGTATTTGCGGTTGGCCGGGCTTGTGCGGGAACACGAGCGAAGCCAAGATCAGCTCAGCATCTTGGCATCTCACGATGCACTCACTGGGCTCCCGAATCGCAAGCTACTCACCGACCGCATCGAACACGCGGTAACTCGCACAACCCGCACTGATGAAGTCGTCGCCGTCCTCTACCTCGACCTCGACCGGTTTAAAGCAGTCAACGACACCCGTGGCCACGAAGCTGGTGATCAACTCCTCATCGAGACGGCTCGACGCCTCACCACGTGCGTTCGAGAAGGAGACACCGTCGCACGTATTGGTGGCGACGAGTTTGCCATCCTCTGTGAAGATCTCGACTCACGCGGCACCATGAACATGATTGCCGATCGTGTAGTGGCCGCCATCGCCGAACCGTTCACGGTCGGAGATGGCGTCGCGGTTGTGTCTGCGAGTGCAGGGCTTATGTTCCCAGCACGTTGGACAAGCGATGCCGAATCGATCCTGCGCATGGCTGATGCAGCGATGTATAGCGCGAAAGATGCTGGCAAAGACCGTTGGAGGGTCTACGACGAGTCGATGCAAGCCGAGGAAAATGATCGCCGCACAAAGGAAGTCGCGCTCCAGCAAGCACTGAGCAACAACGAGCTTGAATTGCATTACCAACCGATCGTGGACGCCACATCCCACGCAATAGTGAGTTTCGAAGCACTCGTTCGGTGGAACCGACCCGGCGTCGGGCTCGTTGGCCCGATTGATTTCATTGAGCTCGCAGAAGAAACCGGGCTTATCTTGCCGATCGGCACATGGGTTTTGCACCGTGCAGCTGAACAACTTGACCAATGGCGCCAGTCATTTCCCGACGTTGAGCTGCATATGAGCATCAACGTGTCGGCGCGTCAGCTCGACCAAGCCTCATTCATCGAAACAGTGGAATCGGCGCTTGCCAAGTTGCAAAGCCCGCCCGCATCGTTGACACTCGAAGTCACCGAATCAGTACTCCTCGTCGACCGCGACTGGGCAAAGCGCCAACTCGAATCGCTCAAATCTCTAGGCGTGATGCTCGCAATCGACGACTTCGGCACTGGATACTCAGCGCTCGCCTACCTCAGCACGTTCCCATTTGACATCGTAAAGATCGATCGAGCGTTCATGAACAACTTCGACCCTGGTGCCGGCGGTGCCACGGTGGTGGAAGCCATGATCTCGCTGTCGCATGCGCTAGGTCTCGTGGTTGTGGCAGAAGGCACTGAAGTTGTCGAACAACTCGACGCGCTCGCTGCGATCGGATGTGATCTCGTGCAGGGCTACTACTTCTCGAAACCGCTACCGGTCGATGAGGCAACCGCGTATCTCGCGAACCACGCCAGTAACCTGGCCGCGCAACGCGCCGCCTGAGGTTGCGGCACGGCGTCGCGGCCGCAGCAAGCGAGCTGTGTGCCCGAGAATGACTGCTAGCGCGGGCGCTTGCACCGGCGCTAGCACCCGCTTTTGGAACCCTCGACGCCACGCCGCTCCGAGTCTGGCTGGACGAAGCGAAACCGCTCCAATTGCCCAGTCCGCGCTCGCTATGCAAGACCTTGCGGCTGCAGCACCATCTGCGTGCATCGAAACAGTGCCATGACGCGACCATTGGTTTCGTTGGTGACCGTTGCGTCCCACACGTGTGTCTGGCGACCGAGGTGCACCGGCACGCATCGACACCTGACACGTTCGCCGGTGCGAGCGGATGACAAAAAGTTCGTCTTCAGCTCAATCGTTGTGAACGATGCACCTTCGGGGACGTTGTTGCCGCACCCGATCGCGCAACACGTATCCGCCAACGCCACCACAGCCGGCGCAAACAGGAATCCGGTGCCGGCGATGAGGTTTTCGGTCACGTCGATATGACCTACGACGAGGTCGACCGCCGCGTGATCGAACACACAACCGAGTTGGCCTGGCACGCGGTCGCTAAAAAATTCAGTCGCCCGGCGCGCGGCTTCATCTGGGTCGACGCCGTCCGCGAAACTCATGCGTGCAATCTCATTGTTGGGCTACGCGTGGTTCAGGCGCTGTTCTAGGGCTTGCAGTTGTTGGCGCAATTCATCTGGCAAAGCATCGCGGAAGGTGTCGAAATGTTGCGCGATCAATGGCAATTCAGCTTTCCAAGCCTCGACGTCGACGGCCAGCAAGTCTTCGATGGCAGCATCGCTAATCCCGAGGCCGTCGATTGCCAACGCTCCCGGTTTCGGAAGCAAGCCAATCGGCGTTTCGACCCCTGGTGTCGTGTCGGCACACCGCTCGAAGATCCAAGCCAGAACTCGCGAGTTTTCGCCGTAGCCCGGCCAGAGAAATTTGCCTTCCGGACTCTTGCGGAACCAGTTCACATAGAAGATCTTGGGAAGTTTCGAGGCTTCAGTAGCAGCGCCGACTTTGAGCCAATGGCCGAAGTAGTCGCCCATGTTGTATCCACAAAATGGCAGCATGGCGAATGGGTCGCGGCGCAGGTTTCCCACTGCACCAGCAGCAGCCGCCGTGGTCTCGCTCGCCATAATTGAGCCGAGAAACACTCCGTGGGCCCAATCGAAGGCTTCAGTTACCAAAGGAATTACCGAAGCGCGTCGACCACCGAAGAGAAACGCCGAGATTGGCACACCCGCCGGATCCTGCCACTCATCGGCGACCGAGGGAACCTGCGACAGCGGCGCGGTGAATCGCGCATTGGGATGCGCAGCAGGGGTATCAGACGCTGGAGTCCAGTCGTTACCTTTCCAGTCGGTGCAGTGCGCTGGTGGCTCATCGGTGAGACCTTCCCACCAAACGTCGCCATCACTGGTGAGTGCAACGTTGGTAAACACCGTATTGCGATCGAGTGCTGCAATTGCGTTGGGATTGGTGTCCATGCCAGTGCCGGGAGCGACCCCAAACATTCCGAATTCGGGATTGATCGCGTAGAGGCGGCCGTCGGCTCCGTACTTCATCCAACAGATGTCGTCGCCGATCGTCTCTGCCTTCCAGCCCGGAATCGTTGGCACCAGCATCGCCAAGTTGGTTTTGCCACACGCGCTTGGGAACGCAGCGGCGATGAACTTCACATCGTTGGTTGGGTTCGTAAGTTTCAGAATCAACATGTGTTCGGCGAGCCAACCGTCGTCGCGTGCCATCGTTGATGCGATGCGCAGCGCGAAACATTTCTTGCCGAGCAACGCATTGCCACCGTAACCCGAACCGAAACTTTGAATCTCGCGGGTTTCGGGAAAGTGCACGATGTACTTGTTGTCGGGGTTGCACGGCCAGGAAGTATCAGCTTGACCATCCGCGAGCGGAGCACCAAGCGAATGCACGCACGGCACGAAATCACCATCAGTGCCCAACACTTCGAGTGCGCCGCTGCCCATGCGGGTCATTGTGCGCATCGCAACGGCTACGTACGCAGAGTCGGTGATTTCAACTCCGATGTGCGCGATCGGTGAACCGAGCGGGCCCATCGAAAACGGAACGACATACATCGTGCGGCCGCGCATCGCGCCGCGGTAGAGATCGAGCATCAGCGCGCGCATTTCTGCGGGATCCCGCCAGTTGTTATTAGGGCCAGCATCGGCCTCATTCTGCGAACAAATGAACGTACGGTCTTCGACGCGAGCGACGTCGCCGGCGTCGCTGCGGGCGTAGAAGCTGTTGGGTCGTTTCGCAGGATCAAGCGGCACGAAGGTGCCCGCGGCCACAAGTCTCGCGGCCAACTCAGCTTCTTCTGCGGCAGTTCCGTCGCACCACTCAACTGCGGCGGGCTCCAGAATCGCGGTCCACTCTTCGACCCACGCAAGTAGCTTCGCGTGCTTCGTAGGCGCAGTGCTTGTGGTCATGTGTGGAATCTCCCGAAACCGGCCAATTGGGTTCGGGAAGTGTAGAGGTGAACACGCGGTGGAGGCCGAGTCGGGCCTCGGGAACCGCCATCTAGCGTTGACGGCCCGCCCGAAGCTTCCGGCGCTGACTGCGCACAACCGCCAATTCGATCAACCGGTCGAGTAAATCGGCATAGCTGAGACCGCTGGCCTCCCAGAGTTTCGGATACATCGAAATCGATGTGAATCCAGGGATTGTGTTCAGTTCATTGACCACGAAGCCGCGAGCCAGCCCAGTTGTTTCATAGAAAAAGTCGACTCGGGCCATGGCTTCACAAGCGCACGCTGCGAAAGCCTCGAGCGCCAGCCGCTGAACCTGCGCGGTCTCCACGTCGTCCAACTTCGCGGGAATGAAGAACTGCGCAGCATCAGACTCGTACTTGTCGTGGTAGCTGTAAAACTCAGCACCTGGCACCACCTCGCCCGGCAGCGAAGCAACGGGCGGGTCATCACCAAGCACGGCAACTTCGATTTCTCGACCAACGATCGCTTCTTCGATCAACACCCACTCGTCGTAGCGGGTCGCAAGGTCAATCGCCGTCTTCAACTCGACGACATCGTTGGCTTTGCTCACCCCAACAGAGCTTCCCATGTTTGCGGGTTTGACAAAGCACGGAAACCCAAACTCAGCAGTCACTGCAGCTACCACCGCCTCGACGTCGTGGCCATCGCGGTGCACAACGTCGCGGGCGACCGCGAGCCCAGCTGCTCGCAAAGCTTGCTTCATCATGCGTTTGTCCATGCATAGTGCGCTGGCCAACACACCACAGCCAACGTATGGAAGCCCGGAAAGTTCCAATAGACCTTGCACCGTGCCGTCTTCTCCGTACGGTCCATGGAGTAACGGCAGCACAACATCGACGGCAAATGAAGGCGCGTCACCCAACGGCACAACGTCTGCATGGGTCGGGTCCGTGGGCGGCGCGACCGGCGAACCCGCAACGTCGAAAGCAGTGGGCAATGCTGACGCAGACGTCAGCATCTGTTGCGCGTCGTGAGCCAAAAGCCACTGCCCCTCGATCGTAATTCCAACTGGGATCACGTCGTATTTCGAAGGGTCGAGTGAACGCATGACAGTAACTGCGGTCGCGCGCGAGACATCGTGTTCCGCACTACGTCCGCCAAACAGCACCATGACTCGCACTCGATTGTCCACGCGCGGAACCATACCGGCAACAACACGTTCGATGATTGAAATTGTGTTACAACGCTTCGAGTACGCCGCGAATACCTAGCCCCATGAGAAACAGACCACCCAACCCATACGCCAATTCCAAGCGGTTCTTTGGTTTCCATACGTAGCGGTAGCTATACAGCAACCCGACGGCAGCGAACGCAACAAATCCGTAAACCATATGGAGCGACGGCGCTTTGACGTTGCCCCGGGTGTGCAAGACCACGCCGTGAGTCGCCTGCGCCATCATGAGCGACTCGGCGAATATCACCCCGATCCATACCGCCCGACCGCGCAACGATTTGAATCGCCACGCTGCAAGCGCGAACAGTCCACTCAGCCCATTCGACCCAATCGCAACCCAGCCGAGCACTTCATGAAGGTCGCGCAGCGTCTTCATCGAGCGAAACGACTACAGCGTTTGGTCGTCGTTCGCGGCGAATGCGGTATCGCCACCCCGCAATGCGGCTTTCAGGACCTTCCCGGCAGGGTTTCGCGGTAGCGGTTCAGTGCGAAACTCTACATATTCCGGGACCTTGAAGTCGGCGAGCACTGTGCGACAGTGGTCGCGGATTTCCTGCGCAGTTGCTACGACACCGGGTTTCATACAGACAACAGCTTTGACTTCTTCTCCCAACACCGTGTGCGGAAAACCAATGACAGCAGCATCGACAACACCTGGGTATTCGTACAGAACGTTTTCAATTTCAACGCAATAAATATTTTCGCCAGCGCGAATGATCATGTCTTTCGCGCGATCGACGATGTAGACGAACCCTTCGGCGTCCTGCTTGGCGATGTCACCCGTGCGGAACCAGCCGTCCACGAGCACTTCGGCATTGACTTCAGGGCGATTCCAATAGCCTCGCAACATGATCGTTGGCCCCTTCAACCAAATCTCGCCCTGTTCACCGGTTGGCAATGGATTCAATTCGTCATCACGAATCTGCAGTTCGACCGTTGGCACCGGTCGCCCGCACGACGTCGGATGTGCGAAATAATCGTCGCCGCCAAGAGCAGTCGCGACCGCGGCAGTCTCTGTGAGACCGTATGCGGTCGTCAGCGTTTTGCGAAGGTTGGGAAATGCTTGTTCGATGCGCTCCACAAGTTCCGGAGCTGCAGGTGCACCGCCGTAGCTCGCACGTTTGACTGAGGAAAGATCAAACTTTGCGAAGTTCGGCGACTCAATGATGCGCCACATAATCGTGGGCACGCCACCGATACTGCCGACTCGTTCCGCTTCGATCACACGCATCGCTTCGTCGGGATCAAAACGTCCGACTGGCATCAGCACTAGTTTCGCGCCAAGCGCATAGTTCAACACCATGGTGGCCAGGCATCCGGTCACGTGAAACAGCGGTACAACTAGCAGCGAAGCGTCCTGTACTCCATCGTCGGCGCCTCTCGATGCGATTCCGGCGACGGCTTGAATCATCCCGGTGCAGATGATGTTGGAAAGATTCGCTAGCGCTTGACGATGGGTGATCGTGGCCCCCTTAGGCCGGCCCGTCGTGCCCGAGGTATACAAGATCGCCAACACATCGTCTTCGGCAATTTCAGCCTCGGGCATCCCCGGATCTGAACCGTCGCCGAGCAGCGTGTCGAATGATGCAACATTGCTTTCATCCGAACCTGGCTGCGGTCCAATCACGAATACATTGGTGACTTCCGGCAACGCATCGAGCACTGGCAACACGAGATCAAGACGTTTGCGATCAGCAATAACTACTTTGGCGCCACAGTCATCCAGCGCAAACTGCAGTTCTTCGCTTTTTTGCCATGCATTCAGCGGCACACAAATCGCACCAAGAATTCCGCAGGCCCAAAAGGTCAGCACCCACTCAGGATTATTCGCAGACACGACAGCCACCCGGTCACCGTGCCCGACTCCGATTCGAGCCAACGCCACGGCGATCGACCGGGCGGCGACGTCATGGTCGCCGAATGTGTAACGGCGGTCGCCCTGCACGATAAAGGTGACGTCCGATCGCAGTGCACTTACAGCCATCAGTTCACGAAGCGACGCCATACGGGTTTTGTAGACCTGGGTCGAAACTCCCAGCACCGGCTCGACCACGATCTCCATCGGGCCGCCGGGGCCACAGACTTGCACGGCAGCTTCAGCCAACGACGGCATAGTTCGACTCCTCAGCAGGGCAACGGTCGCACCAGCAGATTCGCCTCGGTGCCGGCCCAAGCTAAAGGCACACCGCCTCGGCGTGCCAGCCCAAGCCGACGTGCATGAAACGCTCCAGAACCGACCACCTTCGACGTGCGCTTGGAAGTCCGGCCTCAAGGCCGCCATCCCAACCGCCGACAACCGAAACACACAGATTCAACGGTTCCCGATATTCGCTCGGACTTCTTGTCAGCAGGTGCCCAATGGCCATCACCGAAGTGGACCGCGACTCCAACGTCGCACGCCAACTACGAGACAGCGTGGCGCACGGACTCCAAGAACCGCTCGCTGAGGTTGTACGGACCCTGCAACATCTTGCAGTAGCGCAGGTCAGCCCAGACGCGCCTCAACTCGACCCACAACTGCTGGTTCGCGCTCGATCACTCGCGCATGGTCTGAGCCAAGTCATCGAAGAGCTCATCAGCAGCGGGACGCAACACGGCGTTCTCGATGGCCGCGAACCTCAAGAAACCGTCATCGTGCGCGATGCAATCGAATCCGCAGCTGCAGCTGCGAAATGGAATCCCGAGCGCTGTGTCGTAGTGCGCGGAACTCCTCACATCGCGATTACTACCAACGCGGCCAAATTCGAAGCGCTGCTCGTGCGTATCCTTGAGGTCTCGATCGGCGACGGCGACCTTCGCATCCTGCTCGAACGATCGCGCGGCGAATTGCTCATGCAATTCGAAGCCTCCGAGATCTCGAGCGCGGACCTCGACGCTGTGCGCGTGTTGGCTCGAGCCATTGGCGGCACCTCAGATCGAGCCGTGACCGGGTCAAGTCAGCGGATCGTCGTGTGGCTTCCCCAACAGCGGGTCAACGACCCAATCGAACGTAAGCCCTAGTACCGCCTCAGACTTCGTTAGGTCTGACCATCGGTGTCGGGCTGATCGCGCAAGAACCGCTCGATTTCGCTAGCCAACTCGTCTCCGCTCGGAATCCGCTCTTCCCATTGCTCGTCGATCTGGTTGACGATCTTCAGCACATCCGGCCGCTCCGAGAGCCCCTCTTCGACTTTGTCTCGATAGGCCGCACATCGCTCGTCGAGTTGACGTAGCTCCACACGAATTCGTGCGAGCTCACACAATCGACCCACCAACGCCCGAACCGCGGGCGGCGACGGCGACCCCGACACGTACTGCGGTACCTGCGCCCACAGCGCGACCGATCGGACGCCTGCTTCACCCAATGCGTACTGCACAATCGTGTTCAAACCCGTCGCTCCGACATAGTCATCGCGCAACGGGCCTACTTCTTGGGCAATCGACCGCTTGGTCGCCGAACTCAGCACGGGCACGCTGCGACGATGCGTGACGATCGCGGGCATTCCTCCGAGCGCGAACGACTCGTGGGCATCAACCCGGTCGGCAATCTCGGTAATGGCTGTCGCAAAATCTGGCCACTGGACCGACGGCTCCGGGCCCTGCACACAGACAACGTCGCGACCCAGGTTGCCCGCCCACAGGCGAACTTTGGGCCACTCAATCGATCGCAATCCGCCATCGACCAGCTTCACCAACGGCCGGGTCTGTTGGAGGTCGAGCAGATTGGTGAGATCGATCGCACCAAATTCGCTCCCACCGGCATCCTCGAGCTGCTCAATCAATAAATCCATCGAGCCTTCGCCAGCCAATCCCGCGTCAATCCAGCCGCGAAACGAATAGATCAAGACGGGATTCCGAAGTTTGGGCCAACGCTCTACCTCAAGCATTCGGCGAGATTATTGGAGAACCACCCCCGAGGTGGGGTCGCGGGCATCTGAACGCAGCCCCATTTCCACACCAGCAGTGCTCTGAGTCACATTCGTGGACCAAAGTGCAAGACCGTGTCGCCAGGTGCGTTGACACAGCAAACAAACCCAACACTCAACAAGGAGCACCGCATGCGAACTCGTTTCATTGCCCTCACTGCGATCGCGTTCAACCTCGCAATTCCGACATCTAGTGCCTACGCTGCAGATCCGCCGCCCGAAGCACCGGCAAACATCCCGATGCAACGTATGGCTTGCCGCAGTGTCGATGCGGCCGAAATCGCTCGCCTCGGCGGCACCGCGGACCATGGTGTCTTTTGCCGTTGGGCCAAGCCCAATACCCGCCGCGCTGGCGGATACAAGCTGGCCCGTAAACACGGCGACGAAGCTCGTTCCATCGTGTTTCGGACCCGCGACCTGCATCACAACTGGTTCCTCGACACCGACGTCGTAGCTGGCGACACCTATAAATACAAGGTTGGCACCGTCGCTCATGGTGGCGCGGTGATTGCAGCATCGCCTGTAGTCACCGTTCAGGCGTAACTCCGGCACTGGCAACTGTCCAAATTCGGCCGATTGAGTACCCGATGACGGCCACGCTTACAACCGCTTCGAATGGTGCTGGACCTTGGGTCTGGCACCATTCGGCGCGCGGCATGCTGCATCGCCTCTGGCTCGTGATTCTGGCCGTTCAGATCCCCGCGTCGTCAACCCCTGATCATGCCGCGGAACAAGCCCTCGCCAGCCGAGCACTCCATGATCCGAACGCGTTCGACACGATCTACCGCGCGCATGTGCGAGAAGTACGACGCTTCATCTATAAACGATGCGGATCAATCGAGCTCGCCGATGACATCACCGCTGCGACATTTGAAAAGGCGCTGCGGAGCTTGCATCGATTCGAATCCAAGCGCGGCGGGATACGCGCCTGGCTTCTTGTAATCGCTGGCAACGCACTCACCGACCACTATCGGCGCAGCACCGCTGAACGAGCACGACTCGGGCGAGCGCAACGAGATCCCGCCGCACAAGCGTGGGTCGGCATCGAAGCAAGCAACTCGGGTGACGACAGCAGCGAAGCCCAGACGCAGCATCAACTCTCATTGATTCGCGCCGCACTCGAACGAATCCATCCTCGATATCGAGAAGCAATTGCGTTGCGCTATCTCGAAGGAATGAGTAACGACGCAGCCGCCGCGGCCACCGGACGAACTCGCGCGGCCATGTCGGTATTGACCCACCGCGCGATCCGCGCCCTCACGCAGCAACTCGAGGTTGACGGTCAATCATGAAAACCGAGATCGCCACCACATTGCAACACATGCAGCATCTCAGCGTCCCCGATTCCTTCGATGAGGACGCAGCCGACGCCCAAATACTGCTTCGGATCCACCAGATCTATGACCTCAACCTGGGTGCGGCGCCAACCAATTCCGCGCTCGCGTATCGCACCGGGACTCCACGCCGTCGCCTCCAACAAACCATCGCGGGGGTCTTGATCATCGCGAGCGCGTTCGCTGTAATCATCTCCCAGCGTGGCCAATCACAGCGCCCGAATCGCAACCTTGTGCTCGTGGCGGCCCGTGAAACCACGATTCTTGACGCAGACGGTAACGCAATTTCGATCGAACTCGGCGCCGCGTTGCGCGAGGGATCCGTTATTCGAGTCGGCAAAGGTGGCACCGCGACCATCGGTTCACTCGTGCTCCCGCCGGGGACCATCGCGCACGTCGAAGATGGAAGCGTCGTGATTGACACGCCCGACACAACCACCACAACGCAATCGACCGCGAACCTGACCACGACCACCGTTGTTGGTCAACCGTCTCCGACTTCGGCGCCAAACGGCGCGACACCGAGCACGAACCCCGTGCCTCGAAGCACCACAACCAACTTTTCCGAACGGCCCGCGAACTCGTCGACACCTCAAGGAGTATCAACCACTTCTCGGCCCACCGCAGACCGTACCGTCACCGCGCGCCTGCAGATTTCACAAGACACACTCACAGTTCAGTGGCAATGGCCGAGCAGTGACCGTGTCGCCGGCATCATCGTTCTTGGCCACGCTCCCGGTTCCAACCCCACATATCCAATTGTGGTCGGATCTGGTACGGCACGTTTGTTCTCCACGCAGCTGCGATCTACAACCGCCACGCAGATCCGGTGGGTTGGGGGCGCCAGAATATTGGTCGTTGCGGTCGATCGAAATCAAGAAATGCTGGGCCAGAGCGTCGTGTTGATCGCGCCGCTACGCTGACGGTGACTGCGCGAGATCCGGGGGTCTAGCGTGATGCGATGGACGTCAAATTCGGAGTGCACACCGGACTCCAAAACACCACTATCCCCGAACTTCAAGAACTCTGGCGAGGTATTGAACGACTCGATTTTGATTGGATCTCGATCTGGGACCATTTCTACGCGGCCGACGCGACAGGCAATCCGCATTCGCTCGAAGCCGTTGTCGCGCACGCTGCGCTTGCGGCAACGACAACTCGGGTCCGGTGCGGATCGCTGGTGTATTCGGCCGGTTATCGCCACCCCGCGGTACTCGCCAACGCCATGGCCACGCTCGATCAACTCGCTCGCGGCCGCATCACCTTTGGGATCGGTGGAGGCTGGCTCCGCAACGAATACGACGTGTACGGCATTGAATACGGCACGCCAGGCCAGCGACTGCGCCGTCTTGAGGAATCAATTCAGTGCATCCGTGGGCTATTGACCCAAGACACGACCAATTTTGACGGTGAGCATTTTCAGCTGCGCAACGCGCAATGTGAACCGAAGCCGGTGCAAGATCGACTCCCGATATGGGTCGGTGGCGGAGGCGAAAAGGTGACGTTGCGAATTGCTGCGCAGCATGCCGATGGGTGGAACGTGCCCTTTATCAGTCCGAAAGATTGGGCACATAAAGCTTCGGTACTCGATGCGCATTGCGAACGGGTCGGCCGCGATCCGATGGAGCTCACGAAAACGGTCAACGTGGGCATGGCATTCACAGAGGACGAACTCGTCACACAATTCGGTGCGATGACCGAAGTGGTTCGTCCGACAGTCTTTGCTGGGAGCGTGCAGCAAATGGTCGATCACGCGGCCGCGTATTGCGAAGCTGGCGCAAAGTATCTGATTCTTGCGCTTCGGGCACCGTTCGCCGCCGACCGCATTGAACAATTTGCGACCGAAGTCATTCCGGCTATCAAGGCTGCGTAGTCGGCTCGCGCCACATCGCCACCAACGTCGGACCAGACTCGGCGATGTCGAGCGTTGCGGTAACACGAAATCCGTGTCGTTCGTAAAACGCGACGTTGTCGGCTTTTGTGCTTTCCAAGTAGCACGGTGTTGAAGTTGCGTCGGCCCGTTGCAGAACTGGTTGCATCACCGCGGATCCGAGGCCGGTGCGCTGTCGTGACGGGTCGGTACCCAGACCTTGAAGATACCAATGGGATTCGGACGGGTGCGCGGCGTGCATCACTTCGTTGGCCACAGCGAACCGCCGAGTGATGTCGGAATCCAGCTGTCCTTCGAGAGACCGCAACGCCGCGCGGGCTTCCAACGTAGGCGCTTCCCCCCAGCGGCCCGGCGGCACCCAAAATGCCGCCGACGCCAAATCATCGTCCACGTAGGACTCGCCGAGAGGAATCGAAATCACGGCCGTGATGAGTTCAAACATCGCGGTCAACAACGCCAAACGATGATCAGCATTAGGAATTGCCCACGATTGGAGCGGATCATCATTAAACGCGCGTGCCTGAGCCGCCCCGATCACAGAACTCTCATCGAGTCGTGCCCTGCGAATCGTTGTCATAGGCGCACGATACGGCAGGATGGTGCCATGGCTGGCGAGTTTCGTTTTGATCCGCTCACGCACCAATGGGTCGGTATCGTCGGCCACCGCCAGGCGCGGCCCAATTTGCCCACAAGTTCCTCCGAAGGCGGCTGCCCGTTTTGCATCGGTGGGCTCGAAGCGCCCAACCCGTACGACGTCACTTGGTTCACAAATCGATGGCCCGCGTTCGCACCCGGCCTACCGGTCGACCTCGCGACCCCAGCCGATCTTGGCCACGCCACATTGGCAGCCGTCGGCTCCGCCGAAGTGATTCTGTTTTCTTGCGACCATGATGCCTCACTCGCCAGCTTGCCGGTCGAACACCTCCGCCGAGTCGTTGATCTCTGGGCCGAGCGATCGCAGGCGCTCATGCAACGAAGCGAAATTGAATACGTGCTCATATTCGAAAATCGTGGCGCCGAGGTTGGTGCAACGATCCCCCACCCGCATGGGCAAATTTACGCGTTCGGACACGTTCCCCCAGCGCCGCGCAACGAAGCACAGCTATCAGCAACCCATGGCTGCACGGTGTGCGCAGACCTTGCCGCGGAACTCGCCGAACCAGACCGTGTCATCCATGATTCTGAATCATGGACTGCCTACGTGCCGTTCGCGTCAGAATTTCCTTACGGCATGCGGGTGGTCGCGAAAGACCACACGGCCGACTTCGCGTCGCTCACGTCCACCCAGCGCGACGGCCTGGCCGCAGCTCTCGGTGATGTGCTCAGCCGATACGATCGGCTGTGGCCTGAAAGCGACCAACGTAGCCACACGTTTCCCTACCTCATGTGGTTTCACCAAGCTCCAAAGCATCACGACGGTGAGTACCACATCCATGCCCATATCGCGCCGCCCCAGCGAGGCCCGGGCACCACCCGTTTCGTCGCCGCGGGCGAACTTGGTAGCGGCACGTACTCGAACCCGGTCGTACCCGAATCGGCCGCGGCGACATTACGCAACGCCTAATTGCGTTCGAAGTTTCGAGCGCCCGCGCTAGCGACGCCGGCGGGCAACGAATGCGCCGCCAAGGTCGACGTTCGCAAATGCTGCCGGCGGCATGCCGTTCGCCGCGTAGTGGTAGAGCGCAGTTTGAAACACGCCCGATAGCGCCGCAGTAATCGCAAGCACGCCAGCGATATATATACCTGCGAGTGTGACCAGAGGTACGGCGATCAAAGCACTTCCGCTAGCAAAGCCAACAAATCCAACGGCAATCCCAGGCAACACCGCGAGCAACCCGAGCAGGCTCATACCGGCGTTGGCGATCACCTGTTCACCCCACGTGCGTTTGAATAGTTCGGTGGATCGCGTGACGGCGGCGCGAACTCCAACGCCTTCAAGCACCAAAATCGGAAGTACCAGAAACGTCACGAGCGACCAAGCCATGCCGACAAACCCAATCACGATGCGGCCAAGGAATCCTGCGCGTTCTTCGAGGGTTCGCAGCACTACCGAAACTGACGCACTCACGATGGCCCACGGCAAAATCTGACGCCAACGCTGCTGAGCGCCTGCGATCGCCGACTTGAGGTCCGGATCGCCGCCGCGCATCCGCTCGTCGGCCGCGTGGACGAGCGCTGCGTTGAAAAAGATCGTCGTGTACGCGAGCAATACGAACGTGAAGAACAACCCGACGAAGCCGCTGATTTTGAATGCGCCTCCGGAATTCACAGCCAGCGCCGACGGGAGAGCGAAGAGCGCCCCAACGATGATCGTGCAGATAACAGAAATCACTGGAAGCCAAATGAGCTCGCGATCGGCTTTCAGGACGTTCCAAGAAGACTTCGCCAGTTCAATCGAATTTCGATACCTTGACATCTTTCCCCATTTCCGCGTGAGCGCGTTCGACAATTTCGGCGAGTGTAGTAGGCAGGCTGGCTCGACAAAACGCGTCCGACTCGCGAGAATCGCGCAATGCGCAACGAAGAGTTTCAGGGCACCATCGGTGATACTTGGCGAGAGTCCACGCCGTGGTGGCCACCCGAACCGCATCCGCCTGTGGGCGCCCCCAACGTGTTACTCATCGTGCTTGATGACGTCGGCTACGGCCAACTTGGCTGCTTCGGTAGCGACATCGCTACTCCTAATATCGATCGTCTCGCCAACGAAGGGCTCCGGTTCTCAAATTTCCACACGACCGCACTGTGTTCGCCAAGTCGATCCTGCTTGCTGACCGGTCGCAACCACCATCGCAACGGCATGGCGAGAGTCGCCGATCTCGCTTTGGGATACCCGGGCTACTACGGGCGAATCCCAAAGCGCAATGGCTTTCTTTCCGAAATTCTCAACGAACACGGCTACGCGAGCTACGCCGTTGGAAAGTGGCATCTCACGCCCGAAGATGAGACCCACATGGCGGCACCGCGCGATACATGGCCGCTCGCGCGGGGCTTCCAACGCTGGTACGGGTTTCACGGTGGAGAAACGCATCAGTTCGTTCCAGCGCTCTATCACGACAACCACAGTGTACGACCGCCTCGCGACGTCGCAGCGGGCTACCACCTATCCGCAGACCTCGCGGATCGCGCAATCGAGTACCTGGGAGATCTACGAGCAGTCGATGACCTGCAGCGATTCTTCATGTATTTCGGCACTGGAGCGTGTCACTCGCCGCACCATGCACCCCAGGAATGGATTGACAAATACCGTGGCCAATTCGACTGCGGTTGGGACGTTTGGCGCGACAAGACGTTCGCACGCCAACTCGCGATGGGCATCCTTCCCGCGCACGCAAAGCTCACGAGTCGTCCGCCGTGGGTACCCGAATGGTCATCGTTGCACCCGAAGGATCAAGCGGTCGCGGCCCGCTTCATGGAGTGTTTCGCCGCGTTCCTCTCGTACACCGACGACCAGATCGGGCGACTGATCGCGTTTTTAGAAACACTCGGCGAACTCGATGACACCGCGATCATCCTTGTGTCCGACAACGGCGCGAGTTCCGAGGGCGGTATGCGAGGGTCGATCAACGACGCGAGATTGTGGAACGGGATGCCCGCCGGCCGCAAGGAACTACGCGAACGAATCGACGAGCTCGGTGGACCCAACGCGCACAACAACTACCCGTGGGGGTGGACGATGGCGGGTAACACCCCGTTTCAACGTTGGAAACGCGAAGTGCACGAAGGTGGCATCGCCGACCCGTGCATAGTTCGGGCACCCGGACATATCCCAGCTTCGATGGCGGGGAGCATCCGCCAACAATTCACCCATGCCGTCGACGTGCTGCCAACGGTGCTTGATCTCGTCGGTATCCCCGCGCCCGAAATGCTCGGCGAAGTCCACCAGTCAACGATCGACGGAGTGAGTTTCGCTCCGCTGCTCGACGCCGACGGAGCCGAGGTGCATACAACCCAGTACTTCGAGATGCTCGGATGCAGAGCGATCTATCACGAAGGCTGGAAGGCAGTCACGTTCAAACCGCCAGGCGCGATGTACGACGACGGCCTCGATCCCAACGCACCATTCGCAGACGATTCTTGGGAGCTGTACAACAAGCGCGAAGACTTCACAGAATGCAACGACTTGGCCGCGCAAGAACCGGCACGACTCGCGGCCATGATTGACCTCTGGTGGAGTGAAGCGCGTCGCAACGATGTGCTCCCACTCGACAATCGCCCCCTCGCGGCCCTGCTCAATCCGCGCCCACGCAGGGCAGCGCAGCGAAACACGTTTCGCTTCTTTCCATTCCAATCGCCAGTACCAGAAACCGTTGCCCCAAATGTGCGAGGCCGAGACCACACCATCACCGCCACGGTGACAATTTCTGAGCAGAGTGCAGCTGAAGGTGTCGTTATCGCATTGGGTTCTGTGCTCGGGGGTTTCTCCATGTTCTTGGTCGGCGGCAGGCTGTGTTACACCCACAATCTGGTGGGCAAAGACATCACCACAATCCGAGCAGTGGACGGAATCGTTCCAGGACCGCATCAGTTGCGATTCACCTACCGCGGAACACCGGAATTCTCCGGCACCCTGGAGCTGGCAGTCGACGAAACAACGGTCGCGCAGGGCGACATTGCGCTGTTCACACCGGCTCAATTCTCCATCACTGGAGGCGGCCTCACCTGCGGATACGAAGTAGGGCCTGCAGTGTCGCCTGACTATGTCGCTCCCCACCGAGCGACGTTTACGATCCACGAGGTCGTCATCGAACTCTTTGGCGAAGAACACGTGGACCCGATCGCGCAATACCTGGCAATCATGAGCGAGCAATGAAGCGACGTACGATCTCGACATGACCCAGCAGACTTGGCGCACAGCATGGGCACCCGGTCGAGTCAATCTGATCGGCGAACATACCGACTACCAAGACGGTTGGTGTTTGCCAATCGCCATTGGACGCGGCACCACCGTCAAGTTCCGCCCATCCCAAGACGCAATTTCAGTGATCACCTCTGATCGTTTTCACGAAGTCGTGCGGGTCAACACCGACACCGTCTCCCGTGCCCAGATTCGCGGCGCCGACAGTGCCGCTGCCTATGAGACTGGCTGGGGCAGCTCTGTGGTCTCGCTCATCGCGGCCCTTCGAGAGCGCGGCCACGAAATCGCGGCGATCGAGGCTCACGTTCATTCGGACGTTCCGCTCGGTAGTGGTCTCTCATCGAGTGCGTCGTTCATGGTGGCGCTAGCGATGGCGTTTACAGACGCAGCGGATTCACCCACGTCGCAGTTGCACGGTGTCGAACTCGCGCACACAGCGCAGCGCGGCGAACACATCAATGGCGTACCTTGTGGAATCATGGACCAAATGGCATCGGTGTTTGGCCAAGAGCACAACGCGGTCCTCATCGACTGTCGCAGCGCAACGACGCAACTCATACCAGTCCCCGATTCGTTGGGAGTCGTTGTGATTCATAGTGGGCTCCCTCGTACGCTTGCTGACTCTCAATATGCGCAACGCCGAATCGCCTGCGCAGCGGCCTGCGAACGGCTTGGTATTAGCGCGCTGCGCGATGCGAATCTCGACGAGGTTGCTGACGATCCTTTCGCCCGGCACGTAGTCACAGAAAACCGGCGAGTGCTGACATTCGTCGCGGCGCTACGGGCCAACGACCCAAGCGCACTTGGCTCAATATTGAACGAGAGTCACCGATCGCTCGCGGACGACTTCATGGTTTCCACTCCAGAACTCGATACGTTGTGCAGCCTTCTCAACGATGCCGGGGCCTACGGTGCACGCCTCACTGGAGCTGGATTCGGAGGATGTGTCGTCGCACTCGCGGATATCGAAGGAGCGCAAGTGATCGCCGACGAAGCTGCTCGGCGTTACCAACAATTGACCAAGTTGCAACCACTGCATTTCATCACCGCCGCCGCCGCCGGCGCGAGATTTCTCGCCAACAGGGAGTAGCTATGACAACACTGTTCACTCGCATTATTCAAGGTGATATTCCCGGCCGTTTCGTGTGGCGCGACTCCGACGTGGTCGCATTTCTCACCATCGAACCCATGGCAGAGGGCCACACGTTGGTGGTGCCGCGTGAAGAAATTGATCACTGGATCGATATGACGCCAGACTTGAATGCGAAGGTGTTCAACGTTGCCCGACAAATTGGCAATGCCATTCAGCTCGCGTTCGCGCCCAAAAGAGTCGGGGTCATTATCGCGGGTGATGAAGTCCCTCATACGCACGTTCACGTTGTGGGTTTTCGATCAGTAGGACAACTCAGCTTCGCGGGCGTTGACCGATCGGCATCATCAGATTCGCTTGACGCCGCGGCCGAAGCGATCCGGTCAGCGTTGCGATCGATGGGGTGCCACGAAGTCTCACAATAAGGCGCGAATCGCTGCCCGCGGGCACGATGACACCGCAAGGATTACATGCGCCGCAGGAGTTCCTGCTTCTTGGTTTCGAATTCTGCATCAGTGAGCGCGCCCTGGTCTCGCAACGCCGCGAGTTGTGCGATCTGGTCTGGCACTGAGACCGCTTTCGGCTCGGCTTGCGGCGTCGCATGGGACCATGAGGCTCGGGTGCGATCGAAGCCTTCCATCATCCGATAGATCTCTTGTTGGACACCGTCGGGATGCCGCACATTCGAAAACGTCGACTGCCCGTCTTTGCCCGCTGATTCGATCTGCAGATCTCCGGCTCCGATAAATCGTTCCCAGATGCGTTGGCTGAAATTGATGTTGTTGATCCGACCAAGCGGAATTTCGACTCCTCGCTTGGATAACACTCCGGTTCGAAAAATCACGCGCTCACTCGTGAGCACGAAATGGGTAAATCGCCAATCGAGATACTTGATGACAACCCATCCGGCCCACACGACGAGAAACACTGCCCAAACAAGAAGTGAGACGTCCTGGACGCTGCCGTTGAACTTGCCAAATATCACGATGACCACGAACAGCAACGGCACCGCCGAAGCGATCTGTTTGGCAAAAAACCACCAGTGCGGTTGGAGATCGAGTACGAGCTCCTCGTCGGGCTGCAGAAGTCGCTTTGGGTACGCCATGGCTCTAGCGTAGATCGACACTCGACCGCGTTCGGCGATTATCAACTCTCGGGTTGGTCACCGCAGGTCTCATTGGATTTGGCCATCAGATATCCGATAGCCCGTTCGGCCTTTGGATACTTGGCCACGAGCGCGTGAAACCGCGGGCTGTGGTCTCCGTGTACCAGATGCGCGAGTTCGTGAATGAGTACGTAATCAAGCACCCACAGTGGATACTCGCTCAGTCGATTCGAAATGCGAATTGATCCATCGACGGGCGTACATGATCCCCAGCGACCGCGTTGACGATCAGACCACTCGACGCTGCGCGGCTTCGGCAACCCATACTCCCGAGCCAAACGGCGGGTTCTCGCTACAAGATCAATATGTTCGCGAGCAACCCGCCGCTCCATGCGTGTGCGTAGCTCCTCTGCGATCGGCCACACTTCGGCTCTCGTCATACGCGCCGGGAAGCTGACGACAAGGGTGTCGCCATGCAACACGCCTTCGATACGTCGTCGGCGTGCCGTGCCGCGCTTCAGTTCGATGTGCAACGACTGAGACGTCACGCCACTGTGTTGTTCAACCGAGTTGTCGTGCCCTGGAATCGCGGGCTGACGCAGCGGAGCTCGCAATGCCGTCGGGTCGCGATCGCTCACAATGTCCGAAGATGTAAACAAGTCAAGCTGCGACCGGTCAGGCTGCGCATGGGTCGTCATCAATCGTCACGATAGCGGTATCAATCCGTGGTGAGGGTGTGGTTCGGCAACCGATACGCGCCGGGTCGCTGCCTCGATGTCCCAGGCAGAGAGTACGGTGACCGTTGTGATGACCGTTCCAGCTACTTCTCGCGCCGATGATCTCCTGCGAGGTCTCGACGATGAACAACGAGCCGCGGTCATTCACGAGTCGAGCATGCTCGCAATCATGGCGCCGGCTGGATCGGGCAAAACTCGCACATTGACCCACCGCATCGCATGGCAATCGACAACTGAACGCATCGCAGCGCCGCGCGTTTTGGCGGTCACCTTTACTCGCAAAGCAGCGGGAGAACTCCGGCACCGGCTCGCCTCACTCGGTTGCGGACAAGTCACCGCGGGCACGTTCCATGCACTCGCGCTGGCGCAGCTGAAGCGGCGGTCTAGCGACGCTGGTCGCACCTTCCCCACCCTCGTTGATCGCAAAGCTCGCATCTTGTCGCCGATCATCGGAGGTCGAGGCCCGAGCGCCACCGTCGCGATCAACGAGGTAGCCAGCGAAATCGAGTGGGCCAAGGCGCGCGCCATCGCCCCTGAGCAGTACGCGCTCGCTGCAGAAGCGAGTGGTAGGCACCTTCCCAGGCCCGCGTCGGAGCTCGCGGAGCTGTACTCACGCTATGAGCTCGAAAAGCGCAAGCGTCGGTCGATCGATTTCGACGACCTGTTGTGGTGGTGCGCCGATGCGCTAGCAACCGACGCGGATTTTGCAGCGGCCCAGCGGTTTCGCTTTCGCCACCTCTTCGTCGACGAGTTTCAAGATGTCACTCCCGCGCAGCTCAATGTCCTCAAAGGCTGGCTTGGCCCCCGGCGAGATCTCACCGTTGTCGGCGATGATGCGCAGTCGATTTACGCGTTCGCGGGGGCCGAAGCCAGCGCGCTGATGGGATTCGACCGAGCGTTTCCCGGCGCGGCGATGGTTCGTCTCGCCACCAACTATCGCTCGACCCCACAAATCGTGGCCGTCGCAGACTCTGTGCTCACCTCTACGAGCGGCGTCCGCCGCGCTCGGCCCGCCGCACCGCGCCCCGACGGTGTCGCTCCTGCAGTCACTGCGTACAACGACGAAGTCGCTGAGGCGCGAGGTGTTGCAGCCGCAGCCCGGCGGGTCCACGAACAAGGCACGCCGTGGAGCCAGATCGCGATTCTGTATCGAACCAACGCGCAATCAGCCGAATTCGAGACGGCGCTCAAAGCCGTCGGGGCGCCGTTTCGACTGCGCGGTGCGACTCGTTTTCTTGAGCGTCCGGAAGTGCGCGTTGTGCTTGACGATCTCAAAGGCTCTTCCAAACGCCATCCCGGCCGAGCCTTAAACGATCTTGTCAACGACATCACCGAGTTAGCCAACGAAGTCGGCAACGAACAGCGTGAACACGTCGAAGCTGTGGCGCGGCTCGCCAAGGAATACCTGGCGATCGACGGCGGCGCCGGCTCGGTTCCTGCGTTTCTTGCATGGCTCGAATCCGCGACGAAAGGTGGCGACGATCCGACCGCGGCAAGCGTCATCGAGTTGTCGACCTTCCACGCCGCGAAGGGCCTCGAGTGGGAAGTCGTATTCGTTGCCGGACTCGAATTCGGGCTCGTCCCCATTAGCTACGCAAAAACCGATCTGGCACGCGCCGAGGAACAACGGCTCCTGCACGTTGCACTGTCTCGCGCTGGTCAACAACTCCATGTGTCGTGGGCCAAGCATCGCCAACGCCAACGGAAACCGTCGCCGTGGCTTGAGCTCATCGAGAACGCCGCGGCTGGTGGTCGAGCCGCGGACTTACGGCCGCCAGCCGATTCCCGTTCTGCGCTCGCAACCACGAGGGCGATGCTGCGATCAAAAGCACCCGCGGCAAGCGCGAATCCCGAGCTCTTTGCCGCGTTGAAACAATGGCGGTTGAATATCGCGCGTGCCCACGACATCCCAGCATTCACAATCTTCAACGATCGCACGCTCAACGCCATCGCCGCGGAGCAGCCTGCCACACGCGCCGCTTTGCTCGCTGTCAACGGCGTTGGTCCCGCGAAACTCGAACATTACGGCGACCAGATCCTCGCGCTGATCTCGCAGCACTGCCGATAACGTCGCCAGCGTGCACTCCTTCACCCCCGACACCGCGACACTGATGAACTCAATCATTGGGTACGTCACCGAGCGACTCCAGCTGAACCCCGTCCCGCTCGACCACGGCGGAGAGCCCGCATCACTCAATGAACTCGCGCCCTCGCTGATCAACGAGCACGGCAACGACCCGAATCACGTCCTAGCGCAGTTCGCTGATGTACTCGCGCCCGCAGTGATTAGCTGCGACAGCCCGCGTTTCCTCTCGTTCATTCCGGCCGCGCCGACAAAAGCATCGTTGCTGTTCGACATGGTTGTGTCGTGTTCATCGCTATCCGGCATCTCATGGCTTGAGGCAGCAGGCGCCATCCACGCCGAAAACACAGTTCTGAAGTTCCTTGCCGATCGCGCTGGTATGCCCCCACAATCGGGTGGATGTTTCGTTTCGGGTGGCTCAGCCGGCAACCTTTCGGCGCTCGTCACGGCACGCGACACAGCGCGACGGCGGGGGCACCAACCGGCAACGCGCCGCATGATTGCGGTGAGCGAGCAATCACATTCGTCAATCGTCAACACCGCGAACATTCTCGACGTCGATCTGTTCAAAGTCGCCACTGGGCCTGATGATCGATTCACGGGGGCCGCGTTTCGAGCAGCTATCGAACGACAACCCGGCGACGCACCCAACCTCTTCGCCGCGGTATGCACAGGCGGGACGACGAACGCAGGAATCGTCGACGATTTCGCGGGCGTCGCCGATGTCTGCCAGGAACTCGGCCTATGGCTTCACGGTGATTGTGCGTACGGCGGAGCCGCTCTGCTCGCGCCCAGCGTTCAACATCGCTTTGTTGGCATCGACCGGGTCGACTCCTTCATTGTCGATCCCCACAAATTCTTGTTCGCGCCCTTCGATTGCGCCGCGCTGCTATATCGAGACCCCGAGTTGGCAAGGTTGACACACACCCAAGACGCGTCGTACCTGGACGTGATTCATACTGAAGATGGAGAGTGGAATCCCACTGACTACGCATATCACCTGACGCGGCGCGCACGCGGGCTGCCTTTGTGGTTTTCGCTTGCTGTGCATGGTTGGGGTGCATACCGCGATGCAATCGAGCAGGTGTTACAGCTCACGCGGGACGCCGCGAACCGCATCCATCTCGCGGCCCATGTAGAGCTCGTTCGAGAGCCCGAACTTTCAGTTGTTGTGTTTCGCCGCCCCGGCTGGTCGGACGCCCAATACCATCAATGGTCTCACCGACTATTGGAACAACAAGTCGCGTTCGTGACACCTTCGAAGTGGCATGGGGAAACCGTTGCGCGGTTCGCGTTCCTACATCCGGATACCTCACTCGAACTCGTCGATGAGATTCTCAGTTCGATGCGCTGATCGGGCAATTGCCCCACAAGCCCACATCATTTGATTTCGCCTCTACTTCGGCGGCGATCATGCGTTTCGCGTGGCGTCGGTTCGGAGCAATGATCATCACCCGCGCCAGCCCCTTACTGATGAGCTCATCTTCGAACAGTTTGCCATCGACGTACACATACGCGAGCAAGCGCTGGTATCTGTCCCGCGAAACCTTGTCCAGTTCGAGGCTCACAACGCGATTCGACAAACGGGCGCGTGTAAACCGTTCGGCATCCGGTCCGTAGCACTGCACCGGCGTACCGGGCTTGTGTGTCTCAGGCGTATCGACACCAAGAATGCGTACTTTGTCAGTCTTGCCGTCTGAGAACCGAACGACGATCGTGTCGCCATCGACGACTCTGGTCACGGTCGCATCAAAGCGTTCCGCACCGTTGGCCCCAGATCCACAGGCGCCGACCATCGTCGCCAACACAAGCGTCGCTACTCCACGACGGTGACGGGCCCCTTTGTCATTTCCATCGCGTCCCAGTGCTCGGCGTCGACTCGGGGTTCGCATACCGCCAGAGTAACGACAGCGTGCGACATTTACATCAGCAGCGCCCTGTTAAGGTCGATGAAATGTTGCGCGCAATTCGTCGGATTCTCCTCCTGCTGTGTGTCGCGGCAATTTCGGGCGGGCTGCTGCTCACGTTCACCACCAAACCCGACCTTGAGTCGGCAGACACCGCAGTTCAACGAGCGTTCGCAACGGTCCGACCGCAAATCGATCAGCGCGCCAAGGCTTTAGAAGCATTGAACGCGGCGATGATCAAAGCTGGGAGAAAAGTCGATCTTGCCGACGAAGCCAGCAGCACCATTCGATCCTGGAGGGCACGCGACTCGTCATTCAACGACCGTATTGTCACTGCGAACCGCCTCTCCACCATTGGAGTAAGGATGCTCGCGATCGCGAGTGATTCGCCGAGATTCGCGAGTAACGACTCGGTTATCGCCGCGGCCAATCGCTACCAGCAGCAACTCATCGATCCCGATGATCGTGAGCGCCTCAACCTCGAAGTCGATCGCGCCAACGCGATTCGAGATGGCTTACTTCGTCGTCTCGTGGCCGATGCCCTGGGCTACGCAGACCTTCCACAGCTCATTGCCTAGCCGTCGAGCATCCACCCAATTCCCACCCTGAGCCGGTATTTTTTCGTCAAATCATGTGTATTCGGCGAGCGGAGACTTCAGTATGGCAGGTTACAATCAGACGCTTTCGCGTCTACGTAGTCGCGTATTCGTCGTTGGATTCGCAGCGGCACTCAGTGTCGCGTTAACCCTGACCTTCGCAGGGGCAGATGCGTCACAGTTCCCCGATGGCGCGGAAGCAATACTCATCGGCGCGAGCGCAAGCCACGATGGATTCCCGATGAAAATCGATGACAACGGGTTCTCGAATCCCGGAGGCAACATCACTGAAGCCCGCATGTATTGCGTACAAGCAACTGTTTTGTATCGATGCGGGATCGGAGACGATGAAACACTCAGGGTCCAAGGCAACCTCGACGACGCCGATCTCAGCGCGACTGAGGGGAACCAGCTCGCGTGGATGTTGTCGCATCGATCCGGATATAGCGATGCCGAGCTGCAAAATGCGATCTGGTGTATCTCCAACCCTGGAGCGATGCCTGCGTTAGCGAAAGGCACGGAATTGTGCAACGCGGCACGCGCTGCAGCCGTACCTGACGCCCCGACGTTGACGCTCGCAACTCTGGGTTCCGGTACAGCAAGCGCAGGCTCAGCAGTGCATTTCACGTTGGCGACCAACGCGCCGTCGGTTGATCTCACCGTGTCCGACGGCGGGCCCGGCGCGTCGCTCTGCGGATCAGCACCCGACAACGCAGCCGCGACGATCTCGGGAAATCAGTTGGTACAAAACAATCCGGCGACTCAGCGTACATTTGAACTTTGCCTCGTGCGAGACAACATCGCATCGACGTCCACGACAACGCTGCACGCGGCATTAGGCGCAACGAATGCGAACGTCCAAATTTGGAAACATCCATCGGCACCTCGCAATTGTCAAGGCCTCATCGACTCACAGCTGACGGCTTCACGAATCTCAACCTCGTCGACGGCAAGCTGGGACCCACTCGACGGCTGGCTCACCGTGCAAAAAAGCGTCGTAGGTGATGTCGCAGACGGCACCACCTTTACAATCGAGCTGAGCAACTCAAGCGGTGTGGTTGCAACGCATTCGCTGCCCGACACCGACGATGCACCGTGGTCGCACACCTTCACGGGCCTCACGCCGGGCGAGTACGTCGTGACGGAATCAGTCACCGGTGGCGCAACGCGAGTCACTGTCACTCCAGGCGGACCCATCGTCGTAGCGAGTGATGCGGGCACAATCGTCAATATCGTTAACGAGTTCGTCGGCAAACTCCGACTCACCAAACGTACCGATATCCCAGTCGATGAGACATTCAGCTTTACTGTCGAATGCGAATACGGCCAAGCAGCCGTCGGTGATTGGGAGAACCCAATTCTGCTGGCATCTGGCGAATCATTTCTCACACCAGAGCTTCCCGCTGGCACAATCTGTAGCATCGACGAGTCGGACTCCGGCTCCGCGCAATCCACCTTTATCGCCACCGACGCGCTCGGAGTCCAAACCCAAACAGTGGGTACCCAGTCGGGCGATATCGTCGTGCGCTCCGGCATCACGGTCGACGTCGGGTTCACCAACAACTTCGCACAAGCAACGACCAGCACCACCGCACGCCCAACCACAACCTCAACCGGTGGCGGCGGATCCACAACGACACTCGGTGCAACGACATCGACGGATTCTGGAACCGTGGGATCTCTGGGTTCCACGACGTCAACGTCCAACACCAGCACCCTGGTTGAAACTGGTGCCGACAGCGATGAGCTCGCCGTCATCGCCGGCGCTACGAGCCTCATCGGAGGCGCGTTGGTGCTCGTCACGTACCGACGTCGCCGATTGCGCAGTTCGCAATAATCACCACGCTGGGTGAACGAATCTCAATGTCGTAGGTACATGTCACCATACGACCATGATGACAACAGTGTTTTGGGCAACAGCCGTAGTCGCCGCCGCTATCGGCGGCGCGGCGATTGCATGGTGGTGCGTCCGTGGCGACCTCGCTCGATTGCCATCGAGTGTCACTCCGATCGGCAGCACTACTTCCGGCCCCGACCCCCAACCTGACCCCGACTCGGACCCCGGGGCTACCATGCCCGGCCCCGCCGATGAGTTGCGTCTCGCAGTCGATGAACTCCTCGCTCAAAATCAGCAGTTGCTGGCCCATGAGCGCGCAGCCACATCCGCAGAGTTGAAGCGCGCGGTCGATGACATGATTGGTCAAGCTCGAACGGTGCTTGCTGGT